>Ga0126384_10000914_pt1 | contig 17060 bp, 12 predicted proteins | sample PanSoiMetPlot_36_FD_92543 | JGI IMG/M metagenome (GOLD analysis project Ga0126384, IMG submission 92543) | Tropical forest soil microbial communities from Panama - MetaG Plot_36 | ecosystem: Environmental > Terrestrial > Soil > Tropical forest > Bulk soil | place: Panama | collected 2016-02-17 | reverse complement strand
TCGTTATTTAGTGCGGCGTGCAGCGTGTGCCAGGGCAGCGTCGCGCATTTCACGCGGACCGGAAAGTCCCGTACCCCGGCGAAGATCTTCAGATTCCCCAAACTGTTCTCGTGCGTCTCCTCATCGAGTTCACCTGTAACCATCGAATGAAACTCGCTGAACAGCTCTTCAGCCTGTTGACGGCTCTTGCCCTTCACGGCCTGCGTCATCATGCTCGCGGCCGCTTTCGAAATCGCGCAGCCAGAACCTTCAAACGCAATCTCTTTAACCGAACCGTTTTCGAGGTCGAGGTAGATAGTCAGATGATCGCCGCAAAGCGGGTTGTAACCTTCGGCGCTATGATTCGCGTGCTCGAGCTTCCGAAAGTTTCGCGGCTTCTTGTTATGGTCGAGGATTACCTGCTGGTAGAGTTCGCTTAATTCAGACATAAGGACATTGCCGATTGGCGATTGCCAATTTGCCGATTTAACTAAAGATCTCAATCACACGTTCGATCGTCCGCGCCAGCACGTCGATCTCTTCTTTCGTGTTATAGAAAGCAAATGACGCCCGGGCGGTCGCGGGCAGCTTGAAATGATGCATCACCGGTTGCGCGCAGTGGTGCCCGGCACGCACCGCAATCCCCTGCTGATCGAGAATCGTGCCGATGTCGTGCGGATGCACTCCCTCAATCGTAAACGACAGCACGCTCAACTTTTCTCGGGCAGTGCCGATAATCCGAACGCCCTCAATCGACGACAGCCGCTGCGTCGCATACTGCAGGAGCTCGTGCTCATAGACAGCCGCCTTCTCGCGTCCGATGATGTTCAGATAATCGATCGCGGCGCCCAACCCAATCTGGGAAGCGATGGCCGGCGTCCCTGCCTCAAACTTATTTGGCAAATCGGCGTAGGTGGTCTTTGCAAAAGTCACACTCTTGATCATGTCGCCGCCGCCCTGGAATGGATTCATTCTTTCCAGTAAATGCTGCTTGCCGTAAACGACCCCGCTCCCCGTCGGCGCAAACATTTTGTGCCCGGAGAACGCATAGAAATCGCAGTCAAGATCCTGCACATCAATCGGCGCATGGGGTACTTGCTGCGCGCCATCGATTAGCACCGGGACACCGTATTTGTGCGCTGAGTCGATCATCTCTTTCACCGGATTGACGGTCCCCAAAGCATTGGAAACATGTGTGACCGCGACCAGTTTCGTTCTTTCATTCAGCAGCGCTTCATATTCGTCGAGCAATAACTCACCCGCATCGTTCATCGGAATGACGCGCAGCTTAGCGTTCTTTTCTTCGCAGAGCATCTGCCAGGGAACGATGTTCGCGTGGTGTTCCATCGCGGAAATTATGATCTCGTCACCCGCGCCGACAAATTTACGGCCATACCCATTCATCACCAGATTGATGCCCTCGGTCGCACCGCGAACAAAGATGCATTCCTTTACATCCCGAGCATTGATGAAGCGCTTCACTTTTTCCCGCGCTCCCTCATAAGCAGTCGTCGCTTTCATGCTGAGGTAATGCACGCCGCGATGAATGTTCGAATGTTCGTATTTGAGATATTGACTGCCGCGCTCGATGACCATCTGCGGCACTTGAGAAGAGGCGGCATTGTCGAGGTAAACGAGGGGCTTGCCGTTTACAGTCGTGCTCAGGACCGGAAAGTCTTTGCGAATCCGCTCGACGTCCCACTCTTCGCGCGTTTCGTGTTTGAGGGGGATCAGCTCTTGAACTGTGACCATTTGAAACCTTAACTAATCTCCAGCCCTGAGTGGAGGCGATTGAGCACAACCGCGTTCAGCTCGCGCTTGATTGAGTCAATCTTGATCTTCTCAATCACCTCTTCAGCAAATCCATAGGTCAGGATATTTCGTGCCAGCGCCGGATTTATGCCGCGACTTTCAAGATAGAAAAGCTCCTCTTCGTTAAGCTGCCCGACCGCCGCGCCGTGCGCGCACTTCACGTCATCAGCGAAGATCTCCAGTTGTGGCTTCGTATCAACGCGGGCTTCGTCAGAAAGCAGGAGGTTCTTGTTCGTCTGCTGAGCATTCGTTTGCTGCGCGCCGTGCCGGACAAAAACCTTGCCGTTGAAGACAGCATGCGACTTTCCGTCAAGTACACCTTTGTAAAGCTGATGGCTCGTGCAATGCGGCTGCCGATGATCGATGACCGAATGAGTATCCGTGTGTTGACTGCTGCCAATCATGTAAAGCCCGTCTACCGCACAGCTCGCTCCGGGGTAGTCCATCGTGACTTCGATGTTGCTGCGTGAGATCGCTGCGCCCAAATTTATCGTCGTAGCTTCATACGTCGCCGACTCTCCGACATCGATTCGCGTCGTGGCAATGTGAAATGCTTCAACACTCTCTCGCTGCAGCTTGTAATGTTGAAGGTTCGCCCCGCGTTCCAGCACCACTTCCATAAACGCATTAGTCAAATATTTTTCCCGGCGGCTGCCAACGTAAGTTTCGACGACCGTTGCCGTGGCGTTCTCTTCGGCGAGGATGAGCACACGGGGAAATACGGCCGGCGCCGAGGATCGTTCATGATTCACAACGAACAATAGATGAATCGACGCGGCGTTTACATTTGCGGGAATCACAATTAGAAGACCATCGGCAAATGCCGTATTCAGATGGGTAAAGCCGTTTTCATGGTTGCCGGCGTTTCGCTCACAGTGCCGGCGCAGGGCGGACTCGTAAGACGATTGAGCGAACGCCTCAGAAAAACTCATCAACAGGAATCCCCTGGATTCTGAGCCGTGAATTGAGTGTGGCTGAAAAATCCCATCGACAAAAACCAGAGTATTGCGGCGAGTTTCATCGTAGCTGAACGGCGCCAAATCACCGGCGCTGAAACGATGCTCCGATCCAACCCAGATTGGCTCAAAGTTCGTTCTGTCGATTGGCGACACGTTGGTGTATTTCCAATCTTCCTGGGCGACTGTCGGCAATCCCACGTTTTCAAATTGAGCGAATGATTTTTGCCGCAGAATGCGCGACCACGCAGGTTCTTTGGAACTGCGATTTCGCATCAGCTCGGCGAACGCTGACGCATACGGAATTTGTTTCTCTTCAGCCAGGGACAAATGCATGACTACTTCGCGCTCCCTGCTGTGGTGGCCGGTTTTCCGTTTTCATTCTTCAACCAGTCGTAACCCTTCTCTTCCAGTTCAAGGGCCAACTCTTTGCCGCCTTCTTTCACGATGCGACCGCCGGAAAGCACGTGGACAAAATCCGGAATGATGTAGTTAAGCAGCCGTTGATAGTGTGTGACGACAATCACCGCCTTCTGCGGATCGTGTAACTTATTGACGCCTTCGGCGACGATTCTCAGTGCGTCAATGTCCAGGCCGGAATCAGTTTCATCGAGGACGGAAAGCTTTGGATCGAGCACCGCCATCTGCAGAATCTCGTTACGCTTTTTTTCGCCGCCCGAGAAACCCTCATTCACTGAACGGGTCATAAAACTCGCATCCATCTCCACAAGTCTTGCTTTTTCCGTGAGCAGATCCTTGAACTCGAGCGGATCGAGCTCTTCTTCGCCCTGGTGCTTTTGCTTCTCGTTATAAGCGAGACGCAGAAATTGTGCATTCGACACACCCGGCACTTCGATGGGGTATTGAAATGCCATAAACACGCCCTCCCGGGCACGTTCGTCGGGTGACATTTCCAGCAGGTTTTTACCGTCGTAGATCACTTCACCTGCGGTTACTTCATATTGCGGGTGGCCGGCGAGGACTTTAGCCAGCGTTGATTTGCCCGAACCATTCGGGCCCATGATGGCGTGAACTTCGCCCTTATTAACTCTCAGATTTATGCCTTTAAGGATCTCGTTGCCGTCGACTGAGGCATGAAGATTTCTGATTTCCAGCATGCGCTTTTCAATAATTGCGTATTTTAGGTCTTTGGTATTTGACGTTGGACGTTGGACATTGAACGTTAGAGATCGAGCTATCTATCCAACCGCTCCTTCCAACTTCAATCCCAGAAGTCTTGTCGCTTCGACCGCGAATTCCATCGGCAGCTGCAGGAAGACGTCCTTACAAAAACCATTGATGATCAAACTGACCGCATCTTCCTGAGAAATACCGCGCTGCATTAAATAGAACAACTGCTCCTCACTGATCCGCGAAGTCGAAGCTTCATGCTCGACCTGGGAAGTGTTGTTCATCACTTCAATGTAAGGAAAAGTATTCGCGCCGGCGTTGGAACCGATTAACATCGAATCGCACTGCGTGTAATTCCGAGAGTTCTCAGCCTTGGGCATTATCTTCACCAGTCCGCGATAGCTATTGTTTGCGTGGCCGGCGGAAATGCCCTTCGAGATGATCGTCGAACGCGTGTTCTTGCCGAGGTGAATCATCTTCGTGCCGGTATCCGCCTGCTGCGCGTGGTTAGTCAGCGCGACTGAATAGAACTCACCGATGGAATTGTCACCCTGCAGAATGCAGGAAGGATATTTCCACGTGATTGCTGATCCCGTTTCTACCTGGGTCCAGGAGATCTTTGAATTCGCGCCGGCGCATTTGCCGCGCTTGGTGACGAAGTTATAAATCCCACCCCGGCCTTCTTCGTCGCCGGCATACCAGTTCTGCACCGTCGAGTATTTGATTTCCGCATTCTCGAGCGCCACCAGCTCTACCACGGCGGCGTGCAATTGATTCCGATCGAACTTTGGCGCAGTACAACCTTCCAGATACGAAACGTAGGCGCCTTCTTCCGCAACGATCAAGGTGCGTTCGAATTGTCCGGACTCAGAATTGTTAATCCGAAAATAAGTCGAAAGCTCCATCGGACAATGGACGCCCTTCGGAATAAAACAAAACGAGCCGTCAGAGAAAACAGCGCTGTTCAGTGCAGCGTAAAAATTGTCGTTCGTGGGAACCACCGAGCCCAGATACTTCCGGACCAGTTGCGGATGCTCCTGAACTGCCTCGCTGAAAGAACAGAAAATGACCCCGTGCTTTTTCAACTTTTCTTTGTAAGTTGTGGCCACGGAAACTGAGTCGAATACAGCATCGACAGCCACGCCCGCGAGCTGCTTCTGCTCGGATAATGGAATCCCAAGCTTTTCGAAGGTGCGGAGCAGCTCCGGATCAACTTCATCGAGACTTGCTTTGGCCGCTTTCTGTTTTGGTGCGCTGTAATAAACGATGTCCTGATAATTCACTTCCGGAAAGGTGATGTTGGGCCAGCGCCGCGGCTCTTCCATTTTCAACCAGTTTCGATACGCCTTGAGCCGGAACTCGAGCATCCATTCGGGCTCATTCTTCTTCGCCGAAATTAGACGGACAGTGTCTTCGCTGAGGCCGCGCGGAATCGTCTCAGACTCGATGTCCGTGACCCAACCGTATTTGTATTCCCGATTAGCAAGAATCTCAGTTGTACTCATCGTGTGCTCTCGAAATCAATTCGTTCGGACTGGCCTTAAATGCACCTGCAGCTTTTGAATCTGATGTAAACGTGCGTCGACGTTGGCTTCGCTCCCCACCAACTGCGCCAGACTAATTTCCGCCAAAGCATTCTGCACAATCTCGTGTAAGCCGACGATTACGGGCCGGATGCCGCAGTCGCTCGTATGAATGCAGGCATCAAGTACACCGGCGTGTGTTTTGCAGAATCGATCAACCGTGTCCTCGTCGAGAATCCTGATCACTTCATTAAGCCGAATGTCAGACGCCGGCCGCGCGAGCGTGTAACCGCCACTAGCGCCTCGTTGCGACTGGACCAAACGGGCCTTCACCAAAATCCACATCAACTTGCCGGCATTCGCAACCGAGAGTCCTTCACGGCTGGCGATCTGACTCAGCGTTAGCGACTCGTCATCCATTTGGGCCCGTGCCAGTTGGACGAGACATCGCAATCCATATTCTTCGTGGGCTGAGATCTTCATTCTTGGTGATTTCTTCAGATTTCGGCCTGATTATAGCATTCCTTACTTTTTCGTCAAGTTTAACCAGCGGCCAAAGCACGACCAAACAGGAAGGTCGGATCAAGATCACGGCGTGGTTTGATGGAATATCGTCTGGGAGTCGGAACTCGAATACAATGCAAGGTTAATCAAACGAACGTAAGCCGATGACCAACGTTCAACAATCAGTGGCCAGGCAATTCTCTTCCGCAGATGCTAATGGAGCCGAGTTCACTTGCGAGAGAAACAGACTGCGTTTGAACGTGGCGCGCGAAGCGATTGCACAGAACGAGATCTATCAACACTTCACTCGCATTCCCGGACGAATCGTTCGCTGCCTTGATTATTTGGGGATCAGCTTTGATCACAGGTTGGTCCACGATCGGCTTTTGACCTATTACCTCTTCATTGCTGTTATAGACGATGCCCTCGACAGCGGCAACTTAAGTGTTGGCATCAACGTGCTGGAACTTTTTGACAATCTCTCTGACGGCATCGATGAACAACTATCCCCAGTCGCATTGATGACGCTACTATTGAAGAATGACGCTGGATCCGACAATCGCCGGCGACTTTCGGAGGGCCTTCATCAACTTTATCAAGAGGTCATTTCGGAAAGGTCTGCGACTTCGATCAACGAGTATATCGAAACCCGTAAAGCCCTCGGGTGTCACACGGCAGAATTATCTTACCTATGGATTGTGCGGCTGCTGCGAGGCGACACCTGCGCGGTCTTGCAGTTGATGAAGCAGGTTGGCAAAGTCGGCTGTTTAGTGGATAGCGTGATCGACTTTAACGTTGATTCGCAGAAGGGATTATTGAACTTCACGCCCTCAGCCTGGGATCGTTTCAGGCTCCTTTCATCTGCGATGGTTGAGGGCGTCTATGCTCTGGCTCGTTATCCACGGCTGATCACCTTATTTATGGAAGCAGTCACGGATAACATTCGTGATCGTTTTCGTCGACGTAATCCAGACGTACTCGCCTTCAGCACCGAAAAGGAAGATGCGGTAACCCGTGCAATCTAGCGCTGCGCGCCCTGATTTTGTTTCGTATGTCGCGCCGTATGGCGGCGCTTTAGGTGCGATTGCGGTAGCCACAATTGGATTGGCGCCAGTTCGTGAAAGTGTTAATGCAACCACAGTGGCTCTGGCGTTGTTGTTGGTAATTCTGTTCGTCGCGATCTTCTGGGGCAGCAAACCGGCGCTGTTGGCCTCCGTGATGGGAATGTTGTCCTTCAACTATTTCTTTCTCGCCCCATTCCATACATTGACGATCGCTGATCCGCAGAACTGGATCGCACTGACAGCCTTTTTCGTAACTGCGGTCGCAGTAGGTCAATTATCAGCCAGAGCAAAGCGACGTGCGGAAGAGGCCGAGCTGAGGAGGATTGAAATCAAACGTTTGTATGAAGAATTGCGCGAGGCGTTTGAACGGGCGAGTGAGGCCGAAGCACTAAAACGAAGCGAGCGATTCAAATCAGCCCTGCTTGATGCCGTGACGCACGATCTGCGAACGCCGCTTACTTCAATCAAAGCCTCAGCAACTTTGTTATTGGAGGACCGTGACAATTCTGAACCGGGCGAACCTTTGACTCCCGCTGAGCAACAGGCCCTGCTCAAGGTGATCACCCAGGAATCTGACCGGCTCGATCGCTTTGTCGAAAGCATCGTCGAACTTGCGCGCATCGAGACCGGGGAGATCGCACTGCGACGGAACTGGGGGCCAGTTGAAGAAATCATCGACGCCGCGGTGGCGAGGGCCGAGCCACTTTTGCTCCGCCATCCCTTAACAGTACGCGTAGAAAGACAACTGCCCATTATTCGTGTCGATGCGCGCGCAGTAGCTGAAGTGATCTACACGTTGCTTGACAACGCGAGCAAGTACGCACCGCAGCATACAGCTATTACCATTGACGCCGAGCGCTCGAGCGGGGAAATGGTTAAACTTTCAGTAAAGGATCAAGGTCCGGGAATTCCCCACCAATTGAGAGAGCGCGTGTTCGAGAAATTCTTTCGCGAACCTGCGGTCGGCAGTGCGGAGCGCCCTGAAGGGATCGGCATGGGGCTTTCGATTGCCAAGGGGATAGTCGAAGCACACGGCGGCCAGATTTGGGTTGACGATCAACCTGGTCACGTTGGGACCACCGTATGCTTTACGGTGCCTGTCGGCGATGACGAACCGGCATCTGGAAACATCACTGAAACAAGAGAATTGACCACCGTCGTAGACTAGCCACCCGTGGCCTAATAACGTGGAATCCCGAAAACGTATTCTGGTAGTTGACGACGAGCCGCAGATTACGCTTGTCCTGCGCAGCGGTCTGACTAAGCACGGCTACGATGTGCGCGTGGCCGCCGAAGGAGAGTCGGCGCTCGATTTATTCAACGCCTGGACGCCGGATCTCGTGATCACGGATCTGTCAATGCCAAATGTGAGCGGCCTTGAACTGTGTCGACGGCTGCGCGCAAATTCACAGGTCCCGATTATCGTGCTTTCAGTTAAGGAGGACGAGAACGTCAAAATTGAAGCCCTTGATGCTGGGGCCGACGATTATGTGACCAAGCCGTTTGGTATCGGCGAGCTGCTCGCGCGGGTTCGCGCTGCTATGCGCCGGTCCCCCCAAGACGCGTCCGAAGTAAAAAGCGTTATTGAAGATGGTGACTTTCGCGTCGATTTGGAAACACGGAAGATCACGGTTGCCGGAAATGAAGTGCATCTTTCGCCGAAAGAATTCGATTTACTTCTCTACTTCATCCAACACCCCGGAAAGGTGTTAACTCATCGAACGCTGCTGGGAAAAATCTGGGGCGGAAACTACACGGATCAGTCTGAATACCTGCGGGTTTTCATCAGTCATCTGCGGAAAAAAATCGAGCCGGATCCGGCCAAACCGCGTTACATTCTGACAGATCCCTGGGTTGGCTATCGGTTTTTACCCGGTGAATGATGAACTGACCTTCATCTCTGTGGAGTCTGAGACAGTCTCTTGCCTATACAAAACTTGAAAAAACTCCTCGAACGGATTCACACGCGGCTGGATGAGAGTCTGGTGGGCATTAGTGAGTTAGTTGCGGATCTACGGCCGGCTGATTTGGCGCTGCTCATAAACCAGTTGACGCTGGCGGAGGCGGCGACAGTCGTGTCGATGCTGCCACTGCCCCGCCTTATAGATTTATTTGACGATCCCATCCTGCGCCGCCGGGCGGCGATTCTCGAGCAACTAGATCCGGTGCGCGCCGCAGAAATCCTTTCCGGTCTCTCGGCTGATGAGCGCACGGACGTGGTCCAGAAGATGGGCCATCATGCTCGTCATCTGATCCTGCCCGAGCTCAGTCCCGAAGAGCGGAAGGAACTGGAAGGACTGCTGCAATATCCCCAGCACACGGCAGGCGGGATCATGACGACGGAATTTGTGCAACTTGACCCCAGGATGAATGTTGGTGACGCCATAAAGCACATCCGATCAGTAGCCCGGGACAAGGAATCAATCTATGCGTGCTACATCATGGAAGCGCGGACCGGAAAATTGCTGGGCGCTGTTTCGCTGCGCGATTTGGTAATGGCCGAACTGGACAAACCAGTAACTGACGTGATGCGTAAGAAACCAATAACCGTCAACGCACTGGATCACCAGGAGGACGTCGCCAAGAAGATTAGCAAATACAACCTGCTCGCGGTGCCAGTGTTGGAAACTGACGGCAGGGTTGTGGGATTCGTCACAGTTGATGACGTGGTGGATGTGTTAATCGAAGAAGGGACAGAGGACATTCTTCGTATGGCAGCCGTGGAGCCCGGCGCTCTGGACAGGCCTTACATGCAAGTTTCGCTGCCGCTCATGATTCGCAAACGGGCCGGCTGGCTGGTCATTCTGTTCCTGGGCGAAATGCTCACCGCCACCGCGATGGGATTTTTTGAAAAGGAAATTGCCAGAGCAGTCGTGCTTGCGCTCTTCGTGCCGCTGATCATTTCATCCGGTGGCAACTCCGGCTCACAAGCTTCAACCCTCGTGATTCGCGCTCTGGCACTCGGCGAAGTGACATTACGTGACTGGTGGCGCGTGATGCGCAGAGAAATGTTTTCCGGACTTGGGCTGGGAGTGATTTTGGGCACGATCGGATTCCTGCGAATCACGGTTTGGTCTGCATTTTCCGATCTCTACGGAAGCCATTGGCCGTTAGTGGCGCTAACTGTCGGACTCGCATTGATCGGCATTGTCATGTGGGGCACCCTTGCCGGTTCGATGTTGCCATTCCTACTGCGATGGTTTGGGTTCGACCCCGCAACCTCTTCCGCTCCCTTTGTGGCGACTCTGGTAGATGTAACCGGCCTGATCATCTATTTCAGCGTGGCCGTGGTGATCTTGCGGGGCACTCTTTTATGACTGAGCACCACCTGTCTCGGGATCTCCATCAGACAGTCAACCAGCCAATGATGATCTGCGGTTGGCGCGAAATGTACGAACGCTCAACACAATCAACGTGATAGCCGTCAAAGGGATCACAAACAGCAACATTACGGCGTTGAAACGCGGTAGTGCTTCGTAATGGCCCGCCTGCATGACCAGGTAAAGAACAAACAGGATGTAGTAACTCACAAAGAGCGCGCCTTCCCAACGAGCGATTTGGTTTCCTGAAAAGAATACTGGTAGGCAGCTGATCGCCACCACGATCATCACTGGCATATCAAATCGCAGAGTCGAGGGTGCCACTTCAATTCCGGAGGGGGCCAATATCGCGGTAATACCAAGCACCAGGAGAATGTTACAGATATTACTGCCAACCACATTCCCGACGGCGATCTCTCGTTTGCGCCGGATAGTGGCGGCGATTGATGCAGCCGCCTCGGGCAAAGATGTGGCGGCCGCGACAATTGTCAGTCCAATTACCAGTTCGCTGATGCCGGCAGCTTTAGCGACCGCGATCGCTCCGCTAACCAGATAACGGGCCCCCACTGCGAGCATCGTCAAACCGATCAATATTAGGGCGCACTCAACAATTATCTGACGCGGCATACGACGTTGCATCGTTGTTTCCTGATCCGCGGTCTCAGTCACGTCCCAACTCTGCGAGCGTTCTTGTCGCGCACCCAAAACGATGTAAGTTGTGTAGCCCACGGCACCAAGAAAAAGCAGAATTCCTTGCCAACGCGTAAGCATGCCGCCAACCGCCAGGATGTAGCACAACACTGAAGCTGCAATCATCAGAGGCACATCGACACGAATTAATCGTCTGTGCACCGAAAGCGGCCTGATTAACGCCGAGATGCCAAGCACAAAGAGCACGTTAAAGATATTGCTGCCGACGACTGTTCCTAGCGCCAGCGCGCTCTGGCCGGTAAATACCGATCGCATGCAAACGGCTAACTCAGCCGCGCTGGTTCCATAAGCAACAACTGTCAAACCTACGACAAGCGGAGAGATGCGGAGGACAATAGCGACTCGGGACGATCCACGCACGAGCAATTCGGCCCCCAGAATCAACAGAGCCAGGCCAAGGACAAACATCGAAGAGTTCGATAGCATCGACAATTATCGCTGCATAATGGCTGGCAGTGTCTCAATCGTCAACAGCATTTGGCAATATTGAGTTGGCGGACGATCCTTGCGCAACGCAAACAGCCTTGCGCAACGCAAACAGTTAGCCCGCGCATGTAAGAATAGCGCTTGCGTTTTTGCTCCGGCCTTGTAAAGCCGTCTGACATTTACAACTTTTTAACGGGTCCTTAAGTCCTTTTTTATCTGGCCCACGCTACTATTTGGCGTGTAGCGTCGATTTCCAAAAGAAGAAGGCACAACTGGCTATTACGAACTTTTAATGATCTCTTTACACCACCTTTATTTCTCAAAGCGTAGAGTTGAATGCGAATTACCGGCCGATAACGCCTAGCCCTGGACGTTGAGCAATGCACCGGCACTTAGAAACAAGGAGAACCGTTGAAGTTAATATTTGGTGATGGGTTAATAGTTTCAGCTCGAGACGCGTTAGAGATCATTTGGAGAAAAGGTACTTGGAGAATCGGAGTAAGGGCCAAGCGGACTGCGCTATTGATAGCCGTATTTTCCCTCGGGGTTCATGTCGAGGCGAGATCGTTTTATCAATCACCCAGTCAATCAAAACCGGTTTCCAAGGCTCAGACCCCCGTCAATGAACCGGTAGATTCGCGAAGCGGCGCAGAAAAAACCGGCGGAACCGCGGGCGATTCGACCGCCACAGTAGCAGACACAAAGCCTTCGCAAGTAGAGGTAGCGTCAAGTTCCATGCTCGATGATTGTGCGGCTCAATCGCCAGTATCTTCGACACCACAATCTCCACCAGAGCATAAATGGCACTACGGCGGCTTTGTTGATGTTGGTTACCTGCTCGATTTCAATCATCCCGAGAATCGTGTCTTCCGTAGTCGCGGCACAACGTGGCATGTTGACCGCCCGCAAATAAACATGGCCGCGTTTTACGTTCGCAAGAAAGCGACTGAGGATTCGCGGTGGGGCGTTGAACTAACGGCGCAAGGTGGAAAGGATGCCGAGCTATTCGGTTTTTCAGCTACCGCGCCGAACATTGGCGGGTTCAAATTCCTGCGCCAGCTTGGTCCAACTAATGTTTCTTACCTGGCGCCGGTGGGTAAGGGTTTGATGATTCAAGGCGGCATTTTCAGCAGTTTCATCGGCTACGATTCGCTCTACGCGAAAGACAATTTTAATTATACGAGGCCCTGGGGGGCTGACTTCACGCCTTACTTGATGATGGGTGTGAACGTGAGCTACCCATTCACGAAGAGAGTTACGGTGACGTTCTTCGTCGTCAATGGATACTGGCACCTGGCCCACGCCAACAATGTTCCGAGCTGGGGCGGACAAGCCGCAATCAGCGCGACCTCACATCTGACCGTGAAACAGACGGTCCTGGTGGGCCCTCATCAAACGAATACGGCATTTAAGTTCTGGCGCTTCCTTTCGGATACGATTGTTGAGCACAAGACCGAAAAACGAACTATAGCCTCGGACACTATCTTCTCAACCGAACAAGTAGATGCGCCGGGAACGCCGCGCGCCTGGTTTTTTTCGACGCAACTCCCGATGCGGTGGCAGTTGCGTCCGCGTTGGGCGATCGCCTTCCGGCCGGAAGTGGCCTGGGACAGTCAGGGACGCTGGACGCTCGCGCGACAGACAGTGGTCGCTTTTACGAGCACGCTTGAATACAAACTGCCGTACAAGTCAAGCACTACAATTTTTCGGCTGGAGCATCGCTACGATCGCTCCACGGGTCCGGACGGCGGGTTTTTCAGAGGCCGCGCGGTCAGTCCCGGCGTGATTGGTCTGGTTCCGAGCCAGCACCTTCTGGTCTTCGCCACGATATTTACCTTTGATCGTTGAGACGTTAGGAGAGCGATAAATATGCTTGATGTGATTTTTATTGGCGCAACGATCTTATTTTTCCTGGTCGCGCTCGCTTATGTGCGCGCGTGCGAGAAGTTGCAGTGAGGGTGACGAGATGACACTTGCGACCATCGCCGTGCTGGCAGTTTCGTTGCTGCTGCTCATTTATTTGACGTTTGCTTTGCTGAAACCGGAGAAATTCTAGAAAGCAGTAGGCAGAATGCACAAGGCAGAACAAAGTAGCTACTTCGGATTACGCGTACGGCGTTTTCTGCTGGCTGCTTTCTGCATACTGCCTTCTGAGGTTCTTTATGACTCTTAACGGTTGGTTACAAATCCTGGTTTTCATCGCGATCATCATCGCGATCGCGAAACCTATCGGTGTGTTCATGACGCACGTTTTCAACGGCGAGCGCACTTTTCTGCATTGGGGTCTGCGTCCGGTTGAGCGGTTGATTTATCGGCTGACCGGCGTCGATGAGAAACGAGAGATGCATTGGACCGAGTATGCCGGAGCGATGTTGCTTTACAGCGTCGTTTCACTGCTGTTGCTCTATCTAATTCAGCGCGTCCAATATTATCTTCCGTTTAATCCTCAGAAATTCCCGGGCGTTGATTCCGCAAACAGCGCGACCAGCGGTTTCGTGGCTTCCGCCTTCAATACTGCAGCTTCATTCACCACCAACACGAACTGGCAAAGTTACGTTCCGGAAGTGACGATGACTTACTTCACGCAGATGGTGGGACTCGCCTATCACAACTTTGGGTCAGCCGCGACAGGTATCGTATTGGCCATCGCGTTTATTCGCGGAGTTGCGCGACGCGAAATGAGTACGCTGGGCAACTTCTGGGTGGACTTTGTTCGCTGCAATCTGTACGTGCTGCTACCGGTCTGCGTGCTCGGCGCGCTTCTGCTCGTGTCACAGGGGGTCGTGCAGAACTTTCGCGCTTATGACACCGCGAAGCTGGTCGAGCCGCAGAAGATCCAGGTGGATAAGAAAGACGCGAACGGCAATGTGCTGACGAATCCTGATGGCACCACGCAAAAGGAAGATCAAACGGTCACGGATCAGACAATCGCGCAGGGCCCCGTGGCTTCGCAGGAATTCATCAAAGAACTGGGCACGAATGGGGGCGGATTTTTCAATACAAATTCAGCTCATCCTTTCGAGAACCCCACCCCATTCACCAACTTCATCGAGATGTTACTGATCTTCTCGATTGGGGGCGGGCTGACCTACACCCTGGGCCGAATGACGGGATCAGCAAAGCACGGCTGGGCAGTTCTGGGGGCTATGGTCCTCGTGTTTTTCATGGGCGTGACCACCATCTACTGGTACGAATCACATGGCAATCCTCTATTAGGCGGAGATCAAACTGCGAGCGCCACCCAAGCCGGCGGAAACATGGAAGGTAAAGAAGTGCGGTTCGGCATCGCAAACAGTGCGCTGTTCGCGACCGCTACCACCGACGCAAGCTGCGGCGCCGTCAATGCGATGCACGACTCGTTTACTCCCATCGGCGGAATGGTGCCGCTCGTCAACATTATGCTCGGCGAAATAATTTTCGGGGGCGTCGGCAGCGGACTGTATGGAATGCTGATCTTCTGCATCCTGTCGGTTTTCATCGCCGGACTAATGGTTGGCCGCACGCCCGAATATCTCGGCAAGAAAATTGAATCGTACGACGTGAAGATGTCGATGCTCTATGTGTTGATTTTTCCACTGGTGATTTTAGTGTTTGCGGCGATCGCAGTCCTGGCGCCGAGCTTTGGCACGTCGCAATTGAACAACGCCGGACCGCATGGCTTGTCGGAAATTCTATATGCGTACACTTCGGGAACCGGCAACAATGGTTCAGCTTTCGCGGGTATCTCAGCGAACACTTACTGGTACAACTCGACAATTGGCGCGGCCATGTTAGTCGGTCGATTTCTAATGATTGTGCCGATGCTGGCGGTCGCAGGTAATCTGGCGCGAAAGAAATTGGTTCCTCCCTCAGTGGGAACATTTCCGGTGACGACGCCGCTATTTACGGTGTTGTTGGTCAGTGTAATTCTAATCGTAGGCGCGCTTACCTTTTTTCCAGCACTAAGTCTGGGTCCGATTGTTGAGCACCTGTTGATGTATGCGGGGAAGACGTTCTAAAGATTTCGAAATTCGGATTTCGAAATTCGAAATTGAGGAGAAATGATCAAAAAAACAAAAAGCCAGGCAATCTGGAACTGGCAAATCGTAAGGCGGGCGCTTGGCGACGCTTTCGTCAAACTAAGCCCCCGCGCCATGATGAAGAATCCCGTAATGTTCGTCGTCGAAGTGGGCAGCGTGTTGACAACGATCTATTTGATCTATGGCTTGATCAGGCCAATCGCCGGCGTCACCAATCCGAAATTCGAGCTGCAGATCACCTTGTGGCTTTGGTTCACGGTGCTGTTCGCGAACTTTGCCGAGGCGATGGCGGAAGGCCGCGGGAAGGCGCAAGCTGACAACCTGCGAAAGTCGCGCACGGAAACAATCGCGCACCGCGTAGTTTCCTCGGATCAACATACGGAAGATGTTGCGGCGCCCGACCTGCGCAAAGACGATCTCGTGATTGTTTCTGCGGGCGAATTCATTCCAGGAGACGGTGAGATCGTCGCCGGTGTCGCCTCCGTGGATGAGTCGGCGATTACCGGAGAATCAGCGCCAGTAATTCGAGAGGCGGGCGGCGATCGATCAGCGGTCACCGGTGGCACACGCGTGCTTTCGGATCAAATCACGGTACGCATCACTTCAAACCCTGGCGAAACGTTTCTGGATCGCATGATCGCTTTAGTCGAAGGAGCCGAGCGACAGAAGACTCCGAACGAGATCGCTCTAAATATTCTGCTGGCCGGGCTGACGATCATCTTTCTGCTGGCCGTGGTCACCCTGCAGCCGTTCGCCATCTATTCAAGTGCACCGCAGACCATCTTCGTGCTCGTTTCGCTGCTTGTGTGTTTGATTCCTACAACGATTGGGGGCCTGCTTTCGGCAATCGGCATCGCCGGTATGGACCGGCTAATTCAGCACAACGTGCTGGCGATGTCGGGGCGGGCAGTCGAAGCCGCGGGTGACGTGAATACCCTATTGCTCGACAAGACGGGAACGATCACTCTCGGTAATCGGCAAGCGACGGAGTTTGTGGCCTTGCCCGGCGTCGATGAACAGGAACTGGCCGAAGCCGCCCAACTCTCCTCGTTTGCAGACGAAACTCCTGAAGGCCGTTCAATTGTGGTGCTGGCTAAGGAGAAGTATGGCTTGCGTGGGCGCGAGCTTGCTTCGCTGAACGCGAAGTTTGTTCCCTTCACCGCTCAGACGCGCATGTCAGGGGTTGACCTGGATGGCCGCGAAGTTCGGAAGGGCGCCGCCGACGCTATCGAAGAATATCTGGAAAGCTTCGGATCTCAAATTCCCAGGGAACTGAAGACAATCGTCGAAGTGATTTCCCGTGAAGGCGGCACTCCACTTGTCGTGGCAGAGGATCGACTGGCGCTTGGAGTGATTCACCTGAAGGACATCGTCAAAGGCGGAATGGTTGAGCGATTTAGTCAGCTCCGGGCCATGGGCATAAAAACGGTTATGATCACCGGCGATAATCCCCTGACCGCGGCCACCATCGCTCGCGAAGCAGGTGTCGACGATTTCCTGGCGCAGGCGACTCCCGAAGACAAGATGAAGTTGATTAAGGACGAGCAGGCAGGCGGCAAGCTCGTGGCGATGACCGGAGACGGAACCAACGACGCGCCGGCGTTGGCGCAGGCGG
>Ga0126384_10000913_pt1 | contig 17069 bp, 6 predicted proteins | sample PanSoiMetPlot_36_FD_92543 | JGI IMG/M metagenome (GOLD analysis project Ga0126384, IMG submission 92543) | Tropical forest soil microbial communities from Panama - MetaG Plot_36 | ecosystem: Environmental > Terrestrial > Soil > Tropical forest > Bulk soil | place: Panama | collected 2016-02-17 | reverse complement strand
GTCGACATCGTCGCGCGCATGATCGGGCAACACCTGACCGAAGCGTGGGGACAATCGGTCGTCGTAGAGACCCGGCCGGGGGGCGGCACCATGATCGGGACGCAGGCCGCCGCCAAGGCGCAGCCCGACGGCTACACCCTGCTCGTTGCGGTGAGCAATCACGCGACCAATCCGGCCCTGCACGCCACCATGCCCTACGATGCGCTCGAGGATTTCGAATTCATCAGCATGCTCGCGCGTGCACCGGTGACGATCTATTCCCATCCGAAATTCGCGCCACGCAACCTCACCGAGATGGTCGCCTATGCCAAGACGAAGCCTGGCACGCTCAGTTTTGGCTCGGCCGGGCCCGGCAGCATGACGCATCTGGTTGCCGAGTTGCTCAAGATCCAGGCCGGCATTGAAATGACCCATGTGGTCTATCGCGGCGGAACGCCCGCCATGAACGATGCCATCGCGGGGCAGATTCCCATGACCTTTGCGACGGTGCTGCAGGGTCTGGCGCAATACCAAAGCGGACTCCTGCGCGCGCTCGCCGTGACGTCCGCGGAGCGATATCCGTCCATTGCGGAGGTGCCGACCTTCAAGGAGCAAGGCGTCGAACTGGTCGCCTCGGAGTGGTACGTGCTGCTCGCGCCGGCAAGTACCCCTAAGCCGATCGTCGACAAGCTCAACGCCGAAATCCGCCGCATGATGGCGCTTCCCAATGTCGGCGATCGCCTGCAGGCGATCGAGCTGTTCAGCTCGACGCCCGCAGAAGCGAAGGATTTCGTTCGCAGCGAGATCGATCGCTGGGGGCCGGTGATCAAGAAGCTCGGGCTGAGCCAGGACTAGCGCATATGGCACCGGTTCGCCGGTAAGAAATATGCGCCAAACAAAACGAATCTAAAGCACGTTCCGATTCCGTAGGAACGTGCTCTGGCACATGCGCGCGCTTTGACGCGGTGAAGCAAATTACACCTGTGGGGCGATCTAGGCCGCCGCGTGTTGGTTCGAGCCGACGGAGGCCCACGGCGGCCGCGGCGCTGTTGAAAATCCAGTCAGGATATTGCCGACGACCGGCGATGGCGGTCAAAGTGACGTCGCGGAGGGAGGGAACCGGCCCAGGAGTCGGCACGACGTCCGCCAGGCCGTCCGGCCAGCGATCCCGGACGGCCTGTTCCCCCTCACGTTGCCGACTGAGTTGCCGCCGCGTTTGGGGTCTGGGTTGCGGCCGGTGCGGCGATCGAGACCGCCCGGCAGGCCGCGACCGGCACCGGATCGAACAGGTTCGACAGCGCAAGCGCGCCTGGCCTTGCGCCCGCGTGTCGCCGATCGACGAGCGAAAATCCAACGAGCTCCACGTGGCCTTGCCATGCGTCCGGCCGCGGCCATCGGCGGCCGCCGTCGGTCAACGCCGCAAAGTGGCGGCCGGCCACCAGGATGGCGGCGTCGTTGCCGTGCACCCGCGCGAACGCGATGACGTGGTCGCGATGCGGCCCCTCGACGGCGAGCGGCCGGTAGTCGCCGCGCGCCAGCACGTCGCCGAGCGATCGGCGCCAGGCCAGCAATTGACGAATGAGCGCGAGCTTGAGACGGCCATCGCGCCATGACGGAGCGAGCGCCCGCAGGTCTGCCTCGCCCGAAAGGCCGGCCAGCACCCGTTCCCGGGCCGCGAAATCGACCGGGCGCCGGTTGTCCGGATCGACCAGGGAGAGATCCCAGAATTCGCTGCCCTGGTAGAAATCGGGAATACCCGGCATCGCGATCTTGAGGGCGATTTGCGTGAGCGAATTGAGCGCGCCGAGCAAGGCGACGCGTTGCGCAAAGGCGTCGAAGTCGCGCACGAAGGGTTGTTGCCTGAGCAGGCCGTCGATGAAACCCACGAGCCCGCTTTCGTAATCCTCGTCCGGATCGAGCCAGCTTGTCTGGGCCTTACCTTCACGCGCCGCCTTGCGCGCATAGGCCTTAAGCCGCGGCGCCAGATCGGCATCGTTGCCATCGACCGGCCACGCGCCCAGCATCGCCTGAAACAGCATGTACGCGTGGGCGGCGGACGGGCTCCGCCGCTTGCCGGAATATCGGACCAGATGCGCGCTGTCGGCGTGCCATTGCGCAACCGCCGCCTCCCATTCCTCCGACAGCTCGGTCAGAGCGAGCAGGCGCGCGCGTGCGTCCTCGCCGCGCTTGGTGTCGTGGGTTGCGGTCGCCGTCAGGCCCCCGTCACGGTTCGCAACCCGCTCGCGCATGCGATGGTGAAAAGCATCGAGCGAAAGCCCGCCCGATGCCGGGTCGCCCCCCACTTCGTTGAAGGCGAGCAGCCGGTGAAATCGATAGCCGGCGGTGTCCTCCAGCGACTTCGCCATCACGGGTCCGGTGAATTGCTGGGCTTTGCGCACGAATTTGCCGACGCGCCGCCGGCTGTAGCCGGGGCGACCTGGCGCGACGAGATCGAGCGTCAGCGCATCGCGCAGAAAATCGAGAACCGGGCCATCCGCCGCCGGGACCGCGCGGCGCGCCTGCGCGATTGCGCGCGCGATCACGGCGCGGTCCACGTCGCTGGCGCCGGCGGGGGTCACGTAGGTGCGATAGACCGGAAGCTCGACGGCGAAGTGCTCGAAAGCGGCCGCCAGGCGATCCCTGCCGAAATCACGCGTCGCAAACTGCCCGGCCGCGATGCGAAACAGGGCGCGGCACAGTGCCTCGCGCTCGCTCGCCAGCAGATCGCGCAGCACGTCGCGCTTGGCGTCGGCAAGAATCTCGGCGAATGGACGCTCGCCGCCGCTTGCGTTTTGCCAGGCGCGGTCGAGCGTCGGCAGTCCATCGCGGTCGGCCAGCACCTGCGAGATGACGTTGAGCCACTCGTAGCCGGTCGTCCCCTCGACGCCGTCGAAGCCGGGCAGACGTTCGTCCTCGCCCAGGATCTTCTCGACGAACACGTGAAACGGCCGCCCCTTGGGCTGCAGTTCGCGGATCATCGCGCACAGGCGTCGGCAATAGCCGGCGGGATCCGTCAGGCCGTCGATGTGATCGATCCGCAGGCCGTCGAGCGCGCCCTCCCGGATCAACGCGGCGATGCGGGCGTGGAGCTCGCGAAAGACGCCCTCGTCCTCGACCCGCAGCCCGGCCAGCGTGCTGACGTCGAAGAAGCGCCGGTAGTTGATCTCGCGGCTGGCAAGCCGCCAATGGGCGAGCCGCCAGAACTGCCGTTCGAGCACCCGGTGCAGCGGACGCACGCCGCGCGGCCCATCGACGCGATAGAAACCGAGGCCGGCCGCGATGACCTCGGCCCCGCCCTCGATTGCCGCAAGCGCCGACTTGAAGGCCGGTGCCGCGTCGCGCGTCGGCGCCCCAAGTGGGGCGCGCTCGCGCGCGAGCGCCAGGATGGCGCGGGCAGGCTCGCGGTCCGGGTCGCCGCCGTGGCGCGCAGCGATCCGCAGGATCTCGCGATAGCTCGCGAGCGCGATCGGCAGCCAATGCTCGAAATACCATGCCGAGAAGCTCCCCTCGCGCGGATCGTAGCGCAGCGCGATCTCGCCCTTCGCCAATGCCTCCCCATAGGGGGAGCCGAGAATCGGAATGAGAACGCCGGGTCGCGCGCGATGCGGCAAGGCCGTCCAATCGATGTCGAACGCGCGCGCATGAGGCGATGCGGGCCCCCATTCGAGCGCGTCGAGCCACCACGCGTTGTCGGCGCCATGCACGCCCATGTGGTTGGGCACGAAATCGACGATGAGTCCGAGACCTGCGGCCCGCAGCGCGGCCGTCAGCTCGGCAAATCCCTGGTCGCCGCCGAGCTCTGGATTGAGCCGTGTCGGATCGACCACGTCGTAGCCGTGGGTGCTGCCAGCCCGCGCCTTGAGGATCGGCGACGCATAGACATGGCTCACGCCGAGATCGCGCAGATAGGGGACGATCCGTGCCGCAGCAGCGAAACCGAAATCCGCCGTCAACTGCAGGCGGTAGGTCGCGATCATCGGGGTCACGATCGCGCACTCCAGAACACCGACCAGGGCGGCAGCGTCGCCGGCGGCGGGCCGCCCCAGATCGGGTCGTCATCGGTGCCGCCTTCGGGACGGGCCGCCGCCGCGCCCGACAGATTGGCGAGCAAGGCGAGGCGTTGGCCGGACGGATGCGTCCAGTGCGCCGTCACGACATTCCCGGCGGCGCGCGTGGCATCGGGTGCGAAGGCGATCTTGGCCAGCAGTGGCACGATCCTGGCACGCCGCACAGCGAGGAGATCGCGTACGAGGGCAAGACGCGCGGCTTCGTCCGCGCGTCCCGGCGCCTCCCAATCGAGCACCGCCGAGCGGAACGTCGCTTCCGCCAGCGGATCCGGAATCTCGTCGCCGAACCGGGCATAAGCGGCCTTGAACTCCTGGCGCCGTCCCTTACGCACCGCTTCGGCGAGCGCGCCGGTGAAATCGCAGAAGAACGGAAACGGCTGCGTCGCGCCCCATTCCTCGCCCATGAACATCAGCGGCGGCATTGGGGCGAGCAGGGTCACGGCGAGCGCCGCCTCGAGTGCGCGCCGCTCCGCCAGCACATCGAGGCGCTCACCCAGCGCGCGATTGCCGATCTGGTCATGGTTCTGGAGGAAATTGACGAAGGCGGTCGGCGCAAGGCCGGCACTCGGCTCGCCGCGCCTGCGCCCATCGCGATGGGCCGAGGCTTCGCCCTGATAGTCGAAACCGGACGCCAGCACGCGCGCGATCCGTCCCAGCGGCCCGGCCGCGTGGTCGCGATAGTAGCCCTGCGTCTCGCCGGTCAGCAGCACGTGCCAGGCATGGTGATAGTCGTCGTTCCACTGCGCACGATATTTTCCGTCCGGCGTCGTGCGCCGCGGGTCGAGCGCGCGCACGCTGTTGTCGTCGTTCTCGAGCATGAGATGGATCAGGCGCCCTGTCTGCGTCGCAAAGGCGCCGATCGCGCGGCTCAGCGCTTCGAGAAAATCCGGTTCGCCGCGCTGTGCGATCGCCTGGACCGCATCGAGCCGCAGCCCGTCGAAACGATACTCGCGCAACCAGTGCAGTGCATTCTCGATCGCGAAGGCGCGCACTTCCGAAACCCCATAGTCGATCGCGCGGCCCCACGGCGTCGCTTTGGCGGTGAAGAATTGCGGCGCGTAACGCCCGAGATAATTTCCTTCCGGCCCGAAGTGGTTGTAGACGACGTCGAGAAACACCATGAGTCCGCGCGCATGCGCGGCGTCGACGAGCGCGCGCAGATCGTCCGGCCGGCCATAGGCGTTGTCGGGGGCATAGAGCAGCACGCCGTCATAGCCCCAGTTGCGGAGTCCGGCGAAGTCCGCGACCGGCATCAGCTCGATCGCCGTGAACCCGGCCGCCGCCACGTGATCGAGCTTGTCGATCGCGGCGCGAAACGTGCCCTGCGGCGTGAACGCGCCGACATGCAGCTCGAGAATGACCGCCTCCTCCCACGGCCGGCCGCGCCAATCGCGCGCCTGCCACCGGTGGGTGGCGTGATCGATCACCTCGCTCGGGCCGTCGACATCGTCCGGCTGGAACGCCGAGGCCGGATCCGGCACGTCGAGCTCACCATCGATGCGAAACCGGTAGCGCGTGCCGGCGCGCGCGTCCGCGACCGCGACCGTGTGCCACCCGCGCGAATCCGCCGTCATCGCGATCGGACGCTCGCGCACGAGCGCGACGGATTTCGCCGCCGGCGCCCACAGTCGAAATGTCGTGCCGGCACCTGTGAGCAGCGGTCCGAAACGGGCGCTCACGCCTGACCCGCAAACAACAGGACCGAGCGCGGCGGGGCCTTCGCCTTCGTTCCCGGTGGGTGAGCCTCGACCCGCTCGGCCGCAAGCGCAGTGTTGAGGAGGCAGGTCCAGCGGGAGTATTCCGGCATCGTCGGCAGCTTGAACTCGATCGCCTCGGGCGCTGCGTTGAGCACGATGAACACCGCCTCGCCGCCCTGCTCGGTCGGGCCGAGCACGTAGGAGAGGAAGCGGCCCTCCGGAAACTGCCAGTCCTTCTCGACCATCTCGATCGATTGCGGCGTGAGCCACAGCACGCCGTAGGAGCCGTCCTCCCGCCGGCCCTCGACCCATCGGCGGGCACGGATCTGCGGGAAGCGACTGCGGATCGTGGTGAGCCGCGCGATCAGTCCGCTCATGTCGTCCTCGCGGCCGAGCGCGGACCAGGCGACCCAGCCGATCTCGTTGTCCTGGCAATAGGCATTGTTGTTGCCGTTCTGGCTGTTGCCGACCTCGTCGCCGGCGAGCAGCAGCGGGACGCCCTGGGCGAGTATCAGGCAGGCGAGCTGATTGCGACGGAGCTGGCGGCGCAGCGCCAGGATTTTCGGATCGTCGGTCGGTCCCTCGTGGCCGCAATTGGTGCTGTGATTGTCGTCGGCGCCGTCGCGATTGTCCTCGCCGTTCGCCTCGTTGTGCTTGCCGTTGTAGCTGACGAGATCCGCGAGCGTGAATCCGTCATGAACCGTGACGTGGTTGATGCTGGCGCTGGGGCGCCGCCCGTCGTGATCGAATAGATCGGAGGAGCCGGTCATGCGTCCGCCGACGTCCCCGATGAGGCTGCCCTCGCCCGCCCAATAGCGGCGCAGCGTGTTGCGGTAGTGATCGTTCCACTCCGACCAGCCGGCGGGAAAATGGCCGACCTGATACCCGCCGGGCCCGAGGTCCCACGGCTCGGCGATCAGCTTCACGCCGGCGAGCACCGGATCCTGGCGGATCGCCACGAAGAACGGCGCGTTGGGATTGAAGCCGTCGGGCAGCCGGCCGAGCGTGCTCGCAAGATCGAAGCGGAAGCCGTCGACGTCGCACGCCTCGACCCAGTAGCGCAGCGAGTCCATCACCATCTGTAGGACGCGCGGGTGCGCCAGATTGAGGGCGTTGCCGGTACCGGTGACGTCGTCGTAGTAGCGCGGCGTGTCGGGAAGCAGCCGGTAGTACGAGGTATTGTCGATGCCGCGGAAGCTCAGCGTGGGCCCGAGGTGGTTGCCTTCCGCCGTGTGATTGTAGACGACGTCGAGAATGACCTCGATGCCGGCATCGTGCAGGCGCGACACGGTGGCGCGAAAGTCGGCGAGCGCGCGATCGGGTCCGTAGCGCGGCTCGGGCGCGAAGAAGCACATCGTGTTGTAGCCCCAGTAGTTGCTCAGGTTCCGCGCCACCAGGTGACGGTCGTCGAGGAACGCGTGGATCGGCAGAAGCTCGATCGTGGTCACGCCCAGCCGCTTGAGGTGATCGATGACGGCCGGCGAGCTCAGCCCGCGGTAGAGACCGCGCCATTCGGGCGGCACGTCTTCGCGCATCTTGGTCAGCCCCTTGACGTGCGCTTCGTAGATGACGGTGTCCTCCCAGGCAACGCGCCCGCGCGACAGCCGCGCCGACGTCGCGGCCTCGTCGATCACGACGGCCTTCGGCATTCCGCGGGCATTGTCGCGGCGGTCGAACGACAGATCCGCGCGCGCATTTCCGGTCCGGTAGCCGAAATGCGCGTCGCTCCAGACCAGCCGGCCGGCAAGCGACTTGGTGTAAGGGTCGACGAGCAGCTTGTTGGGGTTGAAACGAAAGCCGCGCTCGGGCTCGTAGGGCCCATGCACCCGGTAGCCGTAGAGCTGGCCCGGGGTGACGTTGTGAAAGTAGCCGTGCCAGACGTCCTCGGTCCGTTCGGGGAGCGCGATGCGCTCCTGCTCGCGGCGTCCCTGGCTGTCGAACAGGCACAGCTCCACCTTCTCGGCATTGGCCGAGAACAGCGCAAAATTGGTGCCGCGCCCATCCCAGGTGGCGCCGAGCCGGTGCGGCGTGCCGGTCGATACGCCCTTGCTAGCTCTCTGGAACCAGGAAAATTGCCGCGAGAGGAGGGAGGGCAAGGCTGACCTCTGGCATGGGGTTGTTGTTCAACGTGTTCACCCCACCGCTGTTCCCGACGTCGCTGCCGCCGTAGACCGCAGCATCGGTATTGAGAATCTCGCGCCAGCGGCCGACGAACGGCACCTGGACCCGATAGTCGCGCCGGACCTCCGGCGTGAAATTCACCGCCACCAGGCAGCGCGCCCGCGCCTCCCTGCCCTTGCGCATCCACACGAACACGCTGTGGTCGACGTCCTGACTGACCAGCCATTCGAAGCCGTCCGCCTCGCAGTCGAGCTCGTGCAGCGCCGGCAGCGAGCGATAGAGGCGATTGAGATCGCGGATCAGCGTCTGAACGCCGGCGTGTCTGCCCTGCGCCAGCAGATGCCAGTCGAGCGAATGACGGTGGCTCCATTCCTTCTCCTGCGCGAACTCGTTCCCCATGAAGTTGAGCTTCTTGCCCGGATGGCCGAACATGAAGCCGTAATAGGCGCGCAGGTTGGCGAAGCGCTGCCAGTCGTCGCCCGGCATGCGGCCGAGGATCGAGCGCTTCCCGTACACGACCTCGTCGTGCGACAGCGGCAGGATGAAGTTTTCCGAGAAGGCATAGTGCAGGCCGAACAGGATGTCGCCGTGATGGTGGCGGCGGTAGACCGGGTCCTTGCTGATGTAGTTCAGCGTGTCGTGCATCCAGCCCATGTTCCATTTGTAGCCGAAGCCCAAGCCGCCCGTGTGGACCGGGCGGGAGACCTGCGGCCAGGCGGTCGACTCCTCCGCGACCGTGGTCGCCTGCGGGAATTGTGCGAACAGCTCGGTGTTGAGACGATGCAGAAAATCGATCGCCTCGAGATTCTCGCGACCACCGTGCCGGTTGGCGATCCAGCCGCCCTCGCTGCGGCTGTAGTCGAGATAGAGCATGGAGGCGACCGCATCGACGCGCAGCCCGTCGACGCCGTAGTGGTCCAGCCAGAACAGCCCGTTGGCCAGCAGGAAGTTCGCCACCTCGAAGCGGCCGAAATTGTAGATCAGCGTGTCCCAGTCGAGATGCCGGCCCTGGCGCGGATCGGCATGCTCATAGAGCGCGGTGCCGTTGAACCGGCCCAATCCGTGCGGATCGTCGGGGAAATGGCCCGGCACCCAGTCGAGAAGGACCGCAAGGCCGGCGCGATGACAGGCGTCGACCAGACCTGCGAAATCGGCCGGCGGGCCGAAGCGGCTCGTCGGCGCGTACAGCCCGGTCGGCTGATAGCCCCACGAGCCGTCGAACGGATGCTCGCTGATCGGCAGGAACTCGACATGGGTGAACCCCATGTCGGCCGCATAGGCCGGCAGCATCTCGGCCAGCTCGCGATAGGTGAGCCAGCGGTCGCCCTCGTTCGGATTGCGTCGCCACGATCCGAGGTGGACCTCGTAGATCGAAATCGGCGCGTCGAGCGCATTGGCGCGTGGCGGCGCCGGCCGCGGCAAGGCCGGAAGCGCGCTCACGATCGAGCCGGTGCTCGGGCGCAGCTCGCAGAAGAACGCGACCGGATCTGACTTGAGCGGCAGGACCCGACCGTCCGCCGCGACGATCTCGTATTTGTACTTGTCGCCGACTTGCACGGCGGGAACGAAAATCTCCCAGAACCCGTTGCTGCGCACGCGCATCGCATGGCGGCGCCCGTCCCAGAAGTTGAAATCGCCAACCACACTGACGCGGCGGGCCCCGGGTGCAAAGACCGCAAAGCTGACGCCGTGCACCCCCTCGAGCTCCATGGGATGCGCACCGAGCTTCTCGTAGAGCCGCAGGTGGCGCCCCTCGGCCAGCAAATGGAGGTCGTAGTCGGACAGGATCGGCGGGAAACGATAGGGATCCTCGAGCTCGACCAGATCATCGCCATAGCGCGCGCGCAGACGGTAGCGTGGCGTCGGCGACGGAAGCGGCCCGGCGAACAGGCCGGCATCGTGCAGCCGCTTCAATTGGCTCACCCGCCCCTCCTCGTCGACCGCCGCGACCTCGGCGGCGCCGGGAAGGAATGCCCGCACCACCGGCGTGCGGTCCTCGACATGGCGGCCCAGGTAGTGGAACGGGTCGGGATGCCGGCCCTCGATCACCGCATAGGCTTCGTGCGGGAGCGCGCTCATGCCGGCTCCTCCCGGGCAAGAATGCGAAGGATCCCGGCGAGCGGCACGCGCACCCAGTCCGGCCGATAGGCAAGCTCGTACTCGATCTCGTAATAGACTTTCTCGATCAGGAAGAAATCAAGCAGGCGGTCGGCGTCGCCCGCGTCCCGCGGCCACAGCGTCCGGTCCGCCATCGTCTCGCGATAGGCCGCCACGAAGGTCGCGGCCGACCGCTCGCGCCAGACGTCGAGTGCGCGGGCGATCTTGCCGTGCTCGTCCGGCGCGCTCTTGAGCGCACGTACGTGCGCGGCCGTCGTCGAGTAGTCGATCGATCGCACGAGACCGGCGACGTCGCGCGCGGCCGGCGCCTTGCGGCGACGATCGCCGATGCTGCGGCGCGGCTCGCCCTCGAAGTCGATGATGTAGGCGTCGTCCTTGGCGATCAGCACCTGGCCGAGATGAAAATCGCCGTGGTGCCGGATTTTGAGGCCCTCGATCGAATCCGGCAGCAGCCCGCGCAGGCGCGTCTCTAGGCCCGCGGCGCGCTCGAGCACGTCCTCAGCCAAGGCGCGATCGGCCTCCGCCAGCGCGGTGCGGCGGCGCGCCAGCGTCGTGTGAACGCGTTTCGCCCGGCGCGTCATCTGTCCGATCCACGACGCCGAGTCCTCCGATGTGATCGGTTCGGGGCTGAACGCCTCGATGTCGTCGCGGCCCGCAAGCGCGATCTGCATCTGGCCGAGACGGTGCCCGATCAGCGCCATCAACCGCTGATAGGCCGTGAGTTCGTCGCTTTGCACCGCGTCGTCGGTCGCCAGCAGGAGTTGCTCTTCGACGAAGCGGTCGAGATAGGCGCTCGTGACCGTCCACGCTTCGCCCTGGTTCTCGACGAACGCATGAACGACCGCGAGCGTGCTCCGCTTGCTTTCCTCCACCAGCTCGACGGAGCCGAGCAGCGCGGGCGCATTGGGAAACTGGGAGACATCGGTGAGGAACCGGCCGACCTCGATCTCGGGATTGATGCCCGGCTCGATCCGCCGAAAGAGCTTGACGACGACCTGGTTGCCGACGAGCGCCGTCGTGTTCGACTGTTCCGTGTCGATCGCGCGCACCGGGCCGCCGAATTCGATCGGATCCGCGGGAAACGTCGCCCCGGGATTGAATTCCAGCTGCCGGCCGTCGCAGTCGATCCGCTCCGAGCCGCGCATCAGATCGAGCATCACGGCGATGAAGCGCTCGTCGGTTGCGACGTCGAACAGCGTGCCTTCGCGCGCTCCCTGGCGCGCCGCCGCCAGCGCCTTGGGGTTCTCGCGCTCGTTGTTGAACCGCGTCCATTTCACCGCCACCGGCAGCATGTATTCGGCGCGGTCGCGGCCGTTCTTGCCTTCGACGATCGCGAGCTCGAGTCCGGCGTCGCGCCCGCCGAGCGGCACCGTCGCCTTGAGGCGCGCGGTGACCTGCGCGCTGTCCTTCTCGGCGAACCAGCGGCTGCGGGCGAGAAAGGCGGGCAGCACGTCACGCTCGAAGATCGTGCGGGTGCGGTGCGACGCCAATGGCGGCTTGCCGGCGGTCACCACCAGCGTCTCGAATTCCGGCACCAGCGTCGGCGCGTGTGTGTGCGGGCTCAGGTCCTCGCACAGGCGCAGCCACAGGAACCCGTAGGGCGGAAGCGTGACCACATAGTGCTGATCGCGGATCGGCGGGAAGATCGAGCGACCGATCGTCTCCATCGGCACGCGCCCGCGCCAGGGCGAGAGGTCGATCTCCGCCGCCTGCGCCGAGCGCGACAGGTTGGCGACGCAGAGCAGCACCTCGTCCTGATATTCCCGGACGTACACGATGACGGCGCGGTTGGTCGGGCGGATGAACGACAGCGTGCCGTGGCCGAACACCTTGCTCGATTTGCGCACCACGATCATCCGCTTCATCCAGCTCAGCAGCGACGACAGGCTGCGCGACTGCGCCTCGACGTTGACGGCTTCGAAGCCGTAGACTGGATCCATGATGAGTGGGGCGTAGAGTCGGGCGGGATCGCAGCGCGAGAAGCCGCCGTTGCGATCCGGCGTCCACTGCATCGGCGTGCGCACGCCGTTGCGATCGCCGAGATAGATGTTGTCGCCCATGCCGATCTCGTCGCCGTAGTAGATGATCGGCGTGCCGGGCAGCGAGAACAGCAGCGAGTTCATCAACTCGATCTTGCGGCGGTCATTGTCCATCAGCGGGGCGAGCCGACGGCGAATGCCGAAATTCAGGCGCGCGCGCGGATCGGTCGCGTAGGTCGACCACAGGTAGTCGCGCTCGACATCGGTGACCATCTCGAGGGTCAACTCGTCGTGATTGCGCAGAAACAGCGCCCACTGGCAGTTCGACGGGATGTCCGGCGTCTGGCGCAGGATGTCGGTGATCGGGAAGCGATCCTCCTGCGCGATGGCCATGAAGATCCGCGGCATCAGCGGGAAGTGATAGGCCATGTGACACTCGTCGCCGCCGCCGAAATAGGCGCTGACGTCCTCGGGCCACTGGTTGGCCTCGGCAAGGAGCAGCTTGTTGGGTGCATAGGCGTCGAGCGCCGCACGGATCTTGCGGATGACCTCGTGGGTCTCGGGCAGGTTCTCGTTGCTGGTGCCTTCCCGCTCGCACAGGTAGGGAATGGCGTCGAGCCGGAACCCGTCGACGCCGAGCGCGAGCCACCGCCGCATCACGCCGATCATCGCGTGGAGAACGCGCGGATTGTCGTAATTGAGGTCCGGCTGGTGCGAGAAGAAGCGGTGCCAGTAGTAGGCATTCGCCGCCGGATCCCACGCCCAGTTCGACGTCTCGGTATCGTTGAAGATGATGCGGGTGTCGGCGTAGCGATGGTCGTTATCGCTCCAGACGTACCAGTTGCGCGCATCCGTGTGCGGCGCGCTGCGGCGTGCGCGCTGGAACCAGGGATGCTGGTCCGACGTATGGTTGATCACGAGCTCGGTGATCACCCGCAGCCCGCGCCGCCGCGCCTCCTGCATGAAGCGGCGGAAGTCCTTCATGGTCCCGAATTCGGGGTTGATCTTGCCGTAGTCGGCGATGTCGTAGCCGTCGTCGCGGCCGGGCGACGGGTAGAACGGCAGCAGCCACAAGGCGGTGACGCCGAGATCCTGCAGGTAGTCGAGCTTGTCCGTCAGGCCGGCGAAATCGCCGATGCCGTCATTGTTGCTGTCGGCAAAGGCCTTGACGTGGAGCTGATAGATGATCGCGCTCTTGTACCAGAGCTCGTCGGCGTCGAGCTTCTCCTCGAGTCCGGTGCGCGCAACGAAGTTCACGGCTGCACCAGACAGCGCAGGATGAGCGCCGGATCGCGCTCCGGTTCGATGCGCAGCCGCAGGCCGCCGTGCTGGACGGCCTGACGTTCGCCCGTCGCGATGTTCTCGACCGCGACGATGCGCTTGCGCGCGTCCTGGGGCCCGACCTCGATCTCGGCGAGGTGGAACCAGAACTGCCGCGGCTCCTTTGCGAGCGCGACCGCCACCGCGACCGCGGAGGCATGATCGTGGGCTTCCTTGACGAAGCCGATCACCTGCGGGTCGTCGACCTGCGCGAAGTGCAGATTGGCGGTCTGCAGCAGCGCCGGATGCGCCCGCCGCGCCCGATTGATCCAGGCGACGCAGTCCTTGATGTTGCCGGGCGCGTTCCAGTCGCGCACCCTGATCTCGTATTTTTCCGAGTCGAGGTACTCTTCGCGGCCGGGGATCGGCGTGTGCTCGAGCAGTTCGAAGCCGTTGTAGATCCCGTAGGCGCCCGACAGCGTCGCGGCGAGCACGAGGCGCGCCTTGAAGATCCACGGCTCGCCGTTCTGCAGCTGGAACGGCAGGATGTCGGGCGTGGTGACGAAGAAGTTCGGCCGGAAGAATTCCCGCTCGGGATAGGCGGTGATTTCGCTCAGATAGGCCTGCAGCTCGTCCTTGCCGGTGCGCCATGTGAAATAGGTGTAGGACTGCGAGAAGCCGAGCTTCGCCAGCGCCTTCATGACCTTCGGCCGGGTGAAAGCCTCCGACAGGAAGATCGTGTCGGGAAACTCGCGCTTGACCTCGCGGATCAGCCATTCCCAGAACGGGAAGGGCTTGGTGTGCGGATTGTCGACGCGGAAGATCCGCACCCCTTCGCGCGCCCAGAACAGTACGATGTCGCGCAGCGCCGGCCAGAGCGCTTCCGCATGCGCGCCGTGGAAATCCGGGTTGACGATGTCCTCGTATCGTTTCGGCGGATTTTCGGCGTAGCGGATCGAGCCGTCGGGGCGCCGCTTGAACCATTCGGGATGCGCCGCGAGCCAGGGATGATCGGGCGAGCATTGCACCGCGTAGTCGAGGGCGAGCTCGAGGCCGTGATCGCGGCATGCGGCCACGAGCCGCCGAAAGTCGTCGAGCGTGCCGAGTTCCGGGTGCACCGCGTCGTGCCCGCCCGCCTCGGACCCGATCGCGTAGAGGCTGCCGGGATCGCCCGGTCCGGCGCGCACCGCGTTGTTGCGTCCCTTGCGATTGGTGTGCCCGATCGGATGGATCGGCGTGAAATAGACGATGTCGAAGCCCATCGCGGCGACGTCGGGCAGGCGCGCGATGCAATCGTCGAACGTTCCGTGCCGACCCGGCACCGTGCCCTGGCTGCGCGGCACCATCTCGTACCAGGCCCCGGCGCGCGCCAGCGCCCGGTCGACCACCAGCGGCAGCGCCGGCGATTGCGTCACGTCGCGGCGCGGCCCGCACCTCGCCATCGCGGCGGCGAGGTCGTCGGTGAGCAAAGTGTCGGGGTTGCTGGTGCGCACGAACTCGTCGCACCGGCGAGCGATCGTGGCCTCGGCTTCCGGCTCCGCCGCACGCACCGCAGAGAGCAGCACGGCGCCTTCCACCGCGTCCAGGGCGCCCGCCTCCCCGGCCGCGCGCTTGACCAGGAAATCGCGCCGCCAGGTGGCGTATTCGTCGGTCCATGCCGCGATGACGTAGACGTAAAGTCCCGGTTGGTCCGGCGTGAAGTTCCCGACCCAGCGGTCGTTGCCGTGGTGCCGCATCGCGACGGACGCCCACGCGGGCGCGTCCTGCCGGCGCCACCGCAACTCGGCCGCGCTCACCTCATGGCCGTCACGGAAGATATCGGCCCAGACGTCGACCGGCTCGCCGACGATCCCCTTGGCGGGAAAGCGTCCGCCATCGACGCTCGGATAGATATCCTCGATGAAGAACCGTTTGGCGGCGAGCCCGCCGATTGATGCCGCACCCAAATGCTTCACGTTCGGTGATCCGACCGGCGCTCGAGTTTCGTGGTTCGTGGAGGGACTGAGTTCAGTACGAAAAAGCCCCGGGAACCGATTTTTGTTCCCGGCCGATTGTCGCCGCCACGATGGCTGGGGCCACGCGGAACCGCGCGTGGTGGCTTCGGTTTGTACAAAGATCACGCAAATTTCAGGCGGGGGCAGCATGGATTTGGACACCGAGGCCCACCGCCTCGGCATCGAGGTTGCGTATCTCGACGCCTATGGCCGGCCGCGGCAGGTTCCATCGGCGGTCGTCGAGAGGATTGTGCGAGCCCTGGACGCCGCGGGAACCGCGGCGGTCGCCACGGATGCCGCCGATGTCGTGCCGGTGCGGCGGGCCTATCAGGGTCGGCTGGGCCGACGATGGCTGCTCGCGGCACAGCTTTACGGCGTTCGGTCACCCCGCAACTGGGGGCACGGCGACTTTGCCGATCTCCGGGCGCTGATCGAGCTGGCGGCCCAGGTCGGCGCTGCCGGCGTCGGCATCAATCCGCTGCATGCCTTGTTCGACGACGATCCGGAGCGCTCGAGCCCCTACTCGCCTAACAGCCGGCTGTTTCTCAACCCGCTCTACGTCGCGGTCGACGAGATTCCCGAGGTCGCCGAGCGGCCGAGTGCTGGAATTGCGGATGACGTCGCGCGACTTCGTTCTTCCGAGCTGGTCGACTATGCGGGCGTCGCCGCGCTCAAGGAGCGATGTCTGCGCGCGGCCTTTCGGGCGTTCATGCAGCGCGCTTCGCCGGAGCGGCGGGCGGACTTCGCGGAATTCCGCCGCGCCTGCAATCCCGCGCTGGCCCGGTTCGCGAGCTTCGAGGTGCTGCGCCGCCGGCTTCGGCGCCCGTGGTGGGAGTGGCCGGCGGAATGGCAGAACCCTGACGCGCCGGCCCTCGCGCGTCTGCGCAAGGAGGTGGGCGACGAGATCGAATACCGGGAATACGTCCAATGGATCGCCGACCGGCAGCTCATGCGTTGCCGCGAGCGCGCCCAGGCGCTCGGTCTGCCGATCGGCCTCTACCTCGACGTCGCGGTCGGCGTGCGGCCCGACGGCTTCGACGCCTGGGATGCCCCCGACGCCATCGCCCGCACCCTTGCGGTCGGCGCGCCCCCGGACCTGCTCAACACCGCCGGGCAGAACTGGGGGCTCGCCGGATTCAGCAGCGTCGGCATCAAGGCGCGCGCGTTCGCGCCTTACCGCGAGGTGCTGCGCGCCGCGATGCGCTATGCGGGCGCGATCCGGCTTGATCACGTGCTCGGCCTCAAGCGGCTCTATGTCATTCCGGACGGCGTGCCGGCCGACCAGGGCGCCTATGTGCGGATGCCGTTCGAGCGAATGCTGAGCGTCACGGCGGACGAGAGCCGGCGCCACCGCTGCATCGTCATCGGCGAGGACCTCGGGACCGTGCCGGAGGGCTTTCGCGGCCAGGTCGCGACATGGGGGCTGTGGTCCTACCAGGTCATGCTGTTCGAGCGCGACCCCAAGGGCGCGTTTCATTCCCCGTCACACTATTCGGCGCACGCACTGGCGACGTTCTCCACCCACGACCTGCCGACGTTCGCGGGATGGATCGACGGCGACGACCTGCGCGTCAAGCGCGCGCTCGACATCGATCCCGGCGAGACCGATGGCGACCGGGCGAACACTATTGCGCAGTTGCGGCACGCGCTCCGCCTCGCGCCATCGGCCGCGATCGACTTTCCCGCGGTCGTGCGCTTTCTCGCGGCGACGCCGGCGAAGCTGCTGGCCATCGCGCTCGAGGATGTGCTCGGCGTGCGCAAGCAGGTCAACATTCCCGGAACGATCGACCAACATCCCAATTGGCGGCGCAAGCTGCCCCTCGACCTCGACCGCATCGGCCAGAGCGAGCCGCT
>Ga0126384_10000912_pt1 | contig 17082 bp, 23 predicted proteins | sample PanSoiMetPlot_36_FD_92543 | JGI IMG/M metagenome (GOLD analysis project Ga0126384, IMG submission 92543) | Tropical forest soil microbial communities from Panama - MetaG Plot_36 | ecosystem: Environmental > Terrestrial > Soil > Tropical forest > Bulk soil | place: Panama | collected 2016-02-17 | reverse complement strand
TGCCTTCTCCCCCCTGCAAAGCCGTGCCAGCTTCCAGGAAGCATCTCGCCGCGCCCTTGCCCCTGCCCGTGAAGGTGCCGCTGCGCGCGGCATGCTCGAGGGTGGCCAGGCCCAAGCCGGCGAGCAGTCTCTCTTGAGCGACCTCGCCTTCCGCGCGCTCCAGGGTGACCGCGAAGCCCAGCAGCAGGCGATTACAGGCCTCTCGGGTGCTGCCCAGGGCGTCGGCGCCGCCGGCCAAGGCCAGGCCGCCATTGCCAGCATGGGGCCCCAGATGGAGCAAGCTCTCTTCTCCGCCTACCCGCAACTCGCCCAACTCCTGACCAGCTCCGCCCAGCTCCCTTTCCAGGGTATGAACCAGCTCCTCCAGTTCTTCTCAGCCGCCAACAACCCGATCTTCCAGCTGCTCAACATGCTGAAGCCCCAGATGGGCGTCGAGTCGCGCTCGATCAGCCAGTCCGCCGGCGGCGGCGCCACGGGCGGCTAGGGAGGGTAGCCAATGGGTGGCGAAGGCTTCCATGCGTTTAACCGTTTCCTGGGCGCCCTCACCGGCGTCGGCCCGCGCCTCGCCTACATGGAGCAGGCGCCCTATCGCACCGCCGCACTGCGCTCCCAACTCCTGACCGACCCGCGCTTCCAGGCGACCGCCTACGTCGACCCTACCCTCACCGGGATGATCCCGAACTTCCCGGGCGTCTCGCCGGCAGGGGGTGGTGGCCCGCGCCCTGAAGACCTCGCCCGCTTCAACTTCCTCGCCCTGCCTGGCTCCGGTTTTGCGGGCGTCGACCCGTCCACCTTCCACCCCTCCCAGTACCCGACCCTCCCTCCCGCCATCCTGACTCCCGACATTGCCAAATCCTACGCCGAGCAAGGCGCTGCCGCGGGTGCGATCAACCCCTTCGGCACCGGCGTCGCCCCACCCAACCTGACTCTCCAAGGCGCAACCAAGGACGTCCACGGGCGCTGGCAATTCCAGTACGGGTTGAAGCCTCCCTACGTCCCACCCCCACCTCCGCCACCTCCTCCATCGGCGCCAGGCGAGCGACCCGACCTCTCCCGGGGTGCCCGCCCACCAAACCCCCCTGGCTTCGTCTCCGACACCCGTGTCCTCGGGCGCGGCGGTGAGGCTGGTGGCGCCGGCCCTCAAGCCGGTGACGCCGTCGCTGCCTTCACCGACCCGCAAACCAACGAGACCGTCACAGGTGGCGTGATCGACCCAACGGCCCAGGGCGTCATCGGGCACAACGGCCACGGCTACCGCTTCACCCAGCACGGGCTCGAGCGCGACGATTCCCTGATCCCGCCTCCCTCCCAGCGCTACCCGGTCGGCGGCCAGGCCCCTGGCGAGGCTGCAGCCGAAGAGCCCCCACCCCCACCTCCTGGCAAGCCCCCTGTCCCCCCGCTCCCGGCGACCCCCCCTCCTCCAGGCACGCCGCCGACTCTACCCACTCCACCCCCGACGCTGGGAACGACGACAACAACGACACCGACTACCACGGTTCCAACCCGAACCCTGGCCCCGACGACCACGTTACCTCCTCGGACGTTGACGCCCACTACCACGGTGCCCCCCACGACGACGGGGGCGGCCACACGGACCCCGACTACGACTGTCCCACCCTCGACACTCGCCCCCGGCGTCCCCGGGGCTCCTGGGGCTCCTGGCGCAGTCCCGGCCCCGGCCCAACCCGGGGCTACGACGGGCGGTGTTCCAAAGCCCCCACTCTCCCCGGGTGACGAGCTCCGCCTGCGCCGCCTGCAGGAACAATACCAGCAGAGCCAGGGAGCAGCCCCGGGCACAGTCGGCCCCAACGGCGGTCGTATCGGCTTCCCATCCCCGGCCCCCGTCCCTGGCGCTGGCGAGACCCCGGTCGCTGCGCCCGGCCTACCTCGCCCCCCAACCTTCGCGACTGGCCAACCCGGCCAGCTCGAGCCCGGTGGAGGGACCGGTGCGGCCCCGGGTGCCCCGGTGGCGACTCCTCCCCGCTTCCCGGCTGGCGTCCCGCCGGCGACCGAGGCTGCCCCCGGCGAGCCCCGGGTCGGCTACGCCTCCCCTGCCCCCGCCGAGGAGGCCGCCCCAACCGAGGGTGCCGGCCAGGTCCCTGCGCCCACCTCCAACATCGAGACCGACATCGGCGACGCGATCGCCAACAACACGGACGACATCCAGACCTCGCTGCGCAACCGCTACCCAGCCTACCCGAACCTGAACGAGATTCCCTTGGCGACACTGCAGCGCGACCCACTGGTCGCCAACGCCGTCAAGGACCGCCTGGCGGAGCGCGCCGCCGACGAGGCCCGGATGAAGGCCATGGCGACCCTCGACAAGGCCGACCAGAACACGGCCCAGGCCGCCGCCCGCGCCAAAAAGGCCATCTACTTAAACTTCTACCAACCGATCGCCAACACCGACTACATCCCGCTCCAAGCAAGCGCTCGCACCATCGGCAGTCCGAAGAACGTGGGCGAGCGGGTCCAGCAAGCCTGGTCTGAATCCACCGGCGCCGCCGAGGAACTGAAGCAGTCCACCTTCCCCTTGAACCTGGTCGGGGGGGCGATGCATCTCGTCTCCCCGGGCGGCGCTGGCATCCCCGGCGCCCCCTACGACTTCGCCACCATCGACCAGGTGAAGCAGCGCGGCGGCATCGCCGGCATCGCCGCTGCCCGGCTCGAGGCCGGGGTGGGCGAAGCCATCACGGTCGCCCGCGCCCTGGGAGCAAGTGGGCGGATCAACCAGCGCGAGCTCGACCTGCTCGCCGACTACCTGATCCCCTCCCCCGGCAACACGCTGGAAGCCAACTACTCCAAGGGCTGGCTCCTCTACCACCTGCTCGACATCGTCTCCCAGGGTCTCTTGACCCACGATCCCAACGTCAACGCCCAGGCCGCGCAATTCATCAACAGTGCCGTCACCCAGGTCCCCCGCACGGTCTACGATCAGACGGCGGGCTCGCGCTTCTCTCGGCCGACACTCGGCGCAGCCGGCCAGCCCCAGTCGACCGAGACGCCGGTGCGCGAAATCGGGAGATAGCACGGGAGATAGCACATGGCCGACACCCTCGACCCCAACTTCGTCACCTGGCTCCAGAACCAGCGCGCCGCTGGTCAATTGTCGGAGGAAGACGCCGCTCTCGCCGACCACGTCGGGGGGCAATCAACGACGGCGACCCCGACGACGACCTCCTCCTACACCAACGCCCCGGCCTACCAGGGTCAGGTCGACACGGGGGCCGCCCCGGGCCGCTACCGCGCCGTCGAGCACATGATTCCCCCCGAGGTCCAGCCCCCAGCAGCCGGCCGCGCGGGCTACGGCACCTACCACCCCAACCTCTCGGTCTACCCCCCGGCGGCGGCGCTGTCTCCGACCGACGACCCGGCCGACCTACGCATGCGCTCACTGCCCGAGCGCCCCTCCCCGCAGCTGCTCCAGGGTCAGGCAGAGCTCCCCGGCCCCGGTGGCCAGTTTGCCAACTATGGCCGTTCCTTCACGACGGCCTTGGCCGATCGCTCGCTTCTTCCGCCGCTCGACCCGCGAGAAGCCTACCAAGCCGAGCATGGGGCAACGGGCGAGCTCTGGCCCCGTCTCATCTCTCGGGAGGGTGGGACAGGGGAAATGCTCAAGCGGCTCGTCGTCGCCGGCGGTCTCTCCCCGCTCTCACTGCCGGGAGCTGCAATCGAGGCTGGGACCGGCTACCGAGGTGCTGGGGACCTCGCCGAGGCGCTCGTCGGCGCTCGACTCCTGCGTCCTGCGCGCAGGCTTGGTGGCCTCGTCCGCGTCATCAAGGGCGCTCCTTAGCAATCACTCCTCCCCGTTCTCCTCCCGCTCCCGCCGGCGTGCCTCCTCCTCGGCGAGCGCTGCCAGCACGGGGTCGCTGTCTTCCACCTCCCAGTGCCTCGGCGCCTCCATGGCGTCGTTCTCCCAATACTCCTCGCCGGGATCCGAGTCGTCGGGCGCCGGCTGTCCCGTGAACGGGCCCGGCTTACGCTTTCTTAAATGATATGTCCAGTGCTGCATCTGACGCTGCTTCCTCACCCCGATGACCCGCAGCTCGATCAACTGATTGAGCACTGGCTCCAGGAGCACCTTGCCGGCTCTCGTCTGCTGCATGACGGTGGTCTGGAGGTGCTGGCGCCGGATGCCACGGTGCTTATGCTTCTGGAGGATCTGGAGGACGACCTGCTCGATGTGTTCCAGCCGGTCCTTGGTCAAGAGCCCGTAAGCCTCGGGGAGGTCGCGAGCAATCCGCATGATCTGCTTGGCGGCCATGTCGAGATGGCGGGCATCGAGAAAGAGCCGCCTCGGCTCCTCTTTCGCGGAGACGACCTCCATCGCCATCAAGATCGTCCCGAGGCGCAAGACGTGCCCCTGCGCCCGGTTCAAGAATCCCGCCACCAACTGATTCGACTCATGCTCGGCACGCAGTCTCACCTTGGGATACCAGGAGCTCATCCAGGCGACGGCGTCTTTGGTGAGTCGGGCCTCGCCTTCCAGGTTGGCTGCTCGGGCGAGTCCCTGGACGAGTCGGGTGCGCAGCACCTGGCGTGCCTGGTCGACCTCTTGGAGGAGCGGGTCGGCGGGCCGGTCGCTGCGCCGCTCGAAGACCGTCAGCAGTCTTGCCAAGAACCCCGTGGTGCGCACATGGGCCGGCAGATCGTCGCGCAGCGAGGTCGGCGTCGTCGCCCCGATCAGCGCCACCGTGGGATTGCGAAACCGTCTCACCCCGTCCTTCTTATAAAACTTTCTCCAATAGTATGGCTGGATCCGTCGCGTGACGGGGTCATACGCCCCACTCGATGCGTCGGCGAGCCGGGTGAGGACCGGCGTCATCTCCTCCATGTAGCCCTGGTTCCCGAAGGTGCTCGACATCTCCGGGGCCAAGAGGAGCCCGCTGCAGTCGACTTCATCCTCGGCGAGCCGAGTGTCGTCCCCGTCCATCGGAACGAGGTCCTCGATCATGGCCTCGGTCGAGAGGCGCTCCGACATGACGTTGATGCGGGTCTGGTCGATCAACCGGCGCCGGGCGTCCTCGAGGAGCGAGGTCCCGACTGCCATGGCGCTCGTCTTCTTCATCCCGGTCGGCCCGACCAAGAGGGTCATGATCTGTCCAGGGTAGGTGAAGACCTCGCCCTGTTGCTGGACGAAGACCCGCCTGCCGAGCGCGTGCCCGAAGATGGCAAACAGCACGTGGGTGTGGAACCGGGTCGGGGCCTCCATCCGGGCCGTGTAGTCCCGGTAGAGCTCGACCAGGGTCTTTGGTTCCATTGTTAACTATCCCCCAGATAGCTAGCTAACATCAACTATCCTCTAAGGAATCTATTTCTCGATACCAGCGCACCTCAGTCTGGCGCCCGTGGTGATCCTGCTCCACCGTGGTGACGTCGTAGATGAACTCGCTCTCGTACAGGTAGAGCCGTTCAGTTAAGTAGCCCGGCGTCGGCTCCTCCTGGGTGATCATCGTGCCATCGTCTCGGACGAGACAGCGCTCGACGCGAGGAGGGACTCGGCGGCGGCGCGGAACTGCGTGTAGGTGACGGCCCCGGCCTCCTTCCACTCGGTCATCCCGGCGCCCCATCGCACCCCGAGTTTCATCCCGACCGGCATCCTGAGCGTCCAGGGCCCCCGGACTCCCTGATATTCCCGCTCCCGGGTCATCGACTCGACTGCCTGCTGGGCAATCTCCCAGAGCTCCTCCGGGGGCCCGTCCACCGTGAAGGCGTCGTGCCCGTTCAGCACGACTCTCGACACCATCTTCTCCCGCTTGATCCTCGACCATACCGGCACCCACCCCTCTTGCGTCAGCAAACAGCCCACCTCCGACTGTGGCCCAAAGGCATAGGCTTCCTTGTAGTCCTCCTTACTTATTAGCCTACCATTAAATAGTAAGTGTCTATTATAGGAATTAGTAAGCCTCCTCCTCCTGATGACCTGCTCCCGGACCCAGGCCTGCCAGGTGGCGATGTAGGGCCGCGCCGCCATGACGCGGTCGATGATGTTCTGGCATTCATCGGGGCTGAGGACGACCTCGCCCTCGGTCTCCTTGACGAGCACCTCGGCAAAGCGCACGCCCTCCATGCCGTAGTTGGTGGCATGCCGGCCCCGCTTGCCGACGTTCTCGCGCTCCTTCTGGGTGACCTCCTCCATCTGTTTGCCCAGGACCTCGGAGGCCATCAAGCGGTGCTGGTCGAGCACCCCCGGCGGTGTCCTCGCCAACTCGAGGGCCCGGGGATCGCCCGACGCTCCGTCGACGAGGCGCGACTCGGCCTGACTCTCGTCGAGCTCGAGCAGGAGATGCCCCGGCTTACTTGCCACAAACATAGATCTTATCGACCTGAGCTGATTTTGCAGGTTGGTCCCGACCCCGGTCGGCGGGGTCTGCGCCCGACACCGTCCCGTCGTCGTCAGCGGACGATAGAGCGAGCGCATCCGGCCATCCTTGTCGAGCCGCGTCGGCGCCGTGAACTGCGCCTTCTTCTCCTGGTGTCTGAACTGGATGACGCGCTCGGCCACCGCCCCGGCCTTCTTCGGGTAGCGTACCTGGAGCCTCCGCAGCGCCACCTCGTCCACCGTCCGCCTCCCACCCTTCTTATAAGGCTTAATTTTTAATTCATCGTAGAAATATCGCATGAGGGCTGCATTCGAGAGCCCACCCTTCGGCTGCTGCTTGGCGGTCGACGGGCGCCCCGACTTCAAGATGCGGGGCCCGGTCGTCAGCGGGGTGCCGGCGAGCTCGAGGAGGACATGGCGCAGGCGCTCCAGCTCGGAGGTGGCCTCCGCGTGCAAACGCCCACGCTCGAGGGCGTCCACCATGACCCCTTCCAGGGAGAGGTCGAGCGCGGCCCACATCACCCGGCGGTAGTGCTCTACATAGGTATTAAGCAGCCCGGCCGCCTCGAGCCGCTCATGGTAGACCTGGAAGAGCTCGATGGTGTGCCGGGCATCCTTGCCACAATATTTGAGGAACTGTGGCCAGTTCGCAATCTTCTTCTTAAATCCCCCGCGGGGCCCGACCTCCTGCTCCTTCGCCTCCTCCTTCCAGAAGACCGTGCGCAGGTCGCGGCTGGCACAGTAGGCCAAGGTGTGGCGGTCGCTGGGATCCAGGAGGTGGTGCATGGCGAGGGTGTCCCAGCGCCAGCGGTGCACCCGAAGCCCCCACCAGCGGAGAAGGAAGGTGTCGAAGAGCCCGTTGTGAAATACTTTGACGAGCTCCGACCCCATGATCTTCCCGAGCCAGAACCAGCCCCACTTGACCGACGTACCGCCGGCAGGGTCGGCGAGCGGGATCACGAGACTCACGTCGGGCCGCTGGGCGACGGCGGCACAGAGCAGTCGCTCCCCCGCCGTCTCGAGGTCGACGGCAATTGACAGGTCGGGGTCGAGGCCACGCCAGAACTGCTGGCAGGCGTCTCCCGAGGTCGCGATCTGGTCCCGGCCGTCTGCGAGTGGCGGGCACCCTTCGGCGACCTCGCGCGCGATCGTCACCCAGTCTCCCTGCCAGGCCGCGTACCCGGCATTCCCGTAGAGGAAGGCGGCGGGGTGCAAGGTCGGGATCATCCGGCATACGGCCCCGGTCGCGGTGCGGTACTCGAGCAGACTCCCCCGGTACTGGCTAATTTTGGTGCGCCACTGGATCCCCGTCGGCCGTCTTACCCGCCACCGCTCGTCGGTCGCCGGCAGTGGATCCCCAAGACACGTAGCGAGAGCCAGGTTCCCGACAGGCACCAGGCAAGGAGCCTCGCCACCCTCGAGGCGCGTTTGAACGAGCTGATCGAGACGACGCCGGCACTGCTCCTGCCACCAGGCGACCCGCTTCGGACTGAAGGACTCGAGGCTGTTTCCCGGGGGACGCTCCTCGATGACGTTCTCGATTCTGACCTCGTCGCGTCGGATGCCGACCGGCCCCCAGCCCTCACGCTCCTGGAGCTCGCCGGCTTGGCCGACGAACGGCTCTCCGAACCAGACCTCATCGCGCCCCGGGGCCTCCCCGAGCAGGATGATCGGGGCGTCGGTCGGTCCAACGCCCCTGACCACCTTGCGCGTGCGTTTGAACGGGGTCCGCATCCCGCGCTACGTCCACCATCGGTCGATCCAGGAATCAATCTCCTGGTCAGTCCTCGTCCTCGTCGGGGCGATGGCGCCCCCGTGCGGCCCGCCGCTCGCCGTTGCCCTGCGCCCCCTTGCCCTTCCGCTCCTCCTCCTCGTCGTCGTCCTGCTTCTCCTCGGGCTCCTCGGGCTCGGGCTCGTCCTCGGGGCGCTTGGCCCGTGCCTGGCGAGCCGGCTTCGCCTCCTGCCGTGTCTGCCCACGCCCGCGCTTGGGCGCCTCCAGGGCCTCCCCGACGCCGGCGAAGTCCTCATCCCCGTCTTCATAGTAGAGCCCGAGGCGGTTACGGGGTGAGCCGTCGCGACGGTCGGCCTCCACGGTGACGTGGGCGTAGCACTGACACCCGACCGCAGCCTCCATCCACTCCTCGTCCTCGTCGGAATTGGGCACCCCGGCCTTTTCCATCAGCCGAATGAGACGTCCCGGGCCCTGCTCGGGGCGGTTCCAGGTCTCGTCGCGCTTCGCCCGCTTGTCGTCTTTCGTCCCGATGGTGAAGAACTCCGAGAGTCGCCTCCCCTTGTACTCGAGTGGCTCGATCACCCGGAAGGAGACGTTGTAGGCGAGGCAGCCTGGGGTCTGCGCCGTGTCGCCGGTCTCCCGCCGTTCGATTTCCTCGATCTCGAGTTTGACGCCCATCGCGGGCATCGAGCCCTGAGCCGCCTTGCCCTTCCAGAGGCCCGGTGTCTTCATGCTGCACGCTCCTTTCCGCGGCGCCCGCGCCGCTTGGCGATCAGATCCTTCACGCCCTCGGCGACCAGCTCGGTGATGGAGATGGACTGCTCCACCGCCATCAGCTTCAGCTCCCGATAGAGCTCCTTTGAAATGCGGGTCGCCAACTGCACGATCACCGTGCCGTCCTCGGCCCTCGCCTCCAGCTTCCGTCGAGCCATTGTCTATACTACCTCCCTTGTTTAAACTACCTACTTATAACCTACTAGGTTTTGTAAGGTCAAGACCTCATGCGTTTATCCCAGTTGACCCAGAGGCATGTGTAGGCCTGATCACAGGGATCGGGGGCATCGATCTGGGTCGTCGCTTCCCACTTCTCGTCGGAGAGGGTCTGCAGCCACCCCGTGCGCTCCCCGCTCTTCTTGTCGCGGTCGATGTAGGCCCGGTAGACCTCGGGCCACTGGCTGGCGAACGAGCCGAGCAGCCGTCCCGGGAGCAAGGGCGCCCGCACCAGCGCCCCCTCGGCCTCGATCTTCTCCTTGGAGACGTGTAACCCGACACAGACGTTGCACTGCAGCGCTGGCAACTGGATCAAGAGCACCTCCTCGAGCACGTCCACCGCGCCCCCGTACCAGCGCCGGGGATCCCGGTTGTCGGGATCCAGGTCATATTGATACATCTTTCTCGTCTTCAGCGCTGAACTGGTGACGGTCTCGAAGCAGAAGGTGCGACACTCCCCGCGTTCGACTTCCTTGGACAACCTGTTTAAGCGCTCCAAGAAGGCCGCCGCCGACTTGGGCGCGTCCACGATCGGGTCTGTATAGTATTCTATCTTAGCCGCTAGCCTGCCATCGGGCGCGACGATTTCCCGGAACTCTGTCCCCCGCTTGTCGCGCTGGATGTCCCCGACCTTCCCGAGCTTCCAGTAGGGTAGATCTTTCCCAATGGCATCGAAGTGGGCGACCACGATCGGCTGCGGCATGGTCGAGAAGAAGGTCGACTTCCGTGCCCCCGGGCCCCCGTAGCAGGCGATGTGGAGGTTCGGGCGGCTGCGCCTCTGCTCCTTCGTGGCGAGCTCGGTAGCCATCACTTCTTCTCCTGCACGCGATCCTCCAGGATGGCGTGAATCTCGGCGATCTTGGACGTCAGCGTGACGAGCTCGTCCAGCAGCTGGCGCGTCGTCAGCTTGGCGTAGCTGTTGACGATGGCGTCCCACTCCTCGAGTGTGGGGAACGGCCTCGGGCGGCTCATCACTCCTGCTCCTGCCGTGGATCCCACGGCTGCTCGACGAAACTCGCCTTCACGGCCCCGGCCGAGGTCGGCCTTCCTACCCGACACCACTCCCGCTGGCTGCAAAACGTGCATGACTGGTTCCATCGCCCTTGCATCTGCACCTCCACGACGCCAGCAATCCCGCGCTCTCTGGCGAGGGTCTGGAGTCGGTCGTAGCGCAGCGTGAGTCGCCGCGCTGTCCGTTGCCAGGCCTCCAGCTCGGCCTCGGTGCGGGTGACATAGACCATCGTCCCGCCGGCATGGCGCACCGAGCACTCCTGGTAGGAGACCTTATGGTCCTTACATATCCCCTGGCTCTTATGTGGCTCAGGTATCTCTATCACATTCAATATTACCCCGTTTAAACTATAGTCCTCCTTTAATATAGACTTCTCTCTTAATATAGACTTCATAGCATCTTGTCGTGACAACCAGAGCTGGCCCGAAAACTGGGAGGAGACCTTCTCCTTCTCGATCCACCACTCGCTCGCCCGCTTGGTCGTCTTGTGGTCGAGGCTCCACTTCCCGCCCGACTCCCACTTCCGCACGATGGCATCGAGGCGGGCGACGAAGACGACCGGGCGCCCCGAGGGTACGGTCGCGGGGAAGGGCGCCGAGACGGGCTTCTCGGGGGTGCCGGCAACGAGTTTAAACGGCCACTTCCCCTCGTAGCGGTCGAGATACTGTTGGAAGACGGCCTCGACCCACTCGGGCGCAAAGCGGCGGTCGTCGGCCCCGAGCTCTGCCCGCTTCGTCTTCGCCAAGTGCAGGTCGACGGCACGCTCGTAGTAGACCGCCATCGCGTCCATGGCGCCGGCGATCCCCCCGCCGTCGAGCCAGGTCCTCAACCCGCGATGGACCGCCTGGCCGGCAGCGATGGCGAGCGACTCCTCGCGCGTGCGCAGCCCGAGCGCGTACTCGACGTAGGCCAGCGTGTCGCACTTGGCCACCGCCGAGAGAATGGAATTGTCGACCACCAGCACATCGTCCTCACCCATCACGTCCCCGCGTGTAAACGAGCATCCCCTGCACTGCCCAAAAAAAGAGGAAGGCTCGCGCCCCCGACCCGTGCTGTCAACGCACTACTAATAGCGCTGCCAGCCGCCCCCGACCCACAATCTCTAGTCTAGTCCAGTCGCACCGGGGGGGAGCCGAGACCGATGGAGGTAGGCCCCGACTCCCCCCACTCAAAGGAGGCTCGAATCGTATGGCGTACAACCCGAGCGAGACGTAGCTACTATAGGTGGGATGCTACGTCAAGCGATGCTCGTCAGGCAGACTCTCGAGCCCCCGGAGCTCGCGCTCCAAGTGCTGCAACCGTTCAATGGCTTCCCAGATCGCCCGCCGCTCGCTCGAGGCCGGCTTCACACCCGCCTGGGTCCCCGACTTCTGCCGCGCCTGGCCGACGAGGCGCGTCGCGTGATGGTAGGCCGCCCGCGCCCGGGTGAGTGCGTCCCGGTTGGCGACGATGCGCCCCGTCACGGTGCCCTGGTGGCGACGCTCGATCACTTTGACTTCCGCCAGCGACAGGGCGAAGCGATGGACTGCCTGGGTGACCTCTTGATCCTCAGTCATCCGCACGCGTCGCCTCCTCTCCTTACTGAGCCACCCCGTCTTCATGTCGTCGCCACGGTCAGTCGTCGAGCCCATCGACGTGCCTGGCTGCGTACTCCATCTCGAGCAGGTCATACCAGAGCGGTCGGTTGACCGAGCGCTGGCTCTTCAGCTCCTTCAAGAGGACGGCCACGGCGACGTTGTCCCAGAGGTGGGCAAAATCCCCGCGCTGGCGGACGTGCACCACATGGCGCACGGCGACGACGTCGGTCACTCGCTCTCCTCGCCGGCGAGCCGCCGCGCCAGGACGAGCACCTCCCCCCAAGAGCTCAATGAAGCTTACCTCCCTCTTCGATATCGGCCGCCGAGAGCGTCAAGATGAGCGGGAAGAGCTGGCGGGCAGGCTCGGAGAGGGTCTTCAAGAGCGCGTCGACGCGCTCCTGCATCATCCCGATCTGCCGCTCACACATGACCCCCGTCGAGCCCTCCGGGGCGAGGATGCCGTGCTCGAGGGCGATCGTCCCGAGATGCTCGAGCGCGCCGATGGTCTCGAGCGCGATACGGCGGCCCTGGCGCAGCGACTCCGCCAGCGGGCCGAGCGCCTCCGAGACGACCTCGGGCCACGCGGGCATCGTCAGTGTGCCAGGTGGGCACTCGCACACCGACCTATCTCCCGTCGGGTGATGCTCGTTTAAATGATCGACCGCCGCCGCCAGGGCGATGATCATCTTGGCGGTCTGGAGCGCCCGCTTGGGCTTCATCAGGAGGACGCCGAGCGGGGTATCGTCGTCGGCGACGAGATGCAGCCCGACCCGAAACCTGGGCAGCCGGGTCTCCTTGCCGCCCTTGTCGACGGTCACCTCCATGCCCTCGGCGACCTCCCCGTACGCCGCCTTGGCCTTCGGCCAGGGTTTCCCCGCTGCCTTACGTATCACCGCTGCCTTACGTATCACCGGCTTGCTACGTACCTGCTTCGTGCGTGGTGTCGTCACTGTCCCACTCCCTCCCCCTTGGTGATGCGGACCGCGACTTTGTTGAGGCCCTCGGGCACTGCCTGCATCACGATCTTCAACTCGTCGTGGGTCAGCGCCGAGAGCAGGGAGGCCGAGCCATCCTCGCGCACGACGATCCCGAACACGCCGACCACTCGATCGCGCCCGAGCTCCCGCTGGGCGTCGTGGAGCGCGTTCTTCAGCACCCTCACACATGAGCGCCGCTTCATCCCGGGCGTGTAAACGCGCTCGGTCGAGAGGTCGTCGTCAGGTTCGCTCATAGGTCCGCCACCTAGTCGCCCCTCCCGCGATCTTCAACTTGCCTGCCTCGGCGAGCCGGCGCGCGGCCCGGCGAAACGTCGAGCTTGTCACCCTGCTCTTCTTTAGGAGCACGGCTGCCCCGACTGGCCCCTTCGTCCCCTTGAGCGCGTTCAGGATACGCCCCTCGACCTTCGCCCAGTACGACGGGTGCCGCTTCTCGAGGCCGGCTTTGATGGCCCGCTCGCGCCCCGTCGCGGTGCCACCCGCGCTGCGTACCCGGGGACGCAGGAGCCGATCGAGCTCGCGCAGATGGACCGCGCAGAGGTCGCGGTGCTGCGTCTTCCGACTACGCCCGTTTCCGAGCCGGATACTTGCGATCGCGGGGACGACGCCCCGGCACAAGTCGCAGGCGAGAGTCTTTACTTCCACCTTGTATCTCCTTGCTAGTTGATAATATGTCTAAACGCGCTCCATCCCGGGTGTGGTCCTTCAGGTACTCGCGATACGCCGCCTGCAATGCGTACCCGCGTCCCTCGACGCCCCCGTGCGTGCGGCTCCAGACGTCGCGCCGCTCTCCCTGGCAACGGTGACAGCGCAGCGTCACCCGCCGGTGTCCTGACGCGAGCACGACGACCGGCCCCACGACGACCCAGGCATGCCCGATGGCGCGGCACTGCCCGGTCATTCCGTATCCCCATGAGGATAGGGCTCGTCTCGATCGGGCTCGCGCTGGCCGGCTGCGTACCCGGCCGTGTACCCAGCGCCGTAGGCGACGAGGAACGCCCGGGCGCTCTCCTCGCCGAGCCCGCTCCCAATGATGCGCATGGGCCGGGAGTCGGTCGGGCCCTCGAGCAGATGCCACGCCCCATCGCGGTTAAACGAGAGTTTCAAGCCGAGCTCGCGCGCCCGACTGCGCAGCGACGTCGGAGTCATTGACTCGTCCCCACCGTCGCCGGCATGGCATAGTCGTAGAAGTTGGCGCAGCGTCCCTCCATCGGCTGCTCCGACTCGCGCTCGAACTCCAGCCGGGGCGCCTTCCCGTCCTCGCGCACGATGCGAAACTCCCGGAAGAGCTGCTCGCCGAGCCGGCTGACGAAGTGCAGCGAGAGAATCTCGACGCGGTCGGGCTCGGTTGATGCCCGCCGCCCGGCAGCCAGCCAGGCGTCGATGTCGGCCCCCGCCGGCAACTGCACGCGCCAGCCCTCGGTCAAATGAATGTAGGCGTCGAAGGGCTCGACCACTTGCCCGCAGGCGAGGGCGGCCGCGTCCTTCTCGGTATCGTTCGCCGTCGGGGTCAGCATGACGACGTCGACCTTGTACTTCTTTCCCTCCTTCCTGAGGCAGAAGAGAGTCGGCGCGTGCTCGTTGCCGGCTGCGATGTAGTCGCGCGCCATGGCCTCGATGCCGTGCAGCAACTTGGTGACGGCGGCCCGGGTGGCGAGTCTCATGTTGCCTCCTCGGGTGACTCCGCGCGCCACCCGGTGGCGTCGTGCTCATCATGGGCGGGATGCTGCTCCCCCCGAAACCCAGCCCAGAACATGGTCTCCTGGATTAAACGCATACCGAAGCGTGCCGTCCCCGAATCCCGAATCTCGGCCGGCGCCAACTCGAGGCAGCGCGCGTAGAGCCCATCCCGGTCACGTCCTACGACCAGCGGCTCACAGTCGGCGCACGCGCCCCAGTGCGCGTCAGACGCCAGCGTGACGGTGCGTCCCTCGTCGGGCATCATCAACTCCGCCGGCGTCGTCTTGAAGCACACGATGACGGGACGCCTGGAGCAAAAGTCACATTTCGGCTGCGTCGGCGTCCCGAGCTCGACGTGCGTCTCACTCGCTGTCGTGGTGATTTTCACAGTCTAGTCCCTCCGTGTGTCGTACTCGCGTAGTCGTACTTGCGTACAATGGTAGCGTCTGTCAACTCGCTCTTCCTTGTCAGTGGCCAAAGCGGTGCGCGAGCCCTAGCGGGAAACGTCCGCCATCACCTCCTCGGGCGTGACCCCCGAGACGCTTGTCGACGGGGTCGACCATGCGGGTTCCAGCCTGCCTGCGTACCCTCAACTTGGCCTTCCACTCGCCCTCCGCCCCGACGACCATGCCGACCAGCCGACTGAGACTGATCGACTGCATGCCCGTCAAATGATCCTGGGTATAGCCCTGCCAGAGCCGATAGGCCTTCTGGAAAAACACCCAGGGCTCCCCGGCGACAAACCCTCTCCACTCCGACTTGCCATCACTCGTCAACCCGTGTGTGAGTCCGATGCCGGCGACGGTGCGCGTCTGCCACCTCGGCGGCCCGTAATCGATTCGCTTGCTCATGATGCTTTCCTTCCTTTCTCTTAGCTCGTTCTTTCTTAGCTCGTTTAGCCGACGATTGCTTCAACAGCTGCTCTCCCTTACGCCAGCACGCCGCGCACAAAATCTCGGTCGGCACTGGACACGCCGGCTCCCCCTGCCACCGGCTGCAGCGGCTGTAGCGCCGACAGTGTGGGCAGAGGTGATCGGGTTGTCGCTTCATGCTGGCCTATACCTAATCATGGTACTCAATCATGGTAGTCATGGTAGCCCTCCTCGTCAACGGCCTCGTCATGCCAGCGCCCGAGATGCTTGACGGCCTGCAAGACCAGCCAGATGAGCGAGAAGGCAATCAAGAGCACGAAGACCAGCCCATCCTGATCACCCCCGCCGGTAAACGCGCCTCTCCCATATATAAGTAAGCTATACAATACCATAGGTAATGCTAACCCTAGTGTACAAATGACAGCATACCAGACGATGGCAGTGACGACGTCGTCGAAGATCGCCCCGACCAGACGGAAGGGCAGGATGGCGAGCCCGACGACCCCGCGTACGATGCCGAGCGCCACGGCGTGGCTAATCTGCTCCTCGGTCGGGGTCTGCTGCCCGAGCGCATGGCTGGCACGTACCCAGCCGGGATGTCTACTCGGCCGCCGTGGGATCATCGCGCCCTCCGCTGCCGCATGATGAGGCGGCGTGCCAGCACGACGACGTCCCCGCGTACCGTGCCATCGATCAGCGCCTCCGCCCGCCGATTGCGTACCCCGCCCACGACCAGCGAGCGCAGGAGCACCAGCCCCGAGCGCCCTCCCACGGGGATGGCCTCCCACTCGTCCCCCAGCACGTCTGCGAGCTCCCGGCGTGTGGGCAACGCGTTTACACGCACCAAGTCATGGATCCTGCCATCGGCCCGAATGACGAAGGCCTCGTCAGTCGCGCGCCGTTGTCGGGCGACCACGGTGCTCAGGTCTGTCTTGCTCAGGTCTGTCATCGTCAGTGCTCCGCTTCCGCGAAGGTCTCGAAGTCGTCACCCAGAAACCGCCTCACTTTCGGCGCCTGTGTCTCCAGCTGGCGGTAGATCTTCTCAGCCTTCCGCGAATCCGTGTCGTACCCGAAATCATGGCAGAAATCCTCGAAGTCTCGCGCCTGCTCGACCGCGTTCGCATCCGAGACGAGGCAACTGAGGACGTCCGCCGCCGTCGGCTCCCGGTCGAGGGCCGAGCCCATGAAAAACGGCACCGTCAACTGCCGTCCCTGATAGCGCAGTGTCACCTTCCAGGGATGGCTGTCTCTTGCCCACCCTTCGGGAATCTCCACCCCGCCGTATTGTAACTCTATCCGCACCTTGCGCTTCGCACACAGGCGCTCGAGGCTTGTCATCGCTCCTCCTCCCAGCCGAAATAGAACCGTGGGGAGTGCTGAAAGGTCAGCGTTCCCTGTACCCCGTCTGCCTTCCGTCGTACGACGACGAACGGTGCCGCGAAGCCAATGACGTCGAACTTCTCCTGCAGCTGGTCGGTATCGTACACGTCGCCTGGGAAATCCTCTTCCAGCGCCGCCCGCGTGTCGGGGTTTTGGTTGATCGTTTGCACGAGTTGCCTGCGTGCTGCCTCTGTCTCGTCTACTGCCATTTCCTAGTCCCTCCTTGATATTATTATAACTTCGTCGGGTCGACCTGACTCCCGCCGTAGTCCGCTACCTGCGCCAGGTACAGTGCGAGGTACACCGGCATGTCGAGCAGCATCGCGGCCGTGGCGTACCCGGAGGGCCAGTGCTTCCCCCCCAGGCGATACGACGCGACCGCCGACACGGGGCAGGTCGTAAATGGGATGCCTCCCTGCTCTTCCATTGCGGGGTCTCGCGTCCACTCGCAGCGCACCACTCCGCCGGTGCCGCGTGCAACCGCCCACTCTCCCGAGTCGAGCATGTCGCGGTATGCTTCGT
>Ga0126384_10000910_pt1 | contig 17099 bp, 15 predicted proteins | sample PanSoiMetPlot_36_FD_92543 | JGI IMG/M metagenome (GOLD analysis project Ga0126384, IMG submission 92543) | Tropical forest soil microbial communities from Panama - MetaG Plot_36 | ecosystem: Environmental > Terrestrial > Soil > Tropical forest > Bulk soil | place: Panama | collected 2016-02-17 | reverse complement strand
GCCTCACCAAGTCGGTCTGGTCTCGCTCGGAAACATCGACGCCTCAGGGCCCAGTCCGTGGTGGCAACCATTCAGAGACGCGATCCGGGAGCTTGGATACGTCGAGGGGGCGAATCTTGTTTTCAGGGTTGTCGCGCCGGCCGGAGCTTCGGAACGCTTGCCGAGTTTGATTCGTGAGGTCGCTCGTCTCGGCGTGGATGTGTTCGTTACCACTAGCACACGTGAAACACGGGCGGTGATGGACGCAGCGCCGACGGTTCCTGTCGTCATGACGCTCGTGCCAAACCCGGTCGCCGAGGGCTTCGCGAAATCCCTCGCCCGTCCTGGCGGCAAGGTCACAGGGATGACAAACCTCGTGCCGGGGTTGAGTCAGAAATACCTCGAGCTGTTGAAGGAAGCCGTGCCGCGACTGACGAAAGTTGCCGTCGTCGCGCGTCCGCGAAACGCCACGCTCGCCGAGACGCGCCGGGAGCTGGAAGCCGCGGCAACCGCATTGCGGCTCGGCCTGGTCATCACGAGCATCGGCTCGGCGGACGACATTCAGGCTTCGTCGGCTGACTTTGAAGAGGTCCTGGCACGGGCGAAACGCGAGGGCGCCGGCGGGTTTATCGCCATTGCCATCCCGTGACTTACTTCCACCGGCGGCACTTGGTCCGAGCCGCGGCAACGCACGGCCTGCCTGGTATGTACTGGAGCAGGGACTACGTCGAGGACGGGGGTCTTATGTCTTATTCGGCAGATTTGGTCGAGTTGCGGCGCCGTGTCGCCACTTACGTCGACAAAATCCTCAAAGGCGCTAAACCCGCTGACCTTCCCGTTGAGCAGCCAACGAGGTTCGAGCTGGTCATCAACCTCCGCGCCGCGAAGGCGCTCGGGCTGGTCATCCCGCCCTCCGTGCTGGCGCGTGCGGACCAGGTCATCGAGTGACGGAGGAAAGGAGTCCGGCTGTGCGGGAAACCGATCAGTGATGAGAGCGCGAGGGCGGCGTTACTTTACGCGCAGACCTACGGAATGAGCCGTCGAACAAGGCGCTCCAGCTGACGAGCCGCCCTCCCTCGCGGGCGAAGAAGGCACGGCGAGCAGGCGCGGCTCACGCCTGAGCGCCCGGGTTAGGCTCCGAACCGAGGAGGATGACATGGTCTCCAGCATTTTCCGTGGAGCGACCCAGATCGTGCTAGCTCTAACGGCCTTGCCCCAGCCACTGCTGCTGGGCAGGAGATCAAGGTCCCGCTCCTGGGTACAGGCTGTCCGCCCCCTGTCATGGATCGATTCGGGCCGAGCATCTTGGTCGAGGCAGGAGGAGGAAAGTTCCTCTTCGACGCGGGTCGAGGCGCTCTGCAGCGCCTCGCGCAACTCAGAGTTCGGTGGCAGGACGTGGATGGCGTATTCCTCACGCACCTTCATTCGGATCACGTGGTCGGCTTTCCGGATCTGTGGCTGACGGGTTGGCTCGTGGGCCCTGGACGCAACCGCCCGCTGCCAGTCTGGGGTCCGAGGGGAACCAAGAAAATGATGTCGCATCTTGAACAAGCGTATGAGTACGACATCCGCATCCGCCTGTACGACGACAGAGCGTCGCCCGACGGCGTCGTTATCCTCGCCGAGGATATCGGTGAGGGAGTGATACACGAAAAGGGCGGTGTGAAGATAATCGCGTTTGAGGTGGATCACACACCGGTCAAGCCGGCCTTCGGCTATCGCATAGATCATGCGGGGCGCTCGGTAGTGCTTTCTGGCGACACGCGCGTCTCTGACAATCTGATTCGGTATGGCCAAGGAGTGGACCTCCTGGTTCACGAAGTCGCCTCCCCAGAAACGTTCCAGCGGGCGGGCGCTCCTCCCGAGCGAGCCAAGAGTGTTGTCGCCCATCACGTGACTCCTGAGCAGGCGGGGAAAGTCTTTTCGCGGGCGAGGCCAAAGCTTGCTGTGTATTCGTACATTGTTTTGCCGACCGCCACCGAGCAGGATCTGATCCCGCCGACGCGAAAGACCTACTCAGGACCGCTGGAGGTCGGAGAGGATCTCATGGTGATTACCGTGGGGGAGAAAGTCGAGGTTCGTCGGCCTAGCCGCTCCTCACCGGAAGCCACCGCCGTGAGCCGCCTGACTGCGTTCGAGGAGCCTCACAACGGTGTCGAGCGGGCGCGGTTGACGATGGGCAACCTCGCTTTCCTCAGCGCCGCGCTGCTCACGCCGAGCGTCATGCAGCATCGTACACGGCGCCGTAGAGGGCCACGATCGTTCAAGGGGGTAACCTGAGAATGTCTTCTCTCACTCCAGCCGCCTCGATGCTGGGCCTGGCGCTGGTCCTATTGTCGATGGCCGACGTGCAGGCTGCTGAACTCCAGATCTTGGCAGGTGGCGCTATGACGGGCCCGCTGAGAGAGCTCGGCGCGCAATTCGAACGGACCTCTGGCCACAAGCTTGTCTTTCGCTTCGGTACCACTCCCGAGCTGATCAAGTTGGCGACGACCGGCGGGCCGTTCGACCTTGGTGTCGTTCCTCGGGAGGTGCTCATGGACACCGCCGCCCGAGCGCGGCTCGCGGCCGGGCCGACAACCGACATTGCTCGCGTCGGCCTCGGTGTCGCCGTTCGCTCGGGCGCTCCCAAGCCCGACGTCGGCACGCCCGAAGCGCTGAGGCAGACGCTGCTCAAAGCGCAATCCATCGCCACCATACCGGCAAGCGCGGCTGGCGCCCAGGTTTTGCGGGTGTTCGACAGGCTCGGTATCGCCGAGGCGATGGAAGCCAAGACCAAGGTCCAGACCGCGCCGGCACAGATCGTTGAGGCGGTCGCCAAAGGTGAGGCAGAGCTCGGAGTGTTTCTGCTCAACGTGCTGACGGCCCCCGGTCTGGATGTAGTCGGTCTCTTCCCCGCCGAGCTGCAGCAAGAAGTAGTTTTCACAGCATCCGTCGCTGCGAGCACAAACGAAGCGGAAGCCGCCAAGGCGTTCATCGCCTACCTGACGACGCCCGCCGCCGCTGCCGTACTCAAGGCCAAGGGGATGGACCCGTTCCTTCGCTAACTCGTGACTCGTGATCCCAAGCGTTGGTGACACCGGTCGGATTGCTCACCAGTGCTTCGGGCGCCTAGAAGACGGCTCGTGGTGCCATGTGATAGCCAATTTCTGGGCAGTTCTGCATAGGAGGTAACGGCTATGCCATACGTGACCAATCAAGGCGTTCGTATCCACTATCGAGTCGAGGGCGAGGGGCCGCCCTTGGTTCTTCAGCACGGCTATACGTGGCGCATGGAGGGGTGGTCGCGGTCAGGGTATGTCGAGCCGCTGAAATCCCAGTACCAGCTCATCCTCCTGGATGCCCGCGGGCATGGCGCGAGTGACAAACCGCACGACCCCGATGCGTATCGCCTGCCCCTGAAGGTCGGAGATGTCGTGGCCGTTCTCGACGCCCTCCAGATCCCTTCGGCACACTTCTGGGGGTACTCGCTGGGAGGGTGGATCGGATGGGGCATGGCGAAGTATGCGCCGGAGCGGGTCCAGGGACTCGTCGTCGGCGGTGCGCATCCGTACGAGCGGATCGTACCTCCGTCCAGCCGTCTCGATGGCTCAGACCCCAAAGCGTTCGTCGAGGCCCTTACCCGGCGGCTGGGATTCGACTTCGCGACGCTTCCCGCGGAAGAACAGGCAGACACTCTCTACAACGATTTTCTCGCCCTGGCGGCGGATCAAATGGACCGACCTTCTCTGGAGGACATCCTGCCAACGATGAGGATGCCATGCTTCCTGTATAGCGGCGCTAGGGACAGCGTCACCCCGCGGATGCAAGAGTGTGTCCAGCACATGCCGAATGCCAGCTTCGTATCGTTTCCGGGCCTGAATCATCCCGAGGCGTTCTGGCGAGGCGATGTCGTGCTGCCCGTCGTGACGAAGTTCCTTCACGGGCTTCGTAGTGCGAGACAGCCGGTGGGGTAGGGCAGCCGATCGTCGACACGACAGAGACGCCTCTATTAGGTGAGGTGACGGTGACCGTGCTAGACGATTAGGACGACATGGACAGGACGGAGTTTCTCTTCTCGTACGGGACGCTGCAGCTCGAGGCGGTACAGCTGGCCACCTTCGGCCGGCGCTTGTCGGGCGAACGAGACGTGCTGCCCGGCTTCGCGGAGGCCTCCGTGGAGATCGAGGACGAGGCCACGGTGGCGTTGAGTGGAAAGAAACACCATTCGATCGTGCGATTCACCGGACGCGCCTCCGACACGATCGCGGGCACCGTGTTCGCCCTCACCCCCGAGGAGATCCGGAGCGCCGACAAGTACGAGGTGGCCGCCTATCGCCGCGTCTCCGTGGTCCTCGGGTCGGGCACGCGGGCCTGGGTCTACGTCGACGCACAGCACGCGCCTCCCGGCTCCTGACCCTCGTGCCCGCGAGCCGGCCGCCCTTGAGCCCATGTCGCGACGGCGCTATGCTCCCGCCGTGATGCCCACCATCCGCAGTGCGTGCGCCCGGCAGTGCATCCAACGAAGGAGCCACTGACATGAAGATCCAGCGCCTGCTGCCTCTGCTCGTCTCCGGAGTGCTCCTCCTCGGCGTGTGCGACGGCGCGAGCGCCCAGGGGCGGGTGGACCGCAACGTGGTGTACGGCATGTATTCCGGCACCGCGCTCCTGCTCGACGTGCACTATCCGGCGAAGCCCAACGGCTTCGGCGTCATCTTCATCCCGGGCAGTGGTTGGTCGGCTCCGTTGGGCTATGCCGCGCCTCCCCTCAAGGAATCCGAGCAGGTAGGGATGTACGTGCCGTCGCTGACCGAAGCGGGGTACACCGTCTTCGCCATCACTCATCGCGCCACGCCCACCTTCCGCTATCCCGCCCAGATCGAGGACGCCGAGCGGGCCGTGCGCTTCATCCGGGCCAGCGCCTCCAAGTACGGCATCGACCCCGCGCGCCTCGGGGGAGCGGGCGGATCGTCGGGCGCCCATCTCGTGAGCTTGCTCGGGACCATGAGCGGGCCCGGCGACGCGAAGGACGGCGATCCCGTCAATCGCGAGAGCGCTCGTCTCCAGTGCATCGTGGCGCGGGCCGCGCCGCTGGATCTCCTCCAGATGAAGCCCACCAACGGCGGCGACTTGCTGACGCTCTTCCTCGGCTCGCGCGTGAATGAGACCACGCCGAAGACGGCCATGGAATACCGGACGGCGTGGCTCGCCTCTCCCATCAACTACGTGTCCGCGAGCTCGGCGCCCTTCCTCCTCATTCACGGCGACGTGGACCGCACCGTTCCCTTTCACCAGTCCGAGCTGATGGAGGTGGCGCTCAAGAAGGCCGGGGTGCCCGTGAAGCTCGTGCGCATCCCCGGCGGCGACCACGGCCCCACCTTCCCCGGCGCGACGAATCCGCCGGACTACAAGGGGGAGATGGTGAAGTGGTTCGATCTCTACCTGCGCAAGACGCAGTAGCCGGCTAGGCGGAGCGCTTGGGCTCGACGATCTCGAACATCAGAGAAAAGTCGTCGAAGAGATCGAAGAGTTCGGCGAGCTTGACGGGATCGCCGTCGATCCGGATCTGGCCGGACTGGACCGCCTCGGCGATGGGCAGCTCGCGCAGGACGAGGCGGTTCAGGGTGGCGCGGTCGAGGGTGATGGTGACATCCGCGCCATCGCGGCGGCGATCCGCGAGGTAGGTGAGGGCACAGTGCTCCAGGTTCAGCACGTAGGACCGGTCGGGGAGCACCCAGTTGATGACGAGGCGCTTCCCCTCCGCGCGGTCGCCGTTGAGCCGCACCCCGAGAAGATCGAAGAGCTGCTCCACGCTCATGGCGCGCAGAACGTCGGGATTCAGAGGGATGCGGCCCGTGCTCGGCCCCACGCCCTTGCGTAGCTCGAGGGCTCCCAGCAGGTAGGCGTTGCGCCAGGTGGCGGACTCCGCGGCGTAGCCGAGTTGCTCGAGGGCGTCGGCCGCGAGCTGACGCGCCTCCGCGTTCGTGGGGTCGCCGAAGACCACGTGGCTCATGGCTTCCGCCACGAAGCGATACTCGCCGCGCTCGTAGTCCTGCCGCGCCCGGGCGATGGCCGCCGCCGCGCCGCCCATGTACTCCACGTACTTGCGCCCCCGCTCCACGGGCGGGAGCAGATTCAGGTTGGCGGGGTTGGCGTCGTACCAGCCGAGGTAGCGCTGGTAAACCGCCTTCGAGTTGTGGCTGAGGGTGCCGTAGTAGCCGCGGAGGTACCAGGTACGCGCGAGGCTCGGGGGCAGGGTGAGCCGCTCCGCGATTTCCGCGGACTTGTAGCCGTGGTTCATGAGGCGCACGGTCTGGTCGTGCAGGTACTTGTAGCAATCGCGCTGCTTGGCGAGGAAGTCGAGCACGCGTGGGTTGTCCCATACGGGCCAATGATGCTGAGCGAAGACCACGTCGGCGTCTGGGCCGAAGCGATCCAGTGCCTCGTTGAGATAGCGCGCCCACGCATTGGCGTCCCGCACCTGGGCGCCGCGCAGGGGATACGTGTTGTGGAGGTTGTGGGTCGCGTTCTCCGCGAGATTGAGGGCGCGGAGCGCAGGATAGAACATGTGCATCTCCGCGGGCGCTTCCGTCTCCGGCGCAAGCTGGAACACGATCTCGATGCCGTCGAGCCGGTGTGTCTCGAAGGCACCCTCGATAACGCGCGTGGGTGGGATGAGGGTGACCGTGCCCCGCGAGGTGACTTTGCCCAGTCCGGCATCGACCTGGCCGCGAGGGCCCTTGGGCAAGGTTGGCCCGAACTGAAAGTGCGCGCGGCGGATCATGGGCGTGCCGGCCAGCACATTCTCCGAGACCATCTCTTCCATGAAGCCCGCGGGCGCGATGATCTCGACCTCGCCCGTCTTCACGGCTGCCTCGTCGACCACGCCGCGCACCCCGCCGAAGTGATCCACGTGGCTGTGCGTGTAGATCACGGCGGTCACGGGACGGCGAGGCCGGTGAGCGAAGTAGAGATCGAGGCCCGCCCGGGCCACCTCGGTGGAGATCAAAGGATCGATGACGACGAGACCGCGCTCGCCCTCGATGATGGTCATGTTCGAGATGTCGAAGCCACGGATCTGGTAGAGGCGGTCCGTCACGCGGAACAGGCCGTGGTGCATGTTGAGACGCGCCTGCCGCCACAGGCTCGGGTTGACGGTGGGCGGCGGCTCTGCCGCGGCGAGGAAGCCGTACTCCTTGAGGCTCCACACCACGCGGCCCGCGGCGTTGGTGATCTCCACCTCGGGCAGCGAGCCGATGAACCCGCGCTGTGCATCCTCGAAATCCTGCGTGTCGGCGAAGGGCAGGGTGTCCAGCACGGCGCGGTTCAGCGCTTGGGTGACGGCGTTGGCGTCCTTCGAATCCTGGGGGGAGGCGGGCATGGCGCCGAGACTCTGCCAGATCGCCGCCAGTGCGTCAAACGCCGGAGCGGATCACCTCAGCGGCAGAGAACGGAGACGACGCCGATGGCGGCGGCGCCGAGCGAGAGGACGAGGATGGATCCCAGCATGACCCACGCCCGGCGATGCGCGAAGTTCAGCGTGGTGCCGTAGCCCGAGATCTTGGGTACCCAGAGCCGCGGATCCTGAGGATTGCTGTAGATGATGCCGTTCCATCCTTCGAGGCCGCCGAGCTGCCCGCGCGCTCGAGCTGTCCATGCACCGATCTGAGCGACCAGGCCGCCCACAGCGTGGCGACCACGATGATGCCGATCCCCAGGGCGATGACCTGACCAGGACCGAAGCCGGCGATCCACGCCGAGGGCACCACGAGGAGCGCCATGAAGACGGCCAGGGCGAGATTGAGCACGCGCGTGAGCCCCGCGCTGACGTCGAGGATGGCGCGCGCTGCCTCCGGCGAGGCGTGGTAGCCGGTGGCGAGTTGCTGGCGCGTCTCCATCAGGCGGGCCATGATCTCGAGGAACGCGGCCAGCGCGAGGCCGGAGACGAGGATGAATGCGCGCACACCCAGGAGCGGGCCCGCGGCCGACGGTGCGTGTGAATCTGCGGAGAAGAGCACGAGGCCGACGGCTGCGAGCACGACGAAGTGCCACCAGCGGAGCCCGGCGAAGGTTGTGGGGCACGAGCTAGCCATGATTCAGGCTAGCACGCGAGCCCGGCCCGGACGCAAGCTGCCACCGTCGAGTAAGTCTGTATCGCCTACCCGCCTCGGGCAGCGCACGCTACGGCATTAGGGCCGGCATCCCCGCCGACGCCTTCATGGCGCGCGGCGCCTATCGGCAGTACGTCGTGGCGATTCCCTCTCGGCTCCTGGTCGTGGCATGCTTCGGCATGACTTTCGACATACCTAACGATCTCGACATGGTGTCACGCGTGATCGCCGAAGTGATCAAGACCCTGCCGCAATCGTGAGCACAGTCGTGAGCCTCTCGCGTCGCGCTCTGCTCGCGGGCCTTGCCGCCGCGAGCTTCCCGCGCTTGGCCGTCGCGCAGCAGGGCCTGGACGCCGCTCTCTGGGATGCACGGGACGGCTACCCCGTCCCACCCACGCCGCTCGCCCAACAGGAAGGCAATCCTTGGCCGCCGAAGTACCGGGTTGGTGCCTTCACGCATATCGATGCGATCTACAGGACGAGCACGGTGCGCCGCGCCTCTACACCGTGGATGTTCAAGCCGGCGGCCGCGACGACGCCCATCCCTCTTGTCGATGACTACCTGGCGCGCAATCCCGTCACGGGACTGCTGGTCGTGCAGGATGACCACATTTTCTTCGAGCGCTACCAGTATGCGCGCAGCGACCGCGATCGCTTCGTCTCCCAGTCGATGGTCAAGTCGATCACCGGCCTGCTCGTCGGCATCGCGGTCTCGGAGGGCGCAATCGGGTCGGTCGACGATCCTCCGGAGAAATACGTCGATGGATTTAAGGGCAGCGAATATGGCCGCACGCCGCTCCGCGACCTGTTGCACTTGTCGTCCGGCGTGGATTTCGGCGAAGAACGCGACGGCGGCCCGGACCTCAGCCGCCTGTGGGCGGGCATGGTGGCGGGCAGGTCGGGCAGGGGCACGATCGCCAGCATCACGCAGTTCAACAAGCGCATCGCTCCGCCCGGCAGGCGCTTCCATTACGCCAGCATCGAGCCGGACGTGCTGGCCGTTGTGTTGCGCTACGCCACCAAGAAGTCGATGTCGGACTATCTCCAGGAAAAGATCTGGCAGCCGATCGGCGCCGAGTCCGACGCGCCCTGGCTGGTGGATGCCCAGGGGTTCAATCTCGCACATTTCGGCTTCTCTGCCGTGCTGCGCGACTACGCACGGCTCGGTCGCCTGCTAGCCCATGACGGCGCGTGGAACGGACGGCAGATGCTGCCCAAACAATGGATGCTCGATGCCACCACCGTGCGCGCATCGGACCCCTACCTCACGCCCGGCACGGCCATGCCGTATTTCGGCTACGGCTATCTGGTGTGGCTGCTGCCGGGCCCACGGCGGCAGTTCGCGATGGTCGGCGATCTCGGCCAGCGGATCATCATCGATCCGCCGTCGAAGCTGGTCATGGTCAACACCGCGCTCGACGAGAAGGCCGGCGCCTCGTGGGCCTTCTGGCGAAAGCTGGTTGAACAGTTCTGCTAGCTGAGCGGCACGGAGTAAGATGGCCGGCGAGCCACGACTTGCTCAACGGAGGCTGTCCACCCATGTCACCACGCCGACCCATCCGTCAGTGGGCGCCGATCCTCGTCGTCGCCACGCTCCTCCTCGCGGCCAACCCGGCCACGGTTACGCCCGAGGGCACGCTGACCTTCGCGCTCCACTTCAGCCCGGTCACACGCTGGCTCGATCCCGCGGAGGGGGAGAGCACCATCACGCCCTTTCTCCTCCTCTACGCGATCCACGACGGTCTGCTCAAGCCCATGCCGGGGCAGGGCTCCGCGCCGAGCCTAGCCGAGTCCTGGTCCATGGCCAAGGACGGGCTCAGCGCCGACTTCACCCTGCGCACAGGGGCGCGTTTTCACAACGGCGATCCCGTCACCGCCGAGGACGTGAAGTTCTCCTTCGAGCGCTACCGTGGTGGAGCGGCCAAGATCCTCAAGGACACCGTGAAGGAGATCCAGACGCCTACGCGCAATCGCGTGCGCTTCGTCTTCAGGGAGCCGTGGCCGGACTTCCCCGCGTTCTACGGTACCTTCGTGGCCAGCGCGGGGTGGGTCGTCCCGAAGAAGTACATCGACCGCGTGGGCGAGGAAGCGTATCGCAAGGCGCCCGTGGGCGCGGGGCCGTATAAGGTCGTGAGCTTCAATCCCGGCGTGGAGCTCGTGTTGGAGGCCTTTGACGGCTACTGGCGCAAGACGCCGTCGATCAAGCGCCTCGTGTTCCGGAGCATGCCCGACGAGACGACGCGCGCGGCCGCCCTCAAGAGCGGTGAGGTCGATGTGGCCTTCCTTCTGACTGGCCCCACCGCAGAGGACGTCAAGCGCACGCCCAACCTCAAGCTGGTGGCCCCGCTCCTCGGCATCTTCTGGCTCGACTTCCCGGACCAGTGGGATCCCAAGTCGCCGTGGGCCGACAAGCGCGTGCGCCTCGCGGCGAGCCTCGCCATCGATCGCCAGGCGCTCAACCAGGCGGAGACACTGGGACTCTCGCGTCCCACGGGCAGCATCGTGCCGCGCGACTTCGAGTTCGCCCTGCCCGTCGATCCACCGCCGCTGGACCCGAAGCGCGCGAAGCAGCTCCTCGCCGAGGCGGGCCATCCGAACGGATTCGACGCGGGTGACCTCACGCCCTTCCCGCCCTACAACTCCATGGGCGAGGCCATCGGCGGCTGGCTGCAGGCGGTGGGTATCCGCACGCGGATGCGGACCATGGAACGTGGTGCCTTCATGACGGCGTGGAGGGAGAAGAAGCTCCATGGAGTGGTGCTCACCATCAGCGGCGTCTCGGGCAATGCGGCGACACGCCTCGAGTCGTTCGTGACGAAGAACGGCGCCTTCGCCTTCGGCTCGCTGCCCGAAGTGGACGACATCTTCCGTCGCCAGGCCAAGGAGCTCGACCGGAAGAAGCGCGAGGCGCTTCTCTTCCAGATGCAGCGCATCCTCCAGGAGCAGGTGACGCAGGCGCCCGTGTATCACCTGGGCTTCCCCACTGGCGTGGGGCCGCGTGTGGACGACATCCTCGCCACCGCGATTCCCGGCTTCTACATGTCCTCCTATGAGGACCTGAAGCTCAAGAAGCCGTAGCGTTCACCCCCTCACCCTTCCCTCTCCCCCATGGGGGAGAAGGAACTGCAGCACCCTCGCCCCCGAAGGGGGAGAGGGCGCCGTTCGAGCCGAGGCGCTCGCTTCGGCGAGGAGGCGAGGGCTGAGACGGTGAGGGGCGATCAGAAGCTCGGAGCTAGCCGATGATCCGTCCACCCATCACGCGGATCTCGTCGCCCGTGATGTAGCTCGAGGCGTCGGAGGCGAGGAAGACGCAGGCATCCGCGATTTCCTCGGGGCGGCCGAGACGGCCGAGCGGAATCTGCTTGAGCTGCTCCGGCGCTCCGGGTGGCGCCTGGCGAAACTCCGGATACCACTCCGCGTAGCGCCGCTCTGTATCCATGGTGCCTGGGATCACCATGTTCGCGCGTATGCCGAAGGGGCCGAGCTCCGCGGCCAGGGCGCGGACGAGGCCGAGCAACCCGGTCTTCGCCGCCGTCACCGCCGCCGTGTTGGGCCGTCCCGTTAGGCTCGATTGCCCGCCGACCGCGATGATGCTGCCGTGCCGGCGGTCCTTCATGCCGGGGACGACAGCGCGCGCGAGATAGAAGGCCGAATGGAGATTGACAGCCATCACTCGATGCCAGTCGTCTACGGATGTCTCCGTGACGGCCGTGTGCGGGCGGATAGCGGCGTTGCAGACGAGCACGTCGATGCCGCCCAGCTCCGCCGCCCCTTGGTTGGCCATCTCCTCGACCGCGGCGGCGTCGGCGATGTCGCCGAGCACGGGCACGACCCGTATCCCCGCTTTCCGGCACTCCGCGGCCACGGCTTCCAGCTCGTCACGGTTGACGCGTGTGTTCAGCACCAAGTCGGCGCCCTCGTTGGCGAAGGCGAGCGCGATGGCGCGGCCGATGTTGCGACTGGCCCCCGTGATGAACGCGGTCCGGCCCGCGAGCCTCATGCGCGCTACTCCTTGTAGTCGAGGCCGGCCGCGGCCAGCTTCGGCTTGAAGGTGGGTCGAACCAGGAAGGCCATGAAGGCTCGGGCAACCTCGGGGTTCGTGGCCTTGGTCGCGACCCCGCCCGAATACGTGGTGACCTTCTGGAGCTCCTTCGGGAGCGGGCCCACCAGCACCACGCCCTTCACGGGAATGATCTCGCTGATCTGGTGCACGCACAGCTCGGCCTTGCCGGTCACCAGCGCCTCCGCCGCGTAGCCTCCCTGCCAGAGCACCGTCTTGTCCTTCACGGCGTCGGCGATGCCCAGGCGCTGGAGCACACCGGCAAAGTAGATGCCGCTCGTCGCGCCGCGCGCCGGATCTTGATAGACGAGCGACTTCGTGGCGAGCAGAGCCTGCTTGAAGGCCTCGGTCGTGGCGATGTCAGGTTTGGGCGCGCCCTCCCGCACGGCGACGCCGATGCCCGTGCGGGCGACGTCGGCGCGGGTGTCGGAGACGACGAGCCCCGAGCCCGCCAGCTGTTCGAGCACCGTATCGGTGACGATGACCACGTCGGCGGTCTCACCCGCCGTCACCTTCTGGCGAATCTCTCCCGCCGTGCCGGTCGAGATCGCGATGGTGTGTCCCGTCTCCTGGCGGAACGCTTCACCCAGCTCGGCAACCATGCCTCTCATGGCCCCGGCGCTCAGTACCTTGATCTCTACGCCCGCGGACCACGTGGCCGGCGCCCACAGGACGACGGCCAGCAGCACGACGGCGAGACGGCGCATCCTCAGCCTCCCGCCGGGACGACGTAGCCGTAGCGGAGATTGCTGCGAAGCGCGCCGTCCTCCTCGTACGCCTTTTTCATGGCGGAGAGCCGATCGGTGGCGAGGGCGGTCCGCCTGTCGTATTTGTAGAGGCGAGCGTTGGTCTCGCCGAAGATGGCGTTCTTGACTGGCCCATCGGCCGGCCCCAGCGGCTTGAAGCCATACTTCTTCTGCATGTCCTCTGGAATCTCAAGCCGCCTGAGTGCCTCGATCTGCCATTGCGGCGAGCCCGTCCAGATCGCATCGGTGCCCCAGACTACATGGTCCGCGCCGAGCCCGCGGACGAGCTGGCCCATCATGGCGGCGCACACGCGAGGGTCTGCCACCGTGCTCTGGGCGAAGATCTGCCCGAGGTCACCGTAGACGTTGTTGACCCCGTACTTCGCGGGGATCTCTGCGAAATCCGTGACCCACTCGATGCGGCCGGTCTTCTCGAACTGAGCCCAGGCGTCCTCTGCCTTGCCCCCACCGGCGAAGCGATAGGCCGAGTGGTAGATGATGAAGTTGAGCTGCGGCCAGTCCTTGGCCGCCTTGCCCACGTCTCGCACGTCCGAGTAGGCGAGGAGATGAGGGAACTGCTGTTCGACGGACGGCGGGAAGAGTCCCTTGTGGATGCAAACATTGACGAGGCCCGCCTTGGCGAACTTCTCGTAGGCCTTGTAGGCAATCTTCTCGTCGTCCAGTCGCCACGGGTACTGGCTGATCTTCTTGTTGGTATTGTCGCCAATGGTGTAGCCCTTGAACGAATCGGGCTTGAGGTCGGCGATGGCACGGTCGATCGCCTCCAGCCACCCGGGCTGTCCCGGGGTAAAGATGGCGTGGCTCAGCATGCGGCGTGACCCGGCCTCGCGGTTCACCCGCGCCCGCGCCTCCGCCTTCATCTCATTGGTGAGGAACCAGTCCTGGGGGATGTCCGACGGCGCACCGGAAATCAGCGCGACCTTGGTGTCGCTATCGAGGAAGACCTCCTTGTAGTAGTTGGCGAACTTGAGGTCATCGATGGTCTGTTCCTTGCCCGCCAGCGCCAGATTCCACCCAGCCTTCCCCACGGCCTGTCGCTGGAGCACGAAGCCGGTGATGCGGGTATCGTCTCGCAGGAAATGCGTGTGGCAGTCCATGACGAACTGGTCCTGGAGCGACTTCGCTCGCTCGGCGGCCATCTGGCGGTCGGACGCCTCGGCGGGGGTGACGCGGTAGAGTGCGCCGTACACCTCGTTCATCGCCACGAACGCCGCCGCCATGCCCGAGGCCGTGGCCAGGAACTGCCGGCGGCTCAGACCCTGCTTCCGGCCGAGGGCGTCGCCGAGTTCCTTGATCCGTGCCTCCACGCGGCTCTGCTTCGGCGTCTGGGGCGCTGGCATGAACTCGTCGCTGGAGACGCTTTGGGTGGGAATCGGCCCGGGGAACGCCGCGATCTCGGCGGGCAGCACAGAATCGAGCTCGTGGTCGCTGAGCAGTCTCATGAGGTGTCCCTCCCTAGGCTGCGGTCGAGCGAACAGTAGGGCAGGCTCGGGAGGTTGTCAATTTGCCCCTGAATGAGCCGTCTTGACATGGCGAAGGCCCGTTGCTATCGATGCCGCCATGAAAACACTCATCGAAGGCGGCTGGGTGGTGGCGTACGACAGCAAGACCCACGTGGTGCACGAGCAGGGCCACCTGGTGTACGAGAACGACCGCATCGTGCACGCGGGCGGCGTGTACACAGGCGCAGTGGACGTGCGGCTCTCCGCGCGCGGCAAGCTCGTGTCACCCGGCTTCATCAATACGCACGTGCACACTACGGGCAACGGCGGCGACTACCTCCTCCTGGACATGGCGCAGAACGATTACCGCACTTCGAACTACATGAGCTTCGCCGCGCCGCTGAAGGGCAAGATGACGCCGCCGCCTTCCGAGACCGTGGCCGCCCTGCGGACCTACGTGTTCCTTCACGCGCTCCGGCAGGGGACCACCACCATCATCGACGTCGGCGGCCAGCGTGGCGACTGGGAGGGTTACGTGCGCCTGATCGACGAGCTGGGCGTGCGCGTGTACGGAAGCCCGCCGTTCCGCGACCGGAACACCTTCCACGACGCGCAGGGTCGTCTCTACTACGACGAGGACGCCGCAGTGGGCCAGCAAGGGCTCAAAGATGCCGTGGCCTTCATCCGCTTGTACGACGGCGCGGCGAACGGGCGGCTGCGCGGCATGCTCAACCCGTCACAGGTGGAGACGTGCAGCGAGCCGCTCCTGCGGGCCTGCAAGGACGCCGCGCGCGACCTGAACGTGCCAGTGCATACGCACGCCGGCGGCAACCTGATCGAGTATCACCGCATCATGGAGGAGTACCGGAAGACACCCATCCAGTTCCTGGCCGATATCGGCTTCCTCGATGATCGCGCCCTGATCGGCCACGGCGTCTTCACCACCGCGCACTCGTGGACGCACTATCCTTTCGGCGACGACCTGCGCGTGCTCGCCCAGAGCGGCGCCACCGTGGGCCACTGCCCGTACAAGTATGCCAAGATGGCCATGACCCTGAATTCCTTCCAGCGCTACCTGGAGGCCGGTGTGAACTTGGCCATCGGCACCGACACGTTCCCCATGGACATGGTGGCGGAACTCCGCTGGGCGTCCATCCTCGCCAAGATCGCCGACGCGAACTACCAGGCGGGGCAGCACCGCGACGTGTTCAACGCGGCCACCCTCGGCGGCTGCAAGTTCCTCCACCGCGACGACCTGGGCCGCCTGGCGCCGGGGGCCAAGGCTGACATCCTGCTGATCAACCTCGACCATCTGGGCGCCCCCGTGTACGCGGATCCCATCAAGGCGCTGGTGGATGCGGGCTCCGGGCGCGACGTGGACACCGTGATCGTGGACGGCCAGATCCTGGTGCAGGGCGGCCACCTGACCCGAGCGGACGAGGAGGCAGTGTACGCCAAGGCACGCCAGGCCACGCAGAATTTCTGGACGCACGTGCCGCAGTGGCGCTGGGACGGCAACGGCGTGGACCAGATCGTCCCGCCGGCGTTTCCGATACGGAAGGCGGCCAGGTAAGGGAAAGCGTCATCGACGTCTCGGCAGAATCTGAAAGAGGACCATGGACGACCTGCTGATCCGCGGCGGCCACGTCATCGACGGCAGCGGTGTGCCGGGTCGCGAAGCTGACGTGGCCGTGCTCGATGGCCGCATCGCTGCGGTCGAGCCACGCTCGGTTCGCTCCGCCCGCCGGATAATCGACGCGCGCGGGCAGGTAGTGGCGCCTGGGTTCATCGACATCCACACACACTCCGATTTCACCTTGCCGCTGAACGTGCGGGCAGAGTCGAAGATCCGGCAAGGCGTCACCCTGGAGGTGGTGGGCAACTGCGGCTTTTCGGTGGCGCCGGTGCTTTCGGACCGGGCCCAGATGCAGCGCGAGTACCTGGCCTCGAGCGCGCCGGGGCTGGAGTTCCGCGAGTCCACCTTCACCGACTACGTGGCGGCATTCCCGCCGACCTCCGTCAACGTGGTCCTCCAGGTTGGCCACAACACGCTGCGACTGATGACGGCGGGACTCGAGAACCGGCCCCTTACCGCAGCCGAGCTCGGGGCCATGGAGCGCATGCTGGAGGAAGCGCTGGCCGCCGGCGCCTGGGGCCTCTCCTCCGGGCTCTTCACCGCACCGGGCAACTTCGCTGACGCGGCAGAGATTCATTCCCTCGCGCGCGTGCTGCGCCGCCACGGCGCCACCTACTCCACGCACATGCGCGACGAGAGCGATCACGTCTTCGAGGCGGTGCGGGAGGCCATTGCTGTGTCCGAGGCCACCGGCGTGCACGTGCAGATCGCGCACCTTAAGCTCTCCGGCGTCGACAACTGGGGTGGTGCGGCCAAGCTTCTTGCCGAGATCGAGGCGGCGCGCCGGCGCGGCCTGCCCGTCGACTGCGATGCCTATCCCTACGACACCGCCACCAATCCGCTACGCAACCTGCTGCCGCGCTGGGTGATGGAGGGCGGCATCCCGGCCATGCTCGAGCGTCTCCGCGTGCGCGACGTGCGCACGCGCATCCGTGACGAGATCGCGCGGAGCGGCCTTACCAACTTCGGGCGCATCCCGTCCTGGAACGTGGTGCGCGTGGCCATCTCGCCACAGATGCCGGAGAATGCCGGGCGCACGCTGGGCGACATTGCGCTGAGCCGCAGCGTGGATCCCATCGATGCGGTGGCGGACTACGTGGTGGCCGACCGTGGCGAGACGCGCAT
>Ga0126384_10000909_pt1 | contig 17100 bp, 18 predicted proteins | sample PanSoiMetPlot_36_FD_92543 | JGI IMG/M metagenome (GOLD analysis project Ga0126384, IMG submission 92543) | Tropical forest soil microbial communities from Panama - MetaG Plot_36 | ecosystem: Environmental > Terrestrial > Soil > Tropical forest > Bulk soil | place: Panama | collected 2016-02-17 | reverse complement strand
TGGTGCTCGGGGTCGTTGCCTGGTGGTTCACCATCACTCCCTCGCACGATCGGAACTGGCGTCCGGAGGTTGCCGTGATGCCGCGGGCGTACATCGACGGGAACCTTGTGCGCCTGACGGGCGTCCGCAACTTCGACTACCGCAGCCGGAACGATTTCACGGTGCACTATGAAGAGCGTGAAATTAATCTCTCCCACCTGGTCGGCTTGGATTTCTACGTGTCCTACTGGAGCGAAGGGCCGGTCGCGCACACGTTCGTGAGTTTCCTGTTCGACAACGCCTCGCCGCTGAGCATCTCGATCGAGACGCGGCCGGAGGTAGGCCGCGGCTTCGAGCCGGTCGCCTCCATGTTCAAGCAATTCGCGCTGATTTACGTCGTGGGTGAGGAGCGTGACCTCGTGGGTGTGCGCGCCATTCACCGCCGAGAGGCGGTGTACCTCTATCATCTCAATACCCGGCCCGACGACGCGCGGCGGTTGCTGATGATCTATCTGGCGCGGATCAACGAACTTGCCGACCGGCCGGAGTTCTATAACCTGCTGACCAACAGCTGCACCATCAACATCATTCGTTACGCGAACGCCGCCGGGCGAAAGGGGCGGTTCGACATCCGCCATCTCTTCAACGGACTGATCGACAGCTATCTCTACGCCTCGGGGCGGGTGGACACGACCCTGCCGTTCGAGGAATTGCGGCGACTGTCCCTGATCAACGAGCCCGCCCAGGCGGCCGACGGCTCGCCGGAGCCGGATTTTTCGAAACGCATCCGCGCATTCCTGCCGACGATTGCTCGCTGATCATCTGACGATGCTTTACGGTCGCAGAGAGCGCTGCGCTCCAATGCGAGCTACAACGCTGCCTGCAGAATTTCCCGCGCATCCTCCGCCGATACCGGCCGCGGCTCCTTGATGCCGAGCGCCGCGACCTGATCGGCCGCGTCGGCGATCTTCGCCGCCACAAAGCCGACGTCGCGTAGCCGTTGCGGAATCGGGAATTCCTTCACCATGGCGGCGAGCTTGCCGGCCGGATCATCGCTCCCGAGCGCATCCGCAAGCCGCGCCCGCGCGTCCGGGGCGGACGCGAGATTGAAGTGCGCCACGTGCGGCAGGATGATCGCATGCGTCTCGGCATGCGGCAGGCCATAGCCGCCGAGCACGTGGGCGAGCTTGTGATGCAACCCGGTGCCGCCGGTGAGCACGGCGCCGGCAAGCCACGCGGCGACCAGGCACTCGGCGCGCGCCTCGAGGTCGGCGCCACGCGCGACGGCGTGCGCCAGGTGCGCGCCGAACCGCCGCATCGCCTCGGTGGCGTAAGCCACCGTGACCGGCGTGCGCTCCGCGACCCACAGGCCTTCGACACAGTGCGCGATCGCGTTCATGGCGCTCGCCGCCGTCACCGCGGCCGGCAGTGCGAGCGTGAGCTCGGGATCGTAGATGACGGTGCGTGGCACCACCTTGGCATCGCGTCCCGTGGTCTTGCGCTCGTCCTCGCTGGTGCCCCAGATCGGCGTTGCCTCCGAGCCCGAATAGGTGGTCGGCAGCGCGATGATCGGCAGCGCGGTGTCGCGCGCGATGATCTTTGCAAGCCCGATCGCCGAGCCGCCGCCCGCCGCGACCAGGCCATCCGCCTTGGCGGCGCGCGTCGCCGCGAGCCCCGCCTCCGCGATCGCGCGCGGCACGTGGATCACGGCCTCGGCATGCAGGCCGGCCGAGCGGCCGGCGAGGAGATCGGCGACGCGCGCGCCGAGCCGCGCGCCGCTGCCCGGGGTCGCGATCACGAGCGCGTGGGCGACGCCGAGCCGCGCCGCTTCCTCGGCAACGCACTCGATGCTGCCGGCGCCGAACACGACCCGCTGCGACGGAGCGTCATGGATGAAATGGATCGTCATTGCGAGCGAAGCGAAGCAATCTCAGCCGCACGTGGATGACGCCGAGATTGCTTCGGCGGCCAGCGACGCGCGCCTCGCAATGACAAGAGGCTCAACTCCCCTCGCGCCAGATGCCGAGCGCCTCCTGCGCGGGCCGGTCGGAGATCGAAAACAGCACCGACTCCTTCGCGGCGTCGTGCGAATAGCGCTTCCACGGCGGCACCACGAACACGTCCTTCGGGCCCCATTCGAACGGCTTGCCGTCGACGGTGGTCGTCCCCTGCCCTTCGACGCAGACGAAGATCGTGCCGTCGGTCGAGCGGTAGGGCTCGCCCTTGAAGCCTTTCGGCAGGAGCGCGAGGTTCGCCCCCATGGTCGGCAGCACTGGTCCGCCGGTGATCGGGTTGGCGTAGCGCACCCGCGCGCCGTGGCGCTTGTCGACCTCGCCGGCCTTGCACAGCCGCTCGAGGATCGGCCGCATCCGCGCATAGGTGTAGTTGATGACCGGCGTGCGCTTCATGTTGACCGGCGCGCCGTCCGGCAGCACACCCGAGCCATAGAAGGCGAGCGAATCGCCGTCGCCGCGCGAGGTGTTCTGCATGGCGTCGTCGAAGTGCTCGGAGAACGACGCCTCGAAATGATTGACCGTCGGCATGTCGAGCACGTCGAGCCACATCATCGGCTTGTCCGACGGGTTGCCGTGGTCGTGCGGCGCCCAGTTGGCGGTGATCAGGAAGTCGCCCGGCGACATCATCGCCTTCTCGCCCTCGACCGCCGTGTAGGCGCCCTCGCCCTCGAGCACGAAGCGGATCGCCGACGACACGTGGCGGTGGGCCGGCGCGATCTCGCCCGGCAGGATGAGCTGGATGCCGGCGAACAGCGAATTGGTCGCGCGCGACTTGCCGCGCAGCGCTGGGTTCTCCAGCACGAGCACGCGGCGCTCCGCCTCCTCGGCGGTGATGACCTCGCCCGCTTCCAGCACGAATTTCTTGGCGTCCTCGAACTTCCACAGCGCCGGCTCGCACTGGGACTTCGGCTCCTGGGTGACGAGGTTCTTGAGAACCTCCCACAGGGGCGCCATGTCGTATTTGGAGATCTTGTCGTAATAGGCCTGCCGCGCCGTCTGGAGATTGTGCTTCGGATCGGGGGTCTTGGTAGCCGTCGCGACCGTCATCGAGGGTCCTCCTTGGGCCGGGATCTGCGGCCGGAATCTTTCAAATTTCGCCATATATAGAGAATTCAGGTCCCTGCGGGAACATGCAAATCCGCTGTCCCAATTCCGAAGCTCGCCAGCATTCTCGGGCAACCTCTGCGCGAACTCCGGAATCGAAAGGACGCCAGCAACTCTCTGATTCCAGTGGCGCTTTTGAACCCGAGCTTCTCTACCGGCCAAGACATCGTGGGAACCTGAGGTTCGCGGCAACCGGCGGCGCGGCCATGCGTCGCCGGTAACCCGCCCTGCGTGCGGGGGCGACCGCTGCCGGACCTGGAGCGTGCGCCGACGGCCGGTTGCGACCCCTCAGGTATTGTTGGCGCCGCCGTCCACCGCCAGGGTCTGCCCGGTGACGAAGTCGGAATCGGCCGACGCGAGATAAATGACCGTTCCGACCAGATCCTCGGGCACCTCGTCGCGCTTGAGCGCGCGGCGTGCGATCGCGGGCTTGCGCGCCGACTTGAGATGGCCGGGATTGTACGCGACGACGCTGTCGCTGATCGTGAAGCCCGGCGCCAGCGTGTTGACGCAGATGTTGTGCGCACCGAGCTCGCGCGACAGCGCGCGGGTGAGTGCCATGACGGCCCCCTTGGACGTGACGTAGTGCAGCATGTGGGGAATGCCGCGCGCCGCCGTCCCCGAGCCGATGTTGATGATCTTGCCGGAGCGTTGCGCGATCATGTGCGGGGCGACGTGCTTCGCCATCAGGAAGAGCCCGCGCACGTTGACCGCCATCACGCGGTCCCACAGCGCGACGTCGATCTCCTCGAACGGCTGCTCCTGCAGCGGCGCGAACAGCGCCGCATTGTTTACCAGGATGTCGATCCGTCCGAACCGCTCGATCGCGGCGGCGACCAGCCGCTTGACCTCTCCCTCCTCGCTGACGTCGACGCGCGCGTCCATTACCGAATTGCTGCCATGCCGCTCGGCGATCTCCGCCGCGAGCGGGCCGCCGTCGGCGATGTCGGCGATCACCACGCGCGCGCCCTCGCGGGCGAGCGCCAGGGAGTAGTGCCGGCCGATGCCCTTGGCCCCGCCCGTCACGATGGCCACGCGGCCGTCGAGTCTCGCCATGGATGATGCGCCTCTGTTCAGGGGACTCATCATCCGAAACCGCCGCTGCGGCGACAAGCCTGCCATGGCGTATCAGGTGCCGCGCCAGGCTGCGCCCATCCGGGCCAGGGATTTCGAGGTATTTTCGAGGCGACGATCGTATCGAGGATGCGATCGCAGATGCATTACCCGCGGCGTATGTCACGGGTTCGCGTTTGCCCGGATGTAGGCCCAGAGGTTCTCGATCTGCTCCATGGTGAGCGCGCCGTCCCATGACGGCATCGTGTTCTTGCCGTGCAGCACCGAGTTGACGAAGCGCGGATGCTCGTCGGCCTTGAGCCGGCGCAGGTCGAACGCGATGTTGGAATTGTTTCGCAATTCGTCGCCATGACATGTGGCGCAGTTGTTCTCGTAGATTTTCGCGCCCTTGCGTACCGCCGCCTCGTCCGCCGCGTTGGCACGCGTGAGGACGATCGCGGCGAGCGCGAAAGCCAGGCAACCGGTCCGGAATGGCGACCCCGTTCGCTCACGCAGACGGGCCGCCCGCATGGGCGGCCGCGTCGCGACGCGATGGAGGCTCATGGCTCCATCAGCTTGAAAGTCCACAGTGTGCCCCCGGGCGGCACGTGGACGAGGTTCGGATCCGGCAACTTGAGGACATAGACGCCGCCGGTGCCGCTCGTCACCGTGACGTATTGCTTGCCGTCACGTTCCCACGTGATCGGCTGCCCGATAATTCCCGACGGCGTCTGGAATTGCCACACGATCTTCCCGGAGTCCGCGTCGACCGCGATGAACTCGCCGGTCAGCTCCCCGGTAAACACGAGCCCTCCGCCGGTCACCAGCGTGCCGGCCCAGTTCGGGCTCTTGAACGGGATCGACCATTTCGCCTTGCCGGTCATCGGGTCGATCGCCCGCAAATGTCCACGCGTACCGCTCGCATCGTAGAGGGGCGTGATCTTCACGCCGCGGTGCGAGTCGCCGGGCTTCAGGTTCCTGATTTCCTCGACCGGGTCCGGCTGGTACTTCATGCCGAAGTCGATCGTGTTGACGTAGGCCGTCATGGTGCGCGGATCGTAGGCGCTCGGGAACCAATTGGTGCCGCCGGTGATGTGCGGCCAGGTCTCGATCTCCTCCGTGTAGGCGATCGCCTTTTTGGTCGCCTCGGTCCAATTGGGTCGCCCGGTCTCCTTGTCGATTCCGTTGGCCCAGGTGACCTTGACGTAGGGGTTCGCGGCGACCAGCTGGCCGGTCTTGCGCTCCAGCACGTAGTAGAATCCGTTGCGCGCCGCCTGCAGCAGGACTTTGGTTGGCTTTCCGTCGACCGTGATCTCGGCGAGGATGATCGACGTGATGTTGTCATGGTCGAACGGGTCGTTGGGCGACATCTGATAGTGCCACACCAGCTCGCCCGTCTTCGGGCGCAGCGCGACGATGCAGTTCGTGTAGAGATCGTCGCCCGCGCGCAGCAGTGCATTCCAGGGCGCCGGATTGCCGATGCCCCAGAAGACGAGATCGAGTTCGGGATCGTAGGTGCCGGTCGTCCACGTGCTTCCGCCGCTCGCCTTGGCGGCGTCATCGGGCCAGGTCTTCGAGCCGGGGTCGCCCGGCTGCGGCACAGTGTAGAACCGCCACAGCCGCTTGCCGTCGTTGGGATCGTAGCCCTCGATATAGCCGCGGCTGCCGTATTCGGCGCCCGCCATCCCGGTGATGAGGACGCCGTTGGCAATGAGCGGCGCGCCCGTCATCGCAATGCCGTCCTTGGGGTCACCGGACTTGGTGCTCCAGATTTCCTTTCCGGTCTTCATGTCGAGCGCGATCACGCGCGCATCGAGCGTGGTGCGGAACAGCTTGCCTTCGTAGATCGCGGCGCCCCGATTGACGATGCCGCAGCAGACCACGCGGGTGGTGTTTGGCGCATAGTCGATCGGCGTGTTCCAGATTTCCTTGCCGGTCAGCGCGTCGACCGCGACCGTCTTGTTTTGGCTGGTGACATACATCACGCCGTCATAGACGAGCGGTTGCGCCTCTTCGCCCGTGTTGTTGTTCATGCTGTAAGACCAGGCCGGAACGAGGCGCTTGACCGTGTCACGGTTGATCTGGCTGAGGGGGCTGAAGCGCTGCTGGGTATAGCTCATGCCGTAGGTGAGGACGTTCTGCGGCGTCTTTTCGCTGTTCTTGATGTCGTCGGCGCTTTGCGCCAGCGCGGCGGCCGGCAAGGCTGCGCTCAACAGGCCCGCGTAGAGCATCGATCTCATGGCATCCTCCCGATTGGCCCGCGTTCTTCCCATCGACGTGGGTTCATCGACGCAGGTCCGATCCATTGTCCTCCAGATCACGTCTGGAGGCGCACACGTTAGCAAGCCGCTGCGGGGCTCGGAATCAAACACCGTTCTGCCGGTGTCGGATCAGGCATTCGCAAATGCATTCGCGGCGATTGCGCCAGTATGTGCGCACCGCAAGAATGCATTTTCGCCCGCCGGGATCCGCGGAACACCGGGCGCATGCACAAAACAGCGAGAGTGGACCGGATGGCCAACATTCCAACTTCAGGACCGCTTCGCGATCCGCATCGCGGCGAATCTTCTGGGCGACGACCGCCTCGAGGACGCGATCGCGTTCGCGGATTCTTCACATCACCATCTCGGAAGAAGGCTTCAATTGGAGCGGATCTGACACTATCATCATCATTCGCTTCCTGTTCTGCGAAAGGGGGCAAGCAATGCAACATTCGCGTCCGACGCTCGTCCTGTCGCTCTTCCTGGTCTCAAGCTTCGCCAGCGCTGCCGAAAGGGACGAGGCGAAGGCAATGAACTATCTCTATTGCGCACGGGTCACCGGCGTCCAAGCGACCCTGGCGAGGGAGGGTCGCAACGCCGCGGCGGCCAATGGGTTCGGGCAGATGCGCACGCATTTTATGATCGCCGCGGCCATGAAATCCGACGGCGAATTCATCAAACGGGAAATCCCGAACGTGGTGCAGAAGTTCGATGCGCAGCATCCCGTGAACACCAACGACGGCGCCGCGCTGGCGAAAGGCGTCGCGCTGCTGAAAAAGGAAACCGAGGAGTGCTCCGGCGCCTGGTTGAGCGACGTGAGGTACTTCATCGGCTGGGAGAAGAAGTCGGGCGCGGGCAACAGCACGGCCCCCAAATAGGCGAACATCGAGGACTTCAAATGGACCGTCGTTGGCGCGCACTCGCGGCTGGTGTCTTGGTTAATTCCTTCTCCCATTGAATGCCGCGCAACTCCGACATCCGCGACCGCCTCGCGATCCGCGAATTGATCGACAACTGGGCGATGTGGCGCGACATCGGCCGCTGGGACGATTTCCGCACGCTCTGGCATCCCGACGGGGTCATGATGGCGACCTGGTTCCAGGGCGGCGTCGAGGAGTTCATCAGGGTCAGCCAGCAGGGCTTTGCGCGCGGCGCCCGCACGTCGCATTTCCACGGCGGCATGACCATCGATCTCGCCCGCAACCGCGCCATTGCGCAGACCAAGATGCAGATCGCGCAGCGCGGCCCGATCGAGGGCGTCGTGTGCGACGTGGTCTGCAGCGGCCGCTTCTACGATTTCCTGGAGAAGCGCAAGGGCCGTTGGGGCATCGTGCTGCGCCAGCCGATCTACGAGCGCGACGGCATCGTGCCGGTCGATCCGACTGCCAGCGTGAAGCTCGATCCGGCGCTGCTTTCGCGCTTTCCGGAAGGCTACCGCCACCTTGCCTATCTGCAGACCAAGAACGGCCAGACCGTGAAGACCGACATGCCGGGGCTTGCTGGACCGGAGCTCGAGGCGCTCTACCGGCGCGGCGAAGCGTGGCTCAAAGGAAAACCCGCAACGCGGGAGCGCCGCAAGCGCTGAGCCGCGGCGCGGGCGCAGCTTCTCTCGCCGACATTCGCCGGTTTTGTGACGGGCGTCACGCGCTTGCGCCGCCGCCGCGGATGGCCGGCGGCGACAACACGACTACAATGCGAACTCGGGGTCGCCACAGGGAGCCATCGGGAGCCATCGCCATGCACCGTCATCGGATCTGGATTGCCGCGATCGGAATGATCGTCAGCGCGGCTCCGGCCGTCGCGCAGCAGCAGCCCATTGGACGGCCGTGCGCCGCGATCAGGGCCGTGTGCGCGCAGGCGGGATTCGTTCCGCAAGGCGCGCGCGCCGGCGAGGGCCTCGTGGTCGATTGCATCCGCCCCATCATGATGGGCGTTCCCCAGCCGCCGCGGGCCGTCAAGCCGCTGCCGGCGGTCGATCCGCAGCTCGTCGAGGCCTGCCGCGCACAGAACCCGGGCTTCGGCATGGGCAATGCCGCGCAGCAAGGAATGCAAGGGCCGCCGGGAATGCAGGGGCCACCCGGAATGCAGGGACCGCCGATGCAGGGACCGCCGGGAATGCAGGCGCCGCAGCGAATGCAGCCGCCACCGCAGGCGAACCAACCGCCGCCGCAGGACGGCCCGCCGCCGGCGTCGCGCTGATATCGCGGCTCCACCTCACGCTCGTACTGGCCACGGCCGCACCGCGCCGGCCAGAGCGCATTCCTTTCCTGCGGAATCGGGATGCGGGCCAAGGACCTCGCGAGCTTCGCAAAGCATGGGCCGCGCTGCCGGAGCGCGGCCCTTTCCTTTACTGCGGGCCCCAGGTCGTCCATCTGCGGGTCCGGTCTTTGGCAGCAGCGGACATTGATCGTCGTAATCGAAGCTCTCCGGGCCGGGCGATTTCATTGTTGTACGCAGCCGGCATTTTTCCTATTGGCGAAACGAGATACGACAAGATGTATTCCATTTCGCCGGCACCGGGGGAAAACGCATGACGCGCGAATGGCGAATTTGGCTGCTCACGACGCTCTGTCTATCGATTTATGTCGCGGCTGGTTTCGTGGAAGGTCATATCGTCGAAACGACCGTCAGACTCGAGAACGGCTACGTCGCCAGCATCAACATCGTGCGATTGGCTGACGATCCCCTCTGATGTCACTCGTCTTTCGGCAGAGCAACAGAGTGCTGCCAGAGCTCGGATTTCCGGATGTCGCCAAGCCTTGGCCCGACTCGGGAGAGAAGCGCTACCCGCATCCCGGATCCGCGATCCGGCTGAGAGTGACGACCGGATCAGAATCAGTCAGCTACGAGGCCGAGCCGACCTCTGCCATCGGCGCAGAATCCCGAACGTTGACGAACAACCCGTCGATTGCCCCGGGTGTCTGGCGATGGCCGCCACCCCTCGGTCTTCCGGAAATCGTCCTGCGTCCAGGCGTAACCAGGCTGACCGTGGAAGTCGCCTTGGTCGACGAGCCATTGGCCGGGCAATCCGCACGCCTGCTGATCTATCCGCCATTGTTGTTCAAGAGACCGAAAAGGGACATCGGGTGGGTGGGACTCCTCGCCTACGGGGTCTACTTCTGGCCCGTCATCGCCATTTTTCAGGCAGTCTGGGCAATCGTGCTCCTTGTGCCCGTCACAAAACTGCCGTCCACGACCTTGCCGCACCCGCCGCCGCGGGCGTAGCGTCCCGCGCATGCGGGAAAGTCGGGACCAAGTCGTGAGCGCGAAGCCGCAAGGCCGCGCTGCCTACGGCAAGGCCAAAGCCGCGGGCGGGCTCGCAAAAGTGGCCGAGATGAGAGTTATTGTGAGAGTTATTGCAGCGGCACTTGGCGCGTACCTGGGCTTCCTCCTGGGCTTCGCCATTGCCTTCTACAGCGTGGATCATGGTGATGTTGGGAGCGCCGCTGCAACACTTCTGTGGGTTCCTCTAGGGATTTTGGTCGGTTCAATCGGCGCGTACACCATCGCGGCCAAGATACAGAGACGATTTGAGCAAGGGTAATATCCCGAAATGCTAAGACGCGCTGATCAACCACCGACCGCGCAACCGAGATGCTGCGCCGGACGGAGCACCTGTTCGTGCCGATCGAGGATCGCGCGCGCTGGCCGCGGTGATCCGGTCGCCGGCGATCATTACTTGAACAGCAGATAAAGCCACATTGCCCGACGGCCTCATTGCCGCGGCTGCACGGCTGCACGGGCGGGCGCCGTGATGCTCATCACGAAAAAGGCGATTGCGCCACCGCGGCAGAATCCGGCGCGAACGCCGCACCTCGGGTCTCCGACGAACAGATGGGTCAAGAAACCCGGATCCCATCACCTCAGGAGACTGACCATGAAGACCCGCACCTCCCTCCTCGCCCTCGCGGCGACCGCTGCCCTCGCGCTGTCGGCGCTCACCCCGACCAACGCGTCCGCCTCGGGCCGCTTCGGCGGCCCCCATTTCGGTGGCTTGCACGGCTACCATCACGGCTTCTACGGCGGCTACCGGCACGGCTTCTACGGCTACCGCCACGCGTATTGGGGCCGTTATCACTGGTGGCCGTACCGCTGGTACCCGCGCTGGCGCTGGTATCCCCGACCGATCGTCTATGGCGCCGTCGGCGCCGGCGCGGCCTACGCGGTGGCAGCCCCGGCCCCAGCGGCACCCGCGGTGCAGCCGACCGGCAGCTGCCTCACCAAGAACTACCTGCCGAACGGCAGCGTGATGTTCGCCGATATGTGCACGCAGGAGCAGGCGGTCGCGCCGACCAACGGGCCGCCCGCGCAGCCCGACCCTCAGTAGATCCGCGCGGCCGCAAGTGAACGCTTGCGTCCCGGGCCCGGCGGCAGTCGCTCGCTGCCGGGCCTGTGCGCGCGGAGGAGCCACCGACGGACCTCTTGCGCGGCGGCAGCGATCCGGCGTATCGCGCTCGCCGGCGCCTGGTCGGGAGAGCGGCCCGCCGGTTTCGTTGCGGAGAGCAGGCGAAATGGCCCGCGATACCCTGTTTTCGGTTCTGCCGAAAAATCTGGCGGACGGGCTGATCGCCCGGGCGACCACGATTTCGCTCACATCCGACCAGACGCTGTTTCGCTGCGGCGATCCCTGCGACGGCTGCTATCACGTGATCGACGGCCTGCTGAAGGTCGCGGTCGAGCTGCCGTCGCGGCGCGAGCGCATTCTCGCGATCCTCGGCGCGGGCGGATTCATCGGCGAGCTGTCGCTCATCGACGGCGCGCCCCGCTCGGCGTCGGTGATCGCGCTCAAACCCTCGAAGCTCTATTTCATCGGCCGCGCCGCGTTCGACGCATTCGCCGGCGCGCATCCGGAAATCTATCGGCACATCGCCGATCTGCTGGCGCGGCGGTTGCGCGACAACAGCGCCGCCCTGGCGATGAGTTCGTTGTCGATCAAGGCGCGCGCCGCGCGTGCGCTGCTGAGCCTCGCCGAGGCGTTCGGCAAGGATGTCGGCGCTGGCCGCATCCTCATCCGCCAGAAGCTGAGCCAGGCCGACCTCGCCGCCATGGCCGGGATCGCGCGCGAGAACCTGAGCCGCATCCTGCAGGACTGGATGCGCGACAAGGTGATCAGCCGCCTCGCCGGCTACTATTGCGTCGAGAGCAAGGCGGCGCTGGAGCGCGCGGCCGACGCGTGATTTTGGCGCGCACCACGGTCGGCGAGCCACCATGATGGCGCTGGACAGTCCCGGCCGAGCGGTGAATATATCGGCTCGTGTTCGGCCCGGGAGCCCCGCGTCACCAGCGGCAGGCATGACTATGAAGCGCAAGATCTCAGCACTTCTTGCGGCCGACATCGTCAAATACAGCAAACTTGTGGCGGACGATGAGGAGCAGACGGTTCGTCGCCTCGCCGCCTATCGCGCCGCCTTCGAGGAGGCGACCTCGCGCCTTGGCGGACGCATCGTCAACATGGTGGGAGACGCGGTGCTGGCCGAGTTCCCGAGCTCGGTCGACGCGGTGCGCTGCGCGGTCGAGATCCAGGAAGCCGCCCGCCTGCGCAATCAGGATTTTCCAGCCGACCGACGGATGCATCTCCGCATCGGCGTCACCCTTGCGGACATCCTGGACCAGGACGGCGAGCTCTTTGGCGACGGCGTGAACATCGCGGCCCGGCTGGAGAGCCTCGCGCCGCCGGGCGGAATCTGCGTGTCGCAAACCGTGCGCGAGCAGGCTGCCGGCAAGCTCGCGCTGGAGTTCGAGGATATCGGTCAGCAGCGCGTGAAGAACCTGCCGAGCCCCATCCGGGCCTTTGTGATCGCGCCGCAGGGCGAGGAAGGCGCGGGATTTCGGAAAGCATGGGCGATCCGGAAGGGCCGGCTGCTGGCGGGAGCCGCCGCTCTCGCGGTGGCATTCGCCGCATCGATCGCGGCGGTGCAATTGCGTGACGCCGCACAGGCGCCGCGCCAGGCCGGCGTCGTCGCCTCGCTCGCCTCGCAGCCCGACTCGCCGCAGTTCGCGGCGCGCTTCGACGCAGCGAAGGTGCGTGCGCTCGCCAAGAACCAGTCGATCCCGCTGCCGCGCAATCTGCGGACATTGCTGCCGGCCCCGAACGTCCCTGCCAAGCTCGCCAACTATTTGGGCGCGTGGGGGAGCGACAGGCGCTGGAACGACCGGGGCCGGCAGGCAATCCTCATCGTCGAGAGCATCGACGACGCTGGCACGGCGCTCGGCTTCTACGCCCATGGTGTGCCGCTGGTCACCAACGAAACGACGCAGAATTCGGCTCGCTTCGTGCCGTTCGCGGCGACCGTCTCGGACAAGGGACTGCACTTCGTGTGGGGCCAGTCGAAGTACACCTTCATGCTGATGCCCGACGGCTCGATGTGGGGACAGCAGGACGCAACGAACGAGAAGGGCCATTTCGATCTTTCGATCGTTCTCGACCGCATCGAGTAGCGCAGGGAATAAGGCCATGCCCAAAATCCAGATCTCGAGCCCGAAGATTCGTCAGCCGAGCGGCGTGTTCTCGCATGCGACCGCGGTCGAGGCGACCGGCCGTTTCGTCTTCATTTCCGGCATGACGGCGCGGCGGGCCGACGGCAGCATTGCGGGAATCGGCGACATCACCGAGCAGACCCGCCAGGTGTGCGAAAACATCAAGGCCGCCGTCGAGGCCGCCGGCGGCACCATGGACGACATCTGCCGCGTCGACGTCTATGTCCGCAACATGGAGCACTTCGACGCGATCCACAAAGTGCGTGCGCAATATTTCAAGCCGCCGCTGCCGGCCTCGACCATGGTCGAAATCACCAAGATGACCTCGCCGGACTACCTGATCGAGATCAACGCGATCGCGGTCCTCCCCGCCTGACGATCATCCCGACGAGGTCATAATGATCGATACCCCGCAAGGCGCACCCAGCCTCGAGGAAATCCTGATTCAGTCGGAGTCGGTGCCCTGGCGCGAGAAATCGCTCAAGGGCATCCACGAGAAGATGCTGTGGCGCAACGAGGAGACCGGCGCCTCGATCGCCCTCATCAGGTTCGACAAGGGCGCCGGAATTCCGCAGCCGCACCTGCATGCCGCGAACCAGTTCATGTTCTGCCTGCGGGGCAAATACGAATACACGGCGACCAAGACCGTGCTCACCGCCGGCTGCTTCTACTGCAATCCAAAAGGCAACGTGCACGGCCCCGCGGTCGCGCACGAGGAGACGGTGGTGATCGAGATCTACGACGGCCCGCATTATCCGCAGAAGCCGTCCTGGTACACCGACGAGCGCGACGCGCGCTGACTGCGGCTGTGGTGCGCCGCGCTCAGGATCGCGCCAGGGGCTAGAGCACGTTCCGTCCCTACGGAATCGGAACGTGCTCTAGTTTCCTTTGGCGCATATTCTTGTCGGCGAACCGGTGCCCACTTCGCCGGAATATGCGCGAGCTGGCCCTGAGCCTCGTTCTCATTGCCGCGAGGCAGGGGCGTCGCCGCACTGAAATCGCTGCGCTTTTCCTGTTGGCTTTGTTCTGCCATTCTGCCAAACGTCGCCTCGCGGACGACGCCATTCCAAGGCCGCATGGCTCCCAGCGCGGTGGCCGTCCATTGCTATTACCGCCGGTCGCGCGGCGGCTGACCGGCCGATGCAAAATCGAAAATCCCGTAATCATTGACTCGAGCCATGCGCCCTGTGCAACGCAATCGAGGCGCACGGACCAGTGGCCGCGACAAACCCTCGCGTCGATAACGGCAGGCGCATGTCGCCGTCATCCCATTTCGCCAATAGCGCCGACGACCCCGCGATCCAAGAACATTCTTGCGCGTTTTCGCCTGGGCGCCCCGCTTGCGGGCTCAATAGGTTCACAAGCTCTGAGGGCAAGCGCCGCGGACGCCGGCCGGCTGACGTCGCGGGCGAGCGAATCTATCCCTTCACCATGCGGATGAACTTCTCGAAGCCGGCGAGCTGTGCCTTGACCATGTCGATCGCGGTCTGGTCCTTGAGCTCCAGGGTGGCCGCATCGAACTTCTGCGCCGCGAAGCTGACGATCACCTCGGGGCGACCGAACCAGTGGACGTCGAGCGAGATCAGCGACTGGCGCAGGTGATACTGCATGCGCGCGCCGCCGAGCAGACCGCCGGCTGCGGACTGCACCGCGACCGGCTTGCCGGCGAAGGGCTGGTCCTTCATGCGCGACACCCAGTCGATCGCATTCTTCAGTCCGCCCGGGATCGACCAGTTGTATTCGGGCGAGACGATCAGGATGCCGTCCGCCGCGCGGATCGCGTCGGCCCAGGCGACGGCCGGCGGCGGAAATCCGCCGCTGTTCTGCGCGTCGAAATTATAGATCGGCATGTCCGCGAAGGACGGCGCGTCATGGAACGAAAGCCCGGCCGGCGCGAGCTTCGGCGCCATGCGGGCGAGCGCCGCATTGTAGGATCCCTTGCGCAGCGAGCCGCAGATCGAGAGCACCTTCAACGTATCGGTCATGGTAAACCCAAATCCCCCCGCCGCGCAGTGTTCGATCGTCCCGCCGCGCGGCGACCGGCGGGTGTTCTGTTTTCTAGCATCGCGGTGAAGAGGTGGCGAGCAGCCGCCGCCACAGCCGCTACAGGTCCATCCGCTCCCACGGCAGATTCGACGCCCATTCGAACTTGCCGAACGCATAGCTTCTGAAGGCGTCGATCACCGTCGCGGCATCGACCGTGCCGGGGACCCGATAGTGGCATCTGGTCGTCACCAGCTGGTGCTCCAGGACATATTGGTCCGGGCCGTCCGTGGCCGTCTGCATGCACGTGCCGGGCGCGAGCTCCAGCACCGCGAACCCGTCGGCGTCGGACACCAGCTTCGGAATCGCCGCCGTGATCAGTTCCTCGGTCGGCGCGCCCTCATGGTCGACGGCCGGGCAGATGAACGTCGGCCCGCCCCGATACTGGGCACCGATGTCGAACACGATGTACGACTCGGGACGCTGCGGCACGCCGTCGATCACCACGATGACGAAGCAGTTGCGATGATCGGCGTTGACATGGCAGAGCAGATGACGCCCGTTGGTGCGGGCGATATTTTCGATGCGGCGAGGCTGGGCGTCCCATGCTGCGAGACCCGTGTCCGGCCAGATCTGCTGTGCGGCGTCGAGGCATTGCCGGGCGACGAGGGGATCGAGCTCGACGTCGGTCGAACCCTGCCTGAGCAGGCCGAGATATTCGTGCATCTGCAACAGTCGCATCGCGTCCTCACCGGGCGGCCCACATGATGTACGAGATCGGCCGCCGATGGATCGAGCCCTGCTGGCTCGCGCCGATCATTCACTCCCGTTGCGCGATCCCCGCCTTCTCGCGCACGGCGCTCCACTTGGCGATCTCGTTCACGATGTGCCGGCGCAGCTCCTCGGGTGTCGAGGTTGCGGCAGTCGCGCCGACGCCGACGAGCTGCTTGCGCACCTCGGGGCGCGCGAGCACCTCGTGCAGCGCCCTGTTCATCCTGTCGATGATCGGCCGCGGCGTGCCCGCCGGCATGGCGAGCCCGTACCAGCTCATCACCTGAAAATCCGGCAAGCCGCTTTCCATCACGGTCGGCACCTGCGGCAGCGCCGGATAGCGCTGCGGCGACGTCACGGCGATCGCCCGCAGCGTGCCGGCGCCGATCTGGCCGAGCACCGGCTGCACCAGCTCGAAAGTCAGCTGCACCTCGTTGGCCAGCAGTCCGGTGATCGCCGCCGGCGTGCTGCGATAGGGTACGTGCTTGATGTCGATGCCGGCGAGCTGGCGAAACAGCTCGCCCGAGAAGTGCTGGGTGGTGCCGACGCCGGGGCTGGCGAAATTGTACTTGCCGGGCGCCGCCTTCGCGGCCGCGATGATGCCCTCGACGTCGCTCGCCGGGAAGCTCGGGCTCGTCACCAGCACGAGACCCGCGATGCCGGTCAGCGACACCATGGCGAAATCGTTCACCGAGTCGTAGGGAAGATTCTTGAACAGCGTCGCCACGACGCCGTGTGAGTTGTTCATCATGTAGGCGGTATAGCCGTCCTTCGGCGCCTTCACGAGCGAGCTCGCCGCGATGATATTGCCGGCGCCCTGCTTGTTCTCGACCACGACCGGCTGGCCGAGCAGCTCTGACAACGGCTGGGCGATGATGCGCGTGACTATGTCGGTGCCGCCGCCGACGCCGGCGCCGACGATGATGTGGATCGGCCGCGCCGGCCACTCCTGCGCGCCCGCCGGCGCCGCGACGGCAAGTGCCGCCGCGGCGAGCAGCATCGTGGTCAGGCGTGTCATGGCCGGGCTATTTTTCGTCTTCGATCGGGTTGCGCAGGACGCCGATGCCCTCGATCTCGACCTCGCAGGTGTCGCCGTGGCGCATCCAGACCGGATTGGGCTTGCGCGCATGGCCGACGCCGGACGGCGTGCCGGTGAAGATGATGTCGCCGGGCTCGAGCGTGAGGCCCTGCGTGAGATAGACCAGCATCTCGCGCACCGGGAACATCATGTTGTCGGTGTTGTCCGATTGCATGACCTTGCCGTTGAGCCGGCTTTCGATCTTCAGGCCCTTGCCGGCCTCGGGCAGCTCGTCGGCGGTGACCATCCAGGGCCCGAAGCCGCCGGTGCGATCGAAGTTCTTGCCCATGTCCCACTGCGTGGTCTTGCGCTGGAATTCGCGCACCGAGCCCTCGTTCGAGCATGACCAGCCCGCGATGCACGATGTCGCGTTCTGCAT
>Ga0126384_10000908_pt1 | contig 17101 bp, 12 predicted proteins | sample PanSoiMetPlot_36_FD_92543 | JGI IMG/M metagenome (GOLD analysis project Ga0126384, IMG submission 92543) | Tropical forest soil microbial communities from Panama - MetaG Plot_36 | ecosystem: Environmental > Terrestrial > Soil > Tropical forest > Bulk soil | place: Panama | collected 2016-02-17 | reverse complement strand
GGGATTCGAACCCCCGATCCCTTGCGGGATTCCGGTTTTCAAGACCGGCGCCTTCAACCAGACTCGGCCACCCCTCCGCGCCAGCTATCGCTTGGGCTCGATGCGCTCGAGCCCGCCCATGTACGGCCGCACTACCTTCGGTATCGTCACCGATCCATCGGCTTCCTGATAGTTCTCGAGCACGGCGATCAGTGTCCGTCCCACGGCCAGCCCTGATCCATTGAGCGTATGACAGAACTCCGGCCGGCCGCCCCCCTCGGGCCGGAAGCGGATATCCACGCGGCGCCCGCCGAAGTCCGCATAATTCGAGCAGGAGGAGATCTCCGTGTAGCGCTCAATGGCGGGCCGCCACACTTCCACGTCGTAGCCCTTGGCCGCGCTGAAGCCGACGTCGCCCGTGCAGCGCTCCACCGCGCGGTAGGGCAGCTCCAGCCGCTTCAGGACCTCCTCGGCGTTGGCGACCATGGATTCCAGCTCGTCGTAGGACTGCGCAGGCGCGGTGATCTTCACCAGCTCTACCTTGTCGAACTGGTGCTGGCGGTAGATACCCTTCATGTCCCTGCCGTAGGTGCCTGCCTCGCGCCGGTAGCTGGGCGTGAGGGCGGTGTAACGCCGCGGAAGATCGGCCTCCCTCAGCACCTCGCCGCCATGGAGGGCGGTGAGCGGCACCTCGGCGGTTGGAATCAGGTAGAGGGTACGGTTGTCGTCTGCCTCCAACGTCTTGAAGAGCCCCTCCTCGAACTTGGGGAGCTGGCCCGTCTGGAGCATGGTCTCGCCGTTCACAAGGTGCGGCAGCCAGAGCTCGGTGTAGCCGTGCTCGCGCACGTGCAGATCGAGCATGAACTGCCCGAGCGCGCGCTCCAGCCGGGAGAGGGCGCCCCACAGCACCACGAAGCGTGACTTGCTGATCTTTACGGCGCGGTCCAGGTCGAGCAGCTCGCGCGCCACGCCGACTTCCTCGTGAGCCTTGGGTGCAAAGTCGAAGACGCGCGGGGTGCCCCAGCGGCGCACCTCGACGTTGTCGGCCTCGCTCACCCCGCGCGGCACCGAAGGATCGGGGACGTTGGGGATCTCGAGCAGGAGCGCGCGCACCCTCTCGTCGGCTTCCCTCACTTGGGCGTCCAGCAGCTTGATCTTGTCCGACCGCGCGCGCATCTCCTCGCGCACCTCGGGGGGAATTGCGCCGCGGTACTTTTTTCCCACCTCCTCCGAGCTGCGCCCGTGGGCGGCCTTGAGCTCCTCGCTCTCGTGGATCAGCTTGCGGCGCTCGACGTCGCAGGCCACGAGCTGGCCCACGAGCTCCGCGCCGCCCTTCTCGGCGACGGCGCGCGCGATCTCCTCGGGTCGTTCTCTGATCAACCTGATGTCGAGCACGCTGCTACCCCCTCACCCCTGCCCTCTCCCCGGTGGGGAGAGGGAAAGAGCTGAAACAAAAGAGGCCGCCCGAAGGCGGCCTGATGGTCCCCGCCGGGGTGACGCTATGACGACGGCCCGACGGCCGGCTCCGCGGGTTGCTCGGCCTCGACGCGCGCCACGCTGCCGACGCGATCATCGGCGTCGAGCCCGATGATGCGCACACCCATGGTGTTGCGGCCCTGGCTAGTGATCTCGCCTCCGTGAACGCGGATCATCTGGCCCTTGGTGGTCACGGCGAGGATGTCGTCGCTCTCCCGGATCTGGAGCATGCCAACCACGGAGCCGTTACGCCCCTCCGTCTTGATGTCGATGATGCCCTTGCCCCCGCGTCCCTGGAGCCGGTATTCCTCGAGGGGTGTGCGCTTGCCGAAGCCGCGCTCGGTAATGGTGAAGACGCTGACGCCCTCCTGCACGACCTCCGCCGCGATGACCTCGTCGCCATCTTCCACGTCGATGCCGCGCACCCCGCCCGCCGTGCGTCCCATGGAGCGCACTTCTTCCTCGGGGAACCGGATGATCATGCCCGCCTTCGTGGAGAGCAGGACCTCACGCTGGCCGTCGGTGCGCCGGGCCGCGATGACCTCGTCGCTATCGTCGAGGCTGATGGCGAGAATACCGCCGCTCCGCGGATGGGAGAACTGGCTCAGCTCCGTCTTCTTCACCGTGCCCTGCTTGGTGGCAAAGAGGACATAGCCTCCGGACACGAAGTCGCGCACCGGCACGCAGGTGGCCACGGCCTCCCCCTCGGCGAGCGAGAGCACGTTGACGACGGCCTTGCCCTTGGCCAGGCGCCCGCCCTCCGGGATCTCGTGCACCTTGAGCCAGTGCACCTTGCCCTTGTTGGTGAAGAAGAGGAGGTAGGAATGCGTGGAGGCGACGAAGAGATCCTCTACGATGTCCTCTTCCTTGGTCTCCATGCCGGTGACGCCCTTGCCCCCGCGCTTCTGGCTCCGGTACGACTCCACGTGCGTCCGCTTGATGTAGCCGGAGCGCGTGATCGTGACCACCATCTCCTCGTCGGCGAGCAGGTCCTCAATGGTCAGGTCCGCCGTCTCCTCGAGGATCTCCGTGCGCCGCTCGTCGCCAAAGTCGTTCTTCAGCGTGGTGAGCTCGTCCTTGATGATCCCCATGAGCCGCTGCTCGGAGGCGAGGATGCCTTTGAGGTCGGCGATGAGGGCAAGGGTCTGCTCGTGCTCCTCCACGATCTTGTGCCGCTCGAGCTGGGTGAGGCGCTGGAGCCGCATATCCAGGATGTGCTTGGCCTGGATCTCCGACAGCTCGAGCTGCCGGATGAGGGCTTCCTTGGCCGCCTCGGGATTCTCCGCTTGGCGGATGAGCCGAATGACCAAATCGATCTGGTCCACCGCCTTGCGCAGACCCTCGAGGATGTGGGCCTTCTCCTCCGCGCGCGCCAAATCGTACTTCGTCCGCCGCGTCACCACCTCGCGGCGGAAGGCGATGAACTCCGTGAGCATCTGCTTCAGCGTCACCACCTGCGGGCGCAGCCCGACGAGGGCGAGCATGATGATGCCGAAGGTGGTCTGCATCTGGGTGTGCTTGTAGAGCTGGTTCATGGCGATCTGCGGGATTTCCCCGCGTCCCAGCTCCAAGACGATGCGAATGCCTTCGCGGCTCGACTCGTCCCGCCTCTCGCTGATGCCCTCCACCTTCTTGTCCCGGATCAGCTCGCCGATCTTCTCGATGAGGGAGGCCTTGTTCACCTGGTACGGCAGCTCCGTCACAATGATGGCCTCGCGACCGCCGCGGAGCTTCTCCACGTGGGCCTTGGCCCGGAGGGTGATGATGCCGCGCCCCGTAGTGTAGGCCTCGCGGATGCCCGCGCGGCCGTAGATGTACCCGCGCGTCGGGAAATCGGGACCGGGAATCACCTTCATCAGCTCGTCGACGGTGGCCTCCGGGTTGTCGATGAGCATGCCCAAGGCGTCCACCACTTCGCTCAAGTTGTGCGGCGGAATGTTGGTCGCCATGCCCACGGCAATGCCGGCAGAGCCGTTGACGAGGAGATTCGGCACCTTCGTGGGGAGGACGGTCGGCTCCTGCTCCGACTCGTCGAAGTTGGGCACGAAGTTGACCGTGTCCTTGTCGATGTCGGCCAGCATCTCGTGGGCGATCTTGGCCAGGCGCGCCTCGGTATAGCGATAGGCGGCAGGCGGATCGCCGTCGATGGAGCCGAAGTTCCCCTGCCCGTCCACGAGCGGGTACCGGAGCGAGAACTCCTGAACCATCCGGACCAGGGCCTCGTACACCGGCGAGTCGCCGTGGGGGTGGTACTTGCCGAGCACCTCGCCGACCACCTTAGCGGACTTGCGATAGGCGCGGTTCCAGGCGAGACCGAGGCCGTGCATGGTGTAGAGCACGCGGCGATGTACGGGCTTGAGGCCGTCGCGTACGTCCGGCAGCGCCCGGCCCACGATGACGGACATGGCGTAGTCGAGATACGACTTCCGCATCTCCTCTTCGATGGGCACCGGCGTCTGGCGTTCGGGGCTCATGCTATCTCTAGATGTCGAGGTTCACCACGTCGAGGGCATTCTTCTCGATGAACTCGCGGCGCGGTTCCACCGCGTCGCCCATGAGGATGGTGAAGATCTCGTCGGCGCCGACGGCATCCTCCATGCTCACCCGGAGCAAGGTGCGCGTCTCCGGATTCATGGTCGTCTCCCAGAGTTGCTCGGGGTTCATCTCGCCCAGGCCCTTGTAGCGCTGGAGTGTCACGCCGTCCTTGGCCGAGCCCATGACCGCGCCGATGAGCTCGTCGAGGCTCCGGGTGATGGTCTCCTTGCCGTTGGCGTCTACCACGGTGCACGGCCCCTTGTGCAAGGCCGCGAGCTCCGAGTAGCACTCGAAGAGCTGGGCATAATCGGGCGACTTGAGGAGATCCGGGCTGAACACCGCCGGCTCGGGGCCCGCCACATGAATCTGGGCGGCGTCGCCGTTCTCTCCGCCGACCATGCGCGCGCTCCAGCCTTCCACCTCGCGCGCCACCTCGGCGACCGCCGCCGCCATCTCGCTGTCACCCATCCCGCGCTTGGTCCCCTTGAACTTCCGCCTCAGGAGCCCATCGAGGATGGGCCGCGGCACCCCGCGCCGGGCAAACTTGGCGAAAACGGTCCGGAACTCGAGCACGCGCTTGAGCGCTTCCAGCAACGCCTCTTCCTTGATGGGCTGCGCCTTGCCGGGGATCTTGATCGAGGCCTTCTCCACCCACTGGGCGAGGAGGAACTCCTCCATCTCGCGCTCGCTCATCAGATACCGCTCGGCCTTACCCTTCTTCACTTTGAAGAGCGGGGGCTGGGCAATGAAGAGCCGACCCGCCTCGATGATGGGTACCATGTGGCGGAAGAAGAACGTGAGGAGAAGCGTGCGGATGTGGGCTCCGTCCACGTCGGCGTCCGTCATCAGGATCACCTTGTGGTAGCGCAGCTTGGAGACGTCGAACTCCTCGGGCCCGATGCCCGTGCCGAGGGCGGAGATGAGCAGCCGGATTTCCTGATGCGAGAGGACCTTGTCGTAGCGCGCCTTTTCTGCGTTGATGATCTTGCCCCGGAGCGGGAGCACGGCCTGCGTCTTGCGATCGCGCCCCTGCTTGGCCGAACCGCCGGCCGAATCACCCTCCACGAGGAAGATTTCACGGAACTGGGGATCGCGCTCCGAGCAATCAGCGAGTTTGGCCGAGAGCCCCTCGTCGTCGCGGCCCCCCTTGCGCGTGAGCTCGCGGGCCTTTCGGGCGGCCTCCCGCGCCTGCGCCGCGCGCACGCACTTGTCGGCGATCTTCCGCGCGGTGGTCGGGTCCTCCTCGAAAGTCTCCGTCAGGCGGTCGTTGACGATCTGCTGGACCAGCCCCTTCACCTCCGAGTTACCGAGCTTGGCCTTAGTTTGCCCCTCGAACTGCGGATCCGGAATGCGCACCGAGACAACCGCGGTCAGCCCCTCGCGAACGTCGTCGCCCGTGACACCACCCTTGAACGTCTTGAGAAAACCCTGGGCCTGGGCGTAGGCCGAGATCTGGCCGGTGAGGGCGGCGCGGAATCCCGTTAGATGCGTGCCGCCCTCGCGCGTGTTGATATTGTTCGCGAACGAGAACACGTTCTCCTGGTAGCCGTCGTTGTACTGCAGGGCGACCTCGACTTCGATGTTGTCCTTCTTGCCCTCGAAGAAGAGTACCTTGGGGTGCACGGTTGACTTGTTCTGGTTCAGGTGCTTGATAAACTCGATGATGCCGCCCCTGTAGAGGAAGGTGTGCGACCGGTCGTCGCGCTCGTCCTCGATGACGATCTTGAGGCCCTTGTTGAGGAAGGCCAGCTCCCGCAGCCGGTTCGAGAGCGTGTCGAAGGAGAACGTCGTCTCCTCGAAAATCTTCGCGTCCGGCTTGAAGCGAATGATGGTGCCATGCTTCGAGCTTTTTTCTCCGGCGGTGAGCGGACCGGTGGGCACGCCGTACTCGTAGCGCTGCATCCACACGTGGCCGCCGCGGCGGATCTCCAGCTCCAGCCACTCGCTGAGCGCGTTCACGACCGAGACGCCGACACCGTGGAGCCCGCCCGACACCTTGTAGGCTGAGTGCTCGAACTTGCCGCCGGCGTGCAGCACAGTGAGGACGACCTCCGCGGCCGACTTCCCCGTCTCCTTGTGGGTATCAACGGGAATACCGCGCCCATTGTCCCCGACCGAGCAGGAGCCATCCGAATGCAGGATGATCTTGATGTTGTCGCAGAAACCACCCATGGCCTCGTCCACGGAGTTGTCCACGACCTCGTAGACGAGATGATGCAGACCGTAGGCCCCTGTGTCACCGATGTACATGGCTGGCCGCTTCCGCACGGCCTCGAGGCCTTCCAGGACCTTGATGTCACTCGCGGTGTAGGTCTCTGTGCTCACGCCATGACCCCGAGGCGCGCGCCGACCACCAGGCCGCCCTTGACTTCCCAGCACGTGCCGCCGCTGCTTTCGGCCACTCCGGGCTCCGCCGTCGTCAGGAAGACCTGCCCCTGCTTGTGGATGTGTCGGAGCACGAGCTGCTGGACGGCGGGATCCAGCTCGGACAGCGCATCATCGAGCAACAGCACCGGTGGGCTTCCCACCGCACTCTCCACGGGCCCGGTCTCGGCCAGTCGGAGAGCCAGGACGAGCAGTCGCTGCTGTCCACGCGAACCGAAGCTCCGCATGTCACGGCCATCGAGCTCGACCACGAGATCGTCCCGATGGGGACCTACGAGGGTGATTTTTCGCCGACGCTCGTCAGTGCGGTGGCTCTCGAGGGCTCCGAGAAAGGTCGCCTCGCTCACATCGCTGGGAAGAGCGGAGCGATACTCCAGGCGCACCCAGTGGTCCGCGCCGGCCATCTCCGGGTAGAGCCGTGCCACCTCGGATTCCAGAGCAGCCACCGCTTGGCGGCGACGCATGATAATCTCTACACCGATCTTTGCGAGCTGCTCGTCCCACGGCGGTAGCTGTTCCAGCTGACCGATCTGGAGGAGATGGTTCCGCCTCCCTAGCACCTGGCGGTAACGGCTGTGCGCGGCCAGATGAGCCGGCCGGATCTTCGCAGCGAAGCCATCGATGAAGTTCCGTCGAGCCTGAGGTCCGCCGTTGAGGATAGCCAGGTCTTGCCAACCAAACGGGATGGCGCGGGCCCAGGAGCAACCCTCTCCCGTCACGACCCATCGCCCGTCTTCCGACTGGGTGACGCCTCGACGGAGCTCCCGCACGACGTCCCTACGCACCACGGCACCACTGAGCACGGCGGCTCCAGAGCCCCACGAAGGCAGGTCTACCGCCTTGGCTCCTCGAAACGAGCGACCAACCAGGAGCACCCCCAGCGCCTCCAGGAGGTTGGTTTTCCCCTGGGCATTGGGGCCGCTTAGGACGTTGAGACCGCGATCAGGCTGGAAGGAAAGGGAACGATAATTACGAAAATCAGCGACCGTCATCCATTGGATGCGCACCCGATGTTCGCCCCCGTGAGAACCTCAAATCCTCATAGGCATGATAACACACAGCGAACTTTCCTCCTCGAAGCTTTTGACGATTCCGGGGCTCAATCCGTCCTTCAATTCGATCACAACTTGCTCGCTGTCTTGCGCACCAAGCGCGTCCAGCACGTATCTCGAATTGAAGCCGATCGTGAGCTCCTCGCCGGCGTACTGCACCTCGATTTGCTCCTCCGCCTCCCCGAAATCAGGGCTGTACGCGGTGAGTTTCAGGAGCCCGGGAGAGAGCGTGAACTTCACCGGCTTGGTCCGTTCCTCCGAAAGCACCGAGACGCGTCGCAAAGCCGCCGTGAGCGCAGCCCGTGAGACGACGATCTTGTGCGGATGCGCCTTGGGCACTACCTGCTCGTAGTTCGGGAACGTTCCCTCGATGAGGCGCGCCATCAGGAGCACGTTGGGCATCTGGAGAATGAACTGGTTGTCGCTGATGGCGACCTGCACGTCCTCGCCCGAGCCCACGATGCGAGCGATCTCCTGGACCGCCTTGCGCGGGACGATTCCCGACACCGCGGCCGTGGCACCCGCCAGCGGCCGATTCACCAGGGCGAGCCGGTGCCCGTCTGTGGCCACCAGCCTCATCTCCCGATCGTGCACCACGAACAGGATGCCGTTGAGAGCGTAGCGGCTCTCGTCGTGGGAGACGGCGAAGATCGTCTGTGTCAGCATGTCCCGGAGAACCTTCCCGTCCAGGGTGATCCATCCCGAGGCCGCTCCCGTGGCGACGGCAGGAAAGTCCGAGGCGCTCAATCCCACTAGCCTATAGGAAGCACCCCCGCAACGCATGGCGACCCACGAGTTCTCCTGCACCTTGAGGGCCAGTCCCGACGCCGGGAGCTCCTTGACGATCTCGAGGAGCTTGCGGGCGGACAAGGTGATGGAGCCACCCGTGGCGACCTTGGCGGGGACGGACACGCGCGCTCCCACCTCCAGGTCCGTGGCGGTCAGCCGTAGCGTGTCTTTGTCGGTCTCCAACAGCACGTTGGCCAGGATGGGGAGAGTCTGCCGCGGCTCGACGACGTTGTGAACCATCTGGAGACCCTTGAGAAAGGCATCCCGGTCCACATGGACTTCCATGTTACTCTCCGTTGTTTGAGAAGGAAGAGAAGAGAAGCGTCGTCGTAGTGTACGTCGGAGCGGTGGACGATGTGGACGATATGCAAGCAGCCGGGAAGACGAACGTGGAGAGTCTCCGGTGTTCGTGGACAAGCGCCGGGAAAGCCTGGGGACGGCGGTGGATCACAGTGTTATCCCCTGGGTGAGCATGTCGATAGTCTGCTTGAGCTTCGCGTCCTCCTGGATCATCGACTGAAGCTTGGTGACCGCGTGGAGCACGGTGGTGTGGTCCTTGCCGCCGAAGGAGCGGCCGATGTCGCTCAGGGAGGCGTGGGTGAGCTGACGTGAGAGGTACATGGCGACCTGGCGAGGGAAGGCCACCGACTTGGTCCGGTTCTTGGCGCGCATGTCGGAGAGCTTGATGCCGAAGAACTCTGCCGCTTTGCGCTGGATGTGCTCGATGGTGATGATGCGCTCTTCCTCGCCCCAGAGATCGGCGAGCACGTCCTGGGCGAGCTCGATGTTCATCTCGCGCCCGGACAGGGAGCAGTAGGCGATCATGCGCGTCAGAGAGCCCTCGATCTCGCGGATGTTGGCCTTGATGCGGCTAGCGATGAGATAGGCCACGTCGTCGGGGAGGAGGACGCGTTCGATCTCCGCCTTCTTCTTGAGGATGGCCACGCGGGTCTCGAAGTCCGGGGGCTGGATGTCGGCGATCAGGCCCCACTCGAAACGGGAGCGCAGCCGTTCCTCGAGATCGGGGATCTCCTTGGGCGCGGCGTCGGACGACACCACGATCTGCTTCCGCGCGTCGTAGAGATCGTTGAAGGTGTGGAAGAACTCCTCCTGGGTCCGCTCCTTCCCTGAGATGAACTGGATGTCGTCGATGAGGAGGAGGTCGATCGTCCGGTACTTGGCGCGGAACTCCGAAGTGCGGTCGTAACGGATGGCGTTGATCAGATCGTTGGTGAATCGCTCCGACGAGAGATAGAGCAGGCGGAGCTGGGGATAGAGGCGGCCGATCTGATGCCCCACCGCGTGCAGCAGATGCGTCTTCCCGAGGCCGACTCCGCCGTAAATGAAGAGCGGATTGTAGGCGCGCGATGGCAACTCGGCCACGGCCTGGCAGGCGGCCTGGGCGAACTGATTCGAGTTGCCCACGACGAACGAGTCGAAGGTGTAGCGGACGGAGAGACCGGAGGCGGTGACGGGCGGCTCCGCTTCGGGAGTGGTCGGGATCGGCATTCCGGCTTCGCGGTCTACGTCGAGGGAGATGCGCGGATTGCCGCCGAGCACGTCGCGCGCCGCCGCCTGAAGGGACTCGGTGTGGTGCTGATGCAGCCAGTCCCTCGTGTACGGATTCGGGGCGGTGATCTTGATGTGATCACCCTCCACGGCGGTGAGGCGACAGGGCCGAAGCCAGGAGTCGAGCGCGGCGGGCGGAACCCGAGTACCCAGGGCGACCAACATACGGCTCCACAGAGAATCAAGCATTGTTAAGGCCGCTCCATTGCAGGGGTGGGGCCAGTTACGCACAGAGTTATCCACATGTGTGGATAACCTTTAGGGCTCTTTTGGCTGGCGTATGTGGCGAGCGAAGCGAGCGGTGCCGGCTGCCGGTGTTCCATCAAGCTCCGACGATTCGCAGCGGCGATCTCGTCTATTGCCAACGCATCCATGGCGTATGTTCGGCCAGTTCCGAACACCGCACGGGAAGCGTGAGGACGGCACCGTACCACACCGTGAAACGCGCTCGCAAGAGGATTGTGTGTCTTGACTTGAGAAAATGCGGTCAGTACACTACGCAGGTTCGACGTCTGATGGAAGGAGTTTCCAATGAGACGGACGTACCAGCCAAACACGCGCCGACGGAAGAAGACGCACGGCTTCCGGGAGCGGATGAAGACGCAAGGTGGACGGAAGGTCCTCAAGCGACGGCGCGCGAAGGGACGCAAGCGGCTCACCGTCTAAGCTCGCCGAGATGAGCCGGGCGGTCACAGCATTCGGTCTCCCCCGCACCGCGCGCCTCAGGCAGGCCAGCGACATTCAGGCGGTATTTCAAGCAGGGCGACGAGAGGAGCGGCTCGCCTTCGTACTCCTCTGGGTGCCTCGTCCGGGCTCCGGGCGCGCCGGGTTCGCCGTGAGCCGACAGATCCGAGGCGCCGTCCAACGCAATCGAACGCGGCGGCGGCTGCGCGAGGCCTATCGGACGCTGGGACCGTCGCGGGCGATCGGGGTTGACGCGGTCTTTGTGGCCCGCGCGCGGGCGCTGCAGGCGTCGATCGCAGACTTGCAGTCGGACATGCGCCAGGCGCTCGAGCGAGCGCACCGGAGTGCGGGCTCGTGAGTGTTGGCGCGCGACTTGCGCGCGGGTTGATTCGTGGCTACCAGCTCCTGCTGCGGCCGGTGCTGCCCGCGGCCTGTCGATTCGAGCCGAGTTGCTCGGAGTATGCTCGGGAAGCGCTGGCCCGGCATGGCATGCTCCGCGGCGGCTGGCTCACGTTATGCCGGATAGGGCGCTGCCACCCATTCAACCCTGGCGGGTACGATCCGCCGCCCGCTGCATCGTCACGTCGGAACGAGGGGCGTCGATCTTGATCGAGCTTCGGCTCTGATGGAAAAACGAGCGATTATTGCGGCCCTCCTGATGGCGGGCCTGCTCATCCTGTACCAGACCCTCTTCATTCACCCTCCGGAGACCCCTCCCGTCCCACCCAAGGCCGACGCGCCCGGCACGGGGAAAGCCCCAGCGCCGTCGATGCCAGCTCCTCCGGCGCCCTCGACCGCGGCCGCCCCACCGGTAGGGGTTCCTCTTCCCGCGGTGCCGCTCAAGACAGCGCCCATCCTTGGGGCGCTGTTCAAAGCTCAGGTGACGAGCCAGGGTGGCGACTTGGCGGCTTGGGAGCTGGAGTTTCGAGGCACCAAGCCGATGATCGTCCCGAATCTGCTCGGGCCACGCGGGGTAACCGTGGAGCGGGCAGGACAGCCTCCGCGTGTCGTGGATTTCACTATCACGCCGGAGTCCCTCGACCTCACGGGAGGACCGGGCCGCGGCGAGATCACGCTGGTCGGAGAGGACGGGTTCGGTCTCCGGATCACGCAGATCTTGAGTTTTCGCGCCGATGACTACAGCCTCGACCGACGGATCCGCGTCGAGAACCGCGGGCGCACCGCGCAGGAAGCCACGATCGTGATCTCGTTGACCGCTCCTGTGACCTGGCCCAAGGACGTCCACGAGCGGTTCCAAGGCCAGCATCCGACACGGGTCGTGCGGTTGGTCAACGGCAGCGTGCGGCATGAGGAGCTCGGCAAGATCCTCGATTTCGTCGCCGACGGCAAGTGGATCGGGTTTGAGAGCGAGTGGTATCTGAGCGCCCTTGTCGCGCAATCGCCCGGGTTCCGCTTAGCGGAGGGCAAGGCCGGTGACGCAGCGCATGCCGGCTTGCGCGCTGCCCTGCCTGTGCTCGAGCCCGGGCAGGCCTGGGATGGGCGCGTTCTTGGCTATCTCGGTCCCAAGGAGTACGACCGGCTTAAGGCGTATGGGGTGGGGCTGGAAAAGTCTATATATTTCGGTGGGTTCCCAATACCTCAAGCATACGGCGGCTTCCCGATGGAATGGATCGCCGTCCCGATTTTGTGGGTTCTGGGGTGGTTCCACCGCTACACGCACAACTACGGCGTTGCGATCATCCTGCTCACGGTGCTGACCAAGGTGCTGTTCTTCCCGCTCACCCTGAAGAGCATGCGCTCGATGAAGGCGATGCAGGCCCTTCAGCCACAGATCAACGCGCTTCGCTCCAAGTACAAGAGTGACCCGCAACGCGTCCAGCGAGAGACGATGGAGCTGTACCGGGAGCACCGAGTGAATCCGCTCGGGGGGTGTCTCCCCATGATCGTGCAGATTCCGGTGTTCTACGCGCTCTACGTGGCCCTCTCCGTGTCGGTGGAGATGCAAAGCGCACCGTTCATCTGCTTCGGTCAATTCTTCGGCATGCACCTTTGGATATGTGACCTTGCCGCAGCAGATCCGACATACATCCTGCCGATACTCATGGGCGTCTCCATGTTCGTCCAGCAGAAGATGACACCGACGATGGGCGACCCGCGCCAGGCGAAGATGATGCTGCTGATGCCCGTGGTCTTCACGTTCATGTTCTTGAACCTGCCGTCCGGGCTCGTCCTCTACTGGACCGTGTCGAACGTTCTCCAGATCGCCCAGCAGATGTACATGGAGCGCAGCGCCGCACCCGCAAAGCCGCTGGCTCGGGCGGCCAAGAAGACGTGAGGCGGCTTCTTGGCGCGCGCGCGCCCTCGTAACCTCGCAGCGCGCACCGCGGACGACTCGCTCGAGTACTTCTTCGCGCGCCTCCCTGCCCTTCTCGGTCGCACGGCATCGCCCGCCGAACGGGCGGCCTTCGAGCGCTACGCCGACTTACTACTCTTCTGGAACCGGGCGCATCACCTCACCGCCGTCAAGACTCGTGCCGCGGTCGGGCAGAGACTATTCCTCGACTCGCTCCTGTTCAGGTCGCTCTTGCCGCCAAGTCCGACTCGCGTCGCCGACGTCGGGGCTGGTGCCGGCATTCCAGGCGTACCGCTCCGGATCGTCGATCCGGGGGTCAGGCTCACGATGATCGAGTCGAGAAGAAAGCCGATCTCGTTCCTTCATACCCTGACACGAGAGCTCGGCCTGTCTGATGTTGATGTGCTGCACGGTCGCGTCGAGGAGCTAGCTGGGCATGCAGCAAGGATGCATGGGGCATTCGATGTGGTGCTGACCCGCTCGGTCCGCCTCGAGCCCGAGCTGCTCGAGGCGTCTATGCGCTTGCTGAAGCCTCACGGGAAGTTCGTCGCCTCGGGACCCCCTCCGAATCGGCAATCTCCAGAAATTCAGTGGTCTAGTGTGGCCAGCTGGAAAACCATTTCGTTCGATAAGTTAGGGATAGAGCGCAGATTTTTCATTGCTGCTTCGGGGTCTTGATCCAAGGGCCGCCCTCGGGTATTGTTCCACGTGAAACGAGGCCCATGTGTTCCACGTGGAACAGTTGAGGTGCAATTGACGAAGGTCCTGGCCGTAGCGAATCAAAAGGGCGGTGTTGGTAAAACCACCACAGCCATAAATCTCGCCGCCGGCCTCGCGCTTGCTGAGCGGACGACCCTGCTGGTCGACCTAGACCCCCAGGGCAATGCGACGACCGGGCTCGGGGTCGAGAAGACGAACCTTCGGCGAACCATCTACCACGTGCTCCTCGAGGACCTCCCGATCCAGGAAGCCGTAGTCAAGACGGAGTTGTCTTTCCTCGATCTTGTTCCAGCGGACATTGATTTAGTTGGCGCAGAGATCGAGCTCGTCACGACCCCCGAGCGCGAGCACCGACTCAAGAGTGGGCTGGAGGCAGTGGCCTCAAACTACGACTTCATCGTTATCGACTGTCCCCCTTCCCTTGGTCTGTTGACGCTCAACGCTCTTACCGCGGCCAAAGCGGCCCTCGTTCCTCTTCAGTGCGAGTACTACTCGATGGAGGGCTTAGCGCACATCCTGAGGACTGTAGGCCTCGTCAAGGAGAAGCTCAACCCTGCCCTCGCCGTCGAGGGCGTGGTCCTCACGATGTTCGATGGGCGCACCAGTCTGGCCGCCCAGGTCAAAAGCGAGGTCCAGGGTCATCTGGGCAGCCAAGTGCTGCAGACGGTCATTCCGAGAAACGTCAGGATCACCGAGGCGCCGAGCCATGGGAAGCCGATCATGCTCTACGACCTCAAGTCTCCAGGATCTGTCGCCTATCTCGAGCTGACCAAGGAGGTGCTCTCTCATGAATCCTAAGCATGGGCTTGGCCGCGGCCTCGGTGCTCTCCTCGGCTCAACAGCGATGGCGACGTCGACAGAAGCCGTGCCGTCTGCGACTCAGGAGCTGTCCGTTGCGAGCATCGTCGCGAACCCCCAACAACCAAGAAAAGACTTTGATTCTAATAGTTTAAGTGAGCTCGCAGATTCCCTGAAGCGGACGGGCCTACTACAGCCAGTCGTCGTCAGGCGCCACGGCAACCAGTACCAGATCGTGGTGGGCGAGCGACGCTGGCGCGCTGCTCAAATGGCTGGGCTGACCCACATCCCCGCGATTGTGCGTGAGGCGACGGAGGCACAGAGCCTCGAACTCGCTCTTGTCGAGAACCTCCTGCGCGAGGATCTGAACCCGATGGAAGAGGCAGAGGCCTTTCAGCGCCTTCTCACCGACTTCGCTTGGACGCAGGAGGAACTGGGCGAGCGCGTGGGTAAGGATCGGAGCAGCGTCGCCAATTTTCTGCGGCTGTTGAAGCTACCCGAGTTGATCCAGGTCGATCTTCGAGCAGGACGCCTGACCATGGGCCACGCGCGTGCTCTGCTCTCGCTCACCTCTCCCGCTGATCAGCTCAAGCTCCGCGAGCAGATCCTCACGCATTCGTGGTCCGTGCGAACCACGGAGGAGAGCGTGCAGACAAAGCGGCGTCCCCTGCCCCGCCGCCTTGGTCGGCGCTCCGCGGACCTCACGGCTCTCGAGGACTCGCTTCGCCAGGCCCTGGCGACACGGGTCCGCGTGATCGGCAACGAGCGGGCGGGTCGCATCGAGATCGCCTACACGTCGGCCGAGGACCTCGAGCGGCTGACTGAGCTCATCGTCGGCCGGCCGGCGTAGATCGCGTAGACTCGAGGCATGTCCGAGCGCGTGGTGGTCGGTCTCTCCGGTGGCGTCGACTCCTCGGTCGCCGCCGCGCTCCTCGTCGAGCAGGGTTTCGACGTGGTCGGCGTCACCCTGCGCGTCTGGCCATGGCACGAATCTGAGGACGCCAGCAAGCGATTTGGGAGCTGTTGCTCTCCCGCCACCGTGGACGACGCGCGCCAGGTCGCCCGGCGTCTTGGCATTCCGTACTACCTTCTCAACAGCGCGGAGGAGTTCGAACGTACGGTCATCGACGATTTCGCGCGGGAGTATGCGGCCGGCCGCACGCCGGTGCCGTGCACGGTCTGCAACCGTGACGTCAAGTTCGGGTCGCTTCTCGCCCGCGCTCGCGCCTGGGAAGCATCTGCAGTGGCCACGGGCCACTATGCCCGCATCACGCGAGATCAGGCCACGGGGCGGTTTCTCCTCTGGCGGGGCGCCGACCCGCAGAAGGACCAGTCGGATTTCCTCTGGCCCTTGACGCAGTCGCAACTGTCCGCCGCTCGGTTTCCCGTCGGCGCGCTCACCAAGAGGGAAGTGCGCGAATACGCGCGCGCTCTCGGGCTCGTGACCGCGGAGAAGCCCGAGAGCCAGGAGATCTGCTTCATTCCGGACAACGACTACCGCGGGTTCCTCCGCGGTCGCATCCCGGAGGCCTTCGCGCCCGGGCCCATCATGGACGGCGGCGGCCGGGTACTCGGAGAGCATGCGGGGCTGGCCGGGTACACGGTGGGTCAACGCCGAGGTCTCGGACTCAGCACTGGCCGGACCCTGTACGTCACGAAGCTGGACCCGGACCGGAACGCCATCGTGGTGGGAGGATCGCACGAGGTCGAGATCGACAGGCTCGTGGCTCAAAGGGTGAACTGGATCGCCATCGACGACCTGATCGGGCCGCGCCGGGTGCTCGCGCAGATCCGCCATCGCCATGACCCGGCTCTTGCTACCATCAACAGGCGAGGGCAGGGGGTCGAGGTGCTGTTCGATACCCCACAGTGGGCGCCGGCGCCAGGGCAGTCGGTGGTCTTCTATGAGGGTGACTTGGTCATCGGTGGCGGGGTAATCGCCTCCACGCGGGCCGAACCGGCTTGACAGTTTTCACGTCGGCGTGATACACGTTTAGCGTTTGTCCCTAATTTCACAACGTCTCGCAGCCGGAGAACTCACGATGCGTCGTGTGCTCGCCATCGCATGCTTCCTGGTCGGTCTTCTCCCGGCGCTGGCCTTTGCCTCCGAGGGGGGCGAGAGCGGCCTCATCAGCCTCGACAAGTCGCTGATCATCCAGGCCGTCAACTTCGCGATCCTCCTCGTTCTCCTGACCAGGCTCCTCTACAAACCGTTGATGGCCAAGATGGACGAGCGAACGAGGGCGATCCAGCGCTCGCTTGACGAGGCACAGGAAGCGCGGGCGCAGGCCCAGAAGGAGCGCGACGAGTTCGCCGCGAAGATCCAAGCCGCCAACGCCGAGGCGCAGCGCATCCGCGCCGAGGCCCTCAAGGAAGCAGCGGACGAGCAGCGCCGGCTCGTGGACGCGGCGAAGGCCGAGGCCGCGCGACTCGTGGCGAGCGCGCGGGAGGAGCTCGATCAGGACGTTCGCCGTGCCCGCCAGGATCTCCGCCGCGAGGTAGCGGATCTCGCCATTGCCGTCTCGGAGCGCCTGGTCAAGAAGAGCCTCAACGACGCGGACCATCGCCGCATCGTCGACGACGCCATCGCTCACATGGGTCAGAAGAACTAGATTCCGATGCGCGCCCAGGAAGGGACGGCTCGTCGCTACGCCAAGGCTCTGCACTTGGCGGCGAAGGAGGCAGGGGTAGGGGAGGCGACCGGGCGCGAGCTCATGGCGCTCCTCGAGGCCCTCCAGGCCGATCGTGGCGCCCTCGAGATTCTCGAGCGCCCGTGGATCAAGCCGGCGGATCGCCGCGC
>Ga0126384_10000907_pt1 | contig 17102 bp, 13 predicted proteins | sample PanSoiMetPlot_36_FD_92543 | JGI IMG/M metagenome (GOLD analysis project Ga0126384, IMG submission 92543) | Tropical forest soil microbial communities from Panama - MetaG Plot_36 | ecosystem: Environmental > Terrestrial > Soil > Tropical forest > Bulk soil | place: Panama | collected 2016-02-17 | reverse complement strand
TCATGTCCGCGCGACTCAGCAGAATGTCGGACAGCCGGGTTTGGGTTCGGATCAATCAATACGTGCTACCGTTTCATACGTTTTTTCCGGCAGAAATTTACGACCCGAAATCCGAGGGCAGCATCACGTATAAGCCTTTTATCAACGGTCACATTTTTGTTCCAATGGATGACGAGAATACGATGACCTACAACTGGATTGGCAGATTCTCGGGCGAGCCCTTTTCGGTTGCCGAGATCGAGGAACACGAGCGCTCGAAAGGTAGAGGACCGGGTGAGCTGGCGCCGAATTTTAGAAAATTGCGCAACAAGGATAACGACTGGCTCATCGACCGCAAGATTCAAAGAACCGAGACTTACACCGGCATCGCCGGAAATCATAATCAGGATCATGCCGTCCAGGAGAGTATGGGCCCGATCGTCGACCGCACGCAGGAACATCTGTGCGACACGGATATCCAAATCATTATGGCGCGAAAACTTCTGCTGGCGTCGGTCAGAAACGTGCAGGAGGGAAAGGATCCTCCCGGGCTACAGCCGTCCTATTACACTGTGCGGGCGACAGAGCGCATCATTGACAACGGCAGCGACTGGCGCGATGCGCTCAGACATCTCTATAATCCGCGGTGGCCGGGCTAGTAGGTGAAATGCCGGCTCACACGGCCCGGCTGATCGTGGCCGAAAGGTAGCGAAATTCGAAATCCGAATATCGAAATGCGAAACAAACGCTGAGACAAATAGATTCAAAACACAATCAAACATCGGATACTCTTCGTTTTGGATTTTTCCTCTTTGTCATTTGAATTTGTTTCGAATTTCAGATTTCGAGCTTCGAATTTAGGTCGATGCTTACGCCTTAACGTGAGACATTCGGTACGGCGATCCTGTTTAGATTGCGGAAGGTCCCAAAAACCCACGCACCCGGAGTACGAAGATAGATAGCATTCGGAAATGTGGAGGACGGAGAATGAAAGCTCTTCTGATATTCATAATCGCATCGACTGCTGTTGTTTCGAGCAGCGTCTACGCGCAAAAAGATCTCACACCGATCAAAATCGCCTATGCGGCCCCGACCGTGGATAACGTCTTGATTGCTATTGCCGACAGTCAAGGTCTGTTCGAAAAGAACGGTCTTAAAGCGGAGTTAATCGGCATGCGCGGTGGCGTGCAGGTGATTCAGGGCGTGCTGTCAGGCAGCGCAGACTTCGGTCAGGGAGGTGGCGCTGAGACGATTCAAGCGGTTGTTTCCGGAATTGACGTTGCGTTGATAGCCGGGCTCATTCCCCGGATGCATTATTTGCTTGTCACGCGGCCGGAAATTTCTCAACCAGCGGATCTCGCGGGAAAGAAATTTGCCGTTGCATCTCTGGTAGGTACCGTGATCATTGTGGCCCGGCGGTCCCTGGATGCTCTCGGTGTTCCTCCCGGCCGCGTTACGTTTTTGGTGGCCGGACCTCCGCAAGACCGGATTCTGGCTCTAGCGTCCGGTAACATGGATGCCACGGTTGTCGCACCGGAGAGCTTGGCAGCAGTTAAAAAATCCGGGTTGAAGGTAATGAAGGATCTATCGGAAATTCCCGAGCCGATTCAGCTTACGGCTCTTTTTACGATGAGGAAAACGATTCGCGAAAAGCGGCCGCTCACGAAGTCATTTCTTGCTGCGATTCAGGATGCGATTGTTTTCTACAGGACCCGGGAGAAAGAAAGCATTGAAGTGATAGAGAAATTCACGGGCGTGAAGGATCAGGACGCGCTCAAGGCGAGTTATGATTTTCATAAGAAGCTGTTCCCGCTGCCGCCCTATCCGAGCCGCGAAGGAATTCAAACGCTCATTAACCAGCTGGCCATCGACGATCCAAAAGTAAAAGGCGCTGTTGTCAACAATTTCTTTGACAGCAGCCTTTTGGAAGAATTGAGGACTAAATAGAGTCCGATAACTACAGGCGGTCGGTTGGGAATTCCGGTTGTTGGATTGACTACTCGCTAGGCCGGCGATATAGCTCGCGTCAGAATTCTTAAACGTCATGCCAAACACCATCGTTGCCCCTTATCAATGGGATTTGCGCCCGCAAATTCCGACCCGTCCAGAGTGGTTCCGTGCGTGGCCGAACGGAGCGATAATGGCGGTTCAGATCCTTATCCTGAACGAGTGGGAGTCTGTGCCGCGCCACCGCAGGCGTCCGATGACGGCCGATTTACAAAACCGGCCGGATTCTCAGAACAAATTCGATTTTCTTGCGCTCGGCGTCCGGGAATACGGCGCGCGTCACGGCATCTGGCGGCTGCTCGATGTGTTGGATAAGCACGGGGTCAAGGCGACTATCCCAACCAACGGCTTGACTGCAGAACTTTTCCCGGCGACCGTTCGCGCGAGCCGCGATCGCGGCCACGAAGTTGCCGCGCATCAATGGGACATGAAAATATTCCCGCCGATGTTCACGTCGCGGGAAGAAGAAAAGTCGTCGCTCGCTAGAACCGTGGACGCGCTCGAAAATGCAACCGGCGACAAGGTCCGTGGCTATTTGTCGCCCGGTCCGCGACCGACGCCGTTTACGCTCGACATTTTGCTTGAGGCCGGCCTCCTCTGGACAAGCGATTATGTCGATTCTGACTTTCCTTACATCATTTCCCGCAACGATAAACGGATCATTGCCATCAGCTATGCCACGCCGGGCTACACAGATGGCGATCTGTCCTCGCGTGGAATCATTCAGGGGCTTGCGGAGATTAAATATGCCTTCGACGCTGCATTCGAGGAGTCGAGGCGTCAGCCGATGAAATTTTGCTACGCCATCCATCCGCATGTGAGCGGCACGGTTGGCATGTCCCGTCTCCTCGACGATTTTCTTGCCCACGTGCGCAGCCGCGGCGAGGTCTGGTTTCCGACATGCAGCGACATCGCCGAGTTCTGGTTAGCGGGCATGGGGAAGTAGCCGATGTGATAAAGAATTGGAGCCTAGGAGCGGGTCATTTAGCCGTCGCTGTCATCGTTGCGATCTCTTTTGTTTTTCTCACTGGTAATACGTCCGGTGCCGAAAAACTCCGCATCTCTTACGCATCTGTCACGGGCAATACGGCCGTCATAACTTACGTTGCCCAGCGCGCCGGGTTGTTTGAAAAATATGGTTTGGATGTTGAGATTATTCTCATCACCGGCGGGCCGGCGGCGGTCAGCGCGCTGTTGAACGGCGACGTCGATCTGGACCTGCGTGCACCCATAGCAGCGATCCAGGCGATGGCGCATGGAGCGAAACTAACCTTCCTGCTCTCGCAGTCTAACATTCTTGACTACGACGTCGTCACCCGGCCAGAGATCAAAGACGTCAAACAGCTCAAGGGCAAGAAAATCGGGATCATCCGGTTCGGCGGTATCTCAGAACTGATGGTGCGCTACCTGTTTCAAAAGCTGGGTCTGGAGGCGGATAAAGATATCGCCATCGTTCAGGTCGGCCAGGCACGTTTCAGCTCGTTGGAAAGAGGCGCCATTGAGGCTACGGTTCTTTCTTCTTCGGAATCTGCCTATGCCAAGCGGACAGGATTTCGGGTTCTCGATATGCCGGCACTACCGTTTTTTGGCAGCACAATTGTCACGACTCCCGTACTAGTGATGAAAAAATCCGATGCCTTCACTCGATATATGAAGGGCTACTTGGACGGAGTGAGATTCTTTCTCAATGACAGGGAGCGAAGCAGCCAGTATATTGGTGACCTGCTGCGAACCAAGGATCGCGACATGATCGAGCTGGCATACAAAACCAATCCGCAACACCAAATGGGCAGAAGGCCGTATCCCGACATGGCGGCGGTCAGGGCAACGCTCGACATCATGAGCAGCCGCGATCCCCTCGTCAAGAAACTAAAGGCCGAAGAGTTATTCCATCTCTCTTTTCTAACGAGACTGGATCAGAGTGGATTCATCGATCAGTTGTACCAGACCAAGTGAATTCGTTTGTCGAAAACGCCCTCACCGCGGATCAAGTCCGGGGAGGCTCTAACCCTCTCCCACTTCGCGGGCGAGGGAAAAAACGATGACGGAGGGCGAGGAAGTAAGATTGCTGCTGTAGCCATGGAGGTTGAATGAAAATTATGTTGTCAATCGTGTCAGTCGTTATTACCGTAGCGATCGTCACGTTTGGTTCTTCGGTCATCGCACAAACGGGCCCCATTGCCATCGTCGGCGGAACGCTGATCGACGGGACGGGACGCCCGCCGGTGACGGATGCGGCCATCGTCATGCAAGACGGACGGTTCATCGCCGTAGGAAAACGCGGCGAGGTATCGCTGCCGCAGGGTGCGGAGGTAATCGACGCGAAAGGCAAAACGATTTTGCCGGGACTCATCGACGGCCACTGCCATTTGCGTGATTGGATGGGCGAGGTCTATCTCCATTTTGGCGTTCTGACATGCCCGAGCATATCCAACAATCCCGTCGATTGGGTGATCGCCCAGCGCAACGGCGTGCAACGCGGCACGATTCGGGGTCCGCGTATCTGGACCGGCGGTAATGTGATCGATGGGCCTCCGCCTGCGGGCATGGGTGGGAATCGACGGCAGCGAACCAGCATCATTGTCGATAACGAGGATGAGGGACGGCAGGCGGTGCGGATGCTGGCCGACAAAGGGGTGGACGGTTACAAGTTCTTCGAGCGTCTCAAACCCACAGTGGCGAAGGCGGCGGCCGCGGAAGCGCACCGGTTGGGCAAACCGGTGATTGCGCATTCATTGGATATTTTCGCGGCGGTCGACGCGGGCTATCAGTCGGTGGAGCATTCCTGGTCCGTGGCATACACGTCAATCCAGGATCCCAAGAAAAAGGCGGAGTTGGATATGGCGCGCATGGGCAGAAAAATCACAACCGCGGAGGTCCACGCGTACTTGGAACCGCAGATGTTCGACAGGATTATCACAGCGATGATTTCCAAGAACGTCCATTGGAGCCCGACCTGGGGCACCACATTTCGCGCGCTTTCGCCGCGAGCGGCGCAACTGAAGCAACAGGAGCGCGCGCTGCTCGACGATCCGAACTTGCGTTATCTGCCATCGTTTATCCGCAAGGAGAGCAACGAGCACTTCGCCACGTTCGAGGACGCCTCGCCGGAAAAGCGCGCGCAACTGATGTCCGGCTTCAAGATGGTCCAAGATTTCGCGCGGCGGTTTGTCGCCGCCGGCGGTAAAATGCATTCGGGCTCAGACCCAGATAGCGTGCTCGCTGGATACGGCGTTCACGCGGAGCTTCAGCTCATGGCCGACGCCGGCTTTACGCCGTTACAGGCGATTCAATCCACCAGCCTGAATGTTGCGCAGGCGTGGGGCAAAGACAAAGATTTCGGCAGCGTCGAAAACGGCAAGATTGCCGATTTGGTAATTGTTCGCGGTGATCCCATGAAAGATATTTTTGCCACCCAAGAGGTGGAGAAGGTGTTCATGAATGGGCAGGCGATAGATACGTCCTTTCATCCGGATTACAAAAATCCTATCCCGAGGCCCATCGAAGATCGACCTGAGCAATAGTCCAATCGGAAAGGATCGTTAATTGTTTTTCTTCTTCCGATATCAATGTGGCGGCAGTCCGAAATTTGATTTCCTCGCCTTCCTTTGGAGGAAGAAGATCAACGTGAGGGTGGCTAAGCTTCCGCATGCCCTCACCCCGGCCCTCTCCCGCATGGCGGGCGAGGGAGATTTCCTGTCGGCTCTGCTCAGTACAGTTTCTCACCTTCTCATATTTGTTTCGCTGTTTATTCCCGGGAAGACGTTTGCAGCTGATAATCAAAACCTTACCGTCATCTCCTATCCGGCCCGGCCGCCGAAGCTCCCGCTTTGGTTGGCGCATGATGCCGGGCTTTTTGAGAAGAACGGGTTAAAGGTTTCGATCAAGGAACTCAACTCTAGCGAAGAGCTGATTCAGTCAATTCAAAATCGCGAAGGCCAAATTTATGTCGCCACGGCAAACTGGCTAGTCTCCGGAATCGGTGATGGATTTGATTTAGTTTTCTTCGCCAACACCGGTTATAGCGTCCTCAAGCTGGTGGCCCGACCCGATATCAGGCGGCCAAACCAACTCAAGGGAAAAAAAGTCGGCACGGGTGAACCAAACAGCAGCCAGGACCGGATCACGCGCCAAGCATTGCAGCGGCTCGGGCTTGATCCAGACCGTGACGTTACGCTGGTTCCGTTTGGCAGCAGGAGCATCCAGCGGTTGAATGCGCTTTTGAAGGGCGAGATCGACGCGACGACCAGCAACGAAGACAATTTGTTTGATCTGGAACGCCGTGGTGAGATGAACAAGGTGCGGGTCCTTGCCGACAATGAAAGCCTGAAGCTCTTTATTGGCGCCGGCGTGGATTTCGCGGTTACGCGGGGCCTGCTTTCCAGCTCACGCAACGTCGTGAAGGGATTTGCCCGAGCGTTGAGCGAGGCGATCGCGCTGGCGCGCGCGGACCGCGCACAGGCTGATCGCATTTATATGCGTTATCTAAACGTCAAAGATCCAGCATTGTTGGCTTTCATGTATCGAACCTATGTGCAAGGCGCGATTCCCCAGCGTCCTTTTCCCAAAGTGGAAAATGTTGCGCTGGGAATAGAAGAATTCAGCGCGAAACCAGGTCTCAAAAACAAAAAGGCAAGCGACATCACGGACGCGAATGTTGTGCGGGAACTAGAGAGTGAAGGTTTTTTCGAACGTCTCTATCCGAAATTGCCGCCGCATGGGGAGTGAGGATCACCTTGGGAAGTAGCGCGTCACCTTCGGACCACATTCTTAGGCGAGGGTGACTCAACTTGACTTAGCTTTCGTGGAAGACGTTAGTCGCCAGCCGTTGTCATACGATGACGTTCCCGCCCTTGGACCGTGGCGGGGTAGTCAGTTGACAGTAGAGACACTTTCTTAGTACCTTCGCCGCGAATTCCCACAAAGGGAGGCCATATGAAAGCAAAGGCGTCATTCATGTTGATGGCGATCGTTTCGCTTGCTGTGGTTCGATCCGTTGACGCTCAGGACCTCGGTCCGCAGTTCCAAAAGGTTAAAGAAGGCATCTATGTTTATGTGGGCAAAGAGTTCAATTCCAACTGCGGTGTGATCTTGACCCAGGAAGGGGTTGTGCTGATTGATAGCGGACACAACCCTACCGATTCCCGGGCAATCTTGAATGCAATCAAAAAGCTCACATCAATGCCTGTCCGTTTTCTCATCGACACCGAGCCCCATCCTGACCACACGACAGGCCATTTTGTCTTTTCACCTCCTGCCATCGTCATCGCTCACGAAGGCGCCAGCGAGTCCATGAGAAGTCGCGAACGCGAAAGCCCGGACCGAATTCAGAAAATGATGACCGTCTCGCCGGAAATGCGTGCTGCGCTCGAAGGGTACCGATTTATCCCGCCGCACATCGAGTACCGGCAAAAGATGACGCTCAACGTTAGGGAGAGAACTTTTGAGTTGATGTATCTGAAGGGAGTGCACAGCGAAGCGGATACGGCTGTTTGGTTGGCTAAGGAGGGGGTGCTCTTTTCGGCATCCGCTGTCGTGGTTAATCAATACAATATCCTTCGTCCCTTTGTCACCATCCCCGATATTTTGGCCGCTGCGAAAATGATGAAGGGGTTGAATCCGGAGGTCGTGATTCCCGGGCATGGGATTCCCGGAACAGTGAAGATTTTCGAGGACTCAGAACAATATTACGCTCTGCTTTTAGATCGGGTCGGGAAGATGGTGCGCGAAGGCAAGTCGCTTGATCAAATCAAGAACGAGCTGAAGATGCCGGAGTACGACGGTTGGGCCAGTAAGGAACGCATACCGTCTAATATCGAAGCGGCCTACAAAGCCGTGAAAGGCGGCTAATCTCGCAGAGCCAATAAAGCGAGGAGAGTTTTATGAAAATAAGAGCAGGTTCGGGTTTGTTTTGCGTTCTTTATTTTTTGCTGGTGTCTCCCAACTTGTCGGCCCAAGACCTCGGACCGCTTTTCAAAAGGATGAAAGACGGTATCTATGTTTATGCGGGCAAGCCAGGCGAATCCAATTGCACGATCATCCTGACGCAGGAAGGAGTCGTGCTGATCGATAGCGGAAACAACCCAACAGACTCCCAAGCGGTCATGAAGGCGGTTAAACAGCTTACTTCGCAGCCGATACGCTTTCTAATCAACACCGAACCCCACGCTGATCACACCACGGGCCATTTTGTTTTCTCTCCTCCGGCCATTATTATCGCTGCCGCGGGAGCGGGCCAGTCGATGCGGCAAGCTTATAACCCGGAGCGTATGAAGAAGATGATGGAGGAACCGGGTGAAATGGGCGCCGCGGCGAAGGGCTATCGGCTGATTACCCCACATGTCGAATACCGGGACCAGATGACACTTAACTTGGGAGAGAGAACCTTTCAACTTTACTATTTAAAGAACGTGCACAGCGAGGCGGACACGGCGATCTGGCTCCCCAAAGAGCGAGTGCTCTTCACAGCGGCATCGGTGGGCGTCAAGCGTTTTAACAATCTGCGTCCTTTTGTGAGTATTCCGGACACCCTTGCCGCCATCAAGATGATGAAAGCGCTTAACCCCGAGATCGTGATCCCGGGACATGGGGATCCGGGCACGGTCAAAATCCTCGACGACATGGAACGCTACTATAATTCTCTCATGGCTCGGGTGAAGCAAATGGCGCAGCAAGGTAAATCGCTGGACGAAATAAAAAAAGAGCTGCGCATACCGGGAACGGAAGATTGGGAAGGTAAAGACCGTTTCCCGAACAATATCGAAGCGGCGTATCGGGCAGTGAAAGGGAGTTAGCTGAACAATAGCAGAAGGGAGTAATGGAGTGATGGAGTAGCGGAGTAATGGGTTGGAGATTGCCCAATACTCCATCACTCCAGTATTCCATTACTCCAATTAATATTCCGGAGGTTCTTATGCGCAATCTAGCTAAAGACTACCTCGATCTCGATCTTTCGCGGCGTGGTTTTTTGAAAGCGATGGCCGCCGCTGGATTTACGATGGCGGCAGCCGAATCGATTCTACAAAACCTCCTTCCCGTGGCTCACGCCGATACGGCAGGAAAAGAATACTGGAAACCATTTGAGGGAAATGGTGGCGCGATGCTCGCCGAGCAGCTGCTGCAAACGGGAAACGAGTATCTCTTTGTCGGTAACGGTTCAGGGCTGGGCGCGCTATGCGACGCGGTGATCGATCGGCCAAAACTCAAATTGGTTTTAGCAACCCACGAGGCCCACGTGGTGGCGATGGCGAGCGGCTATACCATGGCGACGGGAAAGACATCCTTTTGCATGTACAGCCGCGTCGGTGCCGCTCACTCGACGGGAAACATTTACAACGCGATGAAAGACCGCCTGCCGATCGTCATCGCCGTTGACCGGGCCGATACGACGGAAGATGGCCGCGATGGGCATGAAGATCTCGAGGACATGCTCGAGCCGATGAAGCAATACACCAAATGGCGTTGGATCCCGAAGGAAGTTGCCCGGGTGCCGGAGTGGGTGACCAAGGCGTTCAAAGTCTCGTCGACGTTGCCTTGCGGACCGACTTACCTCATGTTTCCCCGCGACGTGATGTTCGAGCACCAGGCGAAGACCAAGATTTTTCTGCCCGGCACTTTTGATGTTCCTATGAACGTCCGGCCTAACGCGAAGTCCGTAGAGAAAACCGCGAAGATGCTCCTGGAGGCAAAAAGCCCTTTACTCTTGATCGGTCCCGAACTCTATCAAAGCGGGGGTCAAAAGGAGCTGGTGGAGTTAGCTGAAATGTTGAGTATCCCGGTCTGCGAGCGCGGCACGTGGGTGCAGATTTTCCCGAATCAGCATCCGCTTTTTCTGGGCGCCCTGAGGAACCAAATGCGTTATCCGCAGAATGTGGATTTTTTCCTTAACCTTGGTGATCGTTTTCCCAATGGCGACGAGAGCTTCATCGTGAAGCAAAAAATTGCCACGGTGGTCGCCGGCACCGATGTGCGTCAACTGGGCGACGCTCTGCCCATTGAAAATGCTATGGCTGGGAATCTCAGAGAAACGACGCGGGATCTTATAGACGCGATCAAGTCAATGGCGTCAAAAGAGCGCATCGAAAAAATCTCTAAGCCGCGATTTGAGGAGGCCAGAAAATTTACGGACCGTTTGCGCGAGGGGCGAGAAACCGCGGCAAAGCGAAGTTGGGACAACAAACCCATCGAATGGGATCGTTTGGCGAAGGAAATCGAGGCGGTCGCGGATAAGGACGCCATTTTTGTCGAGGAGTTCGGTTCTCAGCGCAATAAATGTCTCGACCATCTCAGTTTGGGTTATGGTGCGAAGACTCAGTTAGGACGAACCACAGGCGAGTGTCTGGGTTGGGGCTTGCCGGCGTCTATCGGGGTGAAGCTTGCCAAACCAGACCACCAGGTATGGGCGCTGCAGGGAGACGGAGGAATGCTATTTAATCAAACCGAAGCATTGTGGCCCATGCGGCGACACGAAGCGCCGATCATCACCGTGATTTTCAATAATCGAAGCTATAACGAGACCAGAAACCGGATGTGGAGCAGGGGCAAAAATCAAAGAGAAAAACAATTAGACCTGCTTAGCTATTTGGGAAACCCTGATGTAAATTTCGCCAAGATCGCCGAGGCGTACGACATCAAAGGCGAAGTCGTCGCCAATCCCAACGACATCGCGCCGGCGCTCAAGCGGGCGATCCAGGCGACGCGCGACGGCCAACCCTATTTGCTGGACGTCCTCGTGGCCCAGGCAGGGCAGGGAGCAAACCTTAACTGGTATCCCAAAGTTTCAATCGCCGAAATGAGGACGAAGAAAGCATAGTTCGTAGCTCGTGTCCGTGTTCGTGATCGTCAAGATCCACACGAGCGCGAGCCACGAGGACGAACACGAAAAAAGGAGCCGTGGCCTATGCGTCATGTTCTGCTGTTGGTTTTGTTTTTGACCGGAATTTTCATTCCTGTTGCCGTCTCGTGGCCGCAGGAGGATTATAAAAGCCAGCTTCCGCCGGGAGAAGGGAAGGAGTTGGTCATCGAACTTTGCAGCGGATCGTGCCACAACCTGCAGAAGGTCGTTTCTTCGCGCAAGACCGATAAGGAATGGGAACGCTCCGTTTACGATATGGTAAACCGCGGCGCACAGATTTTTCCGGAGGAAGTGGACCAGATCGTCAAATATCTTGCGAAGAGTTTTCCGCCGAAAAGTAGCTAAGCAATAAAAAGAATGGATTGATGGAGTAATGGAACGGTGGAGTAATGGGTTAAAAACCCACCACTCCAATTTTCCAGTACTCCAACACCCCACTGCCGGAGGTTTCGATGCGTGATCTGGTGATGCGTTATCTCCGTTGCGATTTAAGACGGTTGGCTGTCTTCGTCTCTATTTTACTTACTTCTTTTGCTCCACCGATTTCCGCGCAGGAACGCGAGATGATCATTCCGGTGCCGCAGTCGGCCTATTCGCAAGCAGTGAAGGTAAAGGGTGGTACGCTCTTGTTTCTGTCCGGCGTCGGGCCGGCGGATGAAAAAGGTGTTCTCTCTGCGCCGGGAGATTTTCGGGGTCAGGTGCGCGCGATGTGGGAGAACATGCGCCGCATCATGGCGAAAGCCGGCGGATCTCTCGACGACATCGTGACGATGACGGTCTACACCACGGAGCGGCGCTGGGGCGAAATCTTCACCGACATGCGCAAGGACGTTTTCAAAAGCGGCTATCCTTCCAGCGCCTTCGTTGAAGCACGAAAGCTCAGAACGCCGGGTGCGTTTTTGGAAATACAGGCGATCGCGGTACTAAAAGAATAATGGAGTGTTGAAGTACTGAGTGATGGAGTAGTGGGAGGAGCAATGAAGATAGTCGTGGTGGGTTCTTTTTTGTTGTTGAATCTGGTGGGATTTGCGTCTGCCCAGGAGCTCAAGAAAGAATTTGTCGATCCGATTCCACAAGATTCCCGTTCCACGGCCGTTAAAGTTAAAGGCGGAACCATGCTGTTTCTCGCCGGACACACCGCAAGCCAGCCGGTTCCCGACGGGGATTTAGGAAACTTTGACGCGCAGTTCAAAGCGACCTTCGATAAGATCAAAACCACGCTGACGAAAGCCGGTGGGACTTTCGATGACATCGTCTCCATGTCGGTTTTCATGACCGACCTTCGCTATATCCCGCAATTCAACAAGCTCACCAAAGAACTTTTCAAAAATGGCTATCCGGCGGTCACGTTCGTCGAAGTTAGCCACTTGGCAAGGCCTCAGAGCTTGATCGAGATCCAGCCGATTGCGGTGATTCCGTGAATTAAGATGTTACACAGGAGGATGGGTATCGGCAGACGACGTCTCAACCCATCCTACGGCGATTGCAGCGCGTGCAGAAGCCAGCCAATATTCGCATTCTTGAAGCTTACGGCTCAAGGTGTTAGAAAAGACATCGCCGTGGTCGCATAGCTCAGCTGGTTAGAGCGCGCGCCTCACATGCGCGAGGTCGTAGGTTCGAGTCCTACTGCGACCACCATCCGTTTCGCTGATATTTCGCCAATTTGCCAATCTCACCAGCAAGTCACCGATAATGTTGTTTTGTTTTTTTGCGCAGGGAGTTACCTCCAAGATTTTCTACCGCCTCTTTCATGCGCTCCTGAACCGTCCTGGTGTAGAGACTCGTTGTGTTGAGGCTCGTGTGGCGCATCAGGTTCTTGACCGTGTTCGGGTCAGACACTTGCGCCGATACCTGAGTTGCAAAGTAGTCCCTGAGTTCCTTGGTTGTGAGCTTTGCGCCGCCGGGATAACCTTGCTGCTTTAATTCTTTCCAAGCCTGCATGGTGGTAGCTGTCGGATTTTTCTCCATGTACGCCTTAAACGCTGTCACTCGCCTGATTTTCTCGAATAGACGGCGCCGGCTGTAAATCTTCTTACCTTAGTTTGCGCGGATCTTCTAGGAAACAGGTACGGCGAATCGTCACTGGGCTTGCCAGATATGCTTTTAGCTCAGCTTGAAGAGCCGGCGACATCGGCATGTAACACTCGCTCGCTTCTGTCTTGCTCCCTCGAACATGGATCATTTCAAAAAAATAGCCGAGCGGATTAAAACCGCCATGAGTACACCAGGAGTTAAGAAAGCATTCGCGTTGTTCAACAATCATGCCCGTGGCAACTCAGCGGCGAACGCAATTATGTTATCTCAGGAATTGGGAGTGAGGCTCAAAGCGATGCCGAGCGAGGCTATGCTATCGAAGTTTCCGGACCTGGTGCAGGGACGAGAGACGTGCTCACACCTGACGCTTAGTTCGCAGTCCCGCTGTTTTCTCAGTTTCCTCTTTCGTCATCTCGGGTGGATTAGAGTTTCCACGCTACATAGATTGTTCGCGTTGCCATTGGCCGTCACCCATGAATCAAATGTCTTTGGCCTTTACGTTCAACGCATTGCGATTTTAGCCGTCACTAACGCTGCGCCAATCGAGATCGCAAGCTCACTGCGGATTTGCATCCAATGCTCGATTCGGTCGGTCCAAGCACGCAGTTCGAAACCGAGCGAGTCCGGTCCCAGCTTGACGACCAAAGCCTGTGGCGCCGGATTGTCGGTAACCAGCGGATGCGCAGCCGCCGTACGTTCCAATAGGGCAATAACCCGACTGGGATCGCTGTCCTGCGCTACCGTTACGGGAAGTTCGATACTGTGCTGTCGATTGGATAGGGTCCAGTTGGTCACGCGGTCGGAAATCAATTTCCCATTAGGCACAATGATTTCGGAACCGTTCGTAGTGCCAATAACGCTGGCGCGAATTCCGATCCGTTGTACGAAGCCTAATGCATCATCGATCTGGATCATGTCGCCAACATTGACGGGTCGTTCGAAAAGCAAAATGAGACCCGCCACAAAATTGCTCACGATACTCTGCAAACCCAGGCCGACTCCGACGCTGAATGCGCCTGCGAGTATTGTAACTTTGTCATATCAAGCCCGAGCGCCGCGATAGCGGCGAAGAATCCAAAGAAGAGGATCACATAATTGAGCATCGTGGAGATCGCGTACGGCAGGCCGTGCCTAAGATTAATCCGCGGGTAGACCTCCTCTTCCAACAAAAAACGGACACATCGGGACACGAAAAAGGCCGCCCACACGGTAAATCCAAACGCTAACCCATCCTGTAGAGAAAGACGGAGGGTACCCACCGTGAGTTCCGCGGTCAGAATCTCCCGCATCGTTTTAAATAGCGGTTCGCGCAATAGGAGGCGATCGAGCGTGAAGAGTATCCACAAGAGGATAGCAAGCCATTGCAGTCCTCGGCGCGCCCGATGGCGCATTAACGGCCAATGTCGGTTCACTACACTGAGTAAAGCGAGCGGTCGCAAACGCAACGCCATCATAATGATATTGTCTAAAACCTCGACCGCAGCATATAGGATGAGGGCCAGATAAGCACTGCGTAGTAGCGCGTTTCCGAGGAGAGTAGCAAGCGTCACATAACCCGCAATGTTCGCGATAAGAGATATTCCGGAGATAGTTAATGCGATATACGAAGCAGCTTTGACAGTTTTTCTTAAGCGTTCTGTTTTAGGCGTAAAACGCGGCGATCGGTCGCTGTACATAACGAGCCAAACCACGAACAGCGCGCTGCCAAGCATCTCCGCCAGAAACAGCAGTCGCGGCAGTAATAGCACAGCTGCTGTTAACTTTCGAACCTGGTCGACGAAATAGAAAAGAACCAGGGCATAAAGGATCGGGTACAGTTGGCGATCGATTACCTTACGGATAATAACGACGCTTGGAATGAGGGCCATGGCGCCCAGCACGATCCACAGCGGACGGGGTGCCTCCGGGTAGATCCAACGGCTGCAAAGCAATGCCACCATCAGCGCGGCCGCAATTGGCATTTCGAATATGGGAGCCACACTCGCGGGGTCGGTTTCAACCTGCAACTGTAATTGGCGCTGCGCCCCGTAGAAACCGACCGCGAGAAGTCCGAAAGCAAATACATGAACGAAGAATAGACTCGCCCGGCGTTCGGCGTAATCCCGCAGTGTGGTCCACTGCGTCGCCAAAGAACTCCGACTTTCGTCCCCTAGATCCTGCGTGCTCCGGGTCCGTAAATCCCCGTTCCAAATTGTCGGACTATCTTTGACCAAGAGATTATTCAAAATGCTCTGACGCGCGTTCGTGATCGACACCAGGGCGTCAGCAATGCGATCACTTTGCGTGGCAATGCGATTTTGCAGACTCAATGTCCGATTCCTTTCTTTGCCGATTGCATCCCGTGCCTGCTTGGTCGCATTTATTACCGCTTCGATCCGTTGAACAGTTTCAAGCGGAGTCTTGGATCCCTTCGCTACCGCGAGCGTCTGCTGCCACGTCTTATCGAGTTCGTCGAGCTGAGCCATCGCTCGTTCGAGACGGCTTATGCGGCTCGTCAAATAGCGAGCCCAGTCGCCCATATTGCGTTGCAATGGTAGCCAGTCCGCTTCAAGACTGCTGAGCATCTCGATGGACGGTTTCTGTGCAACTATCTTCTGACTTTCACTCAAGCGGGCGTCGAGGTCGCGTGTGAGAACGGGAAGCTGTTGCGCCACGAGTTCCGTCGTCTGGTCGGACGACAAATCGGCCTTCAGGTCTCGCATGCGGGTCAATGCTGATTCAGCCTCGGTTGCTACCTCTGAAACAGGAATAGGCATTGGTGAGCTTGGGGGCCGCGATGTAATGGCGGGACTGACCGGTGATACATTGGAAGATACAGACGCCGTTTGCGCGAGCGCCAAGGCTGGCAGAAATCCGGCTCCCCAAGTAATCAAGGCAATCAAGCAGCCGAGAAAGCAGTACTTCAACCGAGCGGCGTAGTAGCACTCCCAAATCTTATAATTATTGTCCATAAATACCGTGCTGAATCTCTATCTCCTGTTTCTGAACGCGCAACGCCAATAGTAATCTCAGCGTTAGCTGGATTAGCCAGCCGCGCTTTTGAGGCAGTTGATTTGCTCTAGCGCTTTTTGATGCGACGGCTTCGTCCGGAATATTCATCGCTGTTAATATGCATAAGTGGTGCCTAGTAATAAAAGGTAATTTCCAAAAGTAATACCCATCAGTGAGTTGTTATTAGGCCAAAATGGCCGGAAATCTTTGTCGCCGTTTCAGATCGGGGACATCCGGCGATTGGTTGTCCTAGAATTGCAACAGAGGCTTCTTCTAGCGCCTGATGCTATTTTTCTCGGCGCCTCCGGAGCGTTGAGGGAAATTGCCTCCAGGCGTAGGGAAATTGGGATGGAGGAATTATGCGGTAGATTACGTATCATGGTTCTTTAGAGTTCAAAGTCTTCGCTGAGCCCGACCACCGGTATTAAGTATACGGCACCCTCATGATGCCGCGTGGACTCCAACACAATGCTGGACGGACGGCAATTCGTCGTGCGCGTCGGCGTATTGCCGGGCCAGTTCGTCCATACGCTTCTCAATTTCTTCGCGGGTCATGGTTTCGCAGGCGAGTTTCAGGCGAGTTTATTGTCGTTTTCTGTTTGTCTGTAAGTTCTTGCGCGGGCACAAAGCCAGTACCCGCCACTGAGCGATACAGTTGTTCTGAGCTTCATCTCCAGCCGTTGTACCATCTATCTCGTTGCAGATTTGAGTCTGTCCTGTAGTAGGATTTACTAGTACCACAATTGAATGTAACCAGAAAGCGCTGCGAGGAGAAGAATCGACGTGACGGCTAAGGTTTTCATTCTTTCGCGTCTTCTATCGCGCGTATGGAGGGGAAAAAAGCAGGGCCGAGAGTAAAAGTCCCCAGCACCGCACCAGCCAACGGACCCCAACCGTGTCCGAGAAGGATGCCGCTCTCTATCGCGCTCGTTTTCTTGCAGTCAAGAAAAAACTTCAGGTTTCCATGAGAGCGCAGCCCCTTTAATGGTAGATAGATAAACGGACTTCGGTTGACGGATTACGGGCTTTGCGATAAACGGCAGGCGTTTCAATGCTGATCTCAGTTCCCTGTCCCGTGGAGGCTTCAATGCGACTAAGCCGATTCCTTATTGTTCTGATCGTGTTTGCGCTTTGCATTCCAGCGCAGGCGCAGCAGCCGAAGAAAGTTCCCCGGATTGGGTATCTGGCGCCTGGTTCTCCCTCCGCTGCCAGCGAAAATGTGAAGGGATTTCGGAAG
>Ga0126384_10000906_pt1 | contig 17116 bp, 14 predicted proteins | sample PanSoiMetPlot_36_FD_92543 | JGI IMG/M metagenome (GOLD analysis project Ga0126384, IMG submission 92543) | Tropical forest soil microbial communities from Panama - MetaG Plot_36 | ecosystem: Environmental > Terrestrial > Soil > Tropical forest > Bulk soil | place: Panama | collected 2016-02-17 | reverse complement strand
TGCCTCAAGACTGTCAAAACCTATGAAGAGGTTCGCGGTCACATCGGCAAGGCCTCGTTCGTCCTTGCTATGACGGAGTACGACGAGGGGATGTGACCGATGGTCGATAACAATTGGTTAGCGGAGCGGTTCGAGGCCCAGACGACGCACCTGCGGGCGGTGGCCTATCGGATGCTGGGCTCGATGACTGAAGCGGAGGACGCAGTCCAGGAAGCCTGGCTCAGGCTAACCCGATCCGAGACGAGCGCCGTCGAAAACCTGGGCGGATGGCTGACGACAGTCGTAGCCCGGATTTGCCTGGACATGCTGCGCTCGCGCAAGTCGCTGCCCGAGGAGCCTCTGAGCTCCGACGTGCCAGAGTCGATCGCGAGCCGCAAGGACGCGATTCAGCCCGAGACCGAAATGCTTATGGCCGACTCGGTGGGTCTGGCGCTGCTCGTGGTGCTCGAGACGCTCTCGCCCGCCGAACGGGTCGCGTTCGTGCTGCACGACATGTTCGACCTGCCCTTCGACGAAATCGCCCCCATCGTGGGCCGGTCGCCGACTGCAGCGAGGCAGCTCGCGAGCCGCGCACGCCGCCGAGTCCACGGAGCGTCTGCTGTTTCCGACGCTGATTTCACGCGCCAGCGAGAAGTCGTCGACGCGTTTCTCGCTGCCTCGCGCGGCGGCGACTTCGGCGCGCTTCTAGCGGTCCTCGACCCAGAAGTTGTCCTCCGAGCCGATAGCGCGGCCGTTCAGACGGCCGCGGCGAACAGAGGCCGCGGTGCCCCGGAGCTGTCGAGCGAGGTCCGCGGCGCGCGCGCGGTGGCCGATACGTTTAAGGGGCGTGCCGGGGCTGCACAATCTGCTCTGGTCAACGGAGCCGTCGGAGCCGTGTGGGCTCCCGGTGGACAGCCGCGCGCTGCACTCAGCTTTAATATCCAGCACGGGAAGATTGTCGAAATCGAAATTGTCGCGGATCCCGCGCGCCTCCACGAGCTCGATATCGCGGTCCTCAGCGACTGAGCAACCAAAACCCTCAGATCAGGCCAATCAATCAGCCGCTATAAAAGACAAATGGGCCCGGCGGGGACGCGCCTGCAAGCTAAGTCAGTGTTGCCTTCAGCTGAATCTCAGTTCCAGCCAACGCTTTTGATACTGGACAATTTTGTTTGGCATCCAGCCTGGCAGATCGAACGCAAACCAAGCGCGCTACTCTTTCACGCGATGCTTGATGAACGCTCCCTTCTCCAGCTCCTCGAACGCGGTGCGCAGCTCTTCCTGGGTGTTCATCACGATCGGACCGTACCAGGCGATGGGCTCCCGTATCGGTCGGCCGGAGATCAATAGAAACCGCACCGGCTCCCCTTCTGCGGACACGGTGACGGAATCGCCGTCGGTGAAGGAGACCAGGTGCCGGTCGGAGATAAGTCGATCTCGTTTCTCACCGATGTACCGGTCTGCCACGGCCTCGTAGCTGTAAGGATCTCTTTGATCGCAGAACACGCCCTTGCCGCTGATCACGTAGGCGAACACCGTGTGCCCTCGCGGAGTCCGGTGAGAGAACGTCTTTTCTGCGGGAAGGCTCACGTCGAGGTACTCGGGGCTCGTCACCACGTCCTGCACTGGCCCGGTGACGCCCGCGATCTGGCCCGCCACGACCCTGACCGAGGCGCCGCCGGGGTCGGCAACGGTGGGGATCTTCGAGCTCGGGATCCCGCGATAACGCGGCTCCATCATCTTGTTTGACTTGGGAAGATTCGCCCAGAGCTGGAATCCGTACATCGCGCCCTGCGCGTCGCCCTCGGGCATCTCCTGGTGGACGATGCCACTGCCGGCCGTCATCCACTGCACGTCCCCGGGGCCGATGACGCCGCGATTCCCGAGGCTGTCCTTGTGCTCGACCTTACCCCGCAGCACGTAGGTGATCGTCTCCATGCCCCGATGAGGATGCCAAGGGAAGCCCTTCGCATAATCCGCTGGACGATCCGACCGGAAGTCATCGAGCAGGAGAAACGGATCGTACTGCTCCGGCGGACCGAAGCCGATCGCCCGGTGGAGGTGGACGCCAGCGCCCTCGACTGTCGCGCGACTCTTGATGACCTGCCGGATGCGTCTCTTCTCTTCCATCGTCTTTCCCTAATTCTGAACCGGGCCATCCGCTGGCCGTTATCCGCTATCTAGAACACCTTGGCGTAGGTCACTCCAATGAAATCGCGCCGGATGTTCAAATGGAGCGGGATGGGTTCCGGGTCCTTTGACGACGGGCGCACGTGAATGGCGTAAACGAGAAAAGCCGAGCCGGCGCCGATGCCCGCCCCGACGAGCACGTCCGTGGCATAGTGTTGATCGCTCATAATCCGAAGAAGACCGGTAGTAGCAGCCGCCGCAATCGCGACTCCACAAGCGCCGCCATCCAAGAAGTCATTCCCATACAAATGGAGCTTGAGGTGCTGCAAGCATCTTAAGGTAGCAGCGGTGCTCGTAATTATCGCGTGCCCACTGAAGAAACTGAAATTTGGGCCCGAAGAAGTGCAATCTGGAAGAGTGGGATTAGTTTCACACTCACGCACGAACGGGCGTTGTCGGCCAGCGATGCGCTTGGTGGATGTATCAACGAACGCGCTCAGGGTAATCGCCTCGGCATCCAAAACAAACATTTGCCACGCCAAATCCCAGCGTTGGTGGCCTATCCCAGTGATGATCACCGCATCGACGAGGAATGGTAGGGTGCCGATTCCAACAAGAAGATAGTCGCTGATGCTTGACGCGTGCGATCTCGCTGCGGACGATTCAAGTCGCAGAGCGTTTCGCACCCCGTCATCAAAGAGGATGCCCCCGGTCCAGTGTGGGCTATCCAGACTGATGGTGCTGATTCCAATCGTGGCTAACCCGACGGCTGGAATGGCCACCAGCTGCCATGTGTGCACCGGAGCCCAGTCCTTGAGGGAGTAGAATTCAGGCTCTGAGTCTGCGCGGCTTGCGGCGGGAATCAGGGCGAAGAGCATCAGGCCAAGCGCTGCGGTGGAAATCCTCGAAGAAGAGCGCGCCGCTGGCATATGCAATCTCAGTCTTCCGGTCGTTCCAATCCAACGATGCGGAAACGGTTCGGCCCTGTTTGATAGAGATAGATTCGAACGGGGGATTCGCGAGCCTGACCGGGATACGAGGCCTGGATCTCGGCGACCGCATACAACGGATGGGCGTCCGATGCCTCAGAAGCGTTGGGCAGCTCGGCACACGCTTCACCTTGTCCGTTGGACCGAACCGAAATGTCGCGAGCTGACGTTGAATTAAAGGACACTCGTCCCTTGTACTGACGTCCGTCCTTTGCCGTCGCTTTGGGAAGCAAAGAGAGATCCCGCAGACAAAGCTTTGTCGTTGCATCGCCCTGCGCCAGTCGCGGCTCGCTCAAGGGCGACAGTCTGGTGAGCCAACGCTGCAAAATTTTGTCTCGACGCGATTTCAAAATGCGACTCGCCTCGGAGGCAACGATTGGGTTCGTAAACTGACCTTGCTTGACGGCAGCATCGATATGCTCGTCGGTGAATCGAGCGACGATCCGCGTCATCCAGGCGGCGTCGCGTTCGGTCATCCGGCTGAAGGCCGCATTGGGAAAGCCGTCGTGCCATTCATCGGGGACGAACTGAGAGTCGTCGTCGAAATACCCGAGGGTGACTCCCGCGGGCCCGAAGTGCACCTTCTCCCACGGACGTTCAACGACGCCGAAGGTGACGAAGTCTCGACCGACGTGCGCAAAGTCGAAGTAATAAGAATACCCCAATCGGCGGGACATCGCGTCGATCGGCCACAGGCTGCCGAGGGTATCTCCCCAGTCGATGAGGTAGTGCTTGACGAAGCCGCCGCCCGGCGCGTCTACAAAGGTTGCCAGCGTATTTCCGTCTCGGGAATCGAAGTGGTTCAACCATGCTGCCAACACGTATTCGGCGCGTAACTCCCGGCGATGTTCATGTGGAACGACGTCGTTGATATCGTCATCTCGCGTGCCCTGGTATGTCCATGGTCCAATAATCTTTCCGGAAATGAGCTCGGTCGCCATCGCTCGAAATCGGCCATCCTTTTCCTTGGGCGCGAACTGCAGTATCGAGTGCACCTGCTCGGGCGTGATTTTGTGTGCCTCCTTTTCTCCGCCTTGCGGCACCTGGAGAACCGATTCTTCAAAGTAGACGATCTGGTTGCAGGGCACGTGGTAACCCGCCGCATAGAAGATCTTCGAGCCAATCACGTCGGCGGCCGTCGCTCGCTCCGGCTGAAGGTCGTCATCGAATTTCAACAGGTAGCGTCGGCCGTCCCTGGCGTTGATCCGAAAGCCGGGAGTCTGTCCATCGAGCTTGGCGCCGACGACCGTCCAGGGTTGCGATGGGTCAAGCGGCGGACCCTCGCACGGGCCGCGCGCAACCTGCTCCGGAGTGAGCTCGGTTTTCCCAAGTCGATTCTCGAACCAGCTCGAGTCGGGCACCTCGTCCAGCGCGTTGACGTTCAGCGCCTCTCCGCTGTGATCGACCGCAAAGAAGTTTACGATCGGGTCGAAGATGCTGGCTCGGACCCCTTCCCAAACCAGTGGTGAGAAATACTCCTCCGGTACCTTTTTTTGGGGGCGCTGGTCGTCGTCGCGCCAGATCGGCTCACTGAGCGGGTACCGGCGATGATCGGCGGCGCAGGATGCGAGCACGATCAAAGAGCAAATGGACCACAACCGTTGGCGAACGAGCGATTCAAAAGCCATAGGTCGACCCGATAACGAAGCGAAAGCTCGACACCCGAAACCCAGTGTCGAATGGTTCAGTGCCGATTCCGATGAGGAACTCGAATCCCGGTCCGCCGTCACGCGATGATCGGAATCCGAAGCCCGACGACAGCCTCATCAGGCCGGCTCTCAGGCCGTCGAGGTGCTCCCCGAACACATTGCCCACCGCCACGTTCAGCTCTCCATCGATGAATGCCCAGATCGGCCACTCGTAACGCAGTTGGGCAGCGATGGCGCTGCGGTCGTAGAGGCGACCGGGCAAAAAGCCCACAAAGGGCTGCGCGCCACCCAGCGTGGCCAGCTCGGTGAATGGGATGACGCTTCCGGCAGTTTGATCGACGAACGTGGTAATCACAGACAAGCTCAAAACGCGCGCTTGTCCCGTAACGTCCCAAAATCCCCCAACCGTCCCCCCGTAGCGGATCCAGGAATGTGGCGTATTGAACGTGTCGACGTCTTCTTCGACGTTCAACGCCAAACGAGCTCCGCTCTGCGATGCCGGCCGAGGCCGTCGCGAGTCAAGTTCAACGTTGGCGCGCCCGAGCCACACAGAGTAGGGCTGCCCAAATCCGGGCGGCGGGGGGAGCTGGCCGAGCGCAATCCGGTCGCCGACGGACGGATCGTTGCAGCAGCTGCCGGTACGAAATTTGAAATCGCGGAAGCCCACAGTGGCGCGGAGCACGCTCCAGTAGGCGGGGCGCCACTCCAGCACGGTCGACGCTTCGACTCGTTGAAATGCATACCGCGAGCGCAGAGCATCGTCGCTGCTCGGACCGATTCCGTAGAACGGCGCATCGGGACGGCGCGCCAAACTCGCGCCTAACGAGAGCGACGTGCGATCGCTGAACTTCCGGGCGCCAGAGAGTCCAAGGGCGAACCAGTCGTTGCCGCCATAGACGGCGGTTGCAGCGAGCGAGTTCCCCCTCGAGAGCGCTCGATTCCAGAAGAAGTAGACGCCAAACGTCGGCCGCAGACCAAAGTCATACAGGAGGAGTGGAATCCACCCGGCTTGGTGTTCTTCTCCAAAGGTGAAAAAGTCGATCAGCCAGGTGGGCCAATGATTCTTCTCCGCCGTTGTCACCAGCGCGCCGAGCGGGGCAGCAATTACGTATTTCGAGATAAGCCATAGAGGCGATAGAATGACTCGCGGCACCCAGAGCAATCCCTCGCCGAACGTCGTCGGCTTCGGACCGCGGCCGTCGTAGTTCGGTGCAGCGCGCTTTTCTTCCTCCGCCTGCGCGCCGCTTTGTGTTTCAGGTGCGCCGGCCTCGGTCTTTTTTTCCTGCTCCGGTCCCTCGCGCTCAGCTTCCTCGCGAGCGGCGCGCTGCATCTGCTGCGCTCCTGTTGGAGGTCTCACCTCCTGCGCCAGCGCCGCACCGCTGAGCGCGGCACACGAGAGCGCGATCGCCGTGTGCACGGCGAAGGGCGATACAACGATGTTTCGGCTTATCCTCCGGTGCACTGATTCAGCCCCCCTCGGTTGCGTTACGCCCGGCACGATGGACAAAGCACTTTCAATGTTTCACGGGCTAGAGTGGACAGGACTGCGGTGGCCATTTCGAAATGATCTTCCAGCGCCTCGAAGAATCTCGACAGTTGCGACTTCAATCCAAAGACGTCCTCATTTGAAACCAAATCATTGCGCCGAGGGACGCCAGCCAAGAAGTCGAGAACGCCAAGCGCGATCCCGGGGCCCAAGCGGATCGGCGATCGATCAGCGTACAGCGCCGAGACGGTGCCCGAGACGATCATGTACCCGTGAAGGGCGTTCTCGCCGCGCCTCCAAAGAAACTCCCCCTTGGGAGCGCGAAACGGGATCGTGTTCCTGGCCGCATCGGCCAGCGCCGTAGCGGCCGTTCGCCTCAGGTCCTGAGCGCGCTGGATGAGAAGCATTCGCTGAACCAGATCGAAATTGCCATGTTCATCTTTTGAGCCACCGATGGGCATCGCGAGGAGGGACTGGTCGCCTCCGAGGTTTTCTCGCTCCATTAAAAGCCGGGCAGCGAGCCCGTGAGTCAGCTGGTGAAGGAGATTGGAATCGTCTTCGAGCGCCTCGAACATCGCATCGCCGGGGATGACCAGCGCCCGTACCTCGGTATCGGCCACCGCCTCAAACGGCATTCCGATCCCGGCGAGGAGGGCGAAACCTTCCAACGCTTCGCGGACGCCTCGGGTTTCCCCGGTGCTCGCGCGCACAGTCCCACTGAGGATGTGCCAGAACTGGTTGGAGATCTCCGACTGATGCGCGACGACATCGCCCGCCGCAAACCGCACCTCCTGCGCGTGATAAGCGAGCGGCGCGAGCGAGGTGGAGGTGAGCTTGCTGAGCAAAGGAGAGGTGCGAAGGTGCAAGATCGAATCGAGTAACTTGGAAGTGTCTTGTCTAGCCGGCATAGGCGGTTTCCGTTGGCGAGCGCGTGGAAAGCATCAGCAGCGCGTGGTCCACCACCTCGGCGAGCTCGGGCGGCGCGTCGGCGCGAATTGCCTCCAACTTGGGCCGGAACTGCTGAAGACCCAGCTCCGCGGCGTGGTACGCGGCAAGGCATCGCACGGTTCCGCTGCTCGCCTGTAACAATTGATCCAGCAGTTGTTCCAGCGTGAGAGGGTGAAAGGCGTAGTAAGCCAAGCCAGCCCGGAATCGGTCGTCGGAATCGGATTGCCCAATCAAAGCCAGCAAGGCGTCTCGTTCGGCAGGTTGCACCACGGATTCCAGAAGCTCTTCGGCGCTCGAGCGGAGCATCGCGCTGTCGCTCCGGAAGCCGCGAGAAATCCAGTCGAAGTCCTCTCTCGGGTGCTGTAGATGAAACAGTCGAAACACGCGGTCGATCGCCAGCGTCTCTTTGTCGCGCAACAACGCCCGAAGCAGCTGGTGACCCGGCAAAGACGGCTCCGTTCCTTCGCACTCCTCGAGCGTCAGCCGCCAATGGAGATTTCGAAAGGCAATCGTCAGCGTGTAGCCAGTCATTTGCTGCAGGGCCTCGCGATCCAACTGGAGATTGGGGTGGCGCTCCTGCAGGTGTCGCAGCGAACGCAAAATGCGGTAGCGCACGACGCCTTCCTTCTCGTTGCACAAGTGCCGCAGCAACGAGTCGGCCGCCGCCTGCGGCGGAAAGAGCGCCAGGGTGGCCGGGATGGCCCTACGCGCGCTGCGGTGGATGGTGGAGTCTTGGAGCGCGTTTTCGAGGTATTCGCGCGCCGGATCTCCTATCGCCAGCAAAGCATCGCGAGCGGCGGAGCGGGCGGGGCGGACGGCGAGCATTTCGATGAGCGCGGGCAAAAAAGAGGTTGAGGGCATCTGTCGCATCGCATGCCCAACCTCCATCTTGACTGCGGCCGAGTTCGAGCTTGCGAGCACAAGCAGCAGGTTCGCAAACTGAGGTTGAGGTTGTCGGCGAATCGCCGCGGCCACCGCCAGCTGCTTGGGCTCCTCGGGCTCGGCCAAAAGCTCGATCAGCTGCTTCGAGGCGTCCTCGGCTTTGAGCTTGCCGTTCGCGGTCAATCCCACCAGCGCCGTGGCTCGGACGATTGGGCTTTGGTCGTTCAGGCCGGCGCGGAGATCTTTGTCCTCCTGCGTCTGAGCAGACCTTGCCCTCAGCGCGGCCGCCCGAATCTCCGGGTCTGGATGCTGCCTCAAGCGGTCGAGAATCGCGATGTCGTCCTTGCGCTCTGCCTCGGCGAAATACTCGAGCGTTCGAAGCACGATTTCGCGCGACGGGTGAAAGAGGATCAGGGCCGGAATGAGGTGCGTTCGCCGATAGGCCACCAAAAGCTCCAGCGCGGTGAGCACCTCGCCGTCGTCGCTGCTGTTGAGCGCTTTGAGCAGCGTCTCGAGCGCGCCGAGATCGAGGTGGGGCCTTTCAGTGAGCACCGGCAGTCTTCCTCGGCGCAGGATCTGGCGAAAGAGATCCAGATATCCACCCTGCAGGCCGATCACCAAACAGACCGAGCCGAGGGCAACCACCGCCAGCGCTCCGGCCAAGATCCGCGGCGCGAAAGACACGGCTCCAAGGGCGAGGACGCCGATAGCCGCCACCGTTTGACCCACTCTTTGGCCGACGACGTCCACCAAAGGCTTCACCCGTTGCCGGATCGCCTCGTCGACGGGCAGGAATAACAGCTCGTTGCCGGTTCGGTGAACGGAGAAGCGAAGAATTCCGTCGACGGCCTTCAGCGCAATCGCCAATAGCATCCCGCCTGCCGCCGCGAGGGCCGCGCCACCGGCCACGAACGCGAGCGGCAACACCAGCAGCGCGCGCGTGACTCCGGCGGTCCGCATCAGCAAACTCACCCCCACGATTTGGACGACAAAGCCGGCCACCGCCTGGAGGAACGAGACGCTGGCGAACACCGATGCAAATTGCGCGGGGGGGACGCTGCGTGAAACCCAGCTCTTGAAGAGATAATCGACGAGCGTCGCGCAGACGGAAACGAGCAAGGAAAGGAGGAGGAGTCGGCGCAGATAGGGGGCGGCGTCGATCTGCCGCATCGCCTTCCAGCTGAGCGCCTCGGATGCCTTAGTGGATGGCGGGCTCTTCCCCTTTGTCGCCAGAGCCACCACCAGCGCGCTCGCCAGGAAGAAGCCCGCCCCGATAAGTAGAAGGTTGCGGGCCGGGTACATTTCAACAAGGCCGCGCGCTATCGCCGCGCCCACCGCCGCGCCGGTCGTGCTTCCCGCGCCAACGAAGCCGTAGACTCTCTTCGCCTCGGTGACGGTGAAATTCTCATCGAGCGTCAGCCAGAAGGTGACGACGGCGAGCGACGAAAAGAATGCCGGCCACAGGTAGAGTGCGTAGAGAACCCAATCCCCGGACTCTGCAACAAACCAGAAAGCTGCCGTCAGCGCGGCTCCAAACACCAGTCCCACCGCGAGCAGCTTGCGGCGATCGAATCTCTGCAGTGCCGGCATCCGCAGCTGGGAGGTAAAGAAGGCTAAAGCGGCGATGCTCAGATACATCCAGGGCAACTTGGTGGCGGGGATTTTCGCCAGGAAGAGCGCGTCGCGCGCCGTCTCCAAGAGCGTGTGGCCAGCGATCAAGGTCGCCAGGAGAGCGAAAGCGGTGAGGACTTCGCGCCGTTTGATAAGGCTGAGCGCGCTCATCGGTTTGCATCCATCGCATACAGCGGGCTGAAGAGCGAGAGCAACATCAGGCGGCGGGTGCGGCGCTCGGAATCGGGCGTTTCACCGGCTCTGCGTGTTCGAGGTGGCGTCGGTACTCTCGGCCAAGGACCAAGACCAGCCCCACCCAAGCCAAGCCCAGCGCTACGTTGAGGGTTGTGAAGGCGGTTGTGCGCGCGCCAATCGCGCCGCCGAGCCAGACGCCTGCCGCGGACAACACGTCGCCCACGCGTACCAGGAAGGTGTCAATCACCGCCTTTGCCTTGTATTTCGCATCTCGCGATACGACGAGGAAAAGCGAATTTCCAGCGGTGCTCTGGAGGGAATAATCGATGCTGTTCTCGGACACCTTCGCGGTCAGCGAAAGGGCGAGGACGGGAAAAAGGCTGAGCGCCAAATTTCCGCCGAGCGAGATGATGGGAAGAACGAGCAGCGCCCCGGTAATCCCGGCGTACTTGAGGATTCGGGAAACAAGAAACAGCTGAATTAGTACCTCGACCAGATTGACGTATCCGAAGTAATCCGCCTTGAAGGATGCGACGTATTGGCTGAATGAGACGGTAGAGCTGGTGTGCTCGGATGCGCTCTGCAGAAGAATTCGGTCAAGCACGTACTCGCCCACCGTGTTGACCCAGTTGCGAATGATCGCCAGCGCGCCCACCAGGATCAAATAGCGCTCGCCAAACAACAGCTTGAAGCCGCCAGCTTCGCCGAACGGCTTCTCCGGGTTGACCGAAACGCCCTTCTCACGGCATGAGTTGCAAGTCCGCCGGTTCACGATCCAAAAAAGAGCCAAGCACACAAGCAGAGTGGCCGCGGCCACCAGCATCAGCCCGTAGGGCCCGAAGAACGGGAAGAGACCTTTGGCAATCCGCGTGCCGATCACCGCTCCGACGGAGCTTCCTATCCCCAGGATGGCGAAGAGCCGCTTGCCTTGCTCGGGAGAATAGACGTCATTGGCGAAGCTCCAGAACTGGGCCACCATCATCACGCTGAAGACTCCAACCCAGAGAAAGAAGGGAATCCCCAATGGCATTTGCAGCCGGCCGAGAAGCGCGAAGACGAGCAAATCGAAGGTGAAAAAGAGCGTCACCCAGGTGATCAGCTTCATCCGGCCCACGTGACGCGCGAGCACGTCGTAAAGCTTGAGGATAGGGATCAACAACAGCGCCTGCCCCGCCGCGGTATAGGATTTGGCCTCGGCTCCGCTGGTCAGGATGAGTGGCTCGCGCGAGACCTTGAGCAGATAATAGGCCGTCAGCAGAAGGAAGACGTTCAGCGTGAGCAGAACGGCAGTCCCTCCTTCGCCGCGGCGAACATCGGCGAACAGGCGAAGGATGCGCTCGAACGGGCCAGGTCGAGCTTGCGCGTCGCGGTTCTGAAGGTCCATGCTCCCTTTCAGGAATCGGACCGTAATCGGACTAGAGCCGCGGCGCCACCGTACAAATCACTCGGTGCCCAGGGTTAGTCGCGACTGTCGCTAAATCCGACAGTGGATTCGAAGCTCGCAACAGCGGTTACGGAGCGACTTGGGTCCTCGCCGACTCCGAATACCGACGCTCAACGCAGCGCTGCCTCGACCAGCGCCGGAACGCCCGAAATGTTCTTCCCGAGACCCTCCGAAAGGCCATATCGCTTGGCAATGAAAGCGCTGTCTTGGTAGCTAACCCAGACGCGGCCATCCGATGCACGCCATATCAGCACCCGGAGTGGCAGATCGAGGGCGACGAGGGGTTGCGCTACCATCAGTGGGGTTCCCGCGCGCGGACTGCCAAAGATGAGCACCTGCTCATCTTGCATCTCGAGGCCCACTTCGCGCGCTCCGGCGCGGTGATCAATCCGGGCGAAGACGGTAAGGCCTTTGCCGCGCACGATTTCGTCGAGGCGGCGAAGTGTTTCGTCGACGGAGTACGGACTCAATTGGGAAATCACTCCGTCAGCCGAAGGGACTGTCACTTGTGCGCCCATGATTCCTCCTGCAATTGAAAACAAAACAGCTGCTTTCAACGTGGTCATTGCTGCACCTGTACTGGGGCACCGGTGCTCGCGGGCGTGCCGGCGGCGATGACGAGATACCGTCTCGGCGTCGGCTCGCTGGCCTGAACCACCTGGCGGATTGGCCCAACGGCGTTGACGATGGCAGCGCCTGCGGGGTTGGTCATGAAACCGGCGAGCGGCTCCAGCTGAACGGTCCCCTTCGGGTCCGAAGAGAGCGCGAGCACATATGCCTTTTTGGCTTCGAGGCCGGTGACGGCGGCCTGAAGCACCTGGGTCAAACCTTGGTCGAATAGTGAGACGCTGGTCGACGAAGGGCCGCCAACAGGCCCGAGCACGAGGTGAGCGGCCTGGCCGGCCGCGCCGAGCGGCTGAAGGTTCCCGGTGCCGGCTCCCTCGGGGACCGCATTCGGCACATAGACGACCGCCTGCGCCGCCTGGCCGATGGGGGTGGTGGCGATGACCTTGTTCTGGAGAGTGTCGATCGCCGTCATTGCATCGCCGTTTTCGATTCCAACGTAAACGCGCGTCCCATCGCCAGAGGGCCAGATGCCGTGCGGCAGCTCGCCGACCGGGATCTCCGCCACGCGTTCGAACGTGTCAGTGCGAAACACCAATACCCGGTTGAGACCGCCCACGGTAACATAGGCGAAACGGCCATTGGCGTTTCGCACGATATTGACGTGATTGGTAATTGGACCGGTATCGAGGACCTTAATCACTTTGAACGGCGGCTTCGCTCCAAACACCATCACCTTGCCGACGTCTTTCAGGGTGAGCCAAACCTGATCCCCTTCCGGTGTCGCCGCAATGTTGGGGCAGAACGGTGATTCTTGTTTCACCGTGGCCACGACTTTGTGGCTGGCCACTGCGACGATTGCAGTCTCGGGGTTGAAGCTCGAGCAGACGTAGCCATATTTGCCGTCCGGCGAAAAGATCGTCATACCCGGCCCATTGGCGAGCTTGATGCGAGTCTTCTCGGCAAACGTCTTCGCGTCGAGCACTGCGACGAAGTCCTCTCCGCGGACCGTCACCCAGACCTGCTTACCGTCGGGCGTGAAGAACGCTTCGTGAGGCGAGCGGCCGACGTAAGTAATGTGCTTGATGGCATTGGTCGCCGTGTCGATGAAGGTCACCGAGTTGGATCCAATCGAAACCACCACCAGCGTGCGGTGATCGGGCGAAAACCCCAAGCCGTGGACGAGCAACTGTCCGCGGTACAGGGGCGAGAGATTCGCCGGCTGTGGATCGCCCAGCCGTATTACTCCGAGGTTCTTGTTGGTCGACGGGTCGATCACCGAAACGGTGTTCGAAAACTGTTCGGCGGCGTAGACGCGATCGCGGTTGCTTACCGGAATATCGGCGGCCGATGCGGTGCCCGGCGCTTGACCTGCGCGAGCCTGCGACGCCGCGAAAATAGCGACGAAAAAAGCAGTCGCGGAGGCGCGAGTGATCTCAGTGCTCATGATGCACCTCAGAATTCGCGGGGAGCTGCGTTGGCGCCGGACTGCTGGGCGGAAGAGGGTCGCCCAAAGCCAGATGCATCACCGCGATCTCCTGCTGCTGCGTGACGATGATCTCCTGTGCAAGCCGCTGCAGGCGTCCATCCTTGCCATAGCGAATCTCGACCATCGCCATGTCAATGGCGCCCTGGTGGTGCGGGATCATCATGCGCGCGAAGTCGCGGTCAGCATCGCCCGTGTAGGGCACGTGCATGTCCTGGTGCATGCGCGAGACCGCGTCGTTCATCATCGCGCGAAAGCCATCTCCGTCGCCGGAGCGCCCACCTGGTGCAGCGGCGCCTCCGAACAAGAGTCCGAGCAGGAAAACAACAGACAATTCCAACGCCGGCACTACAGTTTTCGTTCGGGCAATCATCTTTCCACTCCCTCGGTCGTCGCCGCTGCAGCGCCAATGACAACTATCGACCGTTAAACCAAAAATGAATTCTCACACACGACGGCCAGGTGTTCGGATCGGGACGGAAGGTGGCTGCTGCGGAGCGACTGTCACCAGAGCTGCCGTGCCGACTGGAATCGCGATGAGTGAGAGCAGCGCGGGAAGACTCCAGGCCCAAAGACCCAGACGCGCTACGCTCGCTGCGCCCGCTGCGCAACCCACGAAAAAGCCGAGCACGAGTGGCCAAGTGCCCCTGAGCTTTTTCGCCGCCTCCTCCAGAGTCCACGGCCCCGGCCAGGCGAGAGCTACCAGCGCGATGACCGAGGTAGCGACATTCCCAGTCATCACCGAGGTGGTCGAGCCTTGGTGGAGCGACACACGGACGAATGCGTTCTGAAACGCCATCGCGGCCACCGCCAGCATTGCGGCCGCGATCGAATCCGCCGGCGCGAGGGCAGGTCCGTGGGCGGTGCGAACCACCAGCCCAACGATTAGGAATAGCAGAAGCGATTGACCTACCAGCAGTGCCCCTCGTCCTCCCGCGTTGCCCGCCCGTCGCGCAAGGAGGTACGCGACTGCCACCGTCAAGCCGAAAACAGGGATAGACAACAGTTGCGCGACGTGGGGTGGCCCACCGTCCACTATCTGGGCAGCCATCACCACGAGATTCCCTGTGATGTGCGCGGTGAAAACGCGTCCGAGGCTAAGAAATCCCGTGACGTCCACCAGTCCGGCGACCACGCTGAGAATTACCAACAACGCGATGTGGCTGCGCCGCGTGGCGGGTGTCGCAGTCACGGCTTCAGGCTTTGCGAACACGTTCCGCTCCTGCCGTTGACGTTGTTGCAGAGGTTCGAATCGGCCGAGCGCGCGGCGCCAACAACGGAGCGCTCAAGCCAAACCCCATCGCAAGGAATATCAACAGGGCGGTTGATCCTTCCGCGAGGACCGTTGAGATTAGGCTGGAAGGCGCGTTTACCCCCAGCTCCGCCATCTGCACCAGCCCCGCTGCCACCCGGAAAAGAAAGACGCCGGGAATCAGCGAGACAACCGCGGCGAACGCCATTGCTGCAAAGGGCAGTCGCAAGCGGTGGGAGAGCGGGGTCAACACCAGCCCGACGAAAAGACAGGCGAGAAACGCCGCCGCGTACGCGCTGGCGCCCACCGACAGCGCCAACCACCGAAGGGCGTGGGCGACCATTCCCACCGCGATGGGAATCGGAAGATAGCGCCATGGCATGGAGTAGAAGCTGCCGTACGCGGAAATCGCCAGACCCGCGGCGACGACGTCGACCGCCAGCGGCACCGATCGCGAGGGCGGCGATAGAGGTAGCGTGCCGCCGACGAGCCAGAGGCCGAGCAAGAGGCCCGCGGAAATCGCCGCGATCACCAGAGTCGCGAAAGCAATCCTCGAGCACCCGAGCGCAACGCGGGCGCGCCCGAGATCGATCAGCCCATTGAGGAAGTGCGGGCCAGGGACGAGCACCATGCACGGGCAAAGCGCGACCAGGGTCTGCGGCGAGCTGAGCTGATACCGCTGGGCAACACCTCCTACCAGTCCGGCGAGCATGGCGGCGCAGAATGGCTGAACGAGCAGGTTGGAGCTCACGCGCGAGATTCCTCGCCGAAGGATCGCGCCAGCTCCGGCGCTGAGCGCGATCAACGCAATGCTCGCCGGGTGGACGGCGCCGAAGATTACGCTGAGAGCGGAGGCACCCACCGCCGCGGCCAAGGCGAACCTCCCCAATGACACAGGAGGAAGGTCCGCTATTTTCGCTAAGGCCGGCCACGCGTCGGCCGGCTGAGCTCGACCATCACTCATGGCATCGACTGTTTGCTCGGTAGCCAACACCTTGTTCATGTCGATGCCGGCGGGTTCGACCTGTGCAACGTCGTGCTGCGGGCCCGCGCTGCCCTCTAGCCGAACGATCAGCTCGTCCCACCGCGGGATCAACGTCGCGCGGTAGCCCAAAGCTTGGGCAATGCGATTGCCCCCGGTGACGGTCCGCTCCGTCGTCTCGCCGTTGGCAAAGAGGAGCGTGGTGGTCCTGAGAATCAGCGCTACGGGCTCCAAGCTCGGTGCGTCACGCTGAACCTTCGCATCAGGCGAAGGAGGATCGTGCGAATGCGCCACCAGCGTTGTCATGGATCGGTCACCGCGATGGAGCGCTGGTCGCGACGTAGGGGCGAACCATCTTCGCCGGGTCGACGATCCGATCGAATTCGGTCTCGTTGACGTAGCCGAGTTTCAACGCCGCGGCCTTTAGCGAAAGATCATTGTCCAGCGCGTAATGCGCAATCTTCGAGGCCTTGTCATACCCGATCACTGGCGAGAGCGCGGTGACGAGCATCAGCGAACGCTCGACGTATTCTTGAATCTTCTTGAGATTGGGCTTGGTCCCTTCGATCAGGAATTTTCGGAAATTTGTGCATCCGTCGCTGAGAATGGTGATCGAATGGGTGACGTTGTAAATCATCAGCGGCTTGTAGACGTTCATCTCGAGGTACCCGCTTGCCCCGCCAAAGCCGACCGCGACGTCATTGGCCATAACCTGAACGGAGATCATCGCGAGCGCTTCAGCCTGGGTTGGGTTGACCTTACCCGGCATGATCGAGGAACCGGGCTCGTTCTCTGGGATGATCAGCTCGGCGAAGCCAGCGCGCGGTCCGCAGGACATCAATCGGATGTCATTGGCGATTTTGTAAAGCGATACCGCGAGCGTTCGGAATGTTCCCGAGAGCTGCACCAATGCGTCATGGGCGCCTTGAACGGTGAACTTATTCGGAGCGCTCACGAACGGCAGGCTGGTAAGCTTGGCGATCTGTGCGGCGGCGGCCTCCGGGAAGTCCGGAGTGCTGTTGAGGCCTGTTCCGACGGCTGTTCCGCCAAGTGCAAGGCGATAGACTCCCTTCAGTGCATCGTCGATGCGATCGAGATCGTCGCCGAGCATCCCGACGTAGCCCGACCATTCTTGCCCCAAGGTGAGCGGGGTCGCATCCTGCATGTGGGTGCGGCCGATCTTCACCACGTCCTTCCACTCTTCAGCATTCGCAGCGATCGCGTCGCGCAGCTGCTGCACCGAGGGAATCAGGCGCAGCTTGGTGTTGATCGCCGCGGCCATGTACATCGCCGACGGGAACGAGTCGTTCGATGACTGGGCCATATTGACATCGTCGTTGGGGTGAACCGGTTTCTTGCTCCCGAGCGGTGTTCCCGCGATCTGGGAGCAGCGGTTCGAGATCACCTCGTTCACGTTCATGTTGAACTGGGTGCCGCTTCCGGTCATCCACACGTGGAGCGGAAACATGTCGTGATGTTGGCCGGCGATGATCTCGTCGCAGACCCTGGTGATCAGCTC
>Ga0126384_10000904_pt1 | contig 17117 bp, 17 predicted proteins | sample PanSoiMetPlot_36_FD_92543 | JGI IMG/M metagenome (GOLD analysis project Ga0126384, IMG submission 92543) | Tropical forest soil microbial communities from Panama - MetaG Plot_36 | ecosystem: Environmental > Terrestrial > Soil > Tropical forest > Bulk soil | place: Panama | collected 2016-02-17 | reverse complement strand
GTCGTTAGCAAGGACGACCTGCTGCAGGCGGTATGGAGCGGCCGAATCGTCTCGGAATCGACGATCACCAGTCACATCAACGCGGTTCGCAAGGCAATCGGCGACACCGGCGGGGAGCAACGCCTGGTCCGGACGGTTGCCCGCAAGGGTTTCCGTTTCGTCGGCAAGGTCGGCGATATCGGGGATGCGCGACTGCACGGCGCTTCAACGGTCGTCGTACACACCTCCAGCGAATCGAGGGAGTCGCCGTCCGTGCTCGTCCTTCCGGACAAACCCTCCATTACCGTCTTGCCGTTCCACAACCTCAGCGGCGATCCGGAGCAGGAATATTTCGCCGACGGCGTGGTGGACGACATCATCGTTGCCCTGTCGCGCATGCGCTGGCTGTTCGTCATCGCGCGCAATTCGAGCTTCACCTACAAGGGCCGGGCGGTGGACGTGAAGGAAGTCGGCCGCGCGCTTGGCGTGCGCTACGTCCTGGAAGGCAGCGTGCGCAAGACCGGCAACAAGGTGCGCATCACCGGACAGCTCAGCGACGCCAAGACCGGGATGGATGTCTGGGCGGAGCGCTTCGAAGGCACGCTCGACGACATCTTCGAACTGCAGGACCAGATGGCAGAAAGCGTCGTCGGCGCGATCGCGCCACAGCTCGAACGGGCGGAAATCGAGCGCGCCAAGCGAAAGCCGACGGAGAGCCTGGATGCCTACGACTATTATCTGCGCGGCATGGCAAAGCTTCACAGCGGAACTCGCGAAGCAATCGAAGCGGCGCTGCCCTTGTTCTACAAAGCCACCGAGCTCGATCCGGAATTTGCGTCGGCCTATGGCATGGCGGCCTGGTGCCATTTCTGGCGCAAGGTGAATGGCTGGATGACCGATGTGCCCCGGGAGATCGCCGAGGGCACCCGCTTGGCGCGGTTGGCGGTGGAGCTCGGCCGGGACGATGCTGTGGCGCTCACGAGAGGAGGCCATGCACTCGGTCATCTCGCCGGCGACCTCGATGGCGGTATCGCGCTGCTCGACAGGGCCGTGCTGCTCAATCCGAACCTCGCCTCCGCCTGGTTCCTTGGGGGTTTCCTGCGCGCTCTCCACGGTGAAACAGACGCCGCGATTGAGCATCTCGCGCATGCCGTTCGCTTAAGTCCACTGGATCCGGAGATGTTTAGGATGCAGGCTGGGATGGCGCTGGCACATTTCTTCGCGGGGCGCTTCGATTCCGCTTCGGCTTGGGCCGAAAAATCTGTCGGGAATCTACCCAGTTTCCTTGCCGCGGTCAGCTTGGCGGCGGCGAGTCATGCGCTCGCTGGACGAATGGACAAAGCGAAGCAGGCGATGCAGCGCGTTCGCACGCTCGATCCATCACTCCGTGTCTCCAATCTCAAGGACTGGCTTCCGATCCATCGCCCGGACGATCTAGCGCGGTTCACGGATGGACTGCGGCTGGCCGGGTTGCCCGAGTGACTACGGCAACGTCTTACGTCTGGGAGCGTCAAGAGGCAGCTTCTTTGAAGCAGTAGACGAAGGTGCACGTCTCTGGCGGCGCTCTATCGATCAGTCCGCTTCTGGCCGATAGCAGACATCGGCGAACGTCCGCTTTCGACCGAAGCCGGACATCGCGTGCTCCTTGGGCGGGCAGCCCTCGTGAGCGTTCTTGAAGCCCTCCAGGGTAATAGCGTAGCGTTTCCCAGCCGCTCAGCAGTTAGGTTAGCTTACCTTGTCGCTTGGGTCCTTCACCCGCTCTTTGAGCAATTCCGACATGGGGAACTGTAGATTGTTGCCGCGCGGTGGAATCGGAGACTCGAACCACTTCTTGTAAGCTTTCTCAAAGTCGCCCGATTTCATCATGGCTGTGAGAACTTCATCTACAAGCGCCTTGAATTTCGGATCGTCACGGCGGAACATTAGTCCGTAGTAGATAGTGTCATAGCCATCAGGCAAGAATGCGTACTCAGCAGGGTTCCGCGAGTTTGCCTTTTCCCCGGCCAGCAGGATGTCATCCTCGAGGAAAGCTGCGACGCGCCCCGTACCAAGCATGAGCATGGACTCACTGTGATCCTTGGCTTGGATAACCTGCAGCTCTAGGCTCTTAGCCTGACTGATCTGACGCGCAAACCCTACGGCGTTGGACCCCTGGGTGGTCACAACCGTCTTACCCTTTAGATCCGCCGCGGTCTTCAGTCCCGAATCCGCCCGCACCAGCCATCGTGGCTGACTGACAAACGTTGCAACCGAAAAGCCTACCTCTCTTTGGCGTGTTGGATTGTTGGCGGTTCCCCCGCATTCGATGTCAACGGTTCCGTTTTGGACCAACGGAATCCGGTTCGACGAGTTGACCGCTAGGTAATCGACCTTAAGATCACGCATGTTCAGCTGCTGCTTAATGCGCTCTGTAATGGCCTTGCACAAATCCATGGAGAAACCAACGGGCTTCAATTCGGCATCGAGATAGGAAAACGGTATGGAGGCCTCACGATACCCGAGGGTTACCGTGTTGGTGTCTTTAATCTTCTTCAGCGTGTCGTTCTGCGCCTGAGCTTGCACCGACGCGAGAGCGGTGGCCGAGCATGCAACGATCAATAGAAATTGACTGACCTTCATTTTCCAATCCTCCAATTTGAGACAACAGCTCGCCGATTCAGATTTAGTACAAACAAGCCCACGGACCGCTCAATCGATTTGTTCGACCGTATCCGTCGTCCTCTTCGGCTGCTTACCGCGGCGGCTGATGATCTCAGCGAGCTGATCAACTTCATCAACGGTATTGAACATGGCGAAGGAAATACGAATTCCATCGCGCTCGGGGGATACTCGGACCTGCTTCGAGGCGAAGTAGTCGAGCCACCCTCCACCTGGGAGATCGAGCACATAGATATGTGAGCGGTAATCGCGTTGCCGTGGGCCAATGACGTGAATGCCCTGCCGATCCATGTGATCAATAAGGCGGTCACCGAGATCCAAAACGTGATTTGTGATGTTCTCCACCCCTATGCGGGACACGAGATCGAGCGCTGCTCCTAAGCCTTGAATGTCGGGGAGGTTGTAATTGCCGATTTCGAATCGCCGCGCCGTCTTATGAAGAGCGAGCTGATCGGGACGCGCGACATAGTCGTCCGGCGGCTCGGCCAGGCTTGCCATGGCCAAGTAGGCGGGTTGAAGCTCCTCGAGCGTCCTTCGACGCACGTACAGGATGCCCAAGCCCTGCGGTACGAGCAGTCCTTTGTGGCACCCGGCCGCCAATATCGACACGCCCAGCGAATCGACATTCACCGGCATAACGCCCACCGACTGCATAGCGTCTACGACGAGGTGAATGCCTTTGCTCTGACAAAGCTCGCCGATGCTTGCAATGTCGTGACGGTGACCGGCATGAAATGTAACGTGAGAGAGCGAAATTACACGGGTGCGGTTATCCACATACCGTAAGAAGGTCGTAGCGTCAGCCCAATCAGTCTTTAAGGATATAAAACGTATTTCGACGCCCTTACGACGCAGGTTAAGCCACGCGTAGGCATTGTTCGGATGGTCTCCCTCTATCATCAGGACATTGTCACCACGCTCTAACGGAATCGCGTTGGCCGCGATATTCAGTCCCTCTGAGGTGTTCTTCGTGAACGCGATTTCATCGGGAGATGCTCCAAGGAGGTTGGCAACCCGAGCCCGCACTTGCTCCACTCGCCGCATCCAGATCGGCTTGGGCCCGGCATTCTCGTAGCCTTCGCTGTAGAAATCATCGAGCGCAGCGCGAACGCTTGCTGCCAGCGGAGTCTGGTGTGCAGAATCGAAGTAAAGCATTCGCTTGGTCACCGCGAATTCCCTTCGAACTGCTGCCACGTTAAAATATTCAGTCATCAAATCGTCCTGAGAATTGTGTTGGTCTGATCCGGAGTCGCTTCCAACTCCGTGACGAAAGGCTAGCAGGGTTCCAAGCACTGACGTCTCGGATTCCGAGAGTCAACGAGCTAAGACGTACGAGAAACGGAGGTCAATGCTTATCCTCCATCGAGCTCGCTATGGATCGCCGGGAGGTATTTGACCGTCCGGAATTTGAGACAAAATAATCGGGGCCAGCCTATTTGGGCTGGCCCGGATCAGCGTCCCCAAAACACTCAGATGATCCTGCTCACGCGAGAGGCATATCCCCGAAGGATAGGAACCAGCTTTGCCATGTCGCCAACCGTGTGCCGGCTCTTCGGCGCGGATAGCGTCAACGCCGCCACGACGTCGCCATCTTTGTTCTTCACAGGTACCGCAACCCCAACGACGCCAACGACATACTCCGAGTCGTTTAGTGCATAGCCGTCGGTGCGTACTGCTAGTACTTTCTTTCGCAAGATTTTGGGGTCGGTCGTGCTGAGCGGAGTGATCGACTCCCAAGGTCCAGTCAAGAGAAACCTCGACAGCGTTTCCTCGTCAAGCGAAGCGAGTAAAACGCGGCCGCTCGATGTGCAATGAAGGGGCGTCTTCTGCCCTGCCTGGAACTGAAGCGTTAGCGGTGATTGACCAACCGCGCTTGCAATGTATTCCACGCCCCCCGTCGACATCATGGCGAGGCTGCAGGTCTCGCCAGTTTTGCGTGCTAAGTCATTCAACAAAGTTTGCAGTGGCGCGTAGACAATTGTCGAATGCAGAATCGACGTTGCCAAATCAAGTAACCTGGGTGCAACGGCATATTTGCCTTTTACTGGCATCTTTTGAATGAGCTGCATTCTCGCCAAAGTATTGACGAGCCGATGCGCTGTCGGCCTCGGGATGTCCAGCATGTACACGACGTCCGCGGGAGAGGCCATCCCCATGCTGGCTATGAGCTTGAGGACATTGAAAAGGCGTGCAACCGGTGTTGGAGAAGCAGTATCGTCAGGCTTATTGGACCGTGGTGGCATAGCGGGTGTCTTCTTCCTCCGTACAACCGATCAGCGATCCAACGGCCGAGGGGGGTCAATACTTGCACCCACTCTTAGTGTAACAGCGGCTAAAGAATAGACTCGTCGGTCAACCGCGATCGAGCGGCTGCTTCTGGCCGATAGCGGACATCGGCGAACGTCCGCTTCCGACCCATTGGTCTGTCGTGTTTCGAAAAGCGGTCATCCGCAATTCGGTGCGCAGCCCCAAACGGTCAGCCGCCGACGTGCATTCGCGCGCGGATGGCAGGCGCGCTGTAATATTGACCTGTTGCGCGCCCCCTCCGGCGCATCGGACAACATCATGGCAAATATGTCGCACACGTCGCGTTTGCGACCGCTCCAGGTCCGGGTGCCTTCGGTGCTTGCGAGTTTGGCTATCGCGGCGCTGACCCTCGCGCCCGCCACGACGGCGGTGGCGGAAACGGTCGCGTTCGAAGTGCCCTACAACGGGCGCACAATCAAAATCGAGGGGGAGCTCAAGCTGCCACCCGGCCGCAACGGTCCCTTTCCGGTGGTCATAGGATTGCACGCGTGTGACGGCCCGGGCAACTATTCGACCAACTTCTGGCTCACGACCCTCGCCGCTCAGGGCTACGCGACGTACCTGCCGGACAGCTTCGGTCCTCGCGGATACTTCAATATATGCGACTCCACGTCGTTGGTCACGGCTGCGGAGAGGGCGCAGGATGCGCTCCTCGCCGCGACGACGCTCGCCGCACGTCCCGACATCAGGGCCGACAAGATCGCGATCCTTGGCGTTTCACATGGAGGCGGCGTCGCCATCCGCCTCTCGCGCGAGGTCGAGGCTCGCGCGCCCCTGAACCAGAAGCTCGCGGACGCCGGAGGCAAGATCGTCGCCGCCGTCGCGTTCTACGGCTCGTGCATGCCCGACCTTAAGCATCCTGCCATCACGCCACTGCTGATTCTCGTCGGCTCTAACGATGATTGGGCGCTGCCAAAGCCATGCCAGGAGTTTGCCAACGAAGGGGCAAATCCGAAACTCGTGCAAATACACGTATATCCAGGTGCCGGGCATTCATTCGACAACGCATCATTCCTCATTCCTCGAAGGGTTTACGGCCATTGGCAGGCGTTCGACGCCGAGGCAACCAACGATGCCCGATCGCGAGTGATCCAGTTCTTGCAGCCGTTGATGCAATGAGCGGTCACAAGGCGTGCGAACCCGTCCGGCGGAATGCCCCGAACGGCCGCTATCGGTATTGTTCGTGACCGGCAGCTTTTGGCCGATAGCGGACATCGGCGAACGTTCGCTTCCGGCCCAAAGCGGACATTACACCGCCCAAACAAAAGCCCCGCCGAAGCGGGGCCAGTTGCGACGCGAATTGATTTACTGCTTGCGCTTGCGCCGACCCGCAAATCCGAGTCCGGCGAGGCCGAGCAGCGCGAGCGTGGCGGGTTCGGGGACGGCGCCGGGAGTTGTGGTTACGTCAAAAACGACGGATGCTCCGCCGATAGCGATGAACACCCCATTCGACGTGCCGGTGAATAGTGCATCGGTGCCGTTAAAGCTCACCTGCGAGAAGTCCCCGGCAGCAAGGTTTCCCGAACTGTAGGAGACGCCTTTTATCACCTCGCCATCGACAGTCTTGAAGTTGCCGAGATCAATCGTAAACGTGCCGGTAGTTGAGAGGGTACCTCCAGAAAAGCTAAAGGTGATCGTGTCGTTGCCCGGGGACGTTTGGCCAAAGCCAACGCTACCGGCCATACCGGACGAGGCGCAGTTGTCGAAATTAGGACCGACGCAGAAAACCGCTGGACTTGGCCCATCGGTATAGGGACCCGTTGTCCCGGGTGGGGTGATCGTTGTATCGCCAGTTACGGACGTGGTCATGCTGTATGTCGCCCCGACAATCGTCGCGTTGGCAACAGGTGCAAGTGCCAGAGCGAAAGCAGCCGCAATGTATAAAGCACGAAGCCTCATGAGGTTCTGCTTCGCGGACGACCAACGAAGTTGTCGTTGGACGATTAGGGCAGCTTGCGCCGCCGCGCAAATCCGAGTCCGGCGAGGCCGAGGCCGAGCAGCGCGAGCGTGGTTGGCTCCGGCGCGGGCATTAGGTCGCACCAAGGAGGTGTGGAATGACCGAAATCCTCACTGACGCTATCCGATATTGGGAGTTAAGGCGTATCCCGTATAACGCCGTGCTCTTGGCCGTTGTCGTTACCCTCTTCTTGATCGGATGGCCAGCATCTCTCGGTCACATAACCGTCAACTCGGCCGAATTGATCTTCGTGCTAGCGGTCTTGGCGAATGTTGCGTACTGCGCGGCCTACGTTGTTGACGTTGCTGCCCAATCGTCAGCCTACCGCGCGACCTGGAAGCGATACCGGTGGGTGCTATTTGTAATTGGGGTCCTTTTCGCCAGCATCTTGGCTCGCTTCTTCGCAGCGAAGATCTTTGGCTACGCAGCCTAACCACTCGCTCAACCGGCCTGCTCGCTGGCGGTGCCCGCAGTGCCCGCTTCTGGCCGATAGGGACATCTGATTTACACGGACTGCACGATAAGCGATGTCCACTCGCACGAACGAATACGCCCAACCTATCGGAGAGCCTATCTCCGGCTGGGCCTCACGCACAATGCCTGGTGGTGTGACTCTTGAAGGTGTGTATTGTCAGCTTGTACCACTGAACACCGAAGTCCACGCCGGCGATCTGTATGAGGCATACCGTCTTGCGCCGGATGATCGGCACTGGACCTACATGCCCGTCGGGCCATTCGACAACGTTGCAGATTACCGGCGCTATGCCGAGGTAGCAGCGAGCGGCACCGATCCTCGACACTACGCGGTCATCGACCGCAAAACGAGCAAGGCGGTTGGCACTCTGGCCCTGATGCGGATTGATCCGAAACAGGGCGTTGTGGAGGTGGGCCATGTGATGTTCTCGCCGTTGCTCCAGCAGACGCCAATGTCTACCGAAGCGCAGTTTCTCCTCATGACTTACGTTTTCGACGGGCTTGGCTATCGACGCTACGAATGGAAGTGCGATAGTCTCAACGCGCCGTCTCGTAAGACGGCTGAGCGGCTCGGCTTCAAGTTCGAGGGAATCTTCCGTCAGGCAATCATCTACAAGGGACGGAACCGCGATACTGCGTGGTATTCCATCATCGACAAGGAGTGGCCACAGCTAAAGTGGGCGTTCCAGACATGGCTCTCGGCGCAAAACTTCGACGCGCAAGGCCGACAGCGGAAGTCGCTGACTGATGTGCGCAAACTCTAAGTTGCGAATGTGAGCGTCCGCCTTCGACCCGAAGCGGACACTCGGCCAGTGCACGGCATGATCATTGAAGCGACATATGCGCCTTAGCTTCCTCCTGTAGCAGGCGTTGCTTTTCTTCGGCCGTTAGTTTTTCGGGCTCGAGAATCACGACAAATTTCTTGAGTGTGCCAGTAAAGGCAAAGGGCATTTTGCTTGCATACTCCTCGACGACGGGCGTTCCCGTGTCCTCCCCAACATCGAAGGTTTCATCAAGAGAAAACCGCACTCCGACGGTTTGCGGAATTTTCCCCTCGGCGACTTGCTTTCCATCGACAAACAACGTGCCCGTCGCGCCTTTGCCGTGCCCACCGCCGTCGTACCGAAAGGCAAGCCGCACAACGTGATCGCCCTGCGGAAGTGGCTGATCGGAAACGATGCGGAACTTGTGCTGTGGTTGGTTTGAATATGCGTACACAAATTGAGGCTTGCTGTCCTGCATCAGCAAGGCCCAACCACCGAAACGCCCGCCGATGGTTGCCAAGACCCCGCTCGCACCATTGCTCGGGACGTTTACCTCGGCCGCTATCGCCCAGGACTTGTTCTTGAAATCGGGCGCCGAACCTTCCGGGATTCGCACCATGCCAGGGTAATAGGTGAACTCGGTGCGCCCTCGGGTAAGGCTGGGACGAATCGCCGGATCAGCCCTGCTCGCGAAACTCGAATCGAGCGGATAGACGTTGTACTTCCTCGCCTCGACATCGAAAGCGTCCTGCAACTCCTTGAGCTTGGTGGGATTGCTCGCTGCCAGATCGTTCGCTTGGCTGAAATCCTGGGTTATGTTGTACAGCTCCCACTTGAAATCATCCGGGTTGGGTTCGGACCCCATGGTCACCCACGGCAGCCGCAGCGGGGTAGTGCTCGCCATCCAACCGTCCTTATAGATTGCGCGATTACCCACCAGCTCGAAGTACTGCACGTTATGGCGCGTCGCCACCGTCGCGTTGTCAAACGTGTACACGAGGCTGGTGCCCTCAAGCGGCTTCTGCTCGGTTCCGTCCATCACCTTCGGGGGCGTGATTCCGGCCGCTTCGTAGATCGTTGGCACTATGTCAATAGCGTGACTGAACTGCGGGCGCAAGCCGCCCTTGTCCTTGATGCGCGCCGGCCAGGCGATCACCATGCCGTTCCGAGTACCACCGAAGTGGGAGGCAACCTGTTTTGTCCACTGCATCGGCGTATCCATGGCGAGCGCCCAACCGACTGGATAGTGGTTGTAAGTCAGCGGGCCTCCCAACTCATCGATCATGGACAGCAAGTAAGGGACGCTCTCCTGGACACCGTTGGCAGCTTCCCCCACTTCGTTCGTTGTGCCTTGGAGGGTTCCTTCGGCGCTCGCCCCGTTGTCTCCCATCACGAAGAAGACGAGCGTATTGTCGAGCTGACCCGATTCCTGTACCGCGTCCAACAAGCGACCGATCTCGTGGTCAGCGTGCGAGAGCGCCCCCGCGTAGACCTCCATCATGCGCGCGAAGACGCGCTTCTGGTCCGCGGACAAGGAATCCCACGCAGGAATCTCGGCAGGACGCTTGGTTAGCTGGGTGTTGGGGGGGACGACGCCGAGTTTGATCTGACGGGCGAGTGTCTCTTCCCGAACCTTGTCCCATCCCTGGTCAAACTTGCCCCTGTATTTTGCGATCCAGTCCTTTGGAGCGTGATGAGGCGCGTGTGCGGTGCCGGTCGCGTAGTAGAGGAACCAGGGTTTGTTCGGCGCGAGCGCGTGTTGCATCCGCATCCAGGCAATGGCTTTGTCCGCCAGGATCTCGTCGAGGTGCTTCGAGCCACGCACCTGCTCTTCATTTTCAATGGGCCGTGTGTTCTCGAAGAGCGCGGAATGCCACTCGTCGGTGTCTCCGCCGATGAATCCGTAAAAATACTCGAAGCCTAAGCCGCTGGGCCACAGGTCAAACGGACCGGCCTGGCTGGACATCCAGTCGGGCACGTTATGCATCTTCCCGAACCATGAAGTGTTGTAGCCATTCTCCCTCAGTACTTCCCCGACCGAGCCCGAGCCCCTGGAGATAAGAGAGTTGTAGCCGGGATAACCCGTCGCCATTTCGGTGATCACCCCGCTGGCGTTGGTGTGATGGTTGCGTCCCGTGATCAGCGCCGAGCGGGTCGGTGAGCAAAGCGCCGTGGTGTGAAAGGCGTTGTAACGAAGTCCGGCGTTGGCAAGGCGCTGGAAGTTGGGCGTCTCGATCGGGCCACCGTAGGTGCTGGTAGCGCCGAACCCGACGTCATCGGTCAAGATCAGCAGGACGTTGGGAGCGCCTTTGGGGGCTTCGACCCCCTTCGGGAAATCGGGCACCGAGCCCTTCACCGTTCGCTCGATCTTGCCTTTGAACGGAGCCTCGGGCCGGGGCAATACCTCCTGTGACAACGCAGCGCACGCAAACAAACCAGCAACGACGCCTCCAAGCAAACTGCGGCCATGGAATGTCATAGTCACTCCCAGTCGGGTTTCGTCAGGTGAGCCAAATAGCGAGGCTACCCCGCGTGGCGAAGGAGGCGCAACTAGCCCAAGGTGCAGTTTCATCAGGTTCGTCCGAGTGTCCGCTTTGGCCGATAGCGGACACTCCTGCCCGCTACGCCGACGACCGAAACGGGTTGAATTGTGCGAAGCCGCTGAGATCCACATGTTGAATCTCTGGGCGGGCTCCAGGTCGTACTCGGGATACTTGCAGCGGATTGCTGGGATCGCGCGATCAAGAGACCAGCGGGAGCACAACCGCTATGAATATGCTACCGGTTACGCGATTCTGCTCCTCGGGGCTCTTCCCGTAGTTGCCACAATTGATAGCAATAACCAAATCGAGATCCGGCACCACAAATAGCCTTTGTCCGCCCCACCCAATTCCGCCGATCCAGTGATGCGGGCTGGATTGTTCCGCTGGCACTGCGTCGCCCATGTACCAGTGGTAGCCATAGCTGCGGTAACGATCAATCTCGACGGTCGGCGTTGTGATCCTTTCTACCCATGCTGCCGGCACGAGCTGCCGGCTTTGCCAAGCGCCCTTCGCAAGGACGAGCTGACCGATCTTCAGCATGTCTCGTGGCAGCAGGCGCAGACCTGACGCCGCATGGGGCTCACCATCTTGACCTCGTGCCCATTTAACGGGACCAAATTCCATTGGCGCGAAAAGCACTCGGCGCGCATAGTCAACCAAGGGCATGTTGGTCCCGCGCGCGATGAGATGACCGAGCAATGCCGTTGCGGCACCACAATAGACCCACTTCAGTCCGGGCTCGCGCACAATCGGTAGGGAAAGGATGTACCGATACCGGTCAGGTGCCGCATTCATCGCGGTTTCGCTGTTGCGCGGATCGCCGTAGGGCACGCTTAGTTCGTCCCAATCGAGGCCCATGGTCATGCTGAGGACGTGGGCTATGGTGAGTTTGTCACGCCTCGGTTGGGCGTCCAGGTCAGCATATTCTGGGAACTGCGCGTAGAGCTTTGCGTCAGGCGGCGGCACGTTGCCATCCGCAAGGGCGATGCCGTACAGCAAGCCCACCACACCCTTCGTCACGGAGCGCAGGTCATGGGGGACGGTGGGGTTGAATTCGACGAGGCCGAGCTGTTTGCCGGATCGGCTTTCGTCTTCGCCTGGCTGATAGTGCTCCAAGATGACTTTGCCATGTTGCGAAACCAGCAAGGCATGGAGGCCCGACAGCTTGTCGTGCTCGGTCACCAGCGCCAGGCGGCGCTCAAAGTCTGCCGCCGTACCAGCGGCAAAAGCGCGTCGTGCGGGTGCGGTCATGAGAACGACGCCCGCGCCCAGAAGCATGCGACGTTTGAGTCTCATGGAGAAATCCTCCGTGCTTGCTCAAACGCTTTGATGCCACGAAGCCCTGTCGAAGATTCGCGTGATTAATGAGTAACGAAACGTTACCGCGCCGATCGAAACGGGTTGAATCGCTCGATCACGCCAGAATCAACGTGCTGGATCTCCGGCGGGCTGATCAGCTCATACTCGGGACACCGGCAGCGAATCGCGGGCGCTTCCAGGACATAGCGCGCCTGCAGCCACCGCTGGCGCAACGTGTCGAAGTAGCGGAAGCGGTAGAGCTCGAGCCGCAACGCGAGTGTTGCGCGCACTAAGGGCTACCGGCGGTGCGTATTCGGCGCTATGGCTCCCGGCTTTTTTGCGCACTCATGTACTTCTTGTATGCGGCGATCCAATCTGTCGCAATCTCCCGTTGCGCTTCGTCCAACCGCACCTTGCCGTCGCACGCGAGCCGGCAAAGCTTTGCCTCAAGGTCGTCCTTGCGATCGGCGCTCCACTCGCCGACGAGCGATTGCGGCCACAGATTTGCCGGGTCCTGTGGAGCACCAGCCAAGCACAACGGGACTAGATGGTCTTCTTCGTAATTGTCGAAGTCGTCCTGCGAATAGCCATATTTTTCCATTTGTAGCTTCTTAAGCGAGTTAATGAAGCTAACTGACGGGCGGTACGGCCGCGTCCAGTTTTTGGTATGGCATAGGACACGGTACTGCACTTCGGAAATCGCAGAGTTAATGGCTCCTGGCGTGAGCTGACGATCAGGCAACCCGCCCGCACCGGCGGCGACGCACAAGCACGAGACCGAACTGACGAAGGTCAGCGCGACACGTGAAATTGGCGCAAGGATCAAGCTTGTCGCTCCCAGAAAGGGGGCCTATAGCTATGTCGCTTCGCTTGGCTCCCTACCCCCTAGTACATGATAGCGCGCGACGGGGTCGGGACTCCTGCGGGGCGGCGCATGTCCGCTTTTGGCCGATAGCGGACATCGGCGAACGTCCGCTTTCGACCCAAAGCGCACATCCTCTGGCAATTTGCGCATGGGTGATGTCCGGCCTATAGTCATCAGCACCCAGCCTAATTCTGCGGGGAGACAGATGGCACGGGATCAGGGAGCAAATTCGATATCGCGGCGGAGCTTCTGCCGACCTTCAGTAGCGGTTCTCATGGCGGCGCGACTGCGCAAACATCTAAGGTCGTCCGTCGGATCGAAGCGCTGGGCATTGGGCCGCCTGACATGCGCGAGGTGACCAAGTGAAGCGGCGGACGTTTCTTTCGACCCTATTGCTCGCGTCTGCGGCCCGCCTCGCGTTAGCGCAATCGCCCGCGAAGATCTACCGAATCGCCATAGTCCACCCCTCACGCCCTACTGCAGTGTTGACCGAAGATGGGGGAATTTCGGCCTGGGCGGCGTTCTTCAAGGAACTGCGTCAGTTGGGCTATATCGAGGGAGATAATTTACGGGTGGAACGCTACTCCGGCGAGGGACGGACTGAGCACTATGCCGATCTCGCCCGCGATGTGGTGCTTTCGCACCCAGATCTCATCTTCACACTCACGACTCGGATGGGACAGCATTTCAAAGCCACGGCGACGACTATTCCAATCGTCGCGTACCTGGCCGACCCAGTCGGCTCCGGGCTTGCACGGAGTTTGGCACAGCCGGGAGGCAACATAACGGGGGTAGTTCCCGATGTTGGAGTGGACTTGGTAGGCAAGCAACTTGAATCCTTGAAGCTGGTTGTTCCAACAGCGCGTAAGGTGGCCTACCTTGCTCCACGAGCGGTGTGGAACATGCCCCAGGGAGCCGCCATACGCAAGGCCGCCAACGAGATGGCGGTTGAGCCTATCGGGGCATTGCTAGATGGCTCTATCGACGAGCCGGAGTACCGTCGGGTGTTCGCGGCGATGGTGCAGGAGCGTGTCGACGCCGTGATGGTGAATGACTCTGCGGAGAACTACACAAACCAGCGGCTTATCACGAAACTGGCCGAGAACGCCCGGCTGCCGGCGATCTATCCAGATCGGAGCTTTGTCGAACTCGGCGGTCTTATGGCGTACGGAATTGAGGTGGAAGAGCTCTACCGCCACGCCGCCCACCAAATCGACCAAATTCTGAAGGGTGCGAAGCCGGATGAGATTCCTTTCTATCAGGCAACGCAATTCAAATTGACGATCAATCTTAAGACCGCCAAGGCACTCGGACTTACGATCCCACAATCGCTGCTGCTGCGCGCCGACGAGGTGATTCAGTGATGGATCGGCGCACACCGTCTGCTCGCGGCCGGTTAGCTTGGTTCGTTAGGCATACATGCCGCGAATCGATCCGACACTGATCGTCGTTATTGTTGCGGTTGTCTTAGCGGTATTCGCTGTTCGTCTGCTATTCCGACCCAAGCAACCGCCCACGGCCACATTCAAGTGCGCTAGGTGCGGAATTGTCGCGCGACACTCGGAGCGCACTGCTGAAGCGTGGCGACGGAAGATAAGTCGGCTCTACTGTGACGCGTGTCACCGGAAGTGGCTGGAGGCACATCCGCGCCAAAGTGACACGACGACTCTTGGTTCGGGTGCATCTCGCCAGGGCTGCTTGGGCGTCCTTCTTTTGGCGGTGTGCGTACCAATTGCAGTAGTAATGGTTGCCCTGTATGCCTAACCACTCGCTCAACCGGACCGCGCACCGGCGGCGCTAAACGTCGCTACGTCCGCTTCTGGCCGATAGCAGTCATCGGCGAACGTCCGCTTTCGACCCGAAGCGACCAAATAAATCGCGTCGTCTGAGAGGTAATGATATCTACCGACCAACCTGACGAAGTGCTGACAACGACTTGACGACAAACCTGCTGCAGGCGTAGCGTTTCCCGCTGCATTTCTCAAGCCCGAACAAGAGCTGTCCTAGGGGGGACACCATAGGCAATCGGGTCTCGCGCTGGCGCGCTGCAATGGCGCGCGATTTCTGCCCATACTGCGGAGCTAGGTATTCCCGCTGGCTGCTGATTCTTCCAGGGTCCAGGGAGTCGGGTGTCCGCCGTGTTGCGTGCAAGAAATGCGGCAAGGAAGCCATCGTCGCAGGGTCGACTGCCCTTTGGTCTGCGACCGCAATGGTTCTGGCCGGCCTGGTCGCCTGGCTGGTGTTGCCGAACACACTCTCCAATTATTCCCGGGTGCTGATAACGCTACCCGTTGCCCTTGTCGCCGCAGTCATCGTCGCGCGACTCACCCTCGCCGTCTCGCCCATCGTAGCCCACTACCACTTGGCAGTCAGTTCTGGTGTTGAGGATGATCCAGACCCGACCACCTCACAAATGATAATCCGCTTCCTTGGCGTGATCGTTGGCATACTCGCGCTGTTCGTACCTTTCCTTGACTTGCGGGGCTTCCTGGAAAGCGCCAAAGCTGATCCGAAACTCTTGGGTGTCCCGCTCTTAGGCCTCGTGTTCATCGCCTACGGTTTCGGCGGCCCGCGGCTAATTGCATATTTGACTAGGCCGGATATGCGTCAAGAAGCTGAGCGTCGCAAGCGACTGGGGTACAAGCCAGGCCCAACTTCTGTGCGACTCGCAGATGAGTGACGGACTATTTTCCGTCGTGCATAGGACGGCTACTTTTCGTTAGGCGGCATCCATACTCCGTATGCACTCCCGTTTCCTTTCCCGCCGGTCGATTCGGAAGGTCCTTACCTGGATCGCGATCGCTATCTGTGCGGGTGCTATCTTCGGCGCAGTGTCGTACCGGCGCGACGCGGAAGACTACAGCTACATCCTGTTTTCCGTCGCAATGGTAGTTGCCATCGCAATCGTTGCGCCGCGCAAGTTCAGCAGCTGGCGCTCCCTTTGGGGTGATCCGTCCGACGAGCCAGGCTATTGGAGCGGCACCGAGCCCGAGGAACACTCGCCTGATAGTAAGCCTCCATCCAAGAAGGAAGACAATGCGGCCTAACCACTCGCTCAAGCGAACCGCTCACCGCCGGCGGCATTGGCGCGCCATCCGCTCGCGGGCGGTTAGCTTGGTTCGTTAGGCCCTAACCGCGACCGCACATGCTCGCACTGGCTCAGCTTCTCGCCATCCTAGCAACGACGTTCTTTGCCGGTGCCGCGATCTACGTCAATCTCGTCGAGCATCCCGCGCGTATGGGCTGCTCCACCGAGATTGCGGCGACGGTATGGGCACCGAGCTACAAACGCGCCACTGTCATGCAGGCATCCCTTGCCATCGTCGGGTCTCTGGCCGGTGTCGCCGCGTGGCTGCTCGGTGCCAGCGTCATGTGGCTGCTCGGCGCGCTGTTCATTTTCGCCGTCGTTCCTGTCACGCTGATTGTCATCTTTCCCACCAATAATCGCTTGCTTGCTACCGACCGAAATCTCGCTTCACCCGAAACACGCGAACTCTTGGTCAGATGGGGGCAGCTTCACGCAATCCGCAGTGTACTCAGCCTCATCGCATCGGTTATTTATGTGTGGTTACTCGTTGGGGCCTAACCCCTCGCTCAACCGGACCGCTCGCCCGCTTTCTAACCCATCGGGCTGACCAGCTTTTCGCTTTCAGCGAGATACTCCGCGATCAGTTTGTCTGCGTCCGCCCGAAGTGCAAGCGTGGAGGCCTGGTCACAGAGCGCGAGCTCCGTCGCCGCTTCGACGTCTGCCCGAAAGCGATCGCGCAAGAGACGAACGGCGTCGTCACGTACCTTAGCCGCCTGGTTGAGCCACGCTACGTCATTCGCAATGCCGCGGTTCATCGGACGTCGTCCGTGGAAGGGTAAGGCTGCGCACTCTAGCAGCCGTTTCTTTCAGCGAGATGGCCAACGTGTTACACGCGCGATCAAGGCGGCGTTTGTCATCTAACACGCAGCGTACATTGTCCGCTTTTGGCCGATAGCGGACATCGGCGCACGTCCGCTTTCGACCCAAAGCGGTCGTACACGAAAGCGATCACGCGACGCGCAGCTACACAGCTCTGCTAAGTTGGGCGCGGGTCAAGGCGCAGGAATCCGACAAAGGAGGCTATGGAGGCCAGGAGACAAACCGAGACGCCAAAGTGGTAGAGGTTATACGTCGGCCCTCCCAGCCCTCCAAAGAGTGACCAGATCAGAACGGCCGGCGTCAGAATCATGATCACCGAGCCGATGAGCCATAGGATCGTGCTATGGGACGCGTCGCCCGAGCG
>Ga0126384_10000902_pt1 | contig 17131 bp, 17 predicted proteins | sample PanSoiMetPlot_36_FD_92543 | JGI IMG/M metagenome (GOLD analysis project Ga0126384, IMG submission 92543) | Tropical forest soil microbial communities from Panama - MetaG Plot_36 | ecosystem: Environmental > Terrestrial > Soil > Tropical forest > Bulk soil | place: Panama | collected 2016-02-17 | reverse complement strand
GGAAAATCGTACGGCTGGATCATGAAAAACCAATGCCACGAGAAAGTGCCCCACTCCCGCGTCACGTTGTTGAGCAGATGATGCTGGGGAATGATGTCGAGAATGGCGGCACGCGCGACCTTTTCCGGATGATCGAGGCACATGCGGTGGAGCACGCGGGCGCCGCGATCATGGCCGGCGGCGTAGAAGCGCTCGAACCCGAACGAGGCCATCACCTCGAACTGGTCCTGCGCCATGGCGCGGAACGAATAGCCGCTATGGTCCGGCCCGCCAGGCGGCTTTTCCGAATCTCCATAGCCGCGCAGGTCAGTGGCGACAACGGTGAATTCGCTTGCCAAGCGCGGCGCGATTTTGTGCCAAGAAAGATGCGAGAATGGATTGCCATGCATCAAGAGCAGCGGCGGTCCCTTGCCGCCACGCATGGTCGCGATGCGCGCGCCGCTGGTCTTGACCTCGGTGCGGACAAACCCCTCGAACATCGCCCCACTATCGGCCGGGACGCACGCCGTGGCTAGTGCGACAGGACGGCGAATTCCGTGTAGCGGCCGGCGAGCCCTCTGCAATGAGGCTGGAGAGGCGCCGGCGGAGTGCTAAGTTGTCCCCGCCGCCGCTTCCAAAACGCGAATGACGCTGATCCTCTCCAACGACGACGTAGAAAAAGTGCTGACGATGCGCGAGTGCATCGCAGTCATGGAAGAGGCCTACACCGAGCTGGCCGATGGGCGTGGGGTGTCGCGCACCCGCTCCGACTGCTTTACGCCGACCACGCGAGCGGATGCGCTCTACAGCCTCAAGTCCATGGACGGCGTGGCTCCAAAGCTCGGCGTCGGGGCGGTGCGCATCAACTCGGACATCATTACCTGGCCCAAACGCGGCAACGCCATGCGCCGGGAAAAGGTCGCAGCCGCGCCGAATAACCGCTACGTCGGATTGGTGCTGCTGTTCTCGGTCGAGAACGGCGAGCCGTTGGCCATCCTGCCCGACGGCGTCATTCAGCGCATTCGCGTGGGCGCCGCCAACGGCATCGCGATCAAGCATCTGGCCCGCGCGGAGGCAAAGCGCATCGGCCTTCTCGGTTCCGGCTGGCAGGCCGGCGCGCAACTCATGGCGGCCTGCACCGTGCGCGACGTTACGAGCATTCGCTGCTTCAGCCCTAATCCAGAAAACCGCGGAGCCTTTGCCGATGCCATGACGGCGCTCCTCGGCGTCGAGGTTTCTCCGGCGGCGCAAGCGGAGGACGCCGTCAAAAACGCCGATATTGTCATGTGCGCCACCAACTCCATCGATCCGGTCTTCTTCGAACCTTGGATCGAGCCGGGAATGCACCTGAGCTCGATCAAGCGGCCGGAGATCGAGGCCCAGGCAATCAAGCGCGCCGATCGCGTCGTCATTCACTGGAACGATCCGGCCCCCATGCAGCTCGCTGCGGCAGGTGTCGTGATCGAAGAGAAAGCGCGGGGCCGAGGTTGGCGGCTTGCGGAGGAGATCGGTTTTGACAAACTTCCAACATTGCCCCAGATCATCGCCGGGCGGGTGCAAGGCCGCACGTCAGATGCAGACGTGACTTGCTTCATCAATAATATCGGGCTGGGCTATCAGTTCGCGGCCGCGGGCGCCCTCGTCTATCGGAAGGCGAAGGAACGTAGATTGGGTTACGAGCTGCCGACAGACTGGTTCACGGAGGATGTGCACCCTTGAGAGGGCGCACGCCGACCCGCCATCGCGCACACTGATGACTTAGTGATCAGCGGCGACCGCCCGCCGAGAGAATTGCGCGGGTGGCGTGGTCCGGACCGAAATCGTCCGTACCCTCAATCGAGAGCAGGTCCGACAGGCGCGTGCGCGCTCGGTTCACTCGGCTCTTGATCGTTCCCACCGCGCAGTCGCAGATGGCGGCGGCCTCCTCGTAGGAGAAGCCCGATGCGCCGACCAGAATGAGGGCTTCGCGCTGATCCGGCGGCAGCTTGGCAAGCGCCGCGCGGAATTCGTCGAACTCCACCCGGCTATGCTGCTCCGGATGCGACTTCAAGGTCTCGGCATAGGTGCCATCCGTGTCCTCGACCTCGCGCCGCCGTTTGCGGTATTCGGAGCGGAACAGGTTGCGCAGGATCGTAAACAGCCAGGCGGACATGTTCGTGCCCGGCTGGAACGACTCGATGTTTGCCATGGCACGCAGCAACGTCTCCTGCACGAGATCGTCTGCCCGATCCACGTTGCCACAAAGCGAAATGGCGAATGCCCGCAAACTCGGGACCGCTGCGAGCATCGCGTCACGAACGGATGACCGCATCGTCATGATCTCGACCCCTTGTTGTCGAATGCCTTGGCCCCAACCAGACGATCAGCTTCCTGCCCCGCGGCCGTCGCGGCCTCGCCGTCCTCCTCGGTTCGGTCGAATTGGTCCAGCAAGTCCTTGAAGCGGTCGGGAACGCCCTGGCGCAACACCTCGTCGTAGACGCGCTGAAGGATGTCGCCAATTCTACGCTGATCCTCACGGCTGAGGCGTCCCCCGCCCTTTCTAACTTGCGCGTCGGTATGCATGGTCGCCTCTGACCTGAGCGGATTCGTCTGCATCGAGTCGGCCCGAGCAGCCCCTTCCCGCGGATTGCCCACTCGACCCGGCTTTCTCTCGTTCATTTTGGCGCCCCCGGGCCAAATCCCCCGGCCCAGGGCCCCTCTGTGCTCATCGCATGATAACGTGGGGCAGTATGGTTCGTTCCCCTTCGTGGAACTTTTTTCCCACAGGGCCGTTGCCGCCGGTAATCTCAGATAAATGGGAGGGTGCCGTGTCCAATTCCTCCGCTGCGGTAGCACAATACCTACCATTCCTGCGCCGCTATGCCAGGGCCCTGACGGGAAGTCAGGCTTCGGGCGACGCCTATGTTGCGGCCACCCTTGAGGCGCTGATTGCGGATCGCGCAATGATCGAGGACCCCAGGGGCCCGCGCGTTGCGCTCTATCGTCTGTTCACGAAAATCTGGAACTCGGTCGCGGTCAACGGCGCGCCGGCGACGGGCGAGGACGAACTTCCCGGCGAGCATAAGCTTGCCAACATTACGCCGCTTCCCCGCCAGGCATTTCTTTTGGTCGCGCTCGAAGGCTTCTCCGAGCCGGATGCGGCACGCGTGCTCGATATCGACGTGATGAAGTTACGCGGTTTGGTCGAGGAATCCGGCCGCGAGCTTGCGGCCGAGATCGCGACCGACGTTCTCATCATCGAGGATGACACCTTCATTGCGATGGAGCTCGAGACGCTGGTGGAAGGTCTCGGTCATCGCGTGCTTGGAGTTGCGCGCACTCATGCGGAAGCGTTGGCGCTGACCAAGAAAACCCAACCAGGGCTCATTCTCGCGGACATCCAACTCGCCGATGGCAGCTCGGGACTTGAGGCCGTCAACGAACTGCTTGGGTCATTCGAAGCGCCCGTGATCTTCATCACCGCCTATCCCGAGCGCTTCCTGACCGGCGAGCGGCCGGAGCCTGCCTTCCTCATCGCTAAACCGTTCCAGCCTGCCACCGTGTCGGCGGTCGCCAGCCAAGCACTGTTCTTCGAGCGTACCGCGAAACGCCGCGAGCGGCGCGTCACGGCGTGATGGAAGGATCGGCGCGGAGGCGCGCCGTTAGTGCCGGCGCCGAACGGGCGCGCGCGGGGGGTGGCTCGCGCGCGAATGGCTCGCCAAGCCCACGAGAATGCCGACCGCAAGGGCAACCCCGAGCGTGACCAAGGGGCGATGCTCGACTTCGTCGGCGAGACGGCGCAGCGCCTGATCCCCGAGCTTGGCCGCATCGCCACCGATTTTCGCCACCTCGCCGCGCATGGAGTTGGCGCGTCCGCGCAGATTCTCGGCGATGCTGCTCAACGCCGAAGCGACGTTCTCGCCAACATGATCTACTGCCCGCGCGGCGGTGGCGGCCGAGCGGCTGCCGGCTGCTTCGAGGTGCCGCTCCAGCGTGCGCAGACGCTGATCTATGTCCCCGATTTGGGCGGAGATTGCGCGGGAATATCCGGATCGCTGAAACATGATTGCTGCGGCGCGATGGCCGTCACGCCCCTTAGTTGACGCTTTTGAGCCAAGTGTCGATCTGGCGCTCGGCTTCATCCTTGGCCACGCCATAGCGCTGCTGGAGTCGACCGCTGAGCTCGGTGCGCTTGCCTTCGACCACGTTGAGGTCATCGTCGGTGAGCTTGCCCCATTTCTGTTGAACCTTTCCTTTGAACGCGTTCCAATTGCCTTCGACACGATCCCAGTTCATCACGTGCTCCTGCGATTGTTGGAGATAGCGGGAAAACCCGACGGGGGAGCAAAAGTTTCAAAAGTTCCGACGCCCTCGCCGGGCACATCAGCTGAGAAAGACCTGACGCTTTCCCGACGAAAAAGACGGGGGCGTAGCCGACCTAATCTGTCGACTACGCCCTAGATAACCGGCCGAGCACGGGGAGGGGGAAATGGGCGGCCGGCTGCTCGTCCAACGCACGAGGCGCGGATTGGTTCCTGGCCATCCCGAGATCGCTGCGGTCGACGCGCTTTTGAAATAGTAGGCGCCTCGCCGCGGGGAAATTGCTGCGGCGGAAGCGCCTCGCGAGCTGCTCGGCCGCCGCCCACCGGAAAATCATCCTTTTTCTCAAGGGGTTGGAGGAGAGCCCCCGTCTGCCGCCGCGGGCGCCGCGCGAATCCCCCGACGCGGTGCGTGAACCTTCTCGCGGGTTCACGCGACTAATGAGCACAGGGATCGTGGGGAGCAACCCATGCGGCGTTATTCGCGATACTTCGTCGGCTGCGGCGGGGCACTGTTTGCGGTCGCGGCCTTCCTCCTTTGTCTTGAGCTTTCCGCCACCAGCACCGCTTCGGCGTCGTTTTCTCGCAGCGTGCCGGTGGTGAACCGCGCGCTCAAAAGCGACCGCCTGCCGCTTGTCTCGATCAAGAGCCGCAACGCCGTGAACGGGCCTGCCGAGGCGCAGCCACCGCCGGCGCCCGCTCCTAAGCCCAGACTGCTCGATGGCTGCGAACCCATCGTGAGCGCCATCGGCCAGTCGCCATTGGCACAAGTCGCCGGACGCTGCGTGTCCTGAAAAGGACACGCTTGCTATCGGGCACACCTTTCCGCGCATGCGGCACATTGGCCGAAGGGCGGCCGGTTCGAGGCGCGCGCGGAACCTTCGCGACACCGGCAGCTTGTAACGCGGTAATTGGCAAGAGGGCGCACTCGCTGGGGTCTTTTAGCTCGACGCGCCGGAGTCTTCTCGCGCCTCAAGGATTATGGCTCGCGATCTGAACCAAGCGGCCGCGGCCGCGCACTAAAAGAGCAAAATGCGCCGTGCTTGTTTGCCCGCTGCTGCGCTGCGGGACGCGCACTCGGCTGACAAACTGCGAACAGAACCGGCGCTTGACTCAAGCGGACCGTGGGCAAGAATTCGGCCGCACGAAACGAAAGCTGCGCCCGAAGCTCCGCTGGATCCAAACTAAGACCGTCGCATCGTGGATGTGAAAGTGCTCGAGATGCAGGACAAGGTTGAAAGCGCCGACAGTCGGGCGCGTGAAGCAGCGCCGCTTGCATCCGGTCTGGAACTGTTTCAACGCGCGTTTGACGCGGGACAGGTGGGTATATGGTCATGGGACCTGCGCTCCGGTCAGCTGGCGTGGTCGACCAAGCTTGATGATTTCCACGGGCGTCCCGAGGGCACGCGCGACGGGACGGTGTCAGTCACGCCGGCGGACTTTGCATTGCAGGATACGACAGGTGTGCTCGGCGCCATCGCCAAGAGCCTGCAGACGCGCGAGCCGTGTCGCCTCGAATACCGCCTGCCGGGACGATCCGAGCGCGAGGAGCGCTGGTTCGAAGCATGCGTGACCGTCATGATCGAGGACGGCGCGATCGTGCAAATGCTCGGCATGTGCCGAGACGTCACCGAGCGGCTGCGCATCAATCGCGAGGTTCGCGTACGCGCGCGCCAGCAGGAAACGCTCGCGCGTCTGGGCGAGCGCGCGCTGACCGAAAGCGATCTGCAGAAATATTTCAATGAGGTGGTCACCACGGTTGGCGACATCCTTGACCTCGAGATGGTGAAGATCCTCGAACTCGTGCCGGGCGACGCCGAGCTGCTGCTCAGGGCCGGCATCGGCTGGCAACCCGGACTGGTCGGCACCGCGACCGTTTCGACCGGCCGCGAAACGCAGGCCGGCTACACGCTCGCTGCTGGGCGCCCCGTGATCGTGGAGGAGTTGGCAGCCGAGACGAGGTTCACAGGAGCCCCGCTGCTGCGTAGGCACGGCGTGGTGAGCGGGTTGACCACCCCGATCGCGGGCCGCGACGGGCGGGCCTATGGCGTGCTCGGCGCGCATACCGCCAAACGGCGCAAGTTCAACGACTACGACGTGGCATTTCTCGCAGCTGTGGCCAACGTCCTGGCGGGGGCTATCCAGCGTCGACAGCTTGATCAACGCCATGAATTGATGATCCGCGAGCTGCGCCACCGCTCCGGTAACCTTTTCTCGCAGCTGCTGGCCCTGTTCTCGCAGACGGCAAAGAATTCGCGAAGCCTCCCTGACCTCGTGGCAAAATATGAGGCGCGCGTTCTGGCGCTGGCCAATGCGCATCGCCTCATCACCGAAGGCGGGTGGAAGTCGACGTCGCTCAGCGAGCTTCTCAACACCTTGCTCGCTGCGTTCCTCGATCGCATCTCGTTCAAGGGACCCAACGTCTTCCTCGAGCCCGACCCGACGTTTGGACTGAGCATGGCGGTCCACGAGCTGGCGACCAATGCAAGCAAGCACGGCAGCCTTTCTGTTAGCACAGGCCGCGTCGAACTGAGCTGGTCCGTAACGCGCACGGAGCAAGGCCTCACGCTCGTGCTCGATTGGAACGAGAGTCGCGGGCCGGCCCCCCGGCGGAGCAGACGAGCGGGTTTCGGCTCGCGGCTGATCAGCATGGTCATCGAACGACAGCTCAATGGCCAGGTGGAGCAATCCTTCGCAGCGGATGGATTGCGTGCGCGGCTGACGGTTCCTCTAACGCACGAGCGATGGCCGGGCAGCGCGCAGCCGGCCTCGGCCAGCGCTTCGCCATGAACCGGCGCGGCCGCTGGCCGACGCTCGCTTCGAGAGATCGACGCCACCTGCGGCAGCGAGGCTCGTCGTGATTGCGTCGAGGCCGGCAAGCACGAAGGAAACACGGGCCATCCAAAACCGCGCGCTTGAACGCGGGATGCGCGAGGGCATGCCTCCGTGCCGGGATACCTTCACCAGCGGTGCCTGCCGCGGAGTCGCCCGATTCGCGCTATTTTGAACAAAATTCGAATCGAGTCTGCTCCACCGCATTGATAAAATGAGCGCGAAAATCCATCCGCCAATCGCTGCAGACGCAGAGTCGAGGCGCCGTTACATCCAAAATTGCGTCCGGCGCGTTTCTCGTGGAGATGTGCGTGCTATTCATGCAACACTCTCCCGAAAAGGATCATTCGCGCCGGTGATATAAGCGCTTTTTCGTTGTGTCGCGGGTTCGGTTAGAGCATCGTTAAACCGTGCAGCGGTGGAAACCGCTCTGGCTAAGTGGTGATGGGAAGAGGGGGCGTCCCTCTTCGGTTGCTCCATCTGGGGCCTTCCGAAGGCGATGCTGTCCAGACACAAGGGGAATAGTCATGATGAAGATTGTACTCGCAACGGCTGCGTCCTTGGCCATGCTGAGCGCCGCCGCCGCCGCTGATCTGCCGCGCAAAGAGCCGCCGCCTCCGGCGCCGGCTCCCGTTGGCAAGTATCCAGGCAAGTATCCGGTCGGCAAGTATCCGGGTAAATATCCAACGCCCGCGCCCGTAGTGACGAAGGGCTAGCAATAATGTCATCAAGGGGGGTACTCGCGCAAAACGCGAGCAACCCCCCGCGACACTCCAAGCAGCGCTAAGCGCCGGCCGCTTCAGCCATTGCTGAAGTGGAATGATGATTAGGGGAGCCAACAATGCGTGATCATCAGACGAAAGCGCGCGCCCTCGTTTTGAGCGTGTGTGCAGCCGCGATCGTCGTGGGAATGCAACTTCAGCCTGCCAGTGCGCAGGACGCACCCGCCAGGGCGGCTAGCGCCAACCCGCAAGCAATCTATTACGTCGACTTCCGCGCGCGGACCGCCGCCAGCTACGGCCATGCCTTCGTCTGGTACGGACGAGCCGACCAGAAACAAATTGAAGTCGCGGGCCTTCATCCGGCGACCGAGAGCGTCATTCCCTACCTTCTCGGGCACGTTTTGCCGGTCCCGTCCGAAACGGGCAAGAGCTACGGCGACCTTGACGAGGACTATGTGACCGCGAGTTACCGCGTCTACATGACCGAGCCCGAGGCTAAGCGAGTGTTCGCGTATATCAAGCACTTGCAGGCCACGTCGCCCCTGTGGAATGCCGCTACCTACAATTGTATCGCCTTCATCCAAGATATTGCGCGATACATGGGCTTGAAAGTTCCCGGGAATCACCTGTTGTATCCGGAGGACTGGGTCAGCAGCCTCAAGCGGCTCAATGCTGGAAAGCGTTACATGTCGAGCCCGGCGGTCGCGCAGATCTCTTCAACCAAGCCCTCCGCCACAGCGCAGAAGCCTGCGGCCCCCGCAGGAGCGCAAACCGCATCCGCCTCGGGCGGCTACTGACGTCCCTTGCGGCTACTGACGTCCCTTAGAGAATAGAACTGACGGCGACTGTTGCGGAGGCATTGATGCCTCCGCTTCTTCATTGGGGAGCCGCGAGAGCGCGCGGTCCAAGCATGAATGTGATTCCGCCGTACCGAGGGCCGAATTCCGCCTCGGCTACGACCGTGTTCGTCGCGCGCTCGCCCCTGCCCGGGCGGGCGCTGAGCGCCGCAAAGACTATGCGGCGGCTGTCCTCGCCGGCCACAGCCGCGCCAGGGTGAACAGCAAGAGACCGGATGCGAGACAGGCAGGAACTGCGGTCCACAACCACGGTTCGCTTCCAGTCGCGAAATAGATCGTCACCGCAATCGGCCCGGCAGCAGCGCTACAAGCGAGGATGACCAGAGCCCAGGCGGCGGATACCGTTGCGAAACCATCGCGCGTTCGCCCGATGAGCGGTCCCAAGACGAGAGGCACGAATGCGAGCTGTGCGCAGGAGGAGGCGAACAAAAGGGCAAGGAACGCGCTGCTCGTGTAGCTCACCTTCAGGTACGCATCGGCGATGAAGAGGCCCGCGACGGTCGTTAGGACATAGAGTCCCCCGCCTGCAATGACGGTCCATCGCGTCGCCTCTCCGGCATCGTCTTCCTTTGCGGAGGCGAGTTCCGGCCAAACCGCCGGCAGCACGTCATAGCGAAGGGTGGATAGGCTTGCCGAGAAGAGCGAGGTCATCGTCGAGAGCGCGATCGCAAACACGCTGAGCAACAGCAGCGACAACGCTGCGGCGGCGAGCGCATTTTGCTCTGCGGTCAATTCGCGAAGGAAGCCATCGACTGCCTTTGCGCCGTCCGGCGTGGTCATGGTGACGACGGCAATAACGCCGAACATGCACATGAATAACGACATCAACGGCGTCTCAACTGCGTAGCCCCTAACGATCCCGCGAAATGCCGCGGGCCGTCGGCTGGGTTCAAGGTCCCCCGCGTCCTTTGCGAAGACCGCAATTCTCTGCCAGTTGGCCATATCGACGAGGGGATGGAAGAGCGGCAGCAACACCAAGGCCGTTAGTCCCACGCCGGACACTCGCGTCCCCGTCTCCAGCGCGGCGATGCTGTCAGTCACGGCAGCCGAGAGACCCTCGGAGTAGAGTTGCATGGCGGCAAGGACGATGACCCACGCCGCAAAGACCGATATGCAGGCGTTGAGTATCTTCTCGAATCTCCGGAACAGACGCGCACCGAACGGCTCGCCGCCGGAGCCGTTATTCGAAGAAACGGCGCGAATGGGACCGGTATCCATATAGCGCGAACGCCGGTAGAAAGGCATGATCGCGCAACAGGCGGCAACGAACACGATGGCAAATGTGCTGTGCGGGCTCATGGGCCGCAGCGCCGAAATCATCAGATACAGCAACAGAGCGGCCGCGCCGAACAGGCCGAGGTAGCACATGCCCAATTGCGATTGGGCCGAGCGCATCACGCCGGAATTTCCCGAAACAATTGCGTACACCGCCATCAAGGCCACAAGGCCGCACACGACGGCGTAGGTGGAGACCGCGTTGCCGGATAGGACTGGCTTGAGAAACGCCGCCAGGACGAGCGCCTCGCCGATTGTGAGCGCAAGGATCGCGAAAATCGTCAAGCCCGATGCGAGCAGCCGGACGCGCTGATCGTTCCCGTGTTGTCGCGCAATGAACTCGTGCACCGTCATCGATCGGCTGCCGCTGAGCGAGCTGTCGAGGAACGCGAGCAGCGGGCGGCGCAGGATGTAGATCAGGCTCACGCCCAATCCGAAACACGCTGAATTGATGATTACCGGCCAAAAATCGCCGCTCGCGCCCCAGACAAAGAACGGACCGAAGATCGCTAACTTTAGCGCGTATGCGACTGAAGAATTTCGAATCACCCCCGGCGGGGTGTGGCCAGATGAGAGGAAATAATCCTGCGCGCGTGCATATGTCCTGCGGCGCAGGAGGTAGATCGGTATGAAGTAAATTACCAGAGAGAGGAGCGCGAGAAATAAGACAAGGGGCATAAGGAGTTGTTCCGTTCGCCGATGCGCGGCGGTGTCCAACGCACCCGCGCGTTGAAGTACGAGGGGTCGCCATTCAACAATGTAGCCGCGTCCCGATGCGTTCCCACAGGTCGTCCGTGAGCCGACAGCACTCGGCAATTTTGGGATAGGTCCTAGCCAACGGCGCATCGCTTTTTTGTCATGACGCTCGGCCGGTAAGTAATGTAGTGGGACCCCGCTCGTTTGAGCGCGTTCCAAGTCCGTCGAGATGTTTGCTCATCAAACGCATCTTGCGGCTTGGGCGACTTGCGCGGCGCCGAACAAGACCGGGCGCGGTGTGGCGAACAAGATGAGTTTACCGTCGCCGCAATCGCGCAGATCCGGCTTGCGAAGCTGGTCCCGCGACGGCCACAAGCGGACAATGGCGGCAAGCGATAGGGTCTTAAGAGCGCGCCACACTAGTCCTAATCCCTTGCACTCTCGTGAGATCCGCGAGTCGCCATGCGGTGATCCAAATGAGCCGGCATGTGTGGCAGTAATGCCACAGCTCTTTGAGAGCTTGCATACTATAGTGGACCAGGGTTGCGCAGGAGGATGACTGACGGGGGGATTCACAATGCACGTGTGTCGTCAACGTGGTTCGAAGCCAGGAGCGATGTTGGGCGTCCTCTGCATCGCCATTGCCCTGTTGTGGAGTAGCGCTGCCAAGGCCGAGACTCGGGTCTATCTTCTCCGCGGCTGGTTTGGCGTATTCTCGACCGGTCTCGACAGCCTCGCCGATGAGCTCAGGAGCAAGGGCCTCAAAGCCGAGGCGGTCGGACATTTGGCCTGGAAGTCGACGGTCTCGGAAATCGTCAAGGATCGTGCCGCTGGCAAGAACGGTTCACTGGTCTTGGTCGGCCATTCACAAGGCGCGAACAACGTGATCGAAATGGCTCGTCTGCTCGAGAAGGAAAAACTTCCCGTCGACTTGCTGGTTACGCTTGCGCCACTGTTTCAGGACCCACTGCCGGGCAATGTAGTGCGAGCAATCAATTACTACCATTCACCGGGCTGGGGCGCGCCGGTGCTCGCCGATGCTGGTTTTCATGGCAAGCTCTCGAACATCAATCTCGGCGGTGACGTGGGCATTTCCCACATCGCCATGGACAAGAGCCCAAAGATCCAAGCGGAAATTGAGCGCGCCATCCTGGCCGTGCCGCAGACGAGATAGAGGGCGAAAGAATTGCGAGCCGTCCGTACGCTCGGAACAGCCATCGCGCGCTGTCTCGGCAGTGCGGCTTTCCCAGCCATCGCGGCGCTGATGTGCGCAAGCATGGCCGTCAATGCGGCGCCACTGCGGATTGTCGCGATCGGCGCCAGCAACACCCATGGTGGTACGTTGGCAATCAAGGCGCATATCCCGCGCAATTGCAGGCCCTGCTCCGATCCGCGATAGCCTTTCTCATGATGGTCCCGAAGGGAGCGCGCGTGAGCGCCAGCAATCATGACGATGCCAGCTTGTTTCCGCCCGCACCTCGTCACGCGGGCGATGTGCCGCACCTTGGTGTCAGCTTGCTTTTCGGGGGCCTGAAATTTGCGGCATCGACCCCGAAGAGGACGCTGGCGAGAGGGACTTGACGCCCCGGACCATTAGCAATTGTTTGAGACATCTTGGAAATCAAACCGTCCATCGATTGTCGCGGGTTCGCCGATATCGATCAATTGATAAATGCCCCCGAGTTCTTGCCTAGCTTGCTTCTCCGCAGCTCGGTATCCTTCTCGTGCCGCAGCGGGATCGATGTCATCAAGCAAAAGAAGAGGCGTGCCCGGGACCTTCTCGTATTGAATCTTTTGATGACGCTCTTTAGCTAGCTCCGCAATCCGAAAAGTCGCAAGATTTTGCTTTCGCCAGGTTAGGCGCGCGATGTCGGCGACAATGTTCTGCTCGAGCGCGCCGATCGGGCTAAATTCAGCAATCAAGGCGCGATGCAGCCTCGAACGCTGCCGAATCCTCGCCGGGGAGAAGGATTGTTGCAGAATAGCCCGCGTGCTTGTGATCGGGATGAACTTTATTGAAACGGGTCGACACGGGACGCTCGACAGTTCACGCAGCGAATCACTCACCAGTCCACGACGTTACCATGGGCACGCTCGAAAATGGCCCCGGGGATTTGTGGCCAACCTGCCAAGTCAAGAACCGAAGAATCACCTCGAGCCATTATCTCTCGGCATCCCAGGAAAAGCGCGCTACCGGATTGCAAAACGATCGCCGCGTCGGAGTCGGTTGCGGCCGTCTCATAGCGTCAAGCGTCCAGATTGTTTGCGCCGCTTGGCGCCACAGTCTCGCTTCGTACCTGCCCACGCGGTCAAGCAAGATTGGGTCAAGATTGGAAAGGCGCAGAAAACATTGGGCGATGGCGCGGGACTTCAAGCACCGTTCGAGCGGCGCACGCATGGACTTTGACAGCGGCTTTTGGTCGCTGCCTTGCAAATCGTGTCGACCGTTCGAGCAGGGGCCTTTGTCATGGCCATTGATCGGAGTGGTGATTGGTTGCATGCTTGCTGGACTGCACCCGCGGGATAAATCCTGCCGGCGTGCGAGCAGAAGTTCGCCCTGGATCGCCGCTGCCTCTTCGGAGAATGACCAGGGCAGCATGAAGGCTTCGAATACGGCTTCGGTGCCCTCCACAATCCCATCAAGGGTGGCTGCCATCCACGGAATTGCTGAGTGCCTGACCTGGCGTTGCACGTCTCGGACCTGCCGCCCGGTGTTGCGCTCATACCAGGAGCGATTGAGGTCCTCGGTCGCCCTTCCGAGTTGCACGATGAGGTTGCCGGACAGGTCCTCCGGTTCGGCCTCGCCTCGTTTCTCGCGCCATAGCCGGACTAGGGCGGCCTCATCGCTGCCCATAATGATCCGGGCGTCCGAACCGCCGATGAAGAAGCGGCGTTCAGCGGGCTTCCAAGCTTTCCCCGAATTATCTGACATTGCGTTCTCCATCTGGTCTATTCAGCTTCGGATGGCCCGCGCCGCCGTCGGATGGGGCGTGCGGGAACTCGCTAAAAAAGCCGGCGTCACTGCCAACACCGTCACGCGTATCGAAAACGGGGCAGATGCGAAGCAATCGACAATCAACAGGCTACAGAGCGCACTTGAGGCGGCGGGCGTCGAGTTCACCAATGGTGATCAGCCCGGTGTGCGCCTCACCAGGGCCGCTCCAGCGCGCGCCGCAGAGCCTACCAGCGCATCAAGGCCGACGCTGACCGCGAAGGGAGTCCGCGGGAAAACCGGTAAGAAGACCGGGAAGCAACGATAGGTGCAGCGGGTCGGAGGCCAAGCCAATTGACAAAGCGGATATTTAAGCAGGAGAGGCCGCCGCCAAGAACGATTGCGTCTGGATCGAGGATGTTGATGACTGCAGCCAGGCTGCGCACTATCCTGGAAAGCTGCATTCCGAAGGCCACATACGGGCAAGCAAATTTCGAACCAATCGCCACTGCTATCGGTGTGGAAGTCGGGCTCAACAAGCGGCATGATCCAGGATTGTACATGCGGGGCTTTTTCGGCAGGATGAGGTTGTGCGCGGTGTGCCTGATGGGCTTGGCACTTCTCTCTCCTGTCGCCGCGCAATCACCGGTCGATCAACAAACCGCCGGGGGCATTGCCAATATTTACAACTTGGACCGTGCCGCGCACGTCGGCGGTGTGGAGATTCAGGGGCCGATCGACCGAGCCGTGACAAGCCAGGCCATTGAGCTGATTGGGTCAATCCGCCCGGACGTTGACGAACTGACGGTGTTGCTTAACTCCGGGGGCGGGGATGAGTTTGCGGCGATGGAGCTGGGCGAGGAAATCAGAAACCAATGGGCTTTGACCGCGGTAGACGATGATGGGCAATGCTTGGGCGCTTGCGTGCTTGTCTTGGCCGCAGGGGTGCGGCGAACGCCCGCGCCGGAAAAGGTTGGGCTCCAGCGCCTGAACTTCGCGCAAAGCCGCGATCGCGCCAAACAAAAACACGTGGGATTGGCGAAAAGCGTTGAAGCTTACTTGGCCCGCATGGGAATGCCGAAACGGCTCTTTCAAGAGATAAGGCAGCTGTCATCAGGGAAGGTGCTTCTCCTCGATGCCCGTCGACTCAAGGCGCTGGGACTAGATGGCACCGACCCGGCTTATGAACAGTGGCTGCGGGCGAACAACTATCAGCAGCCGCCGCAATCAGACTAAGAACGATCTCTCGCGGCATCGCGTGTGCGCAGGCAGGGCTGCCTGAGCCGAGTGCTGTCCTAATTGCAAGAATGTCAGAATGTCCCAGCCCCGTGAGGATACTGCTGCACTAAGAGAGCCCCGAGACGCAACGGCTCGGGGCTATTCTCAGGCCGCTAATGTCATTTTTAGGAATTTACGAAGCCGCTGAGGCCGTGCTCGTGCGCTGCCCAAGGGCGACGGCGTGCGATGGGCGAGGCATAGCCGTCTGCTCAGCTCAGACTGGCAGGCAGCGTGAAGATCAGCGATCCCGTTTGGATGGGAGCGGTGGATTGACGACCCGCCCATGGATCAGTTCCCGAGCCATTTTGAGCGCCTTATCATGCTTTAAATCCGGTGGAACGTAGGATTGCGATCCGGTTTGCTCCTGCCCCTCAGCGAGGAGGTGACCTCGCAAACCTGCTTCACTTGTCGCATCCGCACTGCTCCTCAACTCCTCAGGAATCTCCTGCTGAACTATGATGTCCGGCGAAATTCCTTTCGCTTGGATTGAGCGTCCCGAGGGCGTGAAGTAACGCGCAGTGGTCAGCGACAGCGCTCCACTTTCGCGGCCGAGCGGAATCAGCGTCTGCAGCGAGCCTTTGCCGAAGGATCGCGTGCCAATGATCGTTGCGCGCTTGTGGTCTTGCAAGGCGCCGGCCACGATTTCGGACGCCGAGGCCGAACCGCCATTGATCAACACTATCACCGGCTTTCCGTCGCTTATGTCTTTGCCGGCTCGGGCAATGAAACGTTGCGTACCGTCCGCACCGCGGCCACGAGTCGATAAGATCTCGCCTTGCTTCAGAAACGCATTCGCAACCGTAATCGCCTGATCTACCAGACCACCAGGATTATTACGTAAGTCCAATATGAAGCCTTTCAGCTCATCGCCTTTTTTCGCCTTGAAGTCGTTAATCGCTTTCTTCAAGCCTGAGATGGTCTGCTCGTTAAATTGGCTTATGCGGACGTAGCCTAGGTCTTCATCTTCTAGGTGCCACCGAACCGGATTAACCCTAACAACGGCGCGAGTGATAACCATCTCCATTGGCTTATCATTGTTTTGGCGCCTGATCGTCAACTTGACTTTAGTATTCGCGGGACCGCGCAACTTCTCAGCCACTTCACTTAGGTTTAGTCCGTCAACGGGTTCATCGTCGATACGGGTTATAATATCGCCTCCAATCATACCGGCCTGAGCTGCCGGCGTTTCATCTATTGCTGAAATAACCTTGATGCGGCCGCTTTCAGAAGCGATCTCTAGCCCTAGCCCACCAAATTTTCCCAGTGTGTCCACTTGCGCGTCGCGGAAGCCCCGCGCGTCCAGGTACCTCGAATGAGGATCAAGGCCCGCCAACATACCCTTGATTGCCGCCTCAATCAGCTTCCAATCGTCGGGCTTCTCGACATAGTCCGAGCGCACGCGCTCGAATACGTGGCTGAAAAGGCTGAGTTGCTGGAGCGCCTCAGCGGCTGCCTTTGCGCTCGATGCCTCGACCACTATCCGGGGTTGAGGAGTCACCAACGTCACGGCAGCGCCCGCAATTGCGCCAAGGAAGATCGGGAAAACTTTGCGCAGCACGGCCCCCTCTCCTGGTGAGTCGGTTCTTCTGTCCGTTCCCCTGTTATCACCGAGGGCTGTGGCGATTAATGGGCGAGAGGCTTCAGGAGGCGCGTTCGCAGGTTACGCCTCTATTTGAGGCTAAAGTGTTTTGCCTTGAGCCAGCTATTGAATGGATTCCGCCCCGACAAAACGACAGTATTCCGTCGGCCAGTCTCTCGCACTTGCCAGCGAACAATGGCGGGGCGGCGGTAGTTAGATAAGCACAGCTGGAGCCGGGTGGAAAAAATGGCGCAGGTCACAACCGGGACTTGGGCCGTTGCCGCTGGGCGGGGGACGCTTTGGTTAGCGGGCGCTGCCGATGCCGTGATCCTACCGATTACATTTTGAACCATTCGACCGGCCGAGGCGACTAATAGTCGGGAGCCATTCCTCGGCGATTGAGCCGGAATGTGGGATGGTAGAAGCGGGCGTCTTGCACAGACAAAGCGGAATAGGGGCGTCACTCGGTCGGCCCGTCCGGGTGCCTAACACAAGGGGATTAGCATCATGAAGACGATCATAATCGTAACGGCTGGGCTCATGGCCATGCTGAGCGTTGCCGCTGCCGCCGATTTGCCACGCAAGGAGCCGCCCCCGGTGGCGGCGGCGCCAATCGGCAAGTACCCCGTGGGCAAATATCCGGTTGGCAAGTATCCGGTTGGCAAATACCCACAGCCCGTCGT
>Ga0126384_10000901_pt1 | contig 17142 bp, 15 predicted proteins | sample PanSoiMetPlot_36_FD_92543 | JGI IMG/M metagenome (GOLD analysis project Ga0126384, IMG submission 92543) | Tropical forest soil microbial communities from Panama - MetaG Plot_36 | ecosystem: Environmental > Terrestrial > Soil > Tropical forest > Bulk soil | place: Panama | collected 2016-02-17 | reverse complement strand
TGCTCGGAGGGGCGGGAGGGGTGCTCGGAGAGGCGGGAGGGGTGCCCGGAGGGGCGGGAGGGGTGCCCGGAGGGGCGGGAGGGGTGCCCGGAGGGGCGGGAGGGGTGCCCGGAGGAGGCGGCGGCGTGGTGGAAGGTGGCGGGGTTGAGGGCGCGGCGGGCGGCGGTGCCTCGGAAGGGGAGATGAACGCCAGCGGGCTGTAACGGAACCTCGAGGAGCCGACGAGCTGGAACTGCGCGTGCGTAACCTTCAGCGGACGCCCGCTGCGGTTCTCGATGACCACGTAGATTGGCGAAAGGATTTCGGTGAGGTCCGATGGGCGACCCTTCCATCCGTCTCCATCCACCCAGATCCGAACGCCGTTGGCACTTGCCGTGGCGACGCCCGGCGGGACGACTTGAGCGCCGGGGCCGGGCTTGATCTGGGCTGTGGCGCAGTGAGTGAGAGCGGCGAGGGCGACGACGGAGATGAGAACCCGAGACATGGGCGCTTCCTTTGAGGATCATGGACGCGATCGGCACGCGTCGCAACCGGGCTGACGAAAAAGCTCAGCCCATATTCTGAATATCCATTATCTACCGGCCCCGCACCATCCGGTAGGGCAGGCGGGCAGGCAAGGCTCGGATTCCGATCTCAGGCCGGTTCTACTTCAGGCCTCTTCGGTGGCAAGAGAGCGGATCGCTGCGCTGACATCCGGCAGTTGTGGGACCGACGCCATCTCCAGGCTGTCCGCCAGCCCGATCCCAGGGACGAACTTTCCCGCCAGAAGCCGCGGCGGCGCGAGCAGATGGTAGAAAAGCTGGTCGGTGGTGCGTCGGATCAGATGCTCCCCGAAGTTGGTGATCTCGGTGTCCTCGTTGACGAACAGAACGCGCCCGGTTTTCTGGATCGAGGCTTTGAGCATTTCCCAGTCGTACGGGTAGAGCGTGCGCAGGTCGATGACTTCGGCCTCGATGCCTTCGTCGCGAAGTCCGCCGGCCGCCTTCACACAGAGCGGAAGGGTCCTACCGTAGCTCACGACGGTAAGCCGGTTTCCTTCGCGAACGATCTTCGCCTTCCCAATTGGGACCGAATACGGCTCGAGCGGTGGCCACCTGGGTGTCCACCCGGTGCGGTCGCCGAGAGGTGCATCGATCATCCTCGAGAGGGTCCGATCGTCCGCGGGCTCGCCCGGAATCAGCTCATCGCCTCGCATCCGAAGAAGCGCCTTGGGCTCCAGGTACATGACTGGGTTGGGCTCCTGGCAGGCCGAGATCATCAACCCATACGCGTCGAGCGGCGTCGAGGGAATTACCACTTTCCACCCGGGGATCCGGGTGATGGTCGCGTCGAACGAATGCGAGTGGTAGATGGAGCCCCGAATGCCCGAGCCCACCGGCGTCTTCACCACCATCGGCAGGTTCCATTCGCCGTTCGAGGCCCAGTGGGTGCCTCCCGCAAGCTTGAGCAGGTCGATGGAATTGAAGAGGTAGTCGCAGAACTGGATCTCTGCGACCGGATGTTGCCCGGCGAGGGCAAGCCCCGTCGCTACCCCGATGATTCCCCTCTCATCCAAGGGGGAGTTCCAGGCAGTTCTCAGCCCCTGCGTGGTGGTGAAGACCCCGCCCAGGGGTGGCCCGACGTCCTCGCCGAAGACGTCGCTAATGCCGAGGTTCTCCTCGGCGTAATGCAGCGCCATTCGGATCGCCTGTGCCATGCTCGCCACGGCTACTTCTTCTCCGCGTAAACGAAGCTCCAGATGGAATCGGCAGACGGAGGAGGTTCATCGCGCACCCGGCGAGCCAGGTCCGCCATCTCCCGGTTCCAACGAGCACGCACCTCGTTGAAATGGCCGCGAGTTGCGACGCCCTTGTCCTCCAGCCACTGCTCGTAGGCGGGGATGCAGTCGATTTCGTCGGAGACGAAATTTGCGCCCGACGCCGAGGAATGCCCGTACAACCGGGAAACCAGCGCTTCCAGCAGAAAGGGTTTGCGTTCCCGTCGGACGTACGCCATCGCCTCGCTTAGCGCCTGATAGGAGACCACCGGATCATTCCCATCGATGGTTTTGGATCGGATGTTGAAGGCCTTTCCTCGGTCCGAGATGTTGGTAGGGCCCTGGACGCTGGAGGAGGCGGTGGAAATGCCCCAGCGGTTGTTGGCGACGATGATCAGGATCGGCAGCTCGTTTCCAGGGCGCGAGCTCCAGACCAAGCAGCTGGCGAAATCCCCCTCGGCGGTGCCGGCATCTCCGCCGGTGACGATGGTGATGCCGTCGCCGCCATGGCGCTTTTGCGCGATCGCGGTGCCGGGTGCCATGGGGTACTGGACTTCAATCGGGGAGCTGACCGGAACCAGGTTCCAGCGCTTGATTGAGAAGTGTCCAGCGAAATTTCGACCTCCGGAATACGGATCGGTCGCGGTATTCTTCATTTGGCGCAGCGCGCCGATCGGATCCTCGCCCATCGCCATCAGCGTCGCCGATTGACGGTAGTGGAAGTGGAGGTAGTCGTAATCCAGGCCTTGGCCCTTTTTGATCAGCAGTCCGAGCGGAACGTTGAAGGCCTCCTCGCCCGGACCGCCGATCCAGAAGTATCCATGCCCCTGGCGATACATCTGGATCATTCGCTCTTCCAGGGCGCGGGACTTCACCATCAAGTCATGCATCTTCATCAGGAGCTCCCGGTCCAGCGGCAATGCCGCCGGTGCCTCGGATTGCGGCATTCGAATCACCCGCGAGCCCTCGAGCGCGTTTTTCATTGGCCACTCACATTATCATCATCATCGCCCCCGGCCTCGCGAAGCCGAGCGAGCAGGAACTGGCTGCTGCGATTCACTACCGACGGGGGAATGGTATGCCCCCCGTCGAAAGCGTGGAACTCCACCGATAAGCCGGCTTGAACCAGCAGATCTCGAAGCGCCTCGGCGCTCGAGAACGGCAGCAGTGGATCCTGCCGCCCATGGCTCTGAAAAATCGGCAGGCCGGCGCGGTTGCGAGCGCGACGCTCCCACTCCGGCCGCGCCACCAGAGCTGCAGAGAAGAGCACCGCCCCCGCTGGCCGGTCTTCCAGGTGCAACGCCACGTCCAAGGCCAGCATTGCCCCCTGGGAGAAACCGCCGAGCACGACGCGCGACACCGGCAGGCGACTCTGGCGAGCCAGCTCATCGACCAGCGAGAGGAGTGAGCGCCGCGCCTTGGCAAGGCCGTCGGGGAGTTCCTCTTGCAACTCTCTTAGCCCGAGTCCACGGGCCTGGCGCTCGAGCAGCGCCTCGACGTTCAAGGGCCACCACGCGCGCCCGTTTCCGTACATCGGTGGAAGCCCAAGCGGAGCTTCCGGGAAAACCATGCGCACCCCGGCAAGTTGTGGCTGGCTACGGATCCATTCGCCGGCGAGCGGAACCAGGTCGTCTCCAGGGGCGCCGAAACCGTGGCAGAACACCAGCGCTAGCCGCGGGGAGCTGACCTCGGAAGGCGAAACCACGACGCAGCGGAGCGAGCCCAAGGTGGTGTGGATGAGGTCGGGAATGCGCGCCTCCGTCGTGCTTTTGCGGGCTTATAGCGCAATCGCTGCGCCGGTCGCCCTGCCTTTTCCGAACCTTGGGCCCCCATTTTGCATCTTTTTTGTCGACCGCTCGTCGATGTGATGCCCACTCCTACCCACAATTAAATTCGTGAATCCCGCGCCCGTCGAAACAAGCAACAACCAAATGGATGACGCCTCTTATCGTTTGCGGCACGTGGATCTCATGACTTTGACGCCCGACAATCCTTCGGTGTTGGTGGTGGATGACGATCCACTGATGCAGTCGTTGATCAAGAGAATCGCCAAGGACACGCCCGCTCGCTTGCGGTTTGCGTACGATGCCGAAGAGGCCCAGCGAATGCTGGAGTCGGAGGTCCCAACGTTGATCATCTCCGATTACCAGATGCCCGGCATGGATGGGATGTCGTTTCTGGAGCGGGTCAAACTGCGATACCCGTCGGTCAAATGCGTTCTTCACACCGGATACGAAAAAGTCCGAGCCCCGTCGGGCAGCAACATCCATTTGCTGCGAAAGCCGTGCCCCAACGAGGTATTGCGCGAGCTGATCGCGAAAGTGGCGATCGCTTAGCCGCGGCGGGAAGACGCCAGGCAGAGGAGCAGTTTTACCCCCGTGGGGCGCCTCGGCGCCGCCGCACAATTCGCACCGCCTGTCGTATCATTTGTGCCCCAACATGACCGCCCGGGTGATTAATCTGCTCAGTTACAACGTGCGCTATTTCGGTCACGCGTTGCGCGGCCTGGCGAGCACCCGCGCGTCGAAGCAACTGATCGCCGAACGGATCGCCCGGCTGTCGCCGACTCCGCAAATCATCTGCCTGCAGGAAGTGGAGACCATCTCGATCCGCTCCAGCATCGCCTATCGGAGGGCGACAGCTCGGGAGACGCAGCTGCAGTCGTTCATGAGCGAGTTGGAGGAAGCGTTTGCCAGAGGTGAGAAAACTTTCCCCTACCAAGCGTACTACTTTCGGGCGCATACCTACCGCTTCCGCAACGTCCCGATCTACACCACTGGGCTGGCGATCATCGTCAACAGCCGCGCCTTCGAGGTGGACCGGCACAACGCCGGGTTGCCGGAGCTGATCACCCATCACCACGTCGCCATTCTCAGAGATCGGAAGCAGAGCCGGATTTGCGCCCATGTGAAGCTCAAGGACGACGCCGGCCGGCCGCTGCACGTTTTCAATACCCACCTGAGCCTCCCCACTCCGTTCGCGCGCGAGTTTTGGGCGACGCGCGAAAAAATGGGCTTCGGAATCAATCAGGTACAGGAAGCCAAATCCCTGGCGTCGTTCGTGAAGCGCCACGCTGGCAACGAGCCATTCGTGATCGCCGGGGATTTCAATTCCCCTCCCGGTTCGCCGGTTTATCGCTACTTGACCGAATCGGCGGAGTTCCACGGCGCCCAGCAGGCGATGGGGCAGATCGACGGGCGAGTGCCGAAGAAGTTTCCCACCGCGGGATTCATGCGGCTACGGATGCACCTGGATCACCTGTTCTACGGAGGCGGAATTCACTGGGTCGACCTTCAAGGCACCAGGCCGTTCGGCGACATCAACGGGGACTTTCACGGGCTTTCCGATCACGTGCCGCTGATCGGATGCTTCGAGCTTCCCAGGGCTTAAAGCGGTACCCGCTCCAGCAACTCGGCTGCCTCGAGCGAGGTGTAGTCCTTGTCGAGGCTCATCGCCACGTGCTTGGCGGCGTGGGTGCTCAGGGCGGAGCGCAGGGTACCGAGAAAATGGGGGGGCGATACCAGAACGAGCCGCTCAAACGCGTTTTCCGCCAGCCTCAACTCAAGCAGCTTTGCGATCTGGTGCGCAAAGCGCTCCACTTCCACCTCATGCGGCTGGGTGGTGGGCTCCAGCGCGGGGCGCATCAGCGCGCGGCTCTGTTGGTTGCGACCTGGTTTGTCGGTCAGCAGCTCGTGGCCTTTGGCTCTGCCCTGCGGGTACTCGATCGACTGGAGCATCTTCCACTTGTCCCGGCGAGGTCCGACCTCGAAGATCCGACATCGGCTGGCATCGCTGACCACCACCCAGGTGCGTTGCATCGTGACTCCAGGGCTAAATTCTTAGGCGCTGCCGGTCCCTAACATCGCCCGCCGCAGCATGACAAGGGCTCGCCCACTCCGTGTCTGATCGTCTCAAAGGGCGCTTACAGCGGTTGGGGGCGTCTGCTCGCGTCGGCGACCAGCGATTCAAATTGAGGGTCGCCCCACAACGCTTTGAACTCGTCGTCCTGCTGCAGCTGCTTGATGTCCGCTGGGCTTAATCCGTGATCAACGGCCTGCCACAAGTACTTCATGGCTTGGTCCCGATTACCGCGTCGCAATTCCAGGCTCGCCAAACTGTACAGAGCAAGCCCCACCTCGCGGCTCCGCGAGCCGAGGGCCCGCCGCGCCGCCGCGAGTGTCTCTTCCAGCAACTTCTCGGATTCGTCGAAGCGATTCTGACGAGCGTAGACATTCGCCAGGGTTCTCAGTGTGGTCAAGGTGTGCGGGTGGTCCGGGCCGACGGCGCGCTGCTGCGCTTCGAGGGCCCTTCTGCAGAGCTTCTCGGCTTCTTGCTGCCGACCGAGCGCGCTTTCCACTTCGGCGAGGTCCTTCATCGCGACCAGGGTGTTGGGCTTCTCGGGGCCTAGCCTGCGGATGCTCAACTCGAGCACCTCGCGACGAATCGCCTCCGCGTCCTGAAATCGCTTCATCGCCAAGTAGACCGCGCCAAGGCCGGCCATCGGTCTGAGCACATCTACGTTCTCGGGCCCGAGCACCCGGCGCTGTGCCTCGATGAGGTTGCGGTAGATAGTCTCGGCCTGGGAGTAGCTTCCCAGGCTGCGTTGGTCCTCGGCCAGGTTGTAGAGGGTCCTCAGGGTCTGGGGATGGTCCGGCCCCAGGAGGCCTCGGCGCGCCTGCAGCACCTCCTCGTGCATCACCTTCGCCGAATCGTAGTGCCCCAGCTCCCGTTGCAGGTTGGCGAGCACGTCCAAGGACCGCAAGGTGTTGAGATGTTCGCTGCCCAACGTTCGGCGCCGGATCTCCAGCACCTGCCGGTGGAGCGTTTCGGCATCCGACAAACGTCCCAGCTTGCTGTAGGCGACGGCGAGGTTGTTCATCGAAACCAAAGTGTCGGCGTGCTCGGCTCCCAGGGACCTGCGCCGAGCTTCGAGCACCTGGCTGTGGGTGTCGGCCGCTTGCGAGTACATGCCTACCTCGCGCTGGAGGACTCCGAGGTCGTTCATCGACAACAAGGTGTCGGGATGTTCGGGACCGAGCACGCGCCGCCTTCGCTGGACCACGTCGAGGAAGATCTTCTCGGCGGTGGTGTGATGGCCAACCTCTCTCTCGAGATTCGCCAGCAGGTTGGTGGAGCGCAGGGTATCCGGATGATCCGGACCGAGCAGTTTTTGCCGCAGCGCAACGGCCTTTTCCGCCAGCGGCCGCGCTTTGGTGAACAAGCCGAGGCTCTCGTACACCTGGGCCATGGTGTCCATCAGGCGCGCCTGGACCGCGGGTTCCTTCGCCAAGCCGCTCTCGATCTGTTTCGATCCCTGGTCCAAAATCTCCCGCGCGGTGACGTTGTTTCCTCGTGCCTCGCTGGGGTCGGAGACCTTGAACATCTCGGTCATGAATTGCGATACCCGCCTCGATGTTTCCGCTTCTCGGCTGGCCCGGTCGCGCTCGGCGAAAATTCGGCGCAAGCCGACGCCGGTGCCCACGCCCGCGACGCCCAAGAAGGCGATGCTGACCAGCAGCAACGCCTGATGTCGCTTCATCCTCCGAAACAAGAGCTCGCGCGCGGAATAGCGATGCGAGAGCACCAGCTGTCCGGTCTGGAACCTGCGCAAGTCCTCGGCGAGCTCGCGGGCGGTTGGGTAGCGGCGCGCGGGTTCCCGCTCCATCGCCTTGTTGACGATCGCGGCCAGTTCGCCGGGAATCTCCGGTTGTCCCTCCGTCAGGGGCGGGTAATCGCCACGCTCCACCTGTGGCAGAATCGCTTCACTGTCTCCTTGGTAAGGCGCGCGACCGGCGAGCAGGTGGTAGAGGGTTGCGCCAAGGGAAAAGACATCCGAGCGCTCACCCACCGATGATCCCAGGGCCTGCTCCGGCGACATGTACGCCGGCGTTCCGATGATAGCGCCGGCCTCGGTTCGATCCGAGGCCGATGAGGGATGACTCGGTGGGTGTTCCCCCAAGCTCTCACCGAGATCTTTGGCCACCCCCCAGTCGATGAGAACCGTTTCACCGAATTCACCAATGATGATGTTGCTCGGCTTCACATCGCGGTGGACCACCCGGCGGGTATGAGCGTGGGCGAGGGCCTCAGCCACCGCAATCACGTTGGGCAACAGCGCCATCCGGTCCGCCAGATTTTTGCGCTCGTCGATCAGCTCCCGCAGGGACCTGCCGGAGATGAGCTTCATCGAGTAGTAGGGCCGCCCGTCCGAGAGCTCGCCTCGCTCGTAAATCGGAACCACCGCCGGGTGTTCCACGTTCGCGGTCAACAGCGCTTCGCTGTCAAAACGCCGAAACAGCGAGCCCGAGCCCTTCGAGCCGCGGCTCTGCGGCAGCACCTTCAGAGCGACTTCGCGTGACAGTCGAGTGTCGTGGGCGCGGTAGACTTCACCCATCCCGCCGCGTCCGATGAGCCCGATGATTTGATAACCGCCTAGGCGCAGTCCAGGCTCTAACCCCTTCGCCCCGTCGACACCGTTCTCGAGGAAATTCCCGGCACTGCGATCCGCGGCCAGCAATGCTTCTACTTCGGACCGCAGCGCTGGATCTTCATTGCAGGCTGCTCGAAGAAATTTGGCGCGCACCGCCGGTTCCATCGCCAATGCCGCGTGGAAAAGCTCGTCGATCTGCTCCCAACGCTTCGGCTTCATTCCCGCCACCGCTTCGCCTCGGACAAACGCGTAGGCGGCGGCAAAAAGCTGTCAGCAATTGAGTCAGCGGATGGGCGAAGCGGCCTGCCCGCCGTTAGACGGCGGCGGAGTCTTCCAGGCGGCGATAGAGCCAGGCCTTGGCCAGCCGCCACTCGCGGGCCACGGTGGATGGAGAAACTCCGAGGACTTCCGCGACCTCTTCAACGTTCAAGCCCGCGAAAAACCGCAATTCGACGAGGCGAACCTTCTCGGGATCAATGGCCTGCAGCTCTTCTAAGGCGGCGTTGAGAGCAATCACGTCGAGATCGCGCGCGCCCTCGGAAGCTGGCTGATCGCTCAGGCTGACCCGTTCGTGGCTACCGGCGCGCTTCGCCGCGTGCCGGGCGCGCGCGTAGTCCAGCAGTATCCGGCGCATTGCCTGGGCAGCGAGCGCAAAAAACTGAACTCGGTTCTGGAGGGCTCCTTGGTGCTGGTCTTTGAGACGCAAAAACACCTCGTGCACCAGCGCGGTGGGGCGAAGCGTGTGGTCGCTGCGTTCCCCTCGAAGTTGCCGCGCCGCCAGGCCGCGGAGCTGATGGTAGACCAAGGGGAGCAGTTTCTCGGCTGCTTGCGGGCTGCCTCCGCTCCACGCTCGCAACAGTTCCGTCAGTTGCTCATTGGAGGGCTCGTCCACGCCTACAAATTTCGCACGCGACTCGCGGCTCAGTCAAAGGGAAGCCCTCGGTCAGGAGAGGCGGCCTAACCCTTCGACGCAGATCATCTCGGTCTGGGCGGATGCCTGGCGCAAGCGCTTTGCTTCTCGGTATTCGGGCGAGTTCCACCAATCCTTGGCTTTCTGGACGGACTCGAACTCCCGAATCACGAACCGTTTCGGGGACCAGCTGCCCTCGAGTGTCTCCACCGGTTGGCCTCGCACCAGGTACCGTCCGCCGTACTGTTGGATCGAAGGAGGAGCCAGTTCCTTGTATTTCTCGTATTGGTTGGAGTGGGTGACCTCGATTTGGACAATCACATACGCCGGCATCTTTCCTCCCGCGCCAGTGGGTGCATGGCGAGCTTCCCGGACCGATAGCCGATAATTCTGCGAAGGACAAACCGCGGCACGAGAGGTCCTTTTTGCCAGGCGTCTTCGACTTGATGTAAGAGGCCGACGGGACCACGAGTCGAGCGCAAAGCTTCGCCTCGTTAGACGGGGGAGAGGGACCATGGCTTCGCTTGCAAGTCGGCTGGGCGCGTGCGCGCTCATTTTCGCGCCGGCGTTGGCACTGGCGCAAAACCCGGACCCGGAGATATGCGCGCTGCCGGATTACACCACCGGGGTATTCACCTGCTCAGATGTGGATTGCCCGCCGGAGGGCACTGGCACTCGTCCGATCCTAAACCGTCTCAAAAACCGCGACGTTCTGCCGCCCGACCTGGGGGTCGTGCCGTTCAGCATCAAGGATATGGTGGATTGGCATCGATCAGAGTCGCCGCCGTTTGTCTGGGAGCACCGCTTCGAGTTGCTGGATCCAGATCGCACCGACTGGCCCGCGGAGGCGCTCACCGAGGTGCAGGACTGGGAATGTCAGCCGGTCGCCGCGGAAGGCATTCTGACCCAGCGCAACATCGAAAGTCGCGAGAGTTGCAACTGCTCCACCGCGATTCAGCCATGCGTAGATTTCCACATCTTCGTTTCGGCGTTGGAGTATCTGGTCGACGAGAGCGGCGGGGAAGATCCACTCTGCCTTTCGGCCTACTGCCGAGGACACCGGCTGGTGGTCGAAGTGACGCCAAGAACCCTCGCCCAACATCCGGAATGGAATTCGACAGTGATTCAGCGGCTGGCCACGGCGCGGGCACACGTGCGGATCACCGGCTGGAGGATGTGGGATCCGGAGCATCCCACCGAAGTAGACTTGAGCCGAGGCACTCTCTGGGAAATTCATCCCGTCCATCGCATCGAAGTAGACCAAGGCGGCACCTGGGTGGACCTATGCGCCACCTGGCCGGCTTGCTAGTACCTCGTTGCTTGGATGCCCGGCTACTCAGAACCCGTGGATGGCCTGGTCGTCGACCCAGAGCGCCTACGCAACTGGACAGACGCGCTGGTTCGCCATTGCGGAACACCAGCGGACATCGCAGCCGATGTCGCCGAGCTGCTTTTAGCCTCGGATTTGCGGGGGATTGCTTCGCACGGGACCGCTCGCCTTCCGCAATATCTCAAGCTGATTGAGGCGGGCATCGTGGACCCAAAGGCGCGGCCCACGAAGGAAGGCGGAAAGCCAGCGCTGGCGCGCTTCAATGCGAACAATGGGTGGGGCCACCATTCGGGGCGGGTTGCGACCGACGATGCCATCGAACGAGCGCGGCAGACCGGAGTGGCGATCTCCGTTCTTCGCAACGCCAATCACTATGGAATTGCGGGCTGGTATGCGATGCGAGTTGCGCATCAAGGGTTCATTGGTCTGAGTCTTACCAACACCTCGCCGATCGTCGCGCCCACGCGGTCTCGGATTTCGATGCTCGGCACCAACCCCATCGCGTTCGCTGCGCCCGCGGGTCGGTTTGGGATGCTGGTGCTGGACATGGCAACTTCCACCGTGCCCCGCGGCCGAATCGAAGTCGCGGCCCGAAGAGGGGAACCCATTTTGGCTGGCTGGGCAATCGCCCCGGACGGCTCGCCCGCCACCACGCCGCAGGAGGCGCTCGACGGATCGCTGCAGCCGCTCGGTGGAAGAGAAGAAACCGGTGGCTACAAGGGCTACGGCCTTGCGTTGATGGTCGAGGCGCTCACGGGGATCCTCGCGGACGCCGCGATTGGCCCGGGGATCATCGGGTTGTTCTCGACTGAAGCACCCTCCAACCTGGGCCAATTCTTCATGGCGCTGGATCCTGGCGCCGTGGACCCCGGAGCCGCATTCGAAGGCCGGCTCGAGCGACTCTTGGAAGAGCTCAGCGGCGCACCTCTGACCCCCGATGCGCCGGGCCCGGTTCTCTACCCCGGGCAGCCCGAGGCGGAGCGAGCCGCAAATCAAGCACTCGAAGGAATCACCGTGGACCGCGAGCACCACGACTCGCTGGTCCAGCTCGGCCAGCGGTACGGCATTGCCTTCCCCTCTGGACGTTCCATCGGTTCCGGCCGCTAAGCGTTGTCCATCGGAGCCTGGGTCACGTATGTTGGCCGGCCTCAAAGGACGGCCGCTTGGTTCAGAGGATCCCATCGGCAATTGCCCAGACGTTGCGCGGCATCCGCGCCGCCCTTCGGGCCGAGCGCAGAGTCGTGCTCGGCGTGGCCGCCGCGGTGGCGATCTTCAATCTGGTGATCCCGATCTTGCTTTTGTCGGTGGTGCGAAAGCGGGCTGACTACTTCACCTTCAACCCGTGGCTGTCGCGTCTGCCCGAATACCTGGCCTCGGAGACCCCGCTTTCCAACAAGCTGTCGTTCCTTTCCAACATGGCGTTAGGCTGGGTGAGCGCGGATGGTAAGGACGGAGTGGAGTGGGGGTTCATCGTCGACGTGCCAACGCTCGTCCGAGTCATCCTCACCTCGCTGGTCTTCGGCGCGTACTTTGCGCTTTGGTCATATCGCCGTCGCGTGGGGCAAGCGTGCGGCGTGCCGTCCAGCGTTGCTCGTCCCGCGGGCGTGGCTGGCGCGGTGACCACCGTCTTCGGGCTGACCACCGGCCCTTGCTCGCTTGCGGGGTGTGGCGTCCCGGTGCTGCCCGTGGTTGGGCTGGCCTTCACCGGACTTTCGAGCGCCACCCTTAACTTCTTCACCGTGTTCTCCCGGGTCAGCGTGGTGATCGTACTCGCCGCGATGAGCCTGGCAGTGGTCTGGTTTGGTTGGCGCGTTGGAACCAGCCGCATTGAGGGTGCGGCCGAGCCCTCCTGAGGAGTTCCCGATGGCATCCGAATATGCGTTTGAGCTCGCGTCCTCCAGCATTCGCTTTGGCAAGGGCGTCACCCGTGAGATTGGGATGGATCTCGCGGAGATGAAGTCCAAGCATGTGATGGTCCTCACCGATCCCAACCTCGCGAAGCTGTCACCGGTGGCAACGGTGGTGGAGAGCCTGCGGGACCATCGGGTGTCGTTCGAGCTGTTCGATCGGGTTCGCGTCGAGCCGACCGACGCATCCTTTCGCGATGCCTCGCAGTTCGCGACCGAGGGCGAGTTCGACGCCTTCGTCGCGGTGGGGGGCGGGTCGACGATGGATACCGCCAAGGCGGCGAACCTGTATTCCACCTACCCGGCGGAGTTCCTCGAATACGTGAACGCGCCGATCGGAAAGGGTCAGCCGGTTCCCGGACCGCTCAAGCCGCTGATCGCGGTGCCCACCACGGCCGGCACTGGCAGCGAAACCACGGGCGTGGCGATCTTCGACTACCAGCCACTGCACGCGAAGACCGGCATCGCGCACCGACGGCTGAAGCCAACGATCGGAATCCTGGACCCGGACAACACCCGAACCATGCCGCCCGAGGTGGCGGCCACCAGCGGGTTTGACGTCTTGAGTCACGCGATCGAGTCGTACACCGCGCTGCCCTTTCATCAGCGGCCCCGCCCCGAGCGCCCGGTGATGCGCCCGGCGTACCAGGGCTCCAATCCGATCAGCGATCTGTGGTCCCTCGAGGCCCTGCGGTGGGTGTCCAAGTACTTCGTACGCGTGGTTGAGGATCCGAGCGACGATGAGGCGCGGCAGAAGATGCTGCTCGCCGCGTCTTATGCTGGGGTGGGATTCGGAAATGCCGGAGTGCACCTTCCGCACGGGATGTCGTACCCGGTGGCCGGAATGGTGCGGGATTTTCGGCCCAAGGGGTTCGCGGTAGACCATCCGTTGGTTCCGCACGGCATGTCGGTGATCCTGAACGCGCCGGCGGTCTTCCGATTCACCGCCGAGGCCTGCCCAGACCGGCATCTCACCGCCGCCGGAATTCTTGGCGCCGATGTCTCCAAAGCCAAGCCCGAGGACGCCGGAAAAATCCTCTCCGACCGGCTGTTGGAGATCATGCAGCGCCTGAAGATGCCCAATGGGCTGAGGTCGGTGGGCTACGGCAAGTCCGACATCCCGGCGCTGGTCCAAGGCACGTTGCCCCAGGCGCGCGTCACCAAGCTCTCGCCGCGGCCCGCGAGTGAAGCGGATCTAACGCACCTGTTCGAAGAGTCCCTCGCGGGCTGGTGAGCCGCCACCGCGTCCCTTCGGTGTCGGACGGGTGAGGTACTGCGAGCACATCGTGGAGGAGGGGGCCGCGCGCGTATACTGAGCCCCTCGACTCGGGGGATCTGATTTTCCAGCAGCGGCGGCAGGGGGGAGGGGACGGTCGGTGCTGAGCAGCTCCCGCTCCAGCACGCCAGCCGCGGGCAGCATCCTCAACCTTTACCGGACGCTTTGGCGGCATGCGCAAGGGCGCCGTCGGCGGGTAGTGATTTTCATCGTTCTACTCGTCTTGGCGCAGACAGTCCGCCTGACCGTTCCTTGGTTTTTCGGTGACGCGGTCAACGCGCTGGAGACCCTCGGCATCGAGGGAATTGCCCGGGCGAGAAATGATCTGCTGATGATGCTCGCCGCCGTGGCTGTTGCCTGGGTGATGCACGGCCCAGCGCGAATCCTGGAGCGCTTCAACGCGCTGGCCGTCCGCGAGAGATTCGCGGATGCGCTCCACGCGAAGGTCCTCGCGCTGCCGACCCGCTGGCACGAGCAGCAACATTCCGGCGACACCCTTCATCGAATCACCAAGGGCAGCAGCTCGCTGTTTGCCTTTGCTCAGAGCCAGTTCCTCTATCTACAGAACACGGTGAGTGTGGTGGGGCCGATCGCTGCGCTGTTTCTTGTCTCGAGGCCGACCGGCGCCGCGGCGATGGTCGGTTACGCCGCGATCGCCTGTTTCGTGGTGCGAATCGACCGCTTCATGGTGCGCCTGGTGCGAGAGGAGAACCGGGCGGAGCGACGCTACGGCTCCGCCTTGGTCGACTGCCTCGCCAACATCGCCAGCGTGCTCACGCTGAGGCTGCAAGAGCCGATGCGTAAAATGCTCGGAGCGCGGCTGCTCGAGATCTTCGCTCCCTTGCGCCGAAACATCGTCTTCAACGAGGTGAAGTGGGGCGGGGTGGATCTGCTCAACAACGCGATGCGCACCGGGTTGGTTGCGCTCTACGCTTTTTTGGAATGGCGGCAGCGAGGATCCATCAGCGTCGGAACCGCGGTGGTGGTGCATCAATATTCCCAGCAGGTGGGCACGGTCGTGGGAGCGATGGCGATGCGCTGGAACGAGCTGGTCCGGCAAAAGACCGAGGTCGCCGACGTCGATCCGATTCTTTCCGATCCCGCGCGCCCGATCGACACCGCGGCCGTGCCAAGCAGTTGGAAGCACATCCGCGTCGAGAGCTTGCACTTCATTCATCCGCGAGCGGCGAGAGGCCGCCCCACTTTGGACGATCTGTCCTTCGAGCTGCGGCGGGGGGAGCGCGTCGCCTTGGTCGGCGCGAGCGGCGCCGGAAAGAGCTCGCTGCTTCGGGTCTTGGCCGGCCTCACCGACGCCGAGCGGATCGAGATTCACGTGGACGGTGCTCATCGCCTGGACCTCAAGCACCTAGGCTCGATCTCGTTGTTGATGCCTCAAGATCCCGAGGTGTTCGAGTCCACGGTTCGCGAAAACATCACCATGGGGTTGCCATACTCAACGACGGAGATCGAGCGCGCCTGCGAGCTTGCCGGCTTCAGCAAGGTGGTCGGACAGCTGCCGCACGGCTACGACAGCGTCATCTCGGAGCGCGGGCTCAACCTCTCGGGTGGCCAGAAGCAGCGGCTCGCCCTCGCGCGCGGGCTGTTGGCAGCCAAGGAAGCAGCGATGGTGCTCTTGGATGAGCCGACCAGCAGCATGGACGTGGTGACCGAAGGGCAAATTTACGAGCGACTGATGGCCACTTTCGCCGATGCGTGCGTCATTTCATCGGTCCATCGCCTCCATCTGCTCGCGTATTTTGACACCGTGATTTTGATGGACCAGGGACGAATCATCGACCGCGGCCGCCCCGACGAGGTGAGATTTCGGCACCCCAGACTTTTTGCTCACACCCGGACGCCACCTTCGGCCGAGGCAGCGGCTAACGAATTGCGCGCCTGACCCAATTGAGGATGTCAGTGGTGAGCCGTCAGAGGCGGGCGCAAGCGGAGAAAAACCATTCCGCCCAGTGGGACTTTGGAACCATAGAACGGCTGAAGCCCACCGCTGAGGAAGTTCGCAGAACCCACCCCTCCGAGCCCGATCGTCACCAGTCCCAAGTCGAAGTCGCGCACGTATCCGAGCTCGAGGACGACCGAGTTGAAAACGGACTGGGCGTCCGCCGCCGGCAACACCAAGTCGGCCCCCGTCCGCTGAATGAACTCCAACCGTCCAAAGACTGTATTGCGGCTCAACTCGAAGTTGGACTCCAGCAGGACGGCGCTGGTGGACGTCCCGGTCGACGGAATGTTGAGGCCGAAGACGGCGGTAGTTGCCCAGTTGCCGCCTTGGAGCGGACGGTTGTAAGTGACTGAGGTGGTAATCCGCTGGACGCTGACGTCGGGTTCCAGCTCTTCGGGGCTTTTGAGGTAGCCGTAGGAAATTTGAAGGCTTAAGTCCGCGAACGGATTGTAAGAAAGCCGGGCCGAGTACGAGTTCAAGGGGTGAAAGTCGAAGTCGTACCGATTGTCGTCGGGCTCGCGGCCGTTGAACCAGGAACCTTCGAGCTTGAGCTGTCGAGTGTAGAGGCCCACCGTCACCACTCCGAATGAGATGTGGGTCGAGTCCTGCCAGTGATGTCCCAGGCTCGCCAGCGGGTTGGTCGAGGCGGATAGGCGATGTGGAAAGGCGACCGGCCCCAGCGCGGGCTCGCCGACGGGGGCGGCATAGACCTCCAGCGCGAAGTCCCCTGCCAGGGCATGGTTGTACTTTGCCGCCACTTCCATGAACAGATCGTGAGGGTGCTGCCGATCGTGTAGCGGCACGCCATCGGCCGACTCTCCAGTCTGCAGCAGCAGCGGATAGCCGCGCTTGCCTCCGGTGGTCAGTGGCTCGGCGCTCAGCATCACCCGGGCTGTGAGTTGTCCCCCGAAAAGAGCGTGCTGCGCCATCAGCATCACCCAATTCATGCTGGTGAACTGAGAGTCTCCGCGGGTGCTGCCGTAATCGATGTATCCAACTTGGAGATTGTAGTGGAGCATCAGCATCCAATCCCCAGCCATCAAGTGATGGCCGTACGCAGGCGTGGAGTCCGGCTGCCAAGCCGTCCCCGATCCCTCGCGGCTCAGAGAGAGACCCAGAGGGTCCTCGGAGTCGGACCGGTGATCAGCGTCGTCCATCTCGTGATGATGATGGTGGGCAGGTGGATGATCCGCGCTCGACTCTTGGTCACCCTGCAAAGCGATGGCGATGGCAGGAACCGCCAGGCCGATGAGAACGCCGATGCGACTGATGCGGTCGATCCACGGCTCGACAGCCAAAGCGCTGAAGCCTCGCATTCCGAACGAATTGTAACCCTGTGTGCATGCTTTGCGCCCTCGGTGTTCCCCGGATCCGAGTGGCTTGTTGCAGCCGAGCACGCTGATCGGTACGAGCAGCCTTGATGTGGTGATGCCTCCGTTTAGCGTCTCCGTGGTGTTCGACTTCACCGGTCAGGGCGTAGTGCTTCCCGACAGCTTCACGGTGGTGGTGCACTCCACCCATCCGACCGACACCTTCTTTGGCCCGGAGGGCGTGGCCGGTCCGTTTTCCAATG
>Ga0126384_10000899_pt1 | contig 17151 bp, 18 predicted proteins | sample PanSoiMetPlot_36_FD_92543 | JGI IMG/M metagenome (GOLD analysis project Ga0126384, IMG submission 92543) | Tropical forest soil microbial communities from Panama - MetaG Plot_36 | ecosystem: Environmental > Terrestrial > Soil > Tropical forest > Bulk soil | place: Panama | collected 2016-02-17 | reverse complement strand
GACGAGCTCGGCTTCGATCACTCGTTCTGTGTCGAGCATCATTTCCGCCCGGACGAAAGCTGGATGTCGTCGCCGAGCCTTTATGCCGTCGGCGCCGGCGCGCGCACCAAGCGCATGCGCATCGGCCCGATGGGCTATATCGTGCCGCTCTATCATCCGCTGCGGCTGGCCGAGGAGATCGCGATCGTCGACCAGATGCTCGGCGGCCGGATGGAACTCGGCCTCGTGCCCGGCATCAATCCGGATTATTTCCGGCCGTTCGGCCTCGACTACGGTCACCGCAAATCGCCGACGCTCGAGTTCGTCGCCTACATGCGCGCCGCCTACGGCGACAAGCAGCCGTTCGCATTCCTCGGCGACAACCATCGCACTGAGAGCGCACTGCTTGCGGTGCAGCCGGTGCAGCGCCCGCATCCGCCGCTATGGATGATGAGCCGCGACCCGCCGACACTCGAATTCTGCGCCCGGTATGGAATTAATCCCGGGTACTTTCTGGTTTATCCGCGCGCCGACGCGGCGCCGCGCTACCGCAAGTTTCTCGCGGACTGGGCCACCGCCGGCTGGCCGCAACCGCCGAAGGTCGCCTATTGCACAATCGTTTATGTCGATGACACTGAAGAGAAGGCGCTCGACATCGCGCTCGCCCGCGCAGCCCGCGCCTATGAGGGTTTCTTGCCTCCTCCCAAGCCCGGCGAAACGTTCGAGCAGCGCGTCCGTGAGCATGCCACGAAATTCATCGGCCGCGGCGAGCCGGGAGCGTCCGAGATCATGGCTAATCTGTTCGACAAAGACTATTTGATGAAGCACGAGCTGGTATTTATCGGTTCGCCGGACACGGTCGCCAAGAAAATCCGTGCGACCGCACATGCCGGCCTGTTCAATGTCTTCATGGGTGAGTTCAATTTCTCGGATCTGCCGGAGGCGGATCTCATGCGCTCGATCCGCTTGTTTGGCGAGAAGGTCATACCGGCTCTGCGCGCGTATGAGCCATTTTGATGCAAATTGCCTTGCGCCGAAAATACGACAGGACGCAATTCCGCTAGCAGGAACACAACTCTTTTATTGCGCCTGGACCAATTCCGGACGCGCTGCAAGGCGGGCGGTGTTGAGCCGATGGATCGCGAAGCAGACAATCCCGCCAGCCAGGAACGGAAGCGCTGACCACATGTAAAGTTGCTGCACTGGCATGCCGACGAATAGCGCACCTACCAATGGACCGACGATTGATCCGATGCGTCCGAGTCCCAATTCCCAGCCCGAGCCATTGGCGCGCAGCGAGGTCGGATAAATCAATGCGCCCACGACGTTAATGCCGGACTGGATGCCCAGAACTAGGAAACCAGCAAAGAATGTTGCAACCAATAGCGCAGACTGCGAGGTTAATCCGGCAAAGCCGATCGAACCAACCACTGGCACGGCGAGCGCGAACATGAGCGTAATCGCCAGGAAACGGTGCCGCTGAAGCCACCCGCACAGCAATAGCGCCCCCACCGTGCCACCAACTTGCAAGCTCGCCCCTGCAAGCGCCACTGTTGTGGGTGGCAACTTAGCTGCGGTCATTAGCGTCGGCGTCCAGCTGAGCAGAAAGAAGTAGCCCATCAGGTTCAGGGCAAACAGCAACCAGAGCAGCGGCGTGATCAGTGCAAGCCCCTGGCGAAACAAATAAACCGGATTGAAACCTGGGAACTGCTGTTCGTCCTCGATAACGAATTTGGCGTTCGGCGATAGCGGGAACCCCGGACTAATGGCAGTGATCAAACGCTCCATCTTGGAGCGCTGGCTTTCATGGAGCACCATGTACTTGATCGATTCCGGCATACCGATTTGCGCGGCGATGGCGATGATGATCGGCACGACACCGCCGATCATGAATATAATTTGCCAACCATATTTCGGCACGAGCGCCGCGGTTACAAAACCTGGGATAGCGCCGCCGATTGGCACGCAGCCGACGGCGATAATAGCAAGCGTGGCACGCAGCTTACGCGGCGCCGATTCAGCGTTGATCGCGACAACGTTAGGAATAACACCCCCGATCCCAAGGCCTGCCAGTAAGCGGAGCCAGAACATTTGATCGAGGTTGGTCGCGTATGCCGCGACGAGCGTGAAGACGCCAAATAATAAATTGGACGACACCAGTGCCGACTTGCGGCCGAAACGGTCACCCACCCATCCAAACAGTGCTGAACCGAACAAAATGCCGATTAGGCTCGCACTAAACACCGGACCGAGGGCACCTGGTTTCAACGCCCATTCTTTGACAAGGCTGGGCGCGGCGAAGGCAATCGCGGCGATGTCATAACCGTCAATGAGAACGATAAAAAACGACCAGATTATCAGCTTGATATGGAACGAGCTTAGTCCGCGTTCGTCGAGCAGCCGTGAAACTGGAACAACTTGGTCCGCCATGATTGCCTCCCCTGGATCGATTACGGCCCTTGATTTAATGGTCTGCCAACCAATCGCACGCTGCAAGGCAGTTCCTGATTTCCTCCTGCTCAAGTCAAACCCTGCGACACCGGCAAAATCAATGCCGACGGGTGTGCTGTATCGTGATAGATCGTGTCGCTACCGATTTTGTCGGGCCGATAATAGTGAGACCACAGAATTTCGGTGGCTGGGGAATCGCCGTTGACGATTTCAAGTCGCAGACGATGGTCCTGCTTGATGAGATAAGCCATCGGCTCGAGACTGATTTCGAATTTATAAATTTCGTTCGGCTGCAGCGGCTGCGGATCGGAATGGCTGTGGTAAGGCACCATGTCGCTGCTGCGCGCTGGATCAAGCGCACGATGCGAGGCACGCAACCATCCGCGTGTAATAAGCTCAGCAAACGGATTCAATCCCTTGGCGCGGTCGTAGCAAGACTGGGGAAATTGGTCGGAGAGCTTAATGAAAAAATCGGTGTCGCGCGCCGTCGATGAAGCATAAAGAACAAGCTTGACCGGTCCGGAAACCTCAAGATCACTTTCTAGCGGTGCGGTCGTGAAAGTCATTACGCGCCGCGCTGCGTCGAAGCCGCCGGGCGGACCGGCGGCACCGAAGCCAATGACACCGGATACCCAGCCAGGATCAGGATATTGGTAGGTCGTTGAGGCCGCGCCGCGGCCATGTTGTTGTGACAGGCCACCATCGTTGAGAGAGTTGACACTGCCGGACGGTGACGCATTGAGGTACCAATTCGTGTAACGGATGCCGGGCGGAGGCCAGCTGTCGACTTTGCGCACGAGATTCGAACCGCGCACCGCATATTCGACGTTCGGGCGGGCCGAATAATCAGTCTGCTTGCCTTTTAGATAGTGGTCGTAGAATGGCAGCAGCACGGTCCGGTGAAATTCAACGCTGGAGAATTCTGCCGCCGCCGCCCAGGCATTTGGCACGCCGGACATTCGCAGCTTTTTCGGCCCTGCCGCGCGACTATAGCCATCGATGTTACCGCGCGTGTGCAGCTGCATCTTCGCCCAGACACCACTTGAATAGAGCGGGACTTTTATACGGTCGAGAACCTCCCAAGCACTACGTTCTCGCCAGAAGTCATCATATGTCGGATGGGCCGCTATCAATTGCGTCAGGTCGGTTTCCTGCTCGCGTGTCGGGCCGCTGGCCGGGAAACGGTTGATAAAACGGTTCTGATACCACCAGTAACCTGGAAAGAAGTCGCAGGGGATGCCGCCGTGATAAGTGCCGCCACGGTAAAGGTCCGCCAATCCGTCATGGGCGGCAATGCACGCGAGCGATGGCGGAGCGAGCGCACCCATAAACCATTGCAACATGCAGAAATATGACTGCCCGACGCCGCCAACTTTGTGATTGCACCAGGACTGTCCGCCGATCCATTCGATGACGTCGTAAAGATCCCGCTGTTCGCGACGACCGAGAAATTCAAACTGGCCACCGGAACGGCCGCTGCCACGCACGTCCATATGAACATAGGCGTAGCCTTGCTCGACGTACCATGCGATTGGCCCGGTCTCGCGCCAAAGAAATTGCGCGCTTGCCGGAAGACTGTTGTTGTCGAACCGATAGGGCGCCGCTCCCAACAGGGCCGGATAAGGACCCGCGCCATCGGGGCGATAGACGCGGGCGACTATCGACGTTCCGTCACGGACATCGATTTTGACGATCTCATCGATCATCAGCGGCAGCTTCCCAGCTATTTGCAGTGAAAAGCCGTTGTCGAAATTCGTTATAGGCGTCCAAAACTTAGTAGACTCAACACGCAATCCTCAAGACCCGACAGGATCGATTCGTCCGACGTGGATTTCGCCAATGCCTAGATAGGCGCGTCGAACGGCCGGGTCGACCGTTAATACCGCACCGCTTCCGGAACCGACGATACAGCCAGATTCGATTAGATAGCCGTGATCCGCGATCTTGAGGCTCATCTACTCGACCAGCAGGATGAGATCACCTGCCTGTTCAACGGTCGCTTTAATCGGCAAGCTCAAGTCAGCCGAACGATCGGGCTATATAAGCAGGTTTCTTTGACAGTGGGCAGAGATGGGAAATTCAAACGCTAGCCTGCGCTCTTTTCTCGCAGATCTTTTTCGCGTTGCGGTAGCGCAGGCACATCCATCGTCCTGCCTCCCTTCGCTGCTACCGCCACCGCTGTCGGGCCAGCTCATTATACTCGCAGCCGGCAAAGCGGCGGGCTCGATGAGCGAGGTAGCGGAAGCGCACTACCTTGACCGGCTGCGGATTGCCGCCGAGCGAATACGCGGGGTTGCGGTCGCCCGCCATGGCTATGGGAGAAAGCTTAGACGTGTCCGCATGATTGAAGCGGGTCACCCCGTTCCGGATGCGGCGGGGCTGGAGGGCGCCGATCGCGCGCTAAAGCTTGCCGACGGCGCGGATGTGAATGACCTCGTCTTGGTATTGATGTCGGGTGGCGCTTCGGCCAACTGGATCGCTCCGGCTGAAGGCATTTCGTTCGAGGACAAGCAAGCAATTACGCGCGCGCTCCTACGCTCCGGCGCGACGATCGGTGAGATTAATACCGTTCGCAAACATCTGTCGCGCATCAAGGGTGGGCGGCTCGCCCTGCACGCGCGTCCGGCGAAGCTAACGACCATAGCGATTTCGGACGTTCCGGGTGACGATCCCTCGGCGATCGGCTCAGGACCGACCGTACCCGACCCCACTACTCTCTGCGATGCGCGCGCGATCGTTGCGAAATACAATCTCGATGCTTCCGACGCTATTAAGCGCGCACTCAATGAGTCGAAAAATGAAACGCCGAAGCCAGGCGATCCAATGTTTAACGGCAGCCAAGTCGCGCTGGCCGCGCGACCTGCCGATGCGATTCGAGCGGCGGAGGCGGCAGTTCGGAATGCCGGTTACGATTGCATTTCACTAGGCGACCGCGTCGAAGGCGAGGCCCGCGAAGTCGCTTCTGCGCACGCTCGTCTCGCGCGTGAACTGCGCGCGCAAGGAAAGCGCGTGGTGATGCTTTCTGGCGGCGAACTGACGGTGACAATCCGCGGCAAAGGCCGCGGCGGGCCGAATCAGGAATACGCCCTTGCGCTTGCGATCGGGCTCGCGGGAATGCCGGCCGTTGCTGGGCTCGCGGGTGACACCGACGGCACCGACGGCGGCAGCGGCGTGGCGACTGACCCGGCGGGTGCGTTAGTTGATGGCGAATCAGTGGCGCGCGCCAGAGCTCGAGGCCTCGATCCCGCCGCCTTTCTTGTGGACAACAATTCGAGCGCATTCTTTGAGGCCCTGGGGGACCTGCTGGTACCAGGGCCAACCTACACCAACGTGAACGACTTCCGCGCCATCGTCGTTGACAGGCCGTGACGGATCACGCCAGAACCGCGCATCATTCGGAGACCGGCGACAATCGTGACCGCACTGCCACTCACCACCGCCAGATGCTGTCTTCGTCATATCCTCGCCCGCGCTGCGGTCGGCGCTGTGCTTCTGATGGCGGTTCCGGCGCAGTTGGCTAAAGCCGATTTCCGGCTGTGCAACAATACAGGCAGCAGGGTCGGCGTCTCCATCGGCTACAAAGACGGCGAAGGCTGGACAACCGAGGGCTGGTGGAACGTCTCGTCGCGCTCTTGTGAGACGCTGCTGCGCGGTGCACTGGTCGCACGTTACTACTACATCTACGCGGTCGACTACGATCGCGGCGGCGAATGGTCCGGTAAAGCTTACATGTGTTCACGCGACAAGGAATTCACTATTCGCGGCACTGAGAACTGCTTGGCTCGCGGCTATGATCGAACGGGATTTTTCGAAGTCGACACCGGTGAGCAGCGCTCCTGGACGGTACAACTGACTGACGCCGCCGAGCAAGCACCCGACCGGCCGCTGCCGCCGCGCGCGCCGCTCAGCACCTCGCGTCCACCGACAACGCTGCCGCCGCCTCCGGCGGGGGGCGCGAAGCCATGAGACGTCTACGCCGTGCCAAGATTGTCGCCACCCTCGGACCAGCCTCAGCCACTGCCGACATGATTGCTCGCCTTTTCCAGGCGGGCGCTGACGTATTCCGCATCAATATGAGCCACACCAGTCAGGAGCGGATGCGCGAACTGGTAGGCATGATCCGCACTGTGGAGCGCGACACCGGGCGACCCATTGGAGTGCTGATCGACCTGCAAGGGCCGAAGCTCCGTCTCGGCACATTCGATGGCGGATCTGTCACGGTGAAAACCGGCGATCGCTTGGTTCTTGATACTGATGCAACGCCAGGCGACGCCAAGCGCGCGTATCTACCGCATCCGGAAATTTTCGCCACGATCAAGCCTGGCCATGCATTGTTGATTGACGATGGCAAGATCAAGCTCACAGTTACTGAGGCGGATTCCAGATGCATTGTCACGCGTGTCACGGTCGGCGGCAAACTCTCCGATCGAAAGGGCGTCAGTCTGCCGGATACGACGATCCCATTTTCGGCGTTGGCCGAGAAAGACCGCTCCGATCTCGAAACGGCGATCGAGACCGGCATCGACTGGGTGGCACTCTCGTTCATCCAAAGGCCGGAGGACATCGCCGAGGCGAAGAAAATCACCCGCGGCCGCGCGGCAGTGATGGCCAAGATTGAAAAGCCACAGGCAGTCCGCCGTCTCAACGAGATCATCGATCTCGCTGACGCGTTAATGGTGGCTCGCGGGGATCTTGGCGTGGAAATGCCGCTGGAAAAAGTACCTGGCGTTCAGAAGCAAATGACCCGCGCCGCCCGCGTCGCCGGCAAGCCAGTGGTGGTGGCGACCCAGATGCTGGAATCGATGATCAACGCCCCGGTCCCGACACGTGCCGAAGTCTCCGACGTCGGCACCGCCATTTTTGAAGGTGCAGACGCGGTGATGCTGTCGGCCGAGTCGGCTGCAGGACAGTTTCCTATTCAGGCGGTCGGGACGATGAACCGCATCGCCGAGGAGATCGAGGGCGACCCGCTGTACCGAAATATCATCGCCGCGCAGCGTGCCCAGCCGGAGGCGACAGGGGCCGATGCTATCGCAGACGCCGCGCGCCACATTGCCGATACCCTCGATCTTGCAGCAGTTGTGTGCTGGACCTCGTCAGGCTCGACAGGCTTGCGAATGGCGCGCGAACGGCCTCGGCCGCCGATCGTCGCGTTGTCGCCCAACATCTCAACCGGACGGCGGCTGGCGGTGGTTTGGGGCGTGCATTGCGTTGTTACTGAAGACGCGCATGATCAGGACGATATGGTCGATCGAGCTTGCCGCATCGCGGTCAAGGAAGGTTTCGCGAAGTCCGGCCAGCGCGTTATCGTCGTGGCTGGCGTTCCCCTTGGCACGCCCGGCGCGACCAATATGTTGCGCATCGCCTATGTCGGAGCACAGAGCTCAGCGGGTTGACGAATATTATTCGTCGTCGTCACCGGCGCGCAGCCGAAATCAGATATCACGGCCTTCGATTTTTTCCTGCAAAGTCTTGACAAGGTCAGGAATGCGCTCCATGCGCGGATAGACCGCCAGCGCACGGCGATAAACCTCAAGTGCCTGTCTGTCATCACCGATATCCTGCAGGATCAGTCCAAATCCCGCCAATGCGCCGAAATGGCGTGGTTCGCGCTTGAGCACCTCGCGGATATCGGCCAGCGCGCGGCCATAATCCTTCTTCATATAAAAGATGGTCGCCCGCCTGTTCCAGGCTTCGACATAATCCGGCTTAACCTTCACGATTGCGTCGAGCAGCTTAACCGCAAGATCGAGATCTTTTGCCTCGATAGCGGTCTTTACCCGCGTCATCAGAAGATTCGCCGTATCACTGCGCGAGGCTGTCCAGGCCGCCCAAATGCGCTCTTCGATTGCCTTCGCCGTCACATCGTCGGGAGCGACCTTCAGCGCTCCGAACAGGAAATCCAGATTGCGGGTGCGATCGCCATGCCCCACCGGTGGTGGCTTGGCGGCCCGCTCGCTGCGCTTGCCGGATTGCGCGAGGGCCGGTGCGCCATAGGCGGCGGCCACGGTTGCGGACAGAAGCGCTGCAAGGAATCGCGTGCGCATAGGCATAGGCGCAGTTTAGTGCCTCCACACATCCTGTCCATATGAGGCGACGGGACAGACGCCGGCGGCGTCCGATCAGCCCTGACGGGCCTTAAAGCGACGATTGGTCTTGTTGATGATGTAGACCCGGCCCTTTCGGCGCACCAAACGATTATTGCGGTGCCGACCACGCAGGGATCTCAGGGAGTTGCGGACTTTCATGACAGTCTCAGGCTTGGGTTTGCCGGCTACATACGCAGCAGACCTACCGCTGTCAACGTAAAGCCCGGCCGGCGGTGGTTCGGTACACTTCCCTGCTCTACAGTGCAGACCAGGAGCTCAGCCGTGCAGCGCAGCCGAGACCGTTTCCTGACCACCCATACCTGCAGTCTGCCACGGCCGGACGACCTTGTTCGCATGATGTACGCCAAGGAGGAAGGCGAGCCCGTCGATGCGGACGCGCTGGCCGCGCGGGTCAAGGCGGCAGTCGCAGACATCGTCAAAAAGTAGGCCGATGCAGGCGTCGACCTGATCAATGATGGAGAGATGTCGAAGCCGAGCTATGCCACCTACATCAAGGACAGGCTCGACGGCTTCGGCGGTACCGCCAACACCTTCGTCTATCAAGACCTCTCTGAGTTCCCGCGGCTCGAGAAACGTGTCTTCGGCGACCCCGGCCGCTCACGGCGCAAGACACCAGCCTGCAATGCACCGATTGGCGTTCGTGACCGGCGGGCACCCGAGGTCGACGCAGACAATCTCAAAGCGGCGCTGAAGAACGTGAAAGCCGTCGGCGGCTTCATGAGCGCGGCTTCGCCCGGTGTCGTATCGCTGTTCTTCCGCAACGACTACTACAAGGACTTTGAGAGCTACATTTTCGCAATCGCCGACGCGATGCAGCACGAATACGAGACCATAGCTAAAGCAGGCCTCGTCTTGCAGATCGATTGTCCGGATCTCGCCATGGGCAGGCATATTCAATATGCGGACTTGAGTCTGGCCGACTTCCGCAAACGTGCCCAGTTGCATATCGAGGCACTTGATCATGCGGTCGCGAATATTCCCGCCGAGCAACTGCGCATGCATCTGTGCTGGGGCAACTACGAAGGGCCTCATCACTGCGATGTGCCGCTAGCCGACATTATTGATCTCGTGCTCAAGGCGAAGCCCGTTACTATTTCGCTGGAAGCCGCCAACCCGCGGCATGCCCATGAATGGGTTCTGTTCGAGAAAGTGAAGCTTCCCGATGGCAAGGTATTGATCCCCGGCGTGATTGAATCGAAGTCAAATTTCATCGAGCACCCTGAACTGATCGCGCAGCGCTTAGGGCGTTATGCCAAATGTGTTGGACGTGAAAATGTGATTGCAGGCAGCGATTGCGGCTACGGCACCTGGGTCGGGCAAGCGACGGTCGATCCGGACGTGGTATTCGCTAAGCTCAAGGCAATGGCTGAAGGTGCCGCGCTCGCGTCGCGTCAATTCTGGAAGTAAGGAAACTCGAATGCCGGGGACGGATAAACTCGAAGATGGCGGCTTATCGTCGTCACGCCTGCAACGGGTGCGGGACGCTTTACAGGCGGACATCGACAAGGGTGTCGTGCCCAGTGTCGCTCGTTGCGCGGCGCGGACAGACCGCAATGAGCTAGCGTGATGTACAAGTATTTTTAACCTATTGGTTTTATCGTGGATCATGAAACCCACGTGAACTAAAACATTACATGCGGTCCGCTCGAATAGGGGCCGATCAACCGTCAATCCTATTCAAACCGGAGGCGGCATCCATGGCTCAGTTCACGGTCAATCCGCAACGCTTCGACCCCTACAAAAATTTCAAGTTCCGAGTGAAATGGGACGGCAAATACGTCGCCGGAATTTCGCGCGTCAGCGCACTCAAACGTACCACCGAGGTCATTGAGCATCGCGAGGGTGGTGACCCGAGCACAAGCCGCAAGTCGCCGGGCATTACCAAATACGAGGCGATCACGCTCGAACGCGGCGTAACTCACGATACAGAATTCGAAGAATGGGCCAACAAGGTCTGGAAATTTGGTGCCGGACTCGGTTCCGAAGTATCGCTCAAAGATTTTCGCAAGGATATCATTATCGAGTTCTACAACGAAGCAGGCCAACTGGTAATTGCTTACAAGGTGTACCGCTGCTGGGTGTCCGAGTTTGAGGCCTTGCCGGATCTTGACGCTAACGCTAATGCCGTAGCGTTCCAGCGCATTACGCTGGAGAACGAAGGCTGGGAGCGTGATCCAAGCGTTTTGGAAACGGTCGAGCCCGACTTCAAGGGTTGATGCCCGCACGGCAATCTGGATGCCTGCTCAGCAAGCAAGAAAGAGCAAACTAAAGGGGAGGCGTTCCCGGGCGTTTTCAATTGGCCTTATCTCCAAACAAACAGACTATGTCAGGCCATTACACAAACGCCAGGAAGAGGTGCTGACCAAACTTTCGAAGAAAGCAAAAAAGCTCCTACGCACTCGTGCGCTCTTTAGCGGCCCCAGTGGCAGAGGCAAGACCTTGGCCGTCGGTTTCTTGGCGCGCAAATTGGAAGTGACATCTTACCGTATCAACGTACGCGCGATTGTCAGCAAGTACGTCGGTGATACCGAGAAAAACCTACGTCGTCTGTTCGATGAGGCGGAGGATTTAGGTGCGATCTTGTTCTTTGACGAGGCGGACGCACTTTTCGGCGAGCGTAGGGAGGTCAAGGACAGCCACGATCGTTATGCCAATGGAGCATTAAATCTCTTGCACGACTGCGTCAAAAAATTTCAGGGACTCATAATTCTGGCCTGCAACCGTCATCACCCGCTTGATTCAAAGTTCACGCCAAGAATACAGTGTCATTTGTGGTTCCGACATCGCAAGCGCTCATTGACGAAGCGAAATCAACGATAAATGCGAAGCGTTTTCCAGGGTAAAAACGTCAGCGGGGAATGAAACAATGAAATCAGTCAAGACCATTCTGGGACTAATTATTATCGCGCTGGCGATGGCTGGCGCACTCGCGCCCGCCCATGCTGCCGACGTCATTTGCTACAATTGTCCACCACAGTGGGCCGACTGGGCTTCTATGCTTAAATCGATCAAGGCCGATCTCGGCTACGATATTCCATTTGACAATAAAAATTCCGGCCAAACGCTGTCGCAGCTGCTCGCCGAGAAAAATAATCCGGTTGCCGACATTGCGTATTATGGCGTTAATTTCGGCATGAAGGCAAAGACGGCGGGTGTCGTTGAGGCCTACAAGCCAAAGGGATGGGACGAGGTCCCAGCCGGACTAAAGGATGCTGACGGTGAATGGACGACGATTCATTCCGGCACACTCGGCCTGTTCGTGAATAAAGACGCGCTTGGCGGCAAAGCTGTGCCGGCCTGTTGGCAAGATCTACTCAAGCCGGACTATAAGGGGATGGTTGGCTATCTTGACCCCTCGTCAGCGGCGGTCGGCTTTGTCGGTGCGGTTGCTGTCAATATCGGTCTGGGTAGCTCGGACAATGATTTGTCGCCGGCGGTGAACTATTTCAAGCAGCTGCAGAAAAATCAACCGATCGTACCGAAACAGACGTCCTACGCGCGCGTGGTGTCGGGGGAGATCCCAGTCTTGTTTGACTACGACTTCAATGCCTATCGCGCCAAATACACCGAAAAAGGCAATTTTGAATTTGTTATTCCTTGCGAAGGGACGGTTGTTTTTCCCTACGTGGTCAGCCTAGTGAAGAACGCGCCGAACAAGGATAAGGCAAGGAAAGTCCTCGACTACCTGTTATCCGACAAAGGCCAGGCGATCTGGACCAATGCTTATTTGCGCCCGGCGCGACCGATCGAATTGCCGGCCGCGGTGAAAGCCAAGTTCTTACCGGACAATGAATACGTACGCGCCAAGAGCGTGGATTGGGCGAAGCTCGAGGCAGAGCAAAAGAGCTTCACAGACCGCTACCTCGCCGAAGTGCATTAAGGCATCATAGGTGCTCCGGCATCGCGCCGGAGTACCAGCCAATGACCCATCGACTATTCGTTCGCCTGTCCCTGCTGCCACTCGCGGTGGTCGTGGTTGCGTTCTTTTTGTTGCCGATGCTGCAATTGATCATCACCGGCGCAAGCGGCGATTTGGGGTTAAGCGCATATGCGGCAATCTTATTTGAGCCGCGCTACCGGGCGACGCTGATCAACACCGTGTTGCTAGCGGCGGCGACCACTGTCGCCACGCTGGTTATTGCGACCGTCAGCGGATTGTTTCTGCAACGGCATCGGTTTTTTGGGCGGGCCATCTTGGTGGCCATGCTGACATTTCCATTGGCCTTTCCTGGCGTCGTCGTCGGCTTCATGATCATTCTGCTCGCCGGGCGGCAAGGCCTGATTGGCGATGTCACACTGCTCCTACTCGGCGAGAAACTGGTGTTTGCCTATTCCATCGCCGGACTGTTCCTCGGCTATCTCTACTTCTCGATCCCGCGCGTGATTCTCACCATTATGGCGGCCGTGGAAAAGCTTGACCGCAGCCTCGAGGAGGCGGCACGCGCACTGGGCGCACGCCCGTGGGCGATCCATCGCGATGTCATTCTTCCTGCGCTGGCGCCGGCGATCGTCGCCTCCGGCGCGATCGTGTTCGCCACCGCGATGGGCGCGTTCGGTACGGCCTTCACGCTTGCGACCAATATCGACGTGCTGCCAATGCTGATTTACACCGAGTTCACGTTGTCCGCGAATATCGCGATGGCGGCCGCACTGTCGGTCGGTTTGGGATTGGTTGCCTGGGCCATTCTTGCGCTCGCCCGCTCATTCAGCGGCAATACCATCGCCGCGGCGGGATGACCCGCATGGGCAACCGACTGAGCTTTCTCGCCCAACTCGCTCTCACGTTGCTGGTAGCGGCATTTCTGATCGTTCCGGCCATCTTGTCGATGCTGGCCGGCGTGACCGCAAATTATTTTCGCGGCATCCGCTCGGGCCTGACGTTGCAATGGGTGATGCAAGTGTGGGAGCTATACGCCGACACCATCGTGCGCTCGTTTGCCGTCGCACTCATCACCCTGGCAGTAACGCTTATTGTCGGCGTCCCTGCCGCCTACGCGCTCCACGTGCGCGGTGGCCGGTTGGCGCGGGCAGTTGAGGAAATCATCACGCTGCCACTCGCGATTCCCGGGCTCGCCATTGCGCTCGCATTGTTGCTGGCCTACGGCGGGTTGAGCGACTTCCGCCGGTCGTCTCTATTTATTGTCGCTGGCCATGTAGTGTTTACGCTGCCGTTCATGGTGCGTTCCGTAATCGCCGTGTTCGCCTTGATCGACGTCAAAACGCTCGATGAAAGCGCCTCCTCGCTCGGCGCCTCGGCCTGGCGGCGTTTTCGCGATGTCATCGTGCCCAATGCGGTCCCCGGCATCTTGGCCGGTTCGCTGATGGTGGTCACGTTGTCGCTAGGGGAATTCAACCTCACCTGGATGCTGCACACGCCGCTTACCAAGACCTTGCCGGTCGGGCTTGCTGACAGTTATGCCTCGATGCGCCTCGAAGTGGCGTCGGCCTACACCTTAGTGTTCTTTGTCATGATCATCCCGTTGCTCGTGGCGATGCAAATTTTTGCTGACCGTGCCGGGCGACAGGTCGCATAGCGATGACGTCGGCGCATGGAGTCGCAGTCGGCGTTGCAGCCTGTGCCAAGACCTTTCCCGATGGCACGCGCGCGCTTGAGCCGATCACGCTCGATGTTGCGCGCGGTGAAACGCTGGTATTTCTCGGCCCGTCGGGCTGCGGCAAGACCACCCTATTGCGGATTATTGCTGGCCTCGAACGGCCCGACCGCGGCGGCCGCGTGCTCTTTAATGGCGCCGACGTAACCGCAATTCCAATAGAACGTCGCAACGTCGGTATGGTGTTTCAGTCCTACGCCCTGTTTCCCAATATGACGGTTGCCGAGAATATCGGGTACGGTCTCAAGATTCGCGGGATTGATCGCGCCGAGCGTGCTCAACGCGTCGCCGAACTGGTGGCTCTGACCGGAATTGAGGGACTGGAGCAGCGCCGTATTGACCAATTGTCGGGCGGGCAACGCCAGCGCGTCGCGCTGGCACGCGCTGTGGCGGCACGGCCGAGCGTGCTGTTACTCGATGAGCCGCTTACCGCGCTCGATGCGGCGTTGCGAGAACGATTACGCTTTGAGCTCGACTCCTTGCTGCGAATGCTCGGCATTACCACCATCTACGTCACGCATGATCAGGCGGAGGCCATGGCGCTCGGCGATCGCGTGGTGGTGATGCGCAAGGGCGCCATCGCCCAGGTGGGGACGCCGCGCGAAATCTACTTCGCACCGGCCAATCGCTTTGTCGCCGAGTTTGTTGGCGCCGCCAATCTGCTCACGGCACGGGCGGTAAATGGTGTACTCAACTTGGCTGGCGGCAAGTTGGTGACCGCTGATGTAAACACGGCTGGCGATGTCGTCGCCATGGTCCGCCCCGAATCGATTAGCGTCGTGGCCCCGGAAGCTGCAAGCCTGTCGGGCCAAATCGAGCGCATTAGTTTTGTCGGCGATCGCCAGCGGCTCACCGTGCGCGGCACCATCGAGCGGCCTTTGCTGGTCGACGCGCCCAACACCCTTAATCTCAAAATTGGCGAGCGCATCGGTCTGGCCATTGACCCCCATGCGGTGCGCGTTTTGCCGGGAGAACGCCCGTGAGCGAGCGCCCGCTCTTGGTGGCCCAGATCTCCGATCTGCACATTAAGCAGCCTAATGAGCTCGCCTACGATCACGTCGATACCGCAGCGGCCTTGTCGCGTTGCGTCTTGACGCTCAATCGCCTGTTGCCCCGCCCCGACCTCTTGGTCATCTCTGGCGACCTTGCCGATACGCCGAGACTGGAAGAGTACGAGCACCTCAAGCGCCTATTGGCGCCACTCGACATTCCGTTCGTCGCCATTCCCGGTAATCACGATGCGCGCGCGCTGATGCGTGCGGCTTTGCCAGCGCAGCCTTACGCGCAAACAAACGGCGCGCTCAATTTGGCGGTGCGCGTCGGCGCGCTCGACATCGTGTTGCTCGATTCAAGCGTTGCCGGCGCGCCGCACGGTGAACTTGAAGCCGCGACCCTGGCCTTCCTCGAGGCCACGCTGGCCACCTCGGCGACCCGGCCGGCCCTGCTCTTTTTGCATCATCCGCCATTCGCAACCGGCATCGCCCACATGGACGTACAAGCTTTGCGCAACGTCGCCGCACTCGAAGCAATCTTGCAACGCCACAGACGGGTTCGCCTGGTCGCGGCCGGGCATGTGCATCGCGCCATAGTGGCAATGGTTGGCGGCATTGCTGCAACGATCTGTCCGGCGCCCAATCATGCTGTGGCCCTCGATCTTGCTGCAAGCTTACCCCCGTCACTCACACTGGAGCCGCCGGCCTTCCATTTGCACGCCTGGTTTTCGGGCGACCGCTTTGGTCGCGTCGTCACTCATGTCGTTCCAATTGGAGATTTTGCCGGACCCTACCCGTTTTTTGGTGCGGACGGGCGGCTGCTGTAGGGGCGCGCGGACTGCTGTGCCAGACACAGCCCATCGCAACTCCATGCGTATCGACCCAGCTGCTGGATGCTGTGAAAGCCGCGAGGCCTTCATCCCGGAGTAGGTCGATGCTCAATTGACTTCACTGGCTCGATGTCCGCCAAAACTCGGTGATCGCGTAGCGAATTGGCTCCGGCTCGGATGACTCTGATGCTTGCCGGCCCATGTCCCCTGTGTCCGGCGGAACCGGTCCCCGTTCGTCTCTTATGGGTGACCCGCTTTCATTTAAGAGACGATCTCGATAGGAATTCCGATCGCGAGCCCAAGATCGCGGTCCGCGCGCCCCTGATTGACGGCGATTTCGGCCAGTCCGTTCGAATTCCCGTACCAGAATGCCGCGCCTGGCGGCCGATCGCTGAAGGTCCTCTCGCGCTCCAGTACCTGGCCCGCCGCGCCAAGCTTAGCGCGGGGCGACAACATGGCTGCCCTCAGTCCAGTCATGGCATTGCCGAAATGATCGACGTAAACAATCTCGCAGAGGTCGTCCGGCCAGTCTGCGCGGCGATCCGAGCCATCTTTGCGCGGCTTGCCGGGGGGCGGCTCGCCGCGCGCCAGCATGGCTGCGACCGGTGCGAAGAGGTCGCGCCCGTGAAAGCTGGCCGAGAGGCGCTCCGGCTTCCAGTCGATGTCCCAACTGCGCGTGTTGCCAGCACGGCGCTGGACCAACTCAAACAAGCCGTTGCCAGGGCCGACGTACCACCGGCCGTCGGCCTCGAGAACAATGGCCGGGCGCGTCCCGCCAACGCCGGGATCGACAATGCAGAGAAACACGGTTTCCCCCGGAAACCATGCAGCATAGACCGCCAATAGGTAGGCTGACGCCTTGGGATTGCCCACCGGTGCATCGGCGAAAAGATCGATAATGGGTATGCTCGGCGCCAACTGGTGCAACACCGCCTTCATCTGACCTGTATAGGGGCCGTGCAATCCGAAATCCGTGAACAGCACAATCATGTCATCAGCTTGCCCCAGTGCGCCCGCGCGTACAACGATCACGCGCTTCCCGTGGCAGCAATTGGGGCTTCCGCAGCGCGCGCCATCACGCGGGGACCGCGAAGTCGTTCATTAACAACGTGATGGACTGCATGAACATATGGGCGAAAAAGCTGTCATGGAATTTTCAAACATTTTACGACTAAAG
>Ga0126384_10000898_pt1 | contig 17154 bp, 15 predicted proteins | sample PanSoiMetPlot_36_FD_92543 | JGI IMG/M metagenome (GOLD analysis project Ga0126384, IMG submission 92543) | Tropical forest soil microbial communities from Panama - MetaG Plot_36 | ecosystem: Environmental > Terrestrial > Soil > Tropical forest > Bulk soil | place: Panama | collected 2016-02-17 | reverse complement strand
GCGCAATAAAAAGAAGCTTTCCGGCGGTTAAATTCGGCAGTCAATTCATGGAGGAAACATGAGTGAAGCAACGTTCGAGCAAGCCAATCTGCAAATCAAACTGTACGAACTTCGGCGCGAGCCGAAATTGCGGGAGGCGCGGGAATGGTTTTCCGACCATTTCCATCCGCAAAATCTGGACGATGTGATGCGGATCTGTCCTCCGGGAACAAAAGAAAACGCATATATGCGCCAGGTCCTCACCTATTGGGAATTGGTCGCAAGCATGTCCAATCGCGGCCTCGTCAACGAAGACCTTCTTTTTGAAAATGGCGGCGAAGAGTGGGCCGTTTTCCAGCAGGTGAAACCGGTCCTCGCCGGATGGCGCGAAATGTTCGCCAGCAAGAAATTTCTCGGCAACCTCGAAGCCCACTGCGCGCGGCTCGAAGCTTGGCGCGAAAAGACCAGCCCCGGCTCCAACGCCGCCATCCGCAAAGTCGTCGCGCAGATGCGCGAGGCCAAACAGGGCGGCAATGCCGTAGCGGCATGAATCTCAGCTCGCAGAGGGCACGGATCCGCCGTGCCCCTGCGACAAAACACGAATCAGGAGAAACGAAAATGGCAGCAAGCGCAGGAATAAGCAGAAAAGTTGTATCCCACGAGGAATGGCTCGCAGCGAGAACTGAATTCCTCAAGAAAGAAAAGGAATTCACGCGCCTCCGCGATGAGCTCAGCAAGCAGCGCCGCGAACTCCCGTGGGAAAAAGTAGAAAAGAACTACATCTTCGATGGGCCAAACGGCAATGAGACCCTTGCCGATCTATTCGCCGGCCGCAGCCAGCTGCTGGTTTATCACTTCATGCTTGGCCCGAATTGGGTCGAAGGTTGCGCGAGCTGCTCTTTGCTGGCGGACCATTTCGATGGCGCTATTCCGCACTTGAACGCCCGCGATGTTACCTTCCTCGTGATTTCCCGTGCGCCGCTTGCGCAGATTCAGGCGTTCCAAAAGCGCATGGGCTGGAAATTCAAGTGGCTCTCTTCGAACGGAAACGACTTCAATTTCGATTACAAGGTTTCGTTTACACCGGCGGACATCGAAAAGGGCGAGCCGAACTACAACTTCAGCACGATCCCCTTCCAGGTCGAAGAAGGCCCCGGCCTGAGTGCCTTTTATAAAGGCAGCACCGGAAACGTTTTCCACACGTACTCGGCCTATGCACGCGGTCTTGATATAGCCATCGGCGCGTACAACTTTCTCGACCTCACTCCAAAAGGGCGCGATGAAGAAAATCTCGCCTTCACGATGGCGTGGGTAAAGCATCACGACAAATACACGGGGAACGATGTCGTCGACGCAAAGCGCGGCTACACCCCTCCCGCCAAAATGCACGACTGCTGCAAAGAAGGCGCCTAAACCAATCAACTTGCCACAAAACAAACCGGGACCGGCGTTTTGCCGGTCCCGTATTTGTTTTTGAAGTCGCTTTTTAGGATCTGGCTAGCGGCGTCCAGACCATCATTGGCGTCGGCCGCCGGTTGGCCCACGCATAGTAAGGAATGAATTTCAATTCCACTTTCGACGATGAACTCGCCGGAGCATCCGCCGGAAAATAAAGCGGACTCCGTGCCGCCGAAGGCTTGCTCACCGCGCCTTCATGGCGCAACACTAGCACGCCACCAAGCAGATCCTTTTCAAACGTTTCGGAGAAACCGTCGCCCGAAGTTTTGGATCCAGCACGAATCGAAACATCTGCCAGCGAAGTTCCCTCCGGTTGATCGAGTCCTTCCAGGCAATAAACCAGCGGCCCGCGCTGCACGGCCACGCGACCGGTGTTCTCTATAACCCGCGCATTCGATTCGGTCAGCTGCGGTTCCATGGCAAACATCAGACGCACTTTGTCACCCGCTTGCCACCGACGTCGAATACGAACGTAGCCCCCTTCTACAGGATTTGAGTTGTCCGCAATCTTTCCCGCGACGACAACACGAGGACTCCAGCCTGGCGCTCGAAGGCAAATTGTAAACTCCGCGGGTTTGGACGGACTTATCTCAAACAGAACTTCGCCGGTCCATGGATACTCTGTCTTCTGCACGATCTTGATCGGCGTCCCATCTTCCAAATGCCAGTTCAATTCCGAATTGTGGAACAGGTGCACGTAGATTCCATCTTTGCTGGTGCTGTAGAAATATCCTGGTAGAGAAGCAAACGTCCGCTCCAGGTTCGGTGGGCAGCACGTTGTGTCATACCACTCGTTGCGAATCACGTCGCCCGTCGCCGGATCAAACGCCAGCGGATTCCGGTAGCAATAAAGATTGCCGCTGAGCGACATCCCGGAATTAATGCCGTTGTAAAGAGCGCGTTCGATTACATCGGCGTATTTTCCGTCGCCGGTTGCCGCGAGCATCCGCCAGTTCCACATCATGCTGCCTATAGCCGCGCAACTCTCTCCATACGCCTGCGCGTTCGGCAATTCAAAGGCGTCGCCAAATGCTTCGCCGTCGCTCCGCGCGCCGACTCCGCCCGTGATATACATCTTCGACGAAACCAGATCGTTCCACAGTGCGTTTAGCGTTTTCCAGTAAGTCTCGTCGCCGGTTTCGAGGTAGTAGTCCGTCGCGCCGCTGCACGCATACATTGCGCGCACTGCGTGCCCTTCGAGTTTTGTCCGCGAAGTGAACGGCTTCCCGCTGAAATGATAAACGTAGTTTTCCGGCTTCAATGGAATTCGCGAATCGCCGCGCAACAGGTACTCCGCCAAATTCAAATGCCGTTTGTCGCCCGTCATCCGGTAAAGCTCGACGAGGGCCAGCTCCATCTCCGGATGGCCGGACATCAGGGGCTTTTTGTTTGGTTCCGGTCCATACGACGGAAGCAGGAAATCATTCACGAAGCGCATACCCGCAGCGAGAACCGTGCGATCTCCCGTCGCCCGATAATAAGAAGTCGCGCCCTGCAGGAAATGCCCCATGCAGTAAAGCTCATGGCCCCACTGCTGGGTTTTCGCCGTCATGCGATCTGCGGCGCGATTTTGGACGTAGTAGGTATTCAGATAGCCGTCGGGTTGTTGCGCGGCCATCACGTCTTTCGCGGTGTTCTCCACGAGCGCGCGTAGAGCCGGATTATCGCCCGATTGCAGTGCAAACCCGATCGCTTCCCACCATTTGTACACGTCTGAATCCGAGTAGACCGGCCCGCGTTGCGGCGCATCGCTCTTGCCAATCAGCCGCCGGAAGTTGTCCATCCGCCCGTTCCCTTCCAGCAGTTTGCCCATCGAGGGAATGCACGTATTCACATTCGCCGCGCGGCGCGCCGACCAGAATCCTTCCTGAATCGTCACCGCATGCACCGGCACGCTCCGCAATTTCGCATACGGCGAATGCGCGAGGTTTAGAACTCCCTGGTCCTTCCAGCTTGGATCGGACGAAAGCGGAATTTCACCGGTACGATCGCTCCAGAACGAAGCAAAACTCTGCGGCATCCTAGAAAGCGCCGCTGCGGAAGCCGCGGCGGAAACAAATTCACGGCGCGAAACGCGGGAAGTCATGGACGGCGCTCCTCGGTTGACCGCACAAAGGGATGTTACTCTGTCTTGCGCCTTCTGGGAGTGAAAAGCTTTGCGAACTAACTGGATTTACAGAAATTGTTTGCCCATCTGTTTGCTACTTGCAGCGCTGAGTACGAAAGCATCCGCGCAAAAGCCCGCTCCTCCTTCCGCCGCCGAACTCAATGCCATCACCGAACGTGGAATTTTGTTAAATGAATACGACCAGGCGGCCTGGCACGCCTCTGATACCGCGCAGACCGCGAATCCAAGGACCATTGAAGGGCAGCGTTACATCGCCAAAAAAGAAAACGGAAAATGGAATGTCGTTTTTGGGAAGCTGAACGCCGACAAAACCCTCTTTCAGATTTATTACGAAGCCGTACAGCAAGCGAATCCTCGCGAATTCAAGGTCACTGCGGAAACCGAGCAGCGTGCCGACAACGGTTTCTATCTTTTTGCTGCGAGAGCAATCGACGCCGCACTCAAGGATTTTCAAGGCCAGCAGAGATCGTACAATGTCGCCGTTTTGCCCGCGCCGCAGGATCAGCTTTTTGTATACGTCTATCCTGCCCAGACCAATCCGCGAGTCTTCCCTCTAGGAGGCGATATGCGCTATTTGGTCGAGGCAGACGGAATCAAAATCCTGGAAAAGCGCCAGTTGCACAAAACCATCCTGGAAACATCGCGCATGCTCGGCAAAAAAACTGTTGGGGGCTTTCATACCCATGTTCTGAGCGACGTTCCGGAGGACACCGATGTTTTCCACGTTCTGACGCAGGATCCTCACCAGACTGAATTCATCGGGACGCCGCATTTCTTCTATCATGTGCTCGCAGACGGGGCCATCACCATCGAAAAACAAAAGAAATAGCCCGCTATTTTCTCTCAAAGAGCCGCGAGTGAAATTGCAGCGACGCAGGCAAATGCGCGGCGAAGTATTGCCAGTCGTGGCGGCCCGGGTAGAGATGAAATTCGTGCAGAATTTTTCGCGAAGTTAGTACTTTGTCCAACGCATTCGCGCCAGCTTCAAAACCGAAATCGTCATCGCTTCCACAATCGAGATAAATTTTCAGGTTCGCAAGCGGCGCCGTCTTCGCCATGACGATCGGCGAGTTCCTATCCCAAAAAGCCGGATCGGACGGAATGCCAAACGTGTTTCCTAGCACGCGAGCCCGTGGGGAATTGGACGATCCGCCAAGGAAGTTGGGCAGTTTTTCGATCAGCGCGGGGCTGTGTGCGCTGACGGAAGAAAAAAGTTCGGGATGACGAAACGCAAGATGGAGCGCGCCGTAGCCACCCATCGAAGCGCCAGAAACGGCGCGATTCGGGCGGCCCGGCTTGATGCGAAATTTCTTTTCAATGCCGGGCAGAAAATCCTGCACCAGAAAATCTTCGTAGCGCACTTTTCCATCATGCGAATTGATATAGAACGTCGCGCCGGCCGCGGGAGTTGCAATCAGAAATTCATTCAACTGTTTTCGTTCCCACAAATCCTCGACGAGATTCCAGGCGCCGGTGTGGACGAACATCTGCTCGTCATCGCCAAGTCCATGGAAAAAATAAAGAATCGGGAAGTTTCTAGATTTTTCGACGTCGTAGCTGGGTGGAAGCAGCACGCAGTACGGAACAGCCCGCCCCAGAATTTTGCTTGGCAGCGAATTGCATTCGGCGCGTCCGGAGGCGGCAAATGAAATCACGGGGAATAAAGGAAACAGCAAAGTGGCCAGTAACGAGCGGCGGCCCCTCTGCTTCGTTCGGGGCAGGCAAGTGGCGAAAAATTTCATTCTGAAACTATTTTACTCGTAACGGAGGGCCTCGACGGGATTGAGTTTTGCGGCCCGGGAGGCTGGATAGAGTCCCGCGACCAGGCTCACGGCGACGGCGAAGCCAATGCCAAAGACAAAGAGCCAGAGCGGAACGGAAGAGATTTTCACGCCGGGCAACTCCTGACGCTTCAAATAAATGTTGGTGGCCAGCGTGAGTGTGCGACCAATGAGCCATCCGAAAATTACACCCGAGACGCCGCCGAGGAAACCCATGACGCCGGCTTCAACGAAAAAGAGTTTCTTCACGTCGCTGTCTGCAGCACCAAGGGCTTTGAGCACGCCGATTTCGCGTCGGCGCTCAAGAATCGCCATCACAAGGGTATTCACGATGCCGAGTGTTGCGACGGCTAGCGCGAGGCTGGCAAAGAGCCCGAGCAGCAGATCCAGAACGCGGAAGAAAATCTTCAAGCTTTTTGACGCATCTAGAAGAGAAAATGCGCCGAATCCCATTTTTTTCACTGCGGCTTCGATGTCATCCACGTTGGCGGTCGATTTCGCTCGCACGGTCAGGCTGGCGTAGGTCTGTTTGGTTGTTGCGTTGCCACGTACGACATCACGCAGGTCATTGATCTGCGCAGCGCGGAGCGATTGCGCGACGCCGATGGGAATCAGCAGGCGGCCATTGCCAAAACCGCCGAAGCCGGAAGCAGGTTCTGTTTCCACAATGCCAATGATATGCAGCTGCTTTTCCCTGGGAACGATACTGAACCCGCCCGAACTGTCGCCGAGAGTCTGCCGTTCTGCGTAGCGAATAGAAATCGATTTTCCGACGAGCGAATCCGTTTCCTTGGAAAGTTCTTTTGCAAATTCGATCTGCAGAATGGCTTCATCCGCATTTTCACCCGAGAAGAAATTTCCTTTCATGCCGTCGAAGGCGCCACTCTGTTTGGAAGAAAGCGGCATTCCGGCAACTACGGTTGGATAAGGCTTTTCGGCGAAACGAACTTCCGTGGGAAAGCGGATCTGCGGAAACACTTCGATCACGTTCGGCAGCTTGGAAATTTCCTGGCGCGCGTCTTCGTCGAGAAGGCGCGATTCGCCTTGCTGAACAGCGGTCGAAGGCGGGCCGCCGCCGCGCATGTTGAGTTTTGGAGTGACAAAAACGGAATCGAAGAGACCGCTTTTTGTGAGGCGGTTGCTCGCGAGGTTTTGCAGACCGACACCGAGAGAAAGCATGGCGACGAGCGAAGCGACGCCGACCGCAACGCCGAGCGTTGTCAGCGAATTGCGAAAGAGCGCTTCGCGCAAATTGCGCACGGCAAGTTCGGTCATGTCGCGGAGCTTCATTGTTCAACTCCCGATTTAACTCCGAGCGCAGCTCCTGCGTTTGCGCCGTCGCTCAAAAGTTTGCCGTCGCCCATGATGACCAGACGCGTGGCGAATTTTTCCGCGATCGGCCGCTCATGGGTGACCATGATGATGGTCATGCCGAGGCTGGATTGAATTTCGAGCAAGAGATTCAAGATGCTTTCGCCGGTGGTGGAATCGAGATTGCCGGTCGGCTCGTCGGCGAAAAGAATTTTTGGGCGATTCACGAGAGCGCGCGCGATGGCGGTGCGCTGCTGCTCGCCGCCGGAGAGTTCCGCGGGGCGGTGGACGGTGCGTTTATCGAGTTTGACCCGTTGCAAGGCTTCGGCGACCCGCGCGGAGCGCTCGTCGCGATCGACTTCCGCGAGACGCAGAGGCAGCTCGACGTTCTCGGCCAGCGTCATACGCGGAAGCAGGTTGAAAGACTGGAAAACCATACCGACCGTGTTGCGGCGGTAGCGAGCGAGCTCAAGCGAAGAGAGCTCGGCGAGGTTGCGGCCGCCGGCGTGGATGGCGCCGGAGGTGGGGCGGTCGAGGCCGGCCATCAGGTTCAGCAGCGTAGATTTGCCGGAGCCGGAGCTGCCGAGCAGGGCGACGAATTCGCCAGAGCCGATCGTGAGCGAGACGTCATCAACGGCGCGGATAGCGGAGGAGCCGAGCGTATAGTGCCGAGAGACGCGGTCGAGCTGTAAGGCGTTGGAGTTCGCTGAGCCGGGAGTTGGGGTCATAGCGGAGTTGGAATGCCCGTTCCCAGAGTACTACGTTTGGAGCGGAGAAAAGTGTCGGGTGGTGGGGACCCTCCTCCCCCTGTTTTTGACGTAAATGCTGATTCTAAAGGAGGATAAAGCGGTTGGTTGGCATACATTCCTGTAAGTGCAGAATCTGAAGGACTTCCGTATTGTTGTTATTTTGCGAGCGATCGGGGTGCTAAACGCAGAATTTCCCGATAAGTACATTACCATAATCGGTAATAAAGTCAAGCGAAAAGGGAGGCTTCGGTGAAGAGAATTGCGGTTTTGACCTGCTTGGCGGCGTGGATTGGCGTTCTTGGTGGCGAGGCGAGGGCGCAGAAGCCGCCGCTGTTGCCGGAGAAGGATGTAGCAGCGCTGGCGAATGAAGTGAGTGGGGAGATGGCGAAGCGGAATCTGGAAGGGATTGCGCGGTTTCACCGGCAGCGCGGGTCGAAGGGATTTCATGAAGCGGCGGAATTGGTGGCGGATCGGCTGCGGGCGTATGGGCTCGGCTATGTGGCTATTCTGCAGTTTCCTGCGGATGGAAAGATTTTTTATGGAACGCAGAGGTCGCGGCCGGCTTGGGATGCGGAGATGGCGAGACTAAGCGAGCTGCGATGCTGCGACGCAGCGGAAGACTCGAAGGTATCCCCGGACGGTAGCGGGTACGTAAGTCTTGAGGGGGCCCCTTACGAACAGCTAGTGGGCAGTTATGACGCGGAGCCCGTGGTGCTGGCGGAGGACAGCGAGAGTGCGGAGGTGACTGCGGAGTTGACGGATGTAGGAGAGGGAACGAAAGAAAGCGATTACACGGGGAAAGATCTGAAAGGAAAGATTGTCCTTGTCAGCGCCCAGCCGGGAGCGGTGCAGGATTTGGCAACGGGGAGATTTGGCGCGGCGGGAATCGTCAGTTATGCGCAGAACCAGAAAACAGCGTGGTGGGGTGAGGACGAAAACTTGATCCGGTGGGGACATCTGGACACGTTTTCGCCGAACAAGACATTTGCTTTCATGGTGTCGCTTAAGTCGGCGCGAGGATTCAAGGAACGGCTTGCGAAGGGGGAGAAGATTACGCTCCACGCCAGCGTGAAGGCGGGGCAGCATCCCGGGAATTACGAAGTTGTGACCGCGACGATTCCGGGAGCCGATCCGAAGCTGAAGGATGAGGAGATTGTGTTCAGCTGCCATCTGGATCATCAGCGGCCAGGGGCGAATGACAATGCGAGCGGATGCTCGGCGATTCTGGAAGTGGCGCGGACGTTGCAAAGATTAATCAACGAGAAAAAGCTGGAGCGGCCGGCGCGGACGATACGGTTTGTGTTTCCGCCGGAGATTGAAGGCACGCTGGCGCTGCTGAACGGCGTGGGGCGCTTCCCAATGAATAGTCCGAACCCCGACCCGAGAGGCCTCGCAGGCGTCTACCCTGGACCCGAGATGGCGAAGCGTTTCAAGGCAGTGATTCACTTGGACATGGTGGGAGGGGGGCCGGAGACAAAGGCGGTGTTTCATGTGACTCGGGGGCCGATGAGTTTGCCGAGTTTTGTGCATGACGTGGCGTGGGCGTTTGCGGACTGGGTGAATGTGGAGTCGTACAAATTTGCGTCGACAGGGAAGGCGGATTATCCGATGCTTGCGCCGGAAGGCGGGAAGGAGCCGCTGCGTGCGGAGTATTCGGCGTTCACGATGGGCAGCGACCACGATGTGTACCAGGATTCGTCATTTGGGATTCCGGCGATTTATTTGAATGACTGGCCGGACCGGTACATTCATACGAATTTTGATTCGGCGGCGAATATTGATCCGACGAAGCTGAAGCGTGCGGCGTTTATTGGGGCGGCGAGCGGGTATTTTTTGGCGGGATTGAGAAAAGGCGGCCTCTCAGGTTACTTGGATTGGCTGGAGCCGGGGCGCGTCGCACGTTTACTACTCGACACTCAGCGGAGCCACGAACTTCCTGCGGAGCAGAGGGCGAACCTCTTCGCATACGGATTCAACTACGACTCCGCTTTGAAAGCACCAGTTGGCTTTGCTGGTGACCTGTTTGTCATGGCACCGGCAGCCGGCCATCCTGGCAGCGGGGCTACCGGAGACGGGCTGTTGAGATTTCGCAGAGCGCAGAATCCAGAAGGGCCGCTGGCGGTGTTTGGCTACGACTATTTTTCGGAACATGCAAAGGCCGCGGGGATTCCAACGCCGAAATTGTTGAGTTACGAAGGGTTTTGGGGAAGCGGGGAAGAGTACGCGTATGAAGTTCTGAATCTTGCGGATGGAAAACGCAACGCGCAGGAGATTCGCGACGCGGTTTCGGCGGAGTACGGACCGGTGCCTGTGGAAATCGTTGTGGAATATTTGAAAGCCCTCGAAAAAGTTGGCGTCGTTGCGGTAACTCATTAGAGAACACAAACCGCGGAGGTTATGCCTCGACGGTAAACATGGGATGGAAGGAGTGGCAAAGTCGCCACTCGAAAGGAAAGGAAAGGGAAAACGGCTGCACATCGCGGTACCGGAACCATGTATAAGTCCTTTATTTTCAATAACGGCGTGAAAGGATTTTTACTTGCCAATCTAAAAGGCAGGACGGCGTGCGCTGACCCGTCCAAAGGGACCCAATCAGAATGAGACCCCTAACCCGGTTAGTGGTTTTGGCAGCAGCAGTTTTGGCTCTTTCCGCATTTGCGAGAACGGCTTCCGCGGACCAATTCACGATAAATTTCTGGGGAAGTGGTTTCAATGGCACTCTGAGCGTTGATACCACCCTGCAGAGGCCCGGCGTATACGCGATTGACTCAATTAGCGGGAACGTTGGATTTGCCACGGTGACCGGTCTCGTGCCGACGACCACAACCAGTGGTTACTCGTATTACAGCCTCCCGGATGGCAGCTATTGGTATTACGACAACCTGCTCTATGCCAACTCGAATCCAGCGCTGTAAGCCGGCGGCATTCTTTTCACGCTGGCGGGGCTGGCTCAGCCGGTGAATCTTTACTACGATTCGCAGGGAGAATTCTCGATTTACATTGGCGGCGGGAATTACCCGAAGGATTTCCTCACGAACCCGGTCCAGATTTCAGTCGTGGCAACGCCCGAGCCGTCGACGCTGGCGTTCGGATTGACCGGAATGGCTTTCTTGATTGCGGCGCTGGCGTGGAAGAAAGCGCGGACTTCGTCTGCTCTGAGCGGACAGAACAGCTAAACCAACAACTTCGAAACTTTCTGCGGCCCGGCTCTTTGAGTCGGGCCGTTTTTTTGTGCTTGCGACGGCTCGGAAAAGCGCGATAGAAAGACGGCGGATTTGAGGAGGGGCAAGTGCCGACAATTGAGGGGAAAGCCGGAAAGCTGTGGATCGATGCTTACGTAAAGAAGGCGGGCAAGCTTGCAAGCGTGGCGAAGGCGGCGCGTGCGCTGGTGAAGAAGACAGCGGCGGGCAGCGAGGAGTATGTGAGTCCATGGAAGACGCCCGCGTTTGATTCGAACGGGCCGCTGTGCGTCTACCTTGTGCAGAAGGAGCATGTAACGCTTGCGTTCCTGCGAGGAGCGATGCTTCCGGATCCCGAGAAATTGCTGGAGGGCAAGGGGAAGGGCGTGCGTAACGTCAAGTTGCGGAACCTCGAGGATGTGAAGCGGCCTGGAGTGAAGAAGTTGATTGCGGAAGCGACGAAGTTGAACAAGATGGATCCTCCGTCGGGGAAGATGGTGGGAATGGACAAGAGAAGAGCGAAAGCGAAGAAGAAGTAAGGGAATTTGACACAGAGTCACAGAGCGCACAGAGGAAGAAGACGAAGGGCCTGTGCTAGCATGAACTTCTGTGCGTGGGGTAGCACGACGCGAAATAAACGAACACAATGACGACAACGATGAAGGCGTTGCGAAAGATGCAGCCGGCGCGCGGTCTTTCGATGGAGTCCGCGCAAGTGCCGGCGATTGGGCCGACGGACGTGCTGGTGCGCGTCAAAACCGCGTCCATTTGCGGGACCGACTTGCACATTTACGGATGGGACCGCTGGTCGCAGGGACGGATCAAGCCGCCGGTGACGCTCGGGCACGAATTTTGCGGCGTGATTGAACGCGCGGGAGACGAAGTTGCGGCGCTGAAGGCCGGCGATTTTGTCAGCGCGGAAATGCACGTGAACTGCGGACACTGCCACCAGTGCCGCGTAGGCGAAGCGCACATTTGCCCGAATGTGAAGATTATCGGAATCGATCAGGACGGGGCATTCGCGGATTTTGTGAAGATTCCAGCGTCGAACATTATCAAGCTGGATGCAGGCATTCCGGAACATTATGGAGCGATTCTCGATCCGCTGGGGAATGCGGTACATACGGTGCTTGCGGGAGCGATCGCAGGCCAAAGCGTTTTGGTGACGGGATGCGGGCCGATTGGATTGATGTCGATTGTCGTGGCGAAGGCGTGCGGCAGTTCGTCAGTGTTTGCGACGGAAACGAACGAACACAGGCGCGCGATGGCGAAGAAGATGGGCGCGGATGTGGTGATTAATCCGGCAGCAGAAGATGCGGTGAAAAAGATTTTGGGCGAGACGGGCGGAACGGGCGTGGACGTGCTGCTCGAAATGAGCGGGAATCCGACAGCGATTCAGCAGGGATTTAAGGCGTTGAGAGCCGGCGGGCGCGCTTCACTTCTGGGAATTCCGACGGAGAGCGTTCCGTTGGACCTGGTAAATGACGTGATTTTCAAAGGCGCGACGGTGCAAGGAATTTATGGCCGACGCATGTACGACACCTGGGAGCAGATGACGGCGCTGCTGAAAGCGGGGCGGTTGAATCTTGATCCGCTGTTTGACGAGCGGCTCAACCTCGAGAAGTTTGAAGGCGCTTTTGCCAAACTGCAGAGCGGGCTTGCCGGGAAAATACTTTTGTACCCCAACGGAATTCCCCACTGAAGAGCGTCTCTTTTTCAGGTGCCGCGAATGAATCCACCGATTGTTGCGCCTCCACTCGCAGGAAATACGATTGGAGCTGAGGGCAATTCATTCATTGTCGCGGAGTGGCGCGATGCGGGCGGAAGTTTTGACCCACCACGGCTGATTGCGCCATGGCATGTGCATCACAAGGATGATGAGGCGTGGTATGTGCTCGAAGGTGAGTTACGCGTGCGAGTGGGAGCTGACGAAGTTGCCGTCAGGCCGGGAGCGGGCGCTTTTGTTCCTCGGGGCACGCCGCACACTTACTGGAATCCGGGACCTGGGCCTGTGCGATATTTGTTGATCATGTCCGCGAATGTTTTTGCATTGATACAGGAAATTCACACGATGAAGGAACGATCGCGGCCGGCCCTGGAAGAAATCTTCAAAAAGCACGATTCGCAGCTGGTAGACCCTTAATTCTCTTAATCGCTGTTTGCGATGGCCGCTTCACTGGCGCACAATGGAGTTTCCACCCTCAAAACATATTCAGGAGCCATTCATGTCAGAAACAGCGTTGCAGGCCGTGAGAACAAATCCGCTTCAATATGTGACCGACCAATTGAACGAATTGCGCGCGAAGGGAATCGCGCCAAAACTGCGCATTTTGGAAGGCGAGCAGAAGCCCGTATGCACTTTCGACGGGAAAGAAGTGATCAATCTGGCGTCGAACAATTATTTGGGATTGGCGACGGACAAACGGTTGCGAAAGGCATCCCTCGAAGCGGTGAAGAAATTGGGAGTGGGCGCGGGAGCGGTGCGGACGATTGCGGGAACGATGCAGCTGCATATGCAGCTGGAAGAACAGATTGCGAAATTCAAGAATGTGGAAGCGTGCGTGGTGTTTCAGTCAGGATTCACGGCGAATGCAGGAACGGTTTCCGCGGTGCTGGGAAAAGAAGATTTGATTGTTTCGGATGAGCTAAATCATGCGTCGATTATTGACGGCGCGCGGCTTTCGAAGGCGACGATCAAAGTTTTCAAGCACAAGGATGTGAAGGACTGCGAGCGGATTTTGCAGGAGCACGCGAATTTTCCGGGGAAAAAGCTGATTATCACGGACGGGGTGTTTTCGATGGACGGCGATATTGCGCCGCTGCCCGAGCTTTGCGACTTGGCGGAAAAATACGGCTGCATCATGATGGTGGACGACGCACACTCGAGCGGAGTGCTGGGACGCGGCGGGCGCGGGACGATTGATCATTTCAATTGCCACGGGCGCGTGCATATTCAGGTGGGCACGCTGAGCAAAGCGATTGGGTCGATGGGCGGGTACGTTTGCGGCTCGCGCGACTTGATCGATTTTCTTTATTTACGGGCGCGGCCGTTCCTGTTTTCGACTTCGCATCCACCGGCAACGGCGGCGGCGTGCCAGGCGGCGTTCACGCTGCTTGATTCGCCGGACGGCGAAAAGCTGGTGAAGAAATTGTGGGCGAATACGAAATTTTTCAAGCGCGAGCTGAAAAAGCGCGGATTCCTTTTTAAGGCAAGCGAGACCCCAATTATTCCGATTCATGTGGGCGATGCGGCGAAGGCGTTCGAGTTTTCGCGGAAGCTGTTTGACGCGGGAGTGTTTGCCCCGGCGGTTGGGTATCCGACCGTGGCGGAAGGAAAGGCGAGGCTGCGGGCGATTGTCAGCGCGGCGCACAAGCGGGATCAGTTGTTGAAGGCGGCGGAAATCCTGGAGCAGGCGGCGAAGCCGCTGGGGATTGTTTAGGCCGCGCTCAAAGGCTCGATCTCGGTAATTCTTGCCTGCGGTTCGTAGTTTTGCATCGTTCTAAAACTACGGACGGCTGCCACGATTCTTTCCAAACATTTGTAGATAAAGAGTTTAAGGGCCCCGTCGGGATGGTATGTGCGTTGCGCCATTTCAGTGCGGGAGCCCACCCCAATCCCATGGAGTAAGGCCTCGGGTCAACGTTTGAGAGGAACGACAGAGGGGAATTCCATGGATCGCAGATACTTCGTACTTGCAACTGCAACACTCCTGGCGATACCGGCCGGAACGCCGACTGGAACTGGGGCCCAAACTCCGAACCGGGCTTCGATCTCTTCACGGGCCGCCCTTCCCGGCAACATTTCGAACCTGATGAACGCGGAAGGAACGGAGATCAACGCGACGTTGGCTTCCACGCTGGACTCAAGATCGGCGAAGGCGGGCGATGTGATCGTGGCGCAGGCCACGGAGACAGTCAAAGTTAGCGGAGCCGCAGTGCCGAAGGGAGCGAAGATAATCGGACACGTGACGCGCGTGACTGCTCGAAACAGGGGCGAAGCGGAATCGGCAATTGGGGTTGTGTTCGACAAAGCAGTTTTGAAGAACGGAAAAGAGATTGCGATGCGCGGCGGAATAAACGCGCTGGCTTCAGCAGATGCGGAGCCGATTCTCACGGCTGCTCAGATAAGACCCGTGGAAGGAAGCTCCGGCAATACGATTGAAGGCGCAGTGAACACGATTGCTTATTCGACCTCAAGGGCTCCGCACGCGGTACCAAGAACGTTTGGGGGGATGGCTGCCAGCGGGCACTTTGTATCTGATAGCCGAGGCGTGTTCGGTGTGGACGCCCTTAGGCTCAGCGCAGCGGGCTCGAACGATACGGATGGAACGATCATTGCGTCTACCGGAAGCAAGGTGCAGGTGAAGAGTGGCACGCGGCTGCTGATTGTTTTCCGGGTGCAGGATAGAACGGGAAAATCGTCTGCGATCTGAACGCGAAACTACTGGCATGATTCGGACAAGAAGCCCCATCCCATTTGGCCATTTGTGGAGAAACTTACAGCGCACGATCCTTTCTTTGTGAGGATTGTCGCTGTGTACGGAACTAGAGTTTTTCCCTTAACGCCCTGATCCAAGAGAGATTGTTCGAACGGCCATTGAATTCTCGGCGGGCCAGTCCGCGGTTTTTCGCGATGAACGACAATCGTCGCATCTTTGAGCCAGTATTTTGTGCGCTCGGAGAATGGCGAAACTTTTGCCAAGTCGCTCAGGTTGAACCTTTGCACGGCTATGTCGGGATTCCCGCTTCCTAAGAAGGCCTCGATGGCCGGATGCGTCTCGCGGGCGAAATCCATCTGCTCCTTGCGCAATTCGCTTGCGAGTCTGTCGATTGCAGATAGCAAGGTAGTGGAAAGAAAGAGAATCGCGAGTAGGGGGATTGCACTGCGGGCGATGGGCAGTTTTCGCTCGTCGTATGGAGAGACGAAGGCTCGAAGGCTTTGGATGAGCGCGACGATAATTAATGGTGCTATGCCCAAAACAAGAAATGGTGCAATACCATCGGCTGGACTGAGAACAATCGTGAAAATGCGGTCGTCGGCGAAAGGATCAAATCTCGACAGGAACCAATCGAGAGTTGTTTTCGAATTCTGGACGGCGTGAAATCCCAAATTGGAACCGGACGCCATCGCCAAGCCCATAAGGAAAACCAAAGGAAAAAAACAAAGGACTGCGCGAACTGTACCTTTCACATGACAAGTGCACCAGAAGGCCAGCAAGGTTGATAACACCGCGTAGAAAATCCAGAACCACAACGGAGTTCGATCAAAATAGAAGTGTGGAGCGCCAGAGAGCCAGGCGCGCACGAGCATTACGATGAAGACCACTCCCAGCGCGCAAATGAAGCAGACAGCCAACGCAACCAGAAGTTTAATGAGCCATTGAAGGGAGGCGGAGAGAGGGAGCGTCAAATGCCATGCTTGCGTACCGATTGTTTTTTCTTCTCCTAAGGAAATTGACCCTGCAAGGACGGTAATCAGAAAGCAGAGCAGGACGGCCAGCAGAACGGGAATATCGCTGGTGTAGAAATTTATAACTTCTGAGCGGCCTGGTGCGAAGCGAAACACCGCAAGAAAAATCCAGGAAGCAAGCGAAAGCAGGCTCAAAAACCAAACAATTTTCAGGAGCCAAATTTCCTTGAAAATGAGGTTGAGAATTAGCCGGCGAGGGTGGGGACGGAGCCAGTTGGCTTTCACTCGAGGAAGAAGGCGGGCTAATGGAGAGAGCGCGTCGTCCGCCAACGTGCCTTCAACAGGCTGAAAACGAATAAAGAGTCTTCGGCCCAAAAGAATCATGCAAACCGAATAAAAAAGAAGTGCGAGGGCGGATGCCAACAAAAAAAAGTTGGAAAGGGCTCCGCCGTTGACGAGGCGTTGGCGTTCGGCGAGATACGACCACGAATAAAAAAGAATCCAGTAAATCCCGCTGCTCAATGCGTAGCCACCCATTGTGGATTTTGCGATGAGAGCGCCGACCATCGCTCCGGCGGCAGTTGCGATCATCCAAGTAATCGCCATCCAAAAGTCCGGCATGAAGGCGGGGTCGAAGCGTCCGCTAACGAGGAAAAGCAGGGCAACCGGAATCATGGGGATCAGAGAGACGGCAGTTTTTTGCATCCACAATTGGTTTCGGTCTACAGGCTGGGCCAGCAGGGAGGCAAGAGTTCCGTGCTGAAATTCGCTTCCAATGGGAAGAGTGGCCAACACGGGAATGCCCAGGAAACACCCGATGGCAGGAAGCCATTCGAGCAGGTAGGAAACTGGACTCCAAAGGTCTTGAGTTGGTGAGATATGAACTAGAGAGAGCAGTCCGCCGAGAATCAGCAGGAGCCAGGGCCAGAAAATTTGACGGACTTCTTTGCGGAGCTGGATAGGGAGGGCAGTCATACGCGGCTCCTAGGATTTGAGGGTGGCGACGAAGATTTCTTCGAGGGTGAGTGACTCAGTGGAGAGGGATTCAGGATTTTGCGCGCGAAGGCGGTCTTCGATGGAGCGGGCGGCGCCATTGGCGATGATTTCGAGTTCACGCCCGGAAGTTTGCACGTGCAAGGCACCTTCGAGAGCAAGTTTT
>Ga0126384_10000897_pt1 | contig 17163 bp, 13 predicted proteins | sample PanSoiMetPlot_36_FD_92543 | JGI IMG/M metagenome (GOLD analysis project Ga0126384, IMG submission 92543) | Tropical forest soil microbial communities from Panama - MetaG Plot_36 | ecosystem: Environmental > Terrestrial > Soil > Tropical forest > Bulk soil | place: Panama | collected 2016-02-17 | reverse complement strand
TTATGAACAAACACTCCCATGCCGAAGCGTTCCTCCAAGAAAAAACAGGCGCTTGCCAGCATTGCCCCGATTGAACCGGTGATCCGCCTGATCCGCGGTCAGAGGGTGATTTTGGATTCCGATCTGGCGAAGATTTATGGAGTGCCAACTAAGCGACTTAACGAGCAGGTAAGACGGAACCGCGACCGATTTCCTGAAGACTTCATGTTTCAGCTCAGGCAACAGGAAGCCACAGGCCTCCAACATTCAAGGTCGCAAATTGCGACCTTGAAGCGCGGCCAAAACATAAAATACCTTCCTTACGCTTTCACTGAACACGGTGCCGTAATGGCGGCCAACGTCCTGAAAAGTGAACGCGCTGTAGCAATGAGCATTTACGTGGTGCGCGCGTTTGTGAAGTTGCGGGAGGTCCTGGCGAGCACCGAAGAGTTAGCAAAGAAGCTTGACGAGCTTGAGCGCAAGCTTACCGGACGTTTGGAAACGCATGAGAAAGCAATCGTCGAGTTGTTCGCGCACATTAGGAAGTTGCTTAAACCTCCTCCACCGCAACCGGAAGCAAAAGCGCGTCTAATCGGATTTTAAAATCAGCAACTATTGATCATCAGTCACGCGAACAAAATCGTTCTCGGGCGCAAATTGATCGAGGCCTTCACTCGTAGACGGTTCGATAATTGAACCAATCGGCGGATGAAATGCGTCCGTGGCGACCGGGCTGCATGGCGGCGGTTCCATCACTACCGGTGCGATGAACGGGGCCGGAGGTGGCGGCTGTTGCGAGATATGGATGTCGCGGTCTTCGTACTTCACGTGGGAAGAATCCTTTCGCACTCGATCGCCAATCTCACCGAGGTCGATAAAACAATCTGCGACATCGATCAGTTTCGGTGCGGTATTGGAACGAAACCCCGCAATCTCGACGCGACAACCCTTGTAGGCGACGGCGTTTACAGCATAAACAAAATCCTCATCACCGGAAACGAGCACCGCCGTATCATAGCGGCCTGCCAGGGACAGCATGTCAACCGCAATTTCGACATCAAGGTTCGCCTTGCGGGTGCCGTCGTAAAAGGTTTTCAGCTCTTTCTGTACGACGCGGAAACCATTACGCCGCATCCACAGCAGAAAACCCTGTTGGCGTTCAGCTCCAGCATCCACACCTGTATAAAAGAAAGCCCGGAATAAACGACCATCGCCCAGCAGTACACGCAGCAGTTTGTTGTAGTCGATATCGATATTGTGAAAACGCGCCGCGTGAAACAGATTGTTCCCGTCAATAAAAATTGCCACTTTTCCGCGATGGCCGAACTGCAACGAAATGTTGTTCGACGAATCAAAGTGGTTCACGTTAGTAGGCTCCATTAAAGTATTTGATTAACCCACCTAAGCTTACCCCGTTGAGGCCCAAGGTCAAGTGGCGCGTGTAAGGCCCGGTGACGGCAGCGTATAATCACTGACAGATTCCGAACAGTGATCTAAGTGCTATTGATTACGGATGAATAATCGAAACCGTCGTGGGGCCACTGCGCGGGGCCAGGTTTATGGCCTTAAACCGGTCGTGGAGGCCTTGCGTGCTCAGCGAAGAATTGACGAAATTCTAATTGCAGATGGCGCTGGCGAACAGCGACTTCATGAATTGATTGAATTGGCGCGCCAGAAACGTGCGCCGCTGCGCCGCGTCCCGCGCGCTGAATTGGATCGTCTTTCGAGGGGAGCGAATCACCAGGGCGTAGTTGCGCGAGCATCGACGGCCCAATACACGGAAGCTGATGAATTACTCGATTTTGTCGCAGCGCGCGTAGGCTTAGAAACGGAACCGCTTGTTGCGATACTTGATGGCCTTGAAGATCCGCGGAATTTCGGAGCGATCTTGCGGACCGCCGAATGTAGCGGAGTTGAGGGTGTCTTTATTGCGGAACGACGCGCCGTCGGATTGACAGAGATTGTGGCGAAAGCTTCGGCTGGAGCAATCGAATACGTACCGGTTGCACGCGTGACGAATTTGACTCGGTTAATAGAACAGCTGAAAGAAAGAAATGTTTGGGTTGTTGGCACCGCCGGTGACGCCACTATGTTGTACACGGAATGGGATTGGACGCGGCCGACGGCGGTCGTTTTAGGTGGTGAAGGGGCGGGCTTACATCGTCTGGTACGTGAGCATTGCGATGCTTTGGTCCGGCTGCCATTGATCGGTAGAATTGAATCCTTAAATGTCTCGGTAGCCGCCGGGGTTGTGTTTTATGAAGCACTGAGGCAGCGCGCAGCAAAACAGTAGCTCGCGCTGAACTTCCGAGGTTTACAGTTCGTACCTGATAAGTTCGATCAAAAGGTAACGTTTCACCATTTCGGAGATCGCGATGTTTTGTCCCAAATGCGCCGCACAGAATATTGAAGGGGCGAGCTTCTGTCGTGCCTGTGGCGCAAACATAAGCCTGGTTCCTCAGGCTCTCACAGGCCAGTTGACGCCGCGAAATGACCAACGCTCCGACCGCAGTATGCAGCGGCTGAGACGCCGACAACCGAGTTTCGAACGTGGCATCGCTCAGTTTATTAGCGCGCTTGGCTTTCTCGCAGTCGCCTTGTGCGTTGCGGTCTACGCGCCAGCCGGCCGAATTTGGTGGTTTTGGCTGCTGATTCCGGCGTTCAGCATGTTGGGCCGCGGAATCTCGGAAATCGTACGTGCTCGCGAATACCGAGCACGGAACGAGATGCCGCCGCAAATCGGCAGTTCGTCAATGAACCAATTGCCGTCGCAACAGACGGGCGAGTTGCGCGCGCCGGTTCCGAGTGTTACCGAAGGGACGACACGGCACCTGGAAGCCGAAGCGCCCACGCAACACTTTGATTCTTACCAAAACAAAAATCCTTCCTGAACTTCATAGATGAACGAGCAGCGGCCGGTCGCACTGCTGGTCTAAGGTTCGATGCGAACGAGAAGAGCGAAAATTTGTGTGCCCGTGGCGGTCAACAGGGTGGCCGAAATTACGCCGGCAATTGACCGAGCCGCGAGCGTTGCCGACCTAATCGAATTGCGTTTGGACTATCTCTCCGAGGATGAACTCGCAACGTTTGGCGGTAGCGTAGACACTCTGCTCGATTCATCTCCAGTACCGCTGATTCTGACACTGCGTCCGGCTGATGAAGGGGGCCGTTCGAATCTGGATCTCGCGCGCCGGCTTGCTTTCTGGTCGAATCTACCCAAGCGCTCTGATTGTAATTTCGATCTTGAATTAAGTATCGCCGAAAGATTGGCCGGTAAGCTGACGGATTTTGATTGGGCCCGCGTTATCTGTTCGCATCACGATTTCGCCTCCGTGCCGTCGGATCTAAAGGAAATCTATCGACGGATGGAAGCAACGCCGGCCGGCATTCTCAAGATTGCGGTGATGGCGAAAGATGCAATCGATTGCTTACCTGTGTTTGAAATTCTAAACACCGGAAATGTCCGCAACCGAGAAACGATCGCGATTGCCATGGGTGAGGCGGGAATCATGACACGAATTCTGGGGCCATCGCATGGATCGTTTTTGACATATGGGCCAACCGATAGTGCGAAAGGTACTGCTCCCGGGCAAATCACTGCGGAACAGCTTCGTGATTGTTATCGAATTGACCGCATCGACGAAGCTACTGAAGTCTTTGGCCTCGTTGGGCGGCCCGTTAGCCATTCAATCTCACCGCAGATTCACAACGCATTAATGCGCGAAGCCAGCTTGAATTCTGTCTATATTCCGTTTGAGGTAGGCGATGTCGACAGTTTCTTTGGGCGCATGGTGCACGCATGCTCGCGCGAGACCGACTTGAACATGCGTGGGCTCAGCGTTACGGCGCCTCATAAGGTTTCGGTAATGAAGCACCTCGATTGGATTCATGATTCGGCAAAAGGCATCGGCGCCGTAAACACCATCGTTATTAAAGGCAGGGAACTACAAGGGTACAACACTGATGCCGACGGGTTTGTCGCACCGCTTCGTGAGCGGTTTGGCTCTCTTAAGAAGCTACGATGCGCGATTATTGGCGCCGGTGGCGCGGCGAGAGCGGCTTTGTGGGCATTAGGAAAGGAGGGAGCCGCGGCGACGTTGTTCGTGCGCGATCAAAAGAAGGCGCAAGCCACGGCGGACAGTCTCGGCGCTGAAATTGAATCAGTCTCCGGCGCCGACTTCAAAGATTTCGACCTCGTGGTAAACGCGACGCCCGCCGGTACGCGCGGCGAGTTTGAGTATCAGAGTCCAGCGAAGGCCGGACAACTCCGCAACGTGCGATTGGTTTACGATCTCGTTTACAATCCTCTGGAAACGCCTTTGCTCCGCGAGGCGAGATCGGCCGGGTGCGAAACGCTCGGTGGACTGGAAATGCTGCTGGCGCAGGCCGCCGTGCAATTTAACTTATGGACGGGCAAAAAGGCAGAACCTAAAGTCGCCCGAGCCGCGGCGACGGAAGCATTAACGCGGATGCATCATATTTCCACAGTGTGACATCAGATGAAGGTGAACGATCGGTACAGCCGGCAAATCCTGTTTTCCGAAATTGGTCAACGGGGTCAGAGCGCACTGCTAACATCAACCGTCTTAATCATAGGCTGCGGCGCGCTTGGCTCCGCCCAGGCTGAGAGTCTCGCGCGTGCCGGTGTCGGCATCTTACGGATCGCCGACCGTGACTTTGTCGAGCCTTCTAATCTCCAGCGGCAGACGATGTTCACTGAAAAAGATGCCGCCGATCGATTGCCAAAGGCTGTCGCGTGTGCAAATCATGTCCGCGATTTCAATTCTGAGATTCAAGTCGATGCTCGCGTAATTGACGTAAACCAATCGAATATTGAAGAGCTTCTCAACGGCTGTGATGTCGTGCTGGATGGCACGGACAACTTTGCGACGCGATACCTGATTAATGATGCGTGCGTCAAACACAGAGCAAACTGGATCTACGGCGCCGTCGTGGGATCCTACGGAGTGACGATGACCATTCGTCCAGATCAGACGCCTTGCCTGCGTTGCGTTTTCCCTGAGCCGCCGAACGCCGCGACCGCCCCTACCTGCGACACGGCTGGAGTTATCATGCCCATTGTGAGCATGATCTCTGCGATTCAGGTCACCGAAGCATTAAAGCTTTTGACAATGCAGACAGAGCGGCTCCATCAATCGCTGCTGCAATTCGATGTATGGACGAACGAATGGCGTCGGATGAAACCGGGCGAGCGGCAGGAGGACTGTACTACCTGTGGATTGCGCCGCTTCGACACACTCGAAGCGGATGCCGGCGCACTAGCAGCCGTTTTGTGTGGGCGGCATGCCGTACAAATTTCTCCGCCTAATCCGATGACTGTTGATCTGCCGGCGCTGAGCCGGAAACTGCGCGCCGTGGGCGCCGTTAATTCGAACGATTACCTGCTGCGGTTCAACGCCGGCGAATACGAATTGACGGTTTTCAAGGATGCCCGTTCGATTATTCGCGGCACCGACGATATCGCCACCGCGCGTTCGATCTATGCGAAATATGTTGGGAACTAAAGATTGGGCCTCAACTTCTAATTTGATGTTTAAATCACGCACAATTTATTTTTCCGTTTTAGTACTCCTGTCATTCTTCCTTCCCGCAGCTGTGCAAGCAGGCGAACCAGTTATTTGGCAAATGAGCTCGCGCGCTGAATTGCTGAAGGGCGAAGCGCGCGGAGTTTCCGTCACGGATAATGGAGCGCTCAAGTTGGCGCCGCGCTTGGATCGCCTGTTTGATACCGAGCAAAGCTATGTGTGGTCAACGGCGGTCGATGCCAGCGGAAACATCTACGTCGGCACCGGTCACGATGGAAAGCTCTTTCGCGTAACCGCGGACGGCAAGGGAACACTCCTCTACAAAGCTCCGGAACTCGATGTCACCGCGCTCGCGATCGCTCGCGACGGGTCTGTGTTTGCCGCGACCTCACCGGATGGAAAGGTCTATCACGTGACGAGTGACGGCAAGGCCGAAGTCTATTTCGATCCAGCCGACAAATATATCTGGTCATTAGCAGTATTGAATGACGGTTCGCTTGCCGTAGGGACTGGAGACAATGGCAAGCTCTATCGTGTGCGAACAGCCGGCGCGAAGCCGGAAAACTCTTTACTCATTAGCACCAATCAGACGCATGTCATGTCGCTGACAGTGACAAAGTCAGGCGACCTAATCGCCGGCACTGATCCGGGTGGTCTCGTCCTGCGCATCTCAGGTGACGGAAAAGCGTTCGGGCTATACGATGCCCCATTGAGAGAGATTCATGCCCTTTCCGCCGCCCCTGATGGCTCGATTTATGCCCTCGCTTTAAGCGATGCCGCTGCTACCACGAAAACCCCGACGACTGCGCCAACTCCAGTGACCGAGGCTGTCGCCGTATCGAGCGAAGAAGCAACACCCGGTGTGCAGCCGCAGCCCACGCCCGCAAAGAGCCGCAACGATTTGTCGAATGCTCGCAGCGCGGTGTTTCACATCGTGCCCGACGGGGGCACGGACGTTGTGTGGAATTCTCCATCGGTGACTGCCTTCTCGGTCCTCGCCGTGCCCGGCGGCGCATTAATTGGAACTTCGGACAAGGGCCGAATATATTCGGTCACGAACGACGCCCGCGACACCCTGCTCCTGCAATCAACCGAAGGACAGATTTCCGGACTCGCCGCCCGCGGCGGGGATGTTTATGCAGCATCGAGCAATCAGGGAAGGCTTTACCATTTTGGCGAATCATTAGTTAGCGAAGGCAGTTACGAATCGCCGGTACGCGACGCCAAGTTGGTGGCGTCGTGGGGCCGAATCTGGTGGGCAGGTCGTGGCCCGATTGAGCTGCAAACGCGATCCGGCAACAGCGATCGGCCGGACGCGACCTGGAGCGACTGGAGTGCCGGGTACAGCGACGCCAACGGCTCGCAGGTAACGAGCCCGAAAGCGCGCTTCATTCAGTGGCGCGCCGTTCTGCGCAGTTCATCTGCGAAAGAAGAAGCCCGGCTCGATGATGTGAGTATTGCGTATCTGCCGCGCAATGTTGCACCGGAAGTGCTTTCCATTACCGTGTTGCCTCCCGGAGTCGCTCTACAACAACAGATTCAAGCCCAGATTGACCCGAACATCGAAGCGTCCGGACTCGATGCCTCGACATTTGGCTTAACAGCCCAAGTGCCACCCCGGCGCGTGTTTCAGCGCGGTGCCCGAGCATTACAGTGGCAGGGAGAGGATCGCAACGGCGACACGATTGAATACGCGGTGTATTACCGGGCACTGAACGAAACAAACTTCCGTTTATTGAAAGATCATCTGCGTGAAACGTTCTATACCGTCGACGGCGCGAGCCTGGCAGACGGGCGTTACGTTTTTAAAATCGTGGCTTCAGATGCGCCCGACAACCCGCCGGGTACGGCCCTAATGAGTGAGCGAATGAGCGAGCCCGTGGACATAGACAACACGCCGCCAACGATTCGCGAGGTCGGCTCCCCGCAAGTCTCGGCGAATCATGCGCGAGTAGTTTTCGACGTGGACGATGGTACGGGACGTATTAAACGTGCCGACCTCAGCGTGGACGGGGGACCATGGCGCGAGGTGTTTCCTGACGACGGTATTGCCGATAGTCAACACGAGCGGTATTCTCTGGATGCCATTGTTTCAGGCGGCGGTGAGCACACAATTTCGTTGCGCGTTTTCGATAACAGCAATAACGTTGGGACCATCAGCGTCGTGGCCAGACAATGAGGGACACTATCGCACCATACCGTGCGTAATCGTGCGAAAGAGTGCGAGAGAGTGCGACAGAGAGCGTGCCCTGTTCCATAAAAAGCGCTATTGTCTGTGTGTTTTAAGCTAATGAGGACTGTGAATATTGAGGCTGACCTTATTTGAGACACGTATGTGGCATTGCTTTTGCTGAATTCTGAAGCGGCGCGGCTCTCCGCCTTTCCCTCTAGCGTACTAAAACGAAAAGGCGGCTTAGAAGTTTAAATGAGAAACGTACTGGCACTTCTGATAGCGGCGATATTTGCCATACTTCTCTCCGTCGCAAGTTTCGCGCAAAAGAATAACGACGATAAGCGTCCGCCCAAGAACAATCCTCCCATCGTGGAAAGACCTAAATCGCCACCACCAAACAGTAACCGCGGAAACCAGAATAATAACAAGCGCGGACGACCCTGAATCACCTAACAGCGAAAAGCGAGCCGAACCGGCATAATCGGGTCGGCTTTCTACTTTTTAGAAAGTACTTCGTACTTGTTGAGAAGTTCGAGTTACGGAACAGCTACTGGAAGGGCCTGTTGTTAAACGTTGAGGTCTGACTCGCTCCCGCTTATCCTATAAATTCCCCAGGCAAGAAATCTGACACCTCCGCAGCTATAGCTTCTTCAACAGGGTAAACCGGAAACAGTGAAAGCAAAGGCTCAAAAGAAAAGTTCTGTCCAAAGGTCGTCTCCCGATCAAAAACGGGTGCTTGTTATCACTGAGACGCCGAATGCACCTTTCGTCTCGTCGCTCGACTCGGCAGGGCTTAAAGTCGTAGGTATCTCCACGCCAGCGGCTGCGCCGATAGCCTTAAGACGGTCGCGGCCGCACGTTGTAATCGCCAGCATCGGAATTAGAGGATTGTCGACATCTGAGTTGACGCGATTATTACAGCGCGACAATGATTCCCTACCGCTTATTCTGGTGGGCTCCGACGTCACTTCTTCAAAACGTCGTCACGAGGCTATGCAGGCCGGAGCTTTCGATTATTTCCAGCTCCCGGCCGAGCTGGAATTGTTGACTCTGCGGGTCAGCCAGCTCGTCTCACTACGACAGGTGATCGATAAACTGCGGGGCGAAGCTGATCTGGATACCCTAACCGGCCTGGCTAATAGACGCCGCTTTCGGGTCGCCTTGGCTCGGGAACTTGAAAGATGGCGACGTTACGGAGTGCCATGTTCCTTGCTTCTGCTCGACATCGATTACATGAAGAAGATTAATGACACGCATGGACACCCCGCAGGTGACCTGGTGCTTCGGGAAGTAGCGTCCACCCTGGCTAAAGCCTCTCGCGATACCGACACTGCTGCGCGTTTAGGCGGGGAAGAATTTGCGCTCTTATGCGCCAACGTGGGAGGGACAGAGGCTGAGTTTGCCGGGAAACGGTTACGAGCAATTCTCGCTGAGCAACGGATTGAAGGCATTGGCAACATTACTGTCAGTATCGGCGTTGCCGCCTGTCCCGAGCACGCAAATTCGGAGCGTACGCTCTATGCGGCGAGCGATGCAGCGCTCTACGTGGCGAAGAACGAAGGCCGGAATCGTGTCGCCGTCGCTCGCCGACTGCAAGAAGAATTACCTGAGTTGAAACATCGTAAGTAGTTCGAGGACCTGAAGCTGGGAGCGCGGACGTCCGGTCCGCATCGTCTCGGCGTGAACTCTCAATTGGTTCCTAAATCACTCCATCTGAGTTGATCGCCCGCGCTGTGCTTTCAGAGCAGACGAGCCGTCCGCGTTCCCAGCAAAAGGAAACCTGCTCAATCCCGAAGTGAGCCTGGATCGCGGTCAATGACGCCTTGACAGCCCCCACGATCTGTACTAGCGTCCGTCCGCGCAAGTTTACGACGAGCTGTTTTCAGGTCCCGCTGTCTGAGCGCGGTTGTAAATTACCGACCCACACTCTCGAGAACGGCAAATCAGATCGAGAGGCTCGGCGAGGTGGCAAATCTGATTAGTTGCGGAGTTAGTTGTCGCGCAAAAGCGCACTTGTAATCAGTGGCCAAGCTCGCCTTTAAGCTTAGTCCCATTCCAAGAACGAATCTTCGATGAGTGAAGATAAAATAGCGAATATTGTCCCCTTCGCGCAGGCTTTGTGCGCGGCATCTGATTATCGCTCGATTCTCTCGACCATAAGTGCGGAGCTGGCTCGAAATCTTCCGGCCGAGAATGTCCTCGTTTGGGTGTACGACGAAGCACACCAGCATCTGTTGTGTGAAAGCTCGAGATTAGCCACGATCGATTCCGGGTTGTTGCGTGATTCGATCAGTTCGGAGACCGGCGTTCACGTCGAAGTATCGAAAACAAATCTCGTTCGAGTTTTAAATGAATCTGACGCCGCTTCTACCTCTTCTTTGCAGGAGAACATCGCCGGGTTATCGGTGATCCTCGCCCCACTGCGCGATCGCGCTCATGAAATAGGCGTGATCGAAGCAATCAATCGGCAAGGTCGCGAATTCACAAACAGCGATGCTGCGTTTCTTGCTCAGGCCGCCTCGTTGGCGGCCGCGGCAATCAATGCGCGGCGCGATCATGACAGATTGAACACGGGAATGCTGCACGCGGTGACGCGCCTTACGCAGCTTTACGACGTGACTCAGTCTTTCAACACCACCATTGATCTCCGGGAACTCCGACCGATCATCTGCAATCGCACGGCGAGTGTGATGGACGTCGAATCGTGCAGTCTGTGGCTGGTTGAAGGAAAACAGATGGTCTGCCGCGAAGTAATTGGCCACTACCGGCCAGATGTCCTCGGCCATGCGGAAACCGACGCCGGCACTGTCGTGGGGGAAATGCTGCGTGATAATGCTGCACTGACGATCCACGATCCCGCCGACCCACGCGTGGCCAGCAGACTGAGCTATCTCGACAATGGCGGGATGAAGTCACTCGTTTGTGCTCCGGTCAAGTATGAAAAGCAATGGGTGGGAGCACTGGAAGTTATCAACAAGCGAGATGGAAGCGCCTTTCGGGAAGCAGATGTCGATTTGCTGAACGAGATAGCTTCACAGGCGGCCAACTCCATACGCAACGCTCAGCGTCACGAAGCGGAACGGAAGGTTAAAGAGTTACAGGCGTTGCTCAATACCAGTCGCGAAATCATTTCCTCGCTCGATCTTGATCGCGTCCTGGCCGTGGTTGTTAACCAGTTGGCAACGATCATCCCATTTGACCGCTGCGCGATTGCCCTCCTCGATAAAGGCGCGTACGAGATTGACGCGGTGGCCGGCGAGGCCGAAGTAAACCATAAAGATCCAAAGATCAAGGAACTTACCGAGATCATAAATTGGGCCAGCGAGGCGGATGGTGAAGTTTACGTTTCGCAAATCGGAGAAGAGATCGATTCTCCCCGTGCCGACAAGTTCCGTGCTCACTTTGCGTCGACCGAAATGCGCAGCTTCTATGCGTTGCCACTCGCCGACGAAGAGGGTCCGCTCGGTATGCTGGCACTCGAAAGCAAAACGCCGCGCTTTTTGACGGCCTCGCACCTCGAACTGCTGAAGATCTTTGCGGGACAGGCAATCGTGGCGATCCGCAACGCTCAGCTTTACCGACAAGTACCGCTAATCGGGGCTTTGGAACCGCTGGCAGCCAGGAAGCGGGCTTTTGAAGCACTGCCCAGAGCGAAGCGATGGTTGCTCGTCGGTGGCGCGGTGGTCATCCTGCTGTTCCTGCTCTTTTTCCCGTTGAACTTAAAGGTAGGAGGCAGCGCGTATGTGCTCCCCACACGCGTGGCGGCGGTCGATGCAGAAGTGGATGGGATCATCGATCAAATAAATTATCGTGAAGGTGATGTGGTGCCGGCAGGTGCGGTCGTGGCAGTCCTCCGCGGCGAGGATTACCTGCTCAATCTGAACGATGCCAGGAGTCGTTACGATATTCTGTCCAGGGAAATCACCCGATCGCAGGCCGCCTCAGGCGCGGCCGCGGCCCAGATCGAAAAAGTGAAGCTTGATCAGGCGCAACGAGAGATTGCTCTCTATCAAACTAAGTTGGAGCAGACGCAGATTCGTGCTCCGATGACAGGTGTGATCGTTACGCCGCGGCTCGAAGAGAAGAAAGGACGGCTTATCAAACGTGGTGAAGCCTTCTGCGAGCAAGCCAACGTCAATCCCATCGTGATCGAGACTGCTGTTCCGGAGGAGGATATTGGGTTGGTGTCACCGGGACAGGAGGTTTGGCTAAAGGCCAATACTTTCCCAGAACGCAAATTTATTGGGAGGGTTTTGCGGATCAGTCCACAGGCCACTGTTGAACAGGGCGAGCATGTCTTTATCGTGCGCGCCGAGATCGACAATCCGGATCAATCGCTGCGCACGGGCATGGTTGGCCGGAGCAAGATTCTGACTGGCTCGCACAGCATTGGCTACGTCTTTCTGCGTGATCCGGCCCGGTGGGTAAGGAAGAAAATTTGGAACTGGATGCCTTAAGAAATTATGCCAACTTGAAGTTCTACCAAATGTCTCGCGTAAGCCATGATTGATATGACTTAGAGGAGTCTCCAGGCCATGCCTAACTATATCCCCCTTTCTACCAAAATGTTTGCTGCCAGGGCCTACCAGCTCCTGCTGTTGATGTTCGCCGTTAGCGTTTTCACGGCGTGTGGCAGTGGAGGTCAAATCAGCACCTCCAAAGCAATGTCTCCTCCGCCAATAAACAATTCGGGACAGCCAGTAAGGGTTCGAGTTTTTGATGTTATCCCGTCGGTCAACCGTAACGACCTGATGATTCCAGCAGCGCTTTCCGTGGAAGGAGTCGCAGTGGTCGCTGCTCAGCGCGACGGGGAGATCGCGCAGCTTGGTCCACAGGAAGGCTCGCGCGTCGCTAAGGGGCAGGTGATTGCCCGGCTCAGTGGCAGTGATGATCTGCGCGCGGAACTGCGGGGAGCTGAACTGGAGGTAAGCCGGTTGAAAGTTGAGCAGGCCCAGCTGGAGGCGCTCATCAGACTCGATCGTAGTGAGCTTGACCGCGAAAAAACTCTGGCAAAGGACGGGCTTTCGAGTCAACACGATGTTGAGCGGGCGCAATTCAAATTCGATGCAGCAACACTTGAGCTTGAGAAATCACGAGTCGCCGGTCAGGTCGCGCAGTCAAAGGTCGAAGGATTAAATGCCGAGCTGAAGAAGACAACCATTGTTGCGCCCATTACCGGCATTGTGACTCATCGCTATGTCGAGTTGGGCTCGAGTGTCGCGCGAAACGACAAACTCGTCGAAATCTCACCAACGTCGTCGCTGCAGGTAAAGTTTCAGTTGTCGCAGACGGAAACGGGCCGCTTACGCCCGGGCAGCGTCGTCGGCATATCGCTTGAACAGGGTGGCGCTGTCGTCGCGAGGGCCCGCGTGCGGCGGATTCAGCCCGTTGCCGATGCTGCCAGCAACACCGTTGGCTACGTCGCGGATGTGATCTCCGGTCGAGATTTGCTGGCCGGAATGGCGGTCAACGTCCACGTTCCCCGATCCGTAGCAAGCGCGAACTTGCTGGTGCCCAGGGCCGCTTTTCCTGCAGATTCCGAGCTTCGTCGCGGGACCGCTGCGACGCTGTTCGTGATCGAGGACAACAAAGCCCAGCCCCGCTCAGTCTGGGTAAATTCGATCGATGGCGATCAGGCGGAAATTGTTTCGGGTTTGAACGCCGGCGACAGAGTCGTGCTGGCTCCACCTGTGAGTTTGCGGGCGGGCGACGCCGTATCGATTAGCAATTAGCGCGGGTACAGGCCGATTTGAACTTCCACCGAAAGCGGCTCCCAACACATATAGACAATGGATAAGTTTCGTCCTGACTTGAAGGTAATTCGCCAGGTGCAGAGAGGCGAAGTTTCGTTCATCGTCAAGGATCCCGTCGCCCTCAAATACTATCGGTTCGGAACGCTGGAAGTATCACTCTTCAACTATCTGGACGGGACGCGTGAACACGCCGAGATCGCGCATCGCCTTTCAATCGATACTGGCATGAGCCTTGATGGGAGCATGGTTGCCGGCTTCGTCGAGGAACTAAAAAAGAAAGACTTAATCGAACGTTCAGGCACAGAGAAAAGTCTGCTGCTGCTGGAACGATTGCGCAAACAGCGTAAACAGCAGGCTGAAGAAGGCGCCGATGGGAAAGACAGCCTTTACATGCGGTTTCCTTTCTTTGACCCAGACAATCTCTACAATCGGATCATCCACCACATTGGGTTCCTCTGGTCCCGCCGCTTCTTCATTGTCTACCTGATTCTTTTTAGTCTGGCGGCAACGATAATTATTTCCAATTGGGCCACGGTCAGCACCGGACTCGCTAACCTGTATTCATTTCAGGACAAAGGTCTGCGAGACATCCTGATGTTTATCTTTGTGATCTTTACGGTCATCGTGCTGCATGAGAATGGTCATGGGCTGACTTGCAAACGCTACGGTGGTGAAGTGCACGAGATCGGGTTCATGCTCATTTACTTCATGCCGGCGTTTTATGCCAACGTTTCCGATACGTGGACATTCGAAAGCAAGGCGGCGAAGCTTTGGGTGACTTTTGCGGGAGCCTTTGTTGAGTTAATCATCTGTTCGTTTGCCAGCTTCGTTTGGTATTTCTCAACCCCGGGCTATTTCACGCACGATCTGGCCTTCACCTTCATGATCACCGCCGGCCTCTCGTCGATTCTGATCAACATGAATCCTTTGATTAAACTCGACGGTTATTTCGCCCTCGTTGATTACCTGGAAATCCCGAAGCTGGGTGAGGATTCGATGAAATACCTTGGGTCGCTCGTGCGGAAATACTTCCTGCGGATTCCTGTCCAAATACCGAACTATGACCGCCGGCTGAAAACAATCCTCCTTACTTATGCCGTCCTCGCGTTTTGCTATCGTATTTTTATTCTTACTTTGACCTTGCTGTTCTTTAACCGGCAATTGGGCAGGTTGTTTCCGGAGATGTCGGTCTTCATCTTTCCATTCGTTGCCTACCGTCTGCTTCGAAAGAAACTGAAGGCTACCTGGAAACATATCCATAGAATTTACCTCGATAAAAAGGAGTTGCTGATGAAACCAAAATGGCTCGCCATCGGATCAACTGTAGCCGTGGTGCTATTGGGCTTATTCCTGTTTCTGCCTGTGTCGTACTCACATTCAGCGACGTTTGTCATCGAGCCGGCGCGGCAAGTTCCAGTGCGCGCACTAACCGAAGGGTTCATCGGCCGGGTGCTGGTGCATGAGGGGGACGTGGTGCGTCGGGGCACTTTGCTGGCGGTCATGCGCGACGTGGATCTCGAGCAAAAGCGCGATTTGCTGAAATCGCGAATTTCGGTGCTGAATCGCGACATGTTAATCCAACGCGCGCATGGCGATACGGCCCAGGCAATCGAAAGCGAACGGCAGAATGTTCAACTTGACGAAGCATTGGAGAAAACCGAATCAGAGTTAGCTAACCTCAATATCACTGCACCGAGTGACGGCACGATTATCACTTCAAGAGTGGAAGACAAAGCTGGCATGATGCTCAAAGAAGGTGATGAGCTCTGCCAAATTGCCAGCGCTGACGGCCTGCGCGCCCGCATCGTAGTCGACGATTGGGATATTCAGGACGTGGAAGTAGGGTCACCTGCCACGTTGAGACTGAATGCCGGGACCACCGGCGAACTCCAGGGCCGAGTCAGTAGTCTCGCGCCAGCGTCACAGTTGCATCAGCGTCTCTCACCGGTGGCCGGGCGCGAGAAAGAAATCGAAGGAGAGACCCCTGCGGTAAAACTGGCAAGCTTTGATGGCGTGTCGTCGCCGGGAACAGACGCCTCAAAAAAGAAACGATCAGCGCGTGAACAGGCAGAATCTGCCGCCGACGAAGCGACCTCGCCGTTCGAAGCGCCCTTGACACGTTTTGAGGCCTTAATCGCCCTCGATAGAAATGATCCTAACGTCAAACCTGGCATGACTGGCGACGTCAAGATTTATGGACAACGGCGGCCTCTGGCGGTCACTGTCTGGCAGGGATTACGTGACTGGTTTCGAACAAAAGTCTGGTGGTAAATCTCCCGAACAATATTTCGGATCCGTTTTGCACACGACGCGAAGAGAACATCGGCCCAAACGGTCGGCGATCGCGCCTCGGATAACCTCCTGACCTTGCCGATCCGATATCACTCTCAAAAAACGATGGTCCGCACAACCACGAGAGTGGCTGTGCGGACCTACGGGGGAAAATCAGGTTATTGTCCAGGACCCGGGAAATTCCTGGGCTCCAAAGCAAGCCTGAATCTTACTCAACCTTGTAGGGGTTGGCACGCTGATCGAGGGCACCGCCGCCATCGAATGGGTTAGCACGCTGCTCGAGGACGCCGCCGCCATCGAACGGGTTGGCTCGTTGATCAAGGGCGCCACCGCCATCAAATGGGTTGGCTCGTTGATCAAGCGCGCCACCGCCGTCGAATGGGTTGGCTCGTTGATCAAGGGCGCCGCCACCATCAAACGGATTGGCTCGCTCATCAAGGCGGCCGACGCCATCGAACGGATTGGCTCGCTCATCAAGGCGGCCGACGCCATCGAATGGATTGGCTCGCTGCTCTTCCGCATAGCCCATCATTAGCGGATTGGCCCGGTCGTCAACAGTACCGACCTTCAGCTCTGCGATGTCCTTGCCCGTGGCAGCCTTGACCTGCTTGCGCTGCTCATCCGTTAGCTTGATGGTGACTTCCTTTTTATCTGACATTACTGATCCTCCTGTTTGTGTTTGAGATTGCTTCCGGCCCATCTCGGCTTTGCTCGTCGTTAAGCAACGCGAGTGCCGCGGTTCTCAAAAGCCAAAAATGTTAATTCGCTGAGGTTAATATCATGAAGAGCGAAGACTGTCACTCTCGACGGGTAACGAATTACCTTCAGGCGAGGGGACAGATTGCCCCTTCAGGCAAAAATTCCCCCGTGGAACTCCATTTATTGCTTGAAGAACAACAGTTTTGAACACTTGGGGTGTGCAGATTTACAGACTGTACTTCTTGCAGAGGTATTTCATCTGATCCTTGTTCAAACCAAGGAGCTCAGCTGCTTTGATCTTCACCCCTCCAGAACGTTCAAGCGCTGCCCGCAGCAATTGATACTGATAACGCGCGACTTCCTGTTCAAGGTTAATTGCGGCATCAGAGAGTTCCGGCTGCGTGGAATTGACCGCATCCGCAATAGGTATCTTAAAGCCCGAGTTCTGATCGAGAATATGCGGCGGCAAATGCGCGGCGGTGATCGTCTCGGCATCCGTCATCAAGGCAAGTCTTTGAATGAGGTTTTCCAACTCACGCACATTACCCTTCCACATATAATCCATTAGATATTGAGTCGCTTCGGCGTCAATCCGCTTTTGCCGGCTGCCTTGTTCACCGCAAAAACGAGCCAGGAAGTGTTCTATCAGAAGGGGAATGTCTTCGCGCCGCTCTCTCAGGGGCGGGAGATTAATCGGCACCACGTTGATGCGGTAGTAGAG
>Ga0126384_10000895_pt1 | contig 17180 bp, 13 predicted proteins | sample PanSoiMetPlot_36_FD_92543 | JGI IMG/M metagenome (GOLD analysis project Ga0126384, IMG submission 92543) | Tropical forest soil microbial communities from Panama - MetaG Plot_36 | ecosystem: Environmental > Terrestrial > Soil > Tropical forest > Bulk soil | place: Panama | collected 2016-02-17 | reverse complement strand
CTCGATCCGCGATTGGCAGAGGAATGGGAGCTTGTGCTTTTGGCTCAGGGTCTGACGCCCAGTGTGGACCAGGGTGCTAACGGTGTCGTGCTCAGCGTTCCGGAGAAAGAGGTGAAGACGGCGCTTGCCAGCCTCGCAGCATATGAAAGGGAGAACCCGCCGAAGCTACAGAAGCGCGACCACCCGATTGAGCCTCCAAACTGGATCGCGGGCATTGTCGCTGCTGAGCTGCTGCTCGGATTCTATTTCGTCACTGTTATGCGCGGCACGACGGTGCCTTGGTTCGAACGCGGCAGCGCGGATGCCAACCGGATCCTTCTCGGCGAGCTGTGGCGCGCGGTGACCGCGCTCACATTGCACACTGATCTCGCCCATGCCGTAGGTAACGCTGTGGCCGCGGTCATTTTTCTCAGTACCCTATTTGGCATGTTGGGTGTGGGGCTCGGTTTTGCTCTGGTGCTCCTTGCCGGCGCCGCCGGCAATCTCGCGAACGCTTTTCTCCAGGGTTCGCCCCACGTATCGGTGGGAGCATCTACGGCCATTTTTGGCGCCGTGGGTATGCTCGGTGGCCTTGGTGTGGTTAGGCGGAGCCGGATTTCAAGCGCCAAGCGCCGGGCTTGGATCCCTGTCGCCGCAGCTCTTGGTTTGCTCGCCATGCTTGGGACTGGCGGCCCGCGGGTCGACGTTTTGGCTCATTTTTTTGGGTTCTTGTTTGGCGGCGTTCTAGGAATTCTCTCGGCTTTCATTTTTTCCCGGTTCCCGGGACCAAAGGTCCAATGGTTCTTTGGTTGTGTGGCGCTGGCGATGCTCATCTACTGCTGGATTCTTGCGCTTCGTTGAAACGTGAAGCTTTGATATACGCTTTGGTAAACGGATTAAAAAACGCCTCAAGACATTCAATCGCTGGAGAACCCGCGAGTGCAGACAGCAAGAAGTGGCGCAGGGCGACGTTTAGATCCGTACGCTTGCATTGATGAATATGATATTGTGAGAAAAACAAAATCGAGGTGAGCCGATGGGCGAAAAAGAAGGGGGCTCTTGCGCGATCGACTGTCACAAGGAAGTTCTTGTGCCACGCCGGCAGGGTTTCTTTAAAGATCCGAAACCGATGCAGATCACATCTTTGAATGTTTTACCGTTGGCCGTGCTTTGCATGCTCCTCATCATCGGATTAAACGCGATGGCTCACGCACAATCCCAGGGAAGCTGGACCATCAAGGCGCCGATCCCTCTTGCGCGCACCGAAGTTTCGCTGGCGGCAGTCGGCGGCAAAGTTCATGTGATTGGCGGGAGCGTCCAGGGAGTGGCGGGGACCTACCACGACGAATACGACCCGGCGACCGATCGGTGGCGCACCGGCGCTCCTTTGCCGCAGGGACTCGACCACATCGGCACCGCGGTCTTAAACGGAAAAATTTATACGGTCGGCGGTTTCGTCGCGTCCACTCACAAAGACGGACAGCCATCCGTTTTTGAGTATGATCCGGGAGCGGACGCCTGGCGTCCCCTAAGCCCGCTCAAGTCCGGCCTGGGCTCGGTCGCCGTGACTGTGCTCGACGGCAAAATCCACGCGGTGGGTGGACGTAATCCTGCAGGCGAGACGGTGGCAACACACCAAGTGTACGATCCGACGACGAACGCCTGGAGCGAGCGCGCCCCACTACCGAAGGCGCGGGATCACATGGCGCTGGTCGCCGCCGAAGGCAAAATCCATGCAGTGGGGGGGCGTTTTGGCGCCTCCAACGACAGAACGGATATGCATGACATCTACGATCCGGCAACGAACTCCTGGACTTCCGGGCCACCGCTGCCGACCGCTCGCAGCGGGCTCGCTTATACGCTTTACCAGGGCTTGATCCTTGTGCTAGGCGGCGAGCTTGCACCCAATACGTTTGCGGAGAACGAGGCCTACGATCCGAAAACAAAAACTTGGAGGACCCTTGCTCCTATGCCTGGAGGGCGGCACGGGACCGGTGCTGCGACCACCGGCGGGCATGTCTACATCGCGGCCGGATCGTTGAAGCCCGGATCAGGGCAGGTCACGGATCAGCTCATCGTATTTACCTTGCCTTGAAGCTGCACTCCGTCACGACAGAGAAAGACATGACGGATTTGGAGGAGCTATGGCGATATTTGAATCGTTGGCAGGTGTATTGAAAGCGCTCGCCGTAGGCGATCGAGTCAAGGTTACCCTTCGCCCCGAAACCGGACAGTTTCCAAATCCGGTGGACGGGCAAATTATACAGAAGGACGATCACGGAAAAATTTCCCTAAAGTCGGACCAAAGCGTGATCGAAATCAACCCTGCTGATATCCTCTCCATAACCAGCCTACCACGCTAGGCTTGAACGATCCGCCTGAAAATCAAATGGGCTCGCACATTGTCCCGAACGCCACCGGCTCTATGACGTTTCAAGCCTGTCCGAAACGTCGAGGCCATAGAAGCGCGCAGTGTTATCGACCAGAAGTTTGCATTTGCTCTCCTCGCTAATATCCTTCCTTGCGTGAAAGACATCGACCGCGCCGTAAACCCGATCTCCGTGAGGGATATCGGAGCCGTAGAGCCAACAATCATCCCCGAATTCTTCGAGCGCAAAGGGAAGCAATTTTTCATCGACTTCGAAGCCAAAATAAATTTGTCCCCGCTCGATATATTCCTTGGGCAAATACTTGCCGTTGTAGCCGCGTCTAAAATCTTCTCCTGCGCGGGCTCCGGGAAAACCGCTGTAATCGGTGATGCGCTCCACCAGGCCCGGCACCCAGGAGCAGCCCGCCTCGAGAAAGGCGATGCGCAGATGCGGATAGCGGTCGGCGATTCCCTTCGAAATTACCCGATGGAAAGCAAATTGAACCGTGAGCCAAAAGGAAATGGTGGTCTTGTCGTGGTGCGTGTCGTTGACGTAGCCCAGCGCGCGAAAGCTGTGACCCGTGTGGACCGCTACAGGAAGGCCGACTTCGTTTGCCGACGACCCCGCGATGGAGCCGATCTGGGCGGCGATTCTAATATCTCCGGTCACGCCGAGGAGCATCACGGCGACGGAGCTCATTTTCTTGGTACGGTGGATCTCTTCGACCGACGCGCGCGGATCGACGGGGTCGATAACGGTTACCCATTTCAGCCGATCTGAAGCTTCACTGGTGAGGTCCGCAATCCAGCTATTGTAAGCGCGCATCATGGCAACCGCGAGGACTCGATCATACGTGATGGGATAGGAAAGAAACATGGTGGGATAGATGACCTGGACGGCGGTCTTCTCGTGGTCCAATTGCTCCAGCCGGGATTTCACCGAGCGCATTTCGGCGCTTTCCACCGGATCATGAGGACTGATTCCCGGCGTGATTTTCGCCGGCATACCGTTCTTGCTAAGAGGAAAGCCGGCCTGCTGAAAAGGTCCGCTTCTTACGGGAAATGACCGGGTATCAATCATCCAGTTAAGCGGACCATTCGGACCCGTCTCGATGATCGTGGGTCGGCGGTCTTTGAGTTTTGGATCCCAATATTTGTCTGAGAATGTGACTTCGGACTCCGATACATGGCCATCGGAATCCCATGCATTGATCATAATTACCTTAACCTACGCGATGAAATTTTCTTAACTGAGTCTGTTGCAGAAACTGTACGGCAATATTGAAACCGCTGACGCGGCCTCTCACTCTTCTTTCGTCATCGGACTCAGGGAGACAGGCCGTCACAGCTTGTTTCAAACGCTCATCCGTGGGATGCAGAATGTCGCCGACGTAATTTTGCTTGCGAAATCCTTCCAAAATGCGCACCCAGATTCGGCAATCCCAATGTAACTTGGCCCAATATTTCATTCCTTCTAGATCCGCCTCGAGCTCATTTTCAACCGAATAAGAATAAAAACGAACGTGACCCGGAAGCCCTAAGTCTGCGCCGGTAAGACCGCGACCCGGAGCGGGACGGTTGAACGAGGTCAAGCCGCTTTGCTTTGCATGTCCCGCCAACTCATGGGCGATTTCATGCGCAAGAGTTTGCCTAAGGAGCCAACGCTGTCGAGGATGCTGCAATGCCACTTGTCCCAGCTTATGGCTGATGTAGATGCGGCGGCCCCCGATGCTCAAACCAAGTATGTCTTTCCGTGGGAAATCGGAGAGAAAGAATTGATATTTGGAAAAATTGTCTCTGTCGTCGGTGACCGCTACGATTTGAGCGGCTTCATTTTGAACTAACCTTTCCACCGGTTCGTCGGAGACGGTGGGAATCCACGCCTGCAAAGAACAAGCTAGAAAAAATGAGAAGAACAGGAAAACCGAAATCAACCCGTATGGGAAGGTTAAATGAAGCCTATAGGTTTTGAACTCTCGTCCTTTCGACTGGGCCTTCGTCATTACTGGAGATGATTGAGCAATAATAATGGCGGGAGCCTACCATATCTCTGAAGGCGCCGCCAGCCATCGATGTGTCAACGCCTGCTGGGAAGGCCGCCGACCTTAAGCATGCGCTTCGGCCCAATTCACACCGGTGTGAATGTCCACAGCAAGGCCGCAGCGAAGGTCGGCCGCTCGGGTCATTTGTCTTTCGATTATCGCCCGCGCCTGCTCCAGCTTGTCTACTGGCACCTCGAACACGAGTTCATCGTGAACGGTTAGGAGCATCTTCGCCACGGGCTCTTTACGCAGGGCGGCGTCCACAGCGATCATCGCTCTTTTGATAATGTCGGCGGCACTGCCTTGAATCGGGGCGTTGAGCGCCATGCGCTCTCCTAGGGCACGCAGCCGGAAATTTGCCGAACGGAGCTCTGGCAGGTAGCGCCGCCGGCCGAACATGGTGGTCGTGAATCCGTCGACTTTCGCCTTTTCGACTTGCGCGGCGAGAAACTCCTTGAGTTTTGGGAACTGTGCGTAGTAGGTTTCGACAAAGCTTGCCGCTTCATCCATTTCAACCCCAAGTCGCTGCGAAACGCCGTAATTGGACATACCGTAGGCGATGCCGTAGGAGAATTGCTTTACATGACTGCGCATCTCGGACGTTACATCGTCAATAGCAGCCCCATAAACCTTCGCAGCGATGGTCGCGTGAAAGTCATGTCCCTGAGCGAAAGCCTGGCAAAAAGTATCGTCCTCTGAAAGATGTGCCAGCACACGCAGCTCTATCTGTGAATAGTCAGCGGATAGCAGTACATGATCGGGTGGTGCGATAAAAGCGCGCCGGATCTGCCGGCCGAGTTCGTCGCGAATCGGAATGTTTTGTAGATTAGGCGCTGTCGAAGCCAATCGGCCGGTCGCCGCTTTGGTTTGCTCATAGGTCGTATGGATCCGATGGGTCTTGGAGTCGATGAGCGCTAGGAGCATGTCGGTAAAGCCATTCTTGAGCTTGGATACCTCCCTGTATTCGAGCAGCGCGCTGACAATCGGGTGGGCGCCGGAGAGCTTCTCCAACTCTGCGGCGTCCGTCGAGAAGCCGGTTTTGATCCTTTTCGTTTTTGGCAAGGCCAGTTTGTCAAACAGAATGCGCTGGAGCTGCGGTTGAGAGTTGACATTGAAATCTTCACCCGCGAGCTCCTGCACTCTGTGCTCTAAGGCTACCATTTTCTCCCCAAAGTTGGTGTCGAGCTTTTCAAGGTAGCCGCGGTCGATAAGAATACCGTTATGTTCCATACGCGCCAGCACGCCCACCAAGGGAAACTCCAGTGTGGTCGCCAATTCCCATATACCTTGATTGCGAAGGCGGTCTTCCAGAGCGGGAGCAAGCGCTTGAAGGGCCACCGCTTCCCTTGCAACTCGACGTTTTTCCTCCGTGCCGAAGGCGAAGCTGGCCTGCGGGGTTTCCTGTTGACCTGATTGGTTTTCTTCGATGGAAACGCCCAGGTAGCGACTGACTGTTTCGCTTACTCCGTATTCCTGCGTCGAACCTGGCTCGAGAAGGTACGCCGCAATTTTGGTGTCACAGTGTAGCCCTTCGACTTCTATCCCAGCGTTAAGAGCCGATCGATAAAGCGGCTTGGCGTCGTGTGCGATCTTCGCTCGGCTGCCGTTGGTGAAGAATTCAGCGAGCCGCCGCATGGCATCAGAGATGGGCACAACGTGCGCTTCGCCCGGAATGTCACACAGAGCCAGCCAATCCTCGTTTCCGGCCACGGCCACGGATGTCTCCTGGCGGAGATCCTTATCCGAGGCAAGATCGTAAAGCGATTTTAGCTCCAGCGTTGGAGTAGGCGTGTCGCTATGGATCTTCAGCTCTTTCAAACGTTCGTGGAGTGTGCGGAATTCGAGGGACGTAAAAAGTTTGCGGACTTCCTCTTCGTCCCAGGCTTGAAGACCGAGGTCGGCGGGATCAATCGGCAACGGCACATCATCGAGCAGGCGCCCAAGTTCCTTATTGGTTCGTACCTGGCTTGCGTGCGCCTTGACGGCGTCGCGCAGTTTGGGAGTCAGTTCGTCGGCATGGGCGATCACCTGTTCGACGTCGCCATATTTGGTGATTAGCTGGGCTGCCGTTTTGTCACCGACACCCGGAATCCCGGGAAGGTTGTCGGAAGTCTCTCCTTTGAGCGCAACGAAGTCTATCCACTTCTCCGGCGTGACTCCATAGCGCTCAACAACAGTGGCGGCATCATAGCGGATGACATCAGATATGCCACGCCGCGTCATGATCACAGAGACGCCGTCGCCTACGAGCTGAAGTATGTCGCGGTCTCCGGTGATGATAACAACTTCGTCTCCCACCGCTCTTAAGTGTTTTGTCAGGGTCGCCAGGAGATCGTCCGCTTCATAGCCGTCGAGATCAACCATGGGAACGCGCAGACACCCAAGCACCTCGCGAATCAACGGAAGCTGTTGGCGGAAAGTATCGGGGGTCTCGGCGCGCCCAGCCTTATATTCCGGGTAGCGCTCAAGCCGAAACTTTGGGGTCCCTTTGTCGAAACAAACCACCACCGCCTTCGGGCGCTCGTCCGCCATTAGTTTGATGAGCATGGCGGTGAAACCATAAACAGCATTGGTCACTTGGCCGGACGAAGTCACCAGGGTTTCAGGCAGAGCAAAAAAAGCCCGAAAGGCGAGGGAGTGGCCATCCAGTAACAGTACCTTGCTTGTCGCTTTGTTGCGAGCAGCCGTAGTAGGCCGCGTTTTTCTGCCGCTATTTTTCGTTTTTGGGTCCACGTGATGCAGTCTACCTGTTGGTTCGGTTCGCAGCAAATGCCCAGAGTGCCGGCCAAAGCCTTTTATGTCTGGTTCTTTAACCTTACCGATCTCACCGTGGAAGCGCGGAGGACGTGGGGTTGGAAAAATTCGAATTCCGAAATTTCGCTCTGCGAACTCGGGTCTTTAGTAAAAAGTTCCTTACAGTAAATCCGTAAGAACCTGTCTCTATCGTCCACAGCGAACGTATGCTATTAGCTGTGATTACAGGCATAGCGCAGCCGTCGCCAGGAGCCAAGGACATGGAGCAAGCCGTTCTCGTTTCTCTGACTTTCTTGCTCTGCTATTTGTGAGTGCCATGTCGGGCATATTCATCAGTTACCGAAGAAGTGACAGCGCGCCGCACGCCGGCCGATTGTACGACCGGCTGTGCGATTATTTCGGCGCGGACAAGGTTTTCATGGATGTCGACGACATCAAGCCCGGCGCCGATTTCGTTTCGCTGATTGGAGAAAAAGTCGCTTCCTGCGACGCGCTCATCGCAGTTATCGGTAAAGGCTGGTTAGCACGCGATGAGGACAACGGTAAGCCCCGCATGTATGACCCCACCGACTTCGTCCGATTGGAACTGGAGCATGCGCTACAGCGCGACATTTTGCTTATTCCTGCTCTGGTGGAGGGCGCAGAGATGCCTCGCGGGTCGGATCTCCCGGCTCCGTTAAGCGAGCTTTCCCAGCGGCAAGCCGTGGAACTCTCCGACAAGGATTTTCAGCGCGGGGTCGACAAGATCATTGGCGTGTTGGAGAAGCTTCCCGCGCTGCGCCTCCGCAGTACGAAAAACGGCCCGGGCGGAAAAAGTGCCAACGCGTCAACAGCAGGGCGACCGCGTGGGTGGGGTGGGCCGGTCGCAATTCTCATCGTCATGTTATTCTTGGCCTGGCAATGGAGTGCCGGTCAAAAGAAAGGGACGGTTGATCCGGCGACGGAAACTTTGGCCGGTGCCTGGGAGGCCAACGTCACTTACGGCTGGGGAGATTCTTATAACGAGCAATTTAGATTCAAACCTGAAGATAGCCGTTTGTTTGGCACGGCTTCCTTTCTCGGAGCAGCACGCGGGATTGAGGATGGCAAGATCGAAGGCGATGTGCTTTTGTTCAGCGTGCGTTTTCAAGAAAACTCTGGTAGCGCGACGACGGACCACAAAAACATCTACAGAGGAAAACTAACGGGCAACGAGATTCGTTTCACCATGCAGGACGACAAAGGTACTCCGCCGGTGGAATTCGTGGCCAGAAAAATCGCCGGGCAGGGATGATTTGAGTTCATAACCAGAAACATGCTTGGGCAAATCTTACAGCTCGGAGGGCTAAGTTACTATGGCTTATCATGCATTCGTAGCAATGCCGTTTGGCACGAAAGAAAAAATCGATTTCAACAAGGTCTATAGCGACTACATCAAACCTGCTCTTGAGGGCGCGGGTTTCGAGGTTTTTCGCGCCGACGAGGAGATGCGGGCCGGGGATATTCGCACGGACATGTTTCAGGAGCTGCTGCTCGCGGACCTCGTGGTCGCCGATCTGTCCATAGACAATCCCAACGTTTGGTATGAGCTCGGCGTCCGGCACGCGCTTCGGGCAAGAGGAGTTATTGGTATTCGTTGTCGGCGGGACTATATGCCCTTCGACGTCTATACGGACCGTGCTCTCACCTACCATATCAAGGAGAACCCACCGGAGCCAGCCGGCCCGGATTCTGCCCAACTAGAGAGTGACAAGAAAAAACTGGCTCAATTCGCCACCGAGACTATCAATGCCTGGTACGATCGAAAGGTAAGTCCGGTTTATCACTTGCTGCCTTATCTCAAGGAGCCTGACTGGAAATCGCTGCGTATCGAAGAAGCCAAGGAATTTTGGGAAGAGTACGAATCCTGGGCGATGCGCATCGAGGTAGCCCGCAAGCGCAATCGTCCGGGGGATATCTTGGTCCTAGCCGGTGAAGCGCCTACCCGAGTCTTTCGAGTGGAGGCTTATCGCACTGCGGGAAAGGCGCTGCTCTCTTTGGGTCAATATAGACTCGCGCTAACTCAATACGAAAATGCTCTCGCCATCAGACCGAGGGATTTGGAGAGCCAGCGTCAAAAGGGATTGTTGCTGGGGCGCCTGAAGAAGTATGACGAGGCAAAAGAATGGATAGACGCTTTGGTCAAGGAGTTTCCCGATGATGCGGAAAGTTGGGCGCTGTTAGGCCGGATCGAAAAGGACGGCTGGGTAGACAGTTGGCGAGGGGACGGCAAAAGCACCGAAGAGATGCGCCGCAGCGCCTTGCAGGACGAGGGTTTGGTGCGAGAAGCCATCAACGCCTATGCCACCGGCTTTCGCAAGGATCCAACTCACTATTACTCCGGCATCAACGCGGTAACTCTTTTATACTTGCATAAAGATCTGACAAGCAAGGATGAGCGACCCGGAGTGCGCATGGAAATGGAAGGAGGCGTGCGTTGGGATGTGCGCGGGGCCCTGGAAAGAGATCCTAAGGATTACTGGGCGCGAGTCACACTTGCCGACCTTGAAGTTCTGGTGAGTGCAAAAGATGTAGTGGAAGACACTTACAAGAGTGCTGTGGCGGTGGCCGAAAAGGACTGGTTCCAATTGAATTCTTCTCGTCAACAGCTCTTGTTGCTCAAAGATCTCGGCTTTCGCACGCCCGAGGCCGAAGCAGGGCTTGCGATTATCGATCGCGCGCTGAGCCGGATCAATCCTCCGGAAAAGACCTGGATGCCGCAACAGGTTTTTATTTTTAGCGGCCACATGATCGATGCCCCCGACCGTAAAGAGCCGCGGTTTCCGGCAGACAAGGAAAAAATTGCCGCGGCAGCGATTGCAGCGAAACTCGATGAGCTGAAAGCGGGTCAGGGTGATTTGGCATTCTGTGGCGGCGCCTGCGGTGGAGACATGCTTTTCGCCGAGGCGTGTTTGGAACGGGGCGTGCGTCTTGACGTGCGCATACCCTTCGACGAGCCAACGTTTCTGCAGAATTCGGTAACGTTTGCCGGGGACGGCTGGGTGGACCGGTATTACAAAATGAAGTCAGATGAAAAGACGCGGATATACGTCATGCCCGACGAGTTAGGTCCTACGCCGAAAAACGTAAATCCTTACGCGCGCAACAACCTTTGGCAGCTATATACGGCCCTTGCTTGGGGACCGGACAAAGTCCGGTTTGTTTGCTTGTGGAATCGCAAGGGCGGAGACGGCGCCGGTGGCACCCAGCACATGGTCGAGACCGTGCAAAAACATTCAGGTCGAGTTTACATTCTCGATACAACCAAACTCTGGTAGCGGCAACGATCGAAAAGATTGCGTTCTAGTCAAAGATATATGGTTCAAAGGTTCAAGGTTCAAGGTGGGGAGAGAGGCGTTGAACTTTTGAACTCTTGAACCTTGAACTCCACACATGTGGAAGTGAAAGGAGAAAACGATGAGCCTGCAAGAGAAGATCCAGGCGAACGGTCCGAAAAAAATCCTGGCCCTCGACGGCGGCGGCATTCGCGGTATTCTCGCGGTTGAAATTCTGGCGAAGATCGAAGATCTACTCAGAGAAAAGACCGGCGGCAAAAAAGACTTCGTGCTCGCCGACTACTTTGATTTTATCGCGGGAACGAGCACCGGTGGGATCATAGCCGCATGTCTTTCTTGGGGCATGACAGTGGACAAAATTCGTAACTTCTACCTAGAAAACGGCAAGGAAATGTTTGACAAGGCATCCATCCTCAAACGGCACCGCTACAAATTCGAAGACGAAAAACTTTCCAAACGGCTGCAGGAGGAATTCGGGACAGACACAAAACTCGGCAGCGAGAAACTCAGAACTCTGTTGCTGCTGGTAATGCGCAACGCCAGCACGGATTCGCCCTGGCCAGTCTCCAACAATCCAGCAGCCAAATACAATGACACTAAGCGAGACGACTGCAATCTTAATTTACCACTGTGGCAATTGGTGCGGGCTAGCACCGCGGCGCCTACTTACTTTCCCCCGGAGGTCGTAAAGATCGGCGCCAAAGAATTCGTCTTCGTCGATGGTGGGATTACCATGTATAACAATCCCGCCTTCCAGGCTTTTTTGATGGCGACGGTGGAGCCGTATTATGTTAACTGGCCTACGGGAGAGGATAAGTTGCTCGTGATTTCGGTGGGAACCGGAACCAGCCCCGACGCCAACGCCGATCTTCAGCCGGGGGAAATGAATCTTCTCTACAATGCCAGTTCGCTTCCTTCCGCGTTAATGTTCGCTGCGCTGAATGAGCAGGATTTTTTGTGCCGGGTGTTTGGCAAATGCCTGGCGGGTGATCGACTCGACCGGGAGGTTGGGGACATGATCGGCAAGAAGGGACCGGTGGGGCCGAAGCTTTTTACCTACGCTCGATACAATGCTGAGTTGAGCCGTGAAGGCCTCGACGGGTTGGGACTTAACAACGTCGAGCCCACCAACGTCCAGCAACTCGATTCGATACAATTCATTGGCGATTTGCAAAGAGTGGGCGAAGCTGCGGCCAAGAAGATCAAGGCTGAGCACTTTCAAGTATTTTAACAATGAAATTGATTCGCAGGTAGACACCTGGTGTTGATGCGAACGAGGCCCGAGCCCTTCCAGCACGGTCAATGGGCCTGTGTCATGTAGGCCGCCACTCCCTCCTCCTCAGGTGGCTACTCCTACCTTTGGGCCTGAAAGAGACCTTTACGGTCGGGTGCCCGCGCATGACTGCCGGACGCATGTTCGATCTGGATGTGCAAAGAACTAGGAATCTGAACTCCGAGGTTGATATCAAGTTTGAGGTCGATCCCGCATCACGGAGATATATTCAAGCGCTCAACGGAGCCACGATTGCCAAAATGGATAAACGTCCTGCAGGACGAGATGGCTGTGCGGCGGCTCGGGTTTCGACCGCCAAAATTCACATCGATGAATCTTTGGTAGGAACCTATATCTGCGCGCGGACCAACGCGGCCGTCATTCGGAATTTTTACTTTACGAGCTCGCCGGGCCCGCCCCGGGAACTCTCAAGATTCGTTATCTCACTTGGCAGTGAGATCACCTTCGCTCAACAGTTAAGGTTAAACTTCGTCAATCCGCTGAAGACTGTCCTTGACGCTCTAAAACGCAATGGATATCCTTCCCATCTACTGAAGCGTTAACAGAATGGATCAAGAAATCATCGCTAAATTGCGAACGCGGGTCTTAGCTGAAGGTTTGGATGCTGTCATCGCAATATCTCCGGAGAACGTAACCTATGTCTCCGGTTTCGTGGTGCCGTCACAGTCGCTGATGCGCTGGCGCCATGCGGCTTGCATCTTAACGGCCGATGGGCGGATGTCGATGGTTGCCATCGACATGGAAGCTACTACGGTCAAAGCCCACGCGGGCATTGACGATCTCAGAATCTATCGCGAGTTTACCGATGATCCGATGGATAAACTCGCCGATGCGCTGAAGGAACTCAAGCTCGATCGCAGCAAGGTCGGGATTGAGATGGAATTTCTCCCGGCCAAAGATTTTGCCACGTTGCAGCGTAATCTTCCGGGCGTTCAGTGGCTCCCGGCAGATGCGTTAATCAATAAGGCGAGACAGGTCAAGACTCCTAACGAGTTGAGCCTGCTGCGCTCTCTCAGCAAGGTCACGGACAAAGCGATCGGGGATACACTGAGACAGGCGAAGGTCGGCATGAGTGAAATGGAATTGGCGGGGCACTTGCTCGCTTCGCTCTTCGCGGGAGGCGCTAAGAGTTACAAGCTCATGATTATCGCTTCGGGTGAGCGGAGCCAATTCCCAAATGTCGGGCCAACGGAGAGAAAACTGAAGCATGGCGATATAATCCGCATGGAGATCTTCGGCCAGAAAGATGGCTATCTAACCGGAGTATGTCGCACGGCGGTGGTCGGCGACGCGACACCCGAGCAGTATAAGATCTGGTCGAATCTTATCGAGTGCAAATATTTAGTCATGGATCTGATCAAACCGGGGGCGAGCTGCCCGGAAATTTACTGGAAGTTTTTGCAGAAATTCAGCGAACTGGGTTTCGAGCCCATCAGTTTCGTTGCCCACGGCATCGGCCTCCACCTCCACGAGGAACCTTACATGGGAAGATACGGCAACGAGATCGTTCAAGCTGGCATGGTGGGAGCATTTGAACCATTGGTTTACATTCCTGGACGCTTTGGCATGCAGAACAAAGATATGTTCTGCGTGACCGAGACCGGCTGCGCGCTACTGTCGGATTACACGCCTACGGACAAGCTTTTGCGAGTGGGCTAGTGGGAGGCGAAGGTGATCCTGAAGAAGATTCACCTCAGAGACGCGGAGTTCGCCGAGACTGGAATATCTTTTTGTCAAAAACTCTTTACTCTGCGGTCTCAGCGCCTCCGCGGTGAGATCTCTGGAATTATGCGTAGCGCAGAATGCAATCCATGAAAATCACTAAAATCGAAACCATCCCGATTCGTCTGCCCACGCGCCGCGTTCATCAATGGGCGAGTCTCACCACGCCCATCGGCGTTTATGTCATTATCAAGCTGCATACCGATGAAGGGTTAATTGGCCTCGGCGAAGCACCGGTCCTGAAGGATTGGGGCGGTGATTACGGCAAGTATTTCGGTGAAACGCCGCAGACCACTGTCCATATCATCAACGATATCCTCATGCCTGCGCTGAAGGATCAAAATCCGCTGCAATTCGAAAGCATCCACGCGCGTATGGATAAAGCGGTGAAAGGCTATCCGTATTGTAAAGCGGCCATCGATGCGGCGCTCTACGACGTCGCCGGCAAAGCTCTGAATGTTCCTTGCTATCAATTTCTTGGCGGTCTTTTCCGCGATCGCATTCCTATTGCCCATAGTTTCGGTTTGATGCAAATCGAAAAAGCGGTCGATGAAGCGCGGCAAGTTATAGCCGAAGGAATCAAGACCATCAAATTGAAAGGCGGTGTCGAGCAAAAGCGCGACGTCGAATTAGTAAAACAAATCAGACTCGCCATCGGTCCGGACTTGAATATTTGCGTCGATGCGAATCAGGGCTACCCGACGCCGAAAGCCGCGGTCAAGATCATCAGGGCGATGGAAGAATACAGCCTGCTTTATATGGAACAGCCGGTGGAGGGGATCGACCGGATGGCTGAAGTCGCCCACCGAGTGGACACGCCGATTATGGCTGACGAGAGTGCTTGGACACCAGAAGATGTTGTAGAAATCGTACAAAAAAAAGCCGCTGATATCATTTCGATCTATACCACCAAACCCGGTGGAATGTTTAAGGCCAAGAAAGTCGCCGCAGTAGCCGAAGCGGCGGGTCTCAAGTGCAACGTCAATGGCTCGGTAGAAACAGGCGTTGGCAACGCGGCAAACGTTCACTTAGCGGCGTCAACCGGAGTCGTCACGCTGGGGTGCGTGGTGCCGGTGTCCTCGCCGAAAGAAAAAGCCAAGCAAGGTATCGGCGGCATTTACTATCAAGATGATATCATCACGGAGCCGTTCACGTTCGAGGACGGATCCATCGTCGTCCCCTCGAGACCCGGCCTCGGCATTGAATTGGACGAAGGCAAGATCAAACATTATCGTATCTCGTAAGAGGACGGCATGCCGTCCCCCTGCCGATTCCGATGGCTATCAAAAAAATCGCGATTCTAGGCGCCGGCAACGGTGGTTGCGCGGCCGCCGCGGACCTCACGCTGCGCGGTTGTGAAGTTCGCCTTTTCTCCCGGTCAGAGAAGACTTTGGCGCCGCTCCTTCAACGAGGCGGCATCGAACTGGTCGAAGGCGGAAAAGAAAGATTCGCGGTACCAAGCTTACTAACAACCAATATTGCCGAGGCGGTAGAAGGGGTTGATCTTATCATCACAGCCATTCCCGCCGTGGCCCATGAATTTTTAGCCCACAATTTGCCTCCCTTTCTAAAAGACGGCCAGCGCATCTTGCTCAATCCTGGCCACACCGGCGGCTCGTTGCATTTCGCCCATCTTCTTCGTCGCGCGCAGCTTCAGGCGAAAATCAGGCTGTGTGAGACTGTCACACTAACTTATATTTGCCGTATGCCGGCGCCGGCCCGGGTGGAGGTCTACCGGCGCACGACTCATCTGCGTTGTGCGGCGTTTCCAGGAAAATATACTGCAGAGCTGGTGAGAGAAATTGGCACAATATTTCCCAACGTGGTACCCGCCGAAAACGTGCTGGAAACCGGATTCTCAAATATCAACGCGATCATGCATCCCGCAGGAATGCTTGGCAACGCCGGTTGGATCGAAAAAACCGGAGGCGATTTTTGCTATTATCGAGAAGGCATCACTCCTGCGGTGGGAGCTTGGATCGAGGAAGTCGACAGAGAACGTCTCAAGATAGTCGAGCGGTTGGGGTTAAAGCCCCTTCGCTTTGTTGATATTTTTCATCAGGCCGGCCTTACTTCAGACGATGCCCGCGCTAGCGGCTCGGCATATCGCGCCATCCATGAAAGCGAACCGAATCGAACCATCAAATCGCCTGGGACACTCGATCATCGCTATATCAAGGAAGATGTAGGTTACGGCCTCGTGCCGATGGCGGAGATCGGACGATTGGTGGGTGTGGAGACTCCGGTCATCGACGCGCTTATTACACTCGCCTCTGTAATCAGCGGGACGGATTATCGGAAAAAGGGATTGACCCTAGAGGCGATGGGATTAGCCCGTGTGAATGCGAAAGAGTTGCCTACGATCGTGCACGAAGGTTTTTGAAGAAGGGGACCCCTATGCGCGTGGGACTTTGTTTTGACGGCTTTTACTCCATTCAAGAAATGATCGAGCTGGCCCAGCTCGCCGATGCTGCGGGAATGGAGTCGATCTGGATGTCGGATCATTTGTGCTTCCGGGATTCGTTGACTTCATCTATGGCGTTCCTCTGGGCGACCAAAAAGATCAAAGTGGCCGCCGCGCCCATGAGCCCGTATTCGCGTGCTCCGATCGTCTATGCGATGTCCATCGCGACCATGGAGGAATTCGCGCCGGGCCGGGTGATTGCGAGTCCGGGCACGGGAAACGCCGCAGCTCTAAAAGAAGCTGGGATAGATTCGCCGCATCCCCTAAAGGCCATGCGCGAGTACGTTGAGATTTTGCGCCGCCTCTTGAAAGGGGAGACCGTCGCTTTCCAGGGTGAAATGTTTCAGATCAACGGCGCCAAGATGGGTTTCGCGCCTTCACGCTCGGTTAGAATGTATCTGACAGCCGTGCGTTCCCGGATGCTGCAACTTGGCGGCGAAATTGGAGATGGCGTTTTGCTCTCCGCGGGCTGCGCGCCGGGATATATCGCTCGCTGCGCGGCTGATATTGGAAAGGGCGCGCAGAAAGTAGGCAAGTCGCTCGCGGATCGTGATGTTGCCGGGTTTATCAGCGCTGCCGTCTGCGCAGATCCTCGCGAAGCGATCGAGGCCAATAAAATGTTTCTGGCTTACATTTTCCGTAATATTCACCATGCAGAAAACATTCGGCTCGGCGGTGGAAAGGTGGATCAAGAAGCGTTGGCTGCTGCGGTGAGCAAACGCGACTGGGATGCGGCGAAAAAATATATCAGTGACGAAGTTGTGCACGCCCACTCGATTGCCGGCACGCCGGCCGAAGCGCGCAGCCAACTGGAAGGGTTCGTTAAGGGGGGCTTGAATCTACCCATCCTTCTACCCATGGGAACGCAAGAAGTCAGAAAACAGGTTGTCCAAATAGCGCGAGAAATAACCGGATAGAGAGGGAAGCCAGCGGCAGGAACCGTAGGGGCAGACCTACGTGTCTGCCCGACCGCAAACGGCGTAAGCACCACAAACCGCCACAGGAGACATATATGAATCGGTTTCGTTCAACGACGAACGGAATAATTGGGATCGTCATCGCCGTCTTGGGGGTGGCAAGTCATGTGCCGGCTCAGCAGCCAAACCTTGAAGCGGCTAAGAAGGAGGGGAAGGTTGTGATTTACGGCACGGTCGTGCCGCAGGTGATGACTCAAATCGAGAAGGGCTTCGAGAGCAAATATGGTATCAAGACCGAATATTGGCGGGCAGATGCCACCAAAGTG
>Ga0126384_10000894_pt1 | contig 17185 bp, 11 predicted proteins | sample PanSoiMetPlot_36_FD_92543 | JGI IMG/M metagenome (GOLD analysis project Ga0126384, IMG submission 92543) | Tropical forest soil microbial communities from Panama - MetaG Plot_36 | ecosystem: Environmental > Terrestrial > Soil > Tropical forest > Bulk soil | place: Panama | collected 2016-02-17 | reverse complement strand
CAGTTGCACGATGTGCGAGCCTCGCAGACGGGCCGGCACTTTTTCGGGCTCAAGCTCAATCAGCCGTGCCAGACCTTCAACAACGGCGGTCTTGCCGACGCCGGGTTCACCCACCAACATTGGCGAGTTAGCGCGTTCACGATGGCATAGAATCTCTATGATTTGTTGAATCTCGAGCTCGCGTCCTATGGTCGGTGGAATCTTGTCCTGGCGAGCGAGACGATTGAGGGAGACGCCGAAGTGTTTCAGGTATGGCGGCATCTCGTATTTCTTCTTGTACCGCTCTTCTTCCTGCTCACGCTTTTCAACCTGAACACGGACGTTTTCAGCAACTGATTCAGGATTGGCCCCCAGATTTCTCATCACCTCGACGAACAAACTGTCGTACTTTGACAGGGCTTCAAAAATATCCGTCGACTCAATCAACTTGCGACCATGGGCCCTGGCTCGTTCCATGGCCCGCTTAAAAAGATCTGTGGTATCAGGCGCGATGCGAAAACCTTTGCCGATATGTTGCTGTCTGGAAGTTTCCAGACGTTTGTCGATAGCCATTTTGACGAGAGCAGGGTCAACAGATAACTCCCGCACCGTCGAATTGAACATGTCGGGCTCTTCATGAATAAGTGCCTCCAAAATATGTTCAACTGAAACGTAGTTTTGATCGCGGCGGCGCGACTCGCTCAATGCGTGTTCCAGGACTCGCTGTCCGCTGTCACCGAACTTGTCTTTATATGCGCCCAAATCAGCCATAATGATTACCTTGTTAAAAGAAGCAACGGACCCTTGGGAAGACTGTTGCCGAGAATAAAAATCTCAACTAAAACCGGAGGCCTTGCAGCGGGGTCCAAGCTCCCGCGAAAAAACTGGAGCTTAGATGTCATCAGCATATGCACCGTTGCGTTTTAATGCAATACCTAAAACTCCAGCGCTGTTAGAAGCAAATTTGTGGCCACGCTCTTGAATTGATTCATACCTCGCACGAAGTAATACGCGGCCTAAGCCTATGTTGGATCATAAACTGCTAATTAATAGTCGTAATCTTCACCTCCCGGTGGCATCGGTGCAGCTTTCTTTTTTTCGGGCATCTCAGTGATTGCGGCATCTGTCGTTAGCAGCAAGCCCGCAATCGATGCAGCATTTTGAAGTGCGCTCCGCACTACTTTGGTCGGATCGATAATTCCCGCGGCTGTTAAATCTTCGTATTCGCAGGTGTTAGCGTTAAAACCGTTCGACCCTTTCGAGGCTTCAATTTTTCCGACAGCGATCGCCCCGTCAACTCCGGCATTCTCGGCAATACGCCGGGCTGGCTCTTGCAATGCGCGGCGCACAACGCTGATCCCGGTTTGAACGTCCGGATCGTCGTCGCTCAACTTATCGAGCGCCCGGGCGGCTCGTAGCAACGCCACGCCGCCACCTACCACAATACCTTCCTGCGCTGCAGCTTTGGTTGCGTTCAAGGCATCCTCAACACGAGCCTTGACTTCTTTCATCGCTGTTTCCGTAGGAGCGCCGACCTTGATGACCGCGACACCGCCGGCGAGCTTCGCTAAGCGTTCCTCGAGTTTTTCACGATCATAATCGGACGTGGTCTCTTCGATGCGACGACGGATCGTCGCAACGCGGCCTTGTATTGCTTTGTGATCACCAGCGCCTTCGACAATAGTTGTGTTGTCTTTATCGACAATCACACGTTTGGCCCTGCCGAGATCAGAAAGCTGCACATTTTCGAGTTTTACGCCGAGATCCTCGGTGATTACTCTACCGCCGGTGAGGATCGCGATGTCTTCCAGGATTTCTTTGCGGCGATCGCCAAATGCGGGCGCCTTTACTGCGCAAACCTTGATCGTGCCCCGAAGCTTGTTGACCACGAGAGTCGCCAGAGCATCACCCTCGATGTCCTCGGCGATGATAAGCAGAGGCTTGCCGCTCCCCGCAGTCTGCTCGAGGATCGGAATAAGCTCGCGCATCGCTGAGATTTTCTTTTCGTGAATAAGAATGAATGGTTCGTCGAGCACGGCTTCCATACGTTCCGCATTAGTGATGAAGTAAGGCGAGAGATAGCCGCGATCGAACTGCATCCCTTCGACGAATTCGAGTTCAGTCTGCAGGGTGCGAGACTCTTCAACAGTCACAACTCCGTCCTGACCAACCTTCTCCATGGCTTCAGAAATAAGTTCACCGATAGCCTTATCGTTGTTTGCGGAAACGGCAGCAACATTCGCAAGCTCTTCCTTGCTGTTGATTTTCTTCGACATCTTTTGCAGCTGCGCGACGGCCACGTCCGTAGCTATCTGAATTCCGCGCTGCAAAGACATTGGATTAGCGCCGGCAGTAACATTCTTAACGCCTTCACGATAAATTGCCTGCGCCAGAACGGTCGCGGTAGTAGTACCATCCCCGGCCGTATCGTTCGTTTTCACGGCCACTTCGCGCACCATCTGTGCTCCCATGTTTTCGTATTTGTCGCGGAGCTCGATCTCGCGCGCCACCGTCACGCCGTCTTTTGTGATTACGGGCGAGCCAAATTTTTTGCCCAGGATTACGTTTCTGCCTTTTGGTCCCAGCGTGACTCGCACGACATTAGCGAGCGTGTTCACACCCTGGAGCATTGAGTTACGCGCCTGTTCGCTGAACTTCAGTTCTTTAGCTGCCACTTCGTTTTTCTCCTTCAGTATTCAATCAGGGGCTGGATTTAATTAAGAATTAGCCGATCGCTCGGCCCACTTGTACTCGAGCGGGGCGCAATAGTCGATTCCCAATTCGAAACCCGCTGGTGTATTCGTTGGTTATCTTGCCGTCCTCGTCTGCTTCTACAGGTACGGTATCGACAGCTTCGTGGAGCTCAGGATCAAAGTCTTCGCCAACCGATGGTATCGGTTCGGCTCCGGCCGCAGTCAGGGCCCCTTCGAAACTCGACAGCGTTCCTTTAAGACCTTCGAGCACGCCTTCGCGCGAGCTACCTCGTTCAGTCGCATCGATGGCGCGCCGCAAATTGTCCATCACGGGTAAGAGTGAAGCGATGAAGTCCACCTTTTGCCGTTCAGCCCGTTCGTCCGCAGCACGATTCAAACGCTGTCTCGTCTCATCGGTCTCCCGCTGCAATTGCGCTCGCAACTGATCAAAGCGTGACTGTACTTCAAGTAGCTTCTGTTCCGCGGCTTTGGTCCGGCCCTCCAGCTCTTCGACATAACTTGGTTTAAGATTTGGCTCTTCCGCAGGCGCTGTCGCGGTCCCATCGGTATCACCGTCAACGCGAATGCGACGGCGATCAGTTACGCGTAGCCCTTCATGCGGTGGTTCGCCTGGCGAAGGCTGATCGTAACCAGCTTCCCGACTTCTATCCATATCGTTCCTATTCCCCCTGAATCGATTGCGCATTATGAAACCTTAATTTTCACAGGTTGGGTCTTCTGCTCTTGTCGTTTTGGCAGACGGACGTAAAGCACACCGTCTTTATACTCAGCATCAATGAGTTCCGGGTCAACCGTGGAGGGAATACCGAATGAGCGGTTGAACTTTCCCTGCGGGCGTTCGACGCGAAGTTGAGCGCCGTCCTCTGTTTTGGAGGCTCGTGTTCCCCTTATTAACAGGCGTTCGCTTTCAAGATTGATTTCCATGCTTTCGCGATCAACGCCTGGCAAATCGAGCGCAACGAAGTACTCTTCAGGTAGCTCGTAGATGTCGACGAGCGGAGTCCAGTCAGCCCTTTCGATTTCATCGTTCGCTGAACCATGATGACGGGCCTGGCGTTCCGTCGCATCTTCGAAGAGCTGATTCATTCGATCCTGCAGGTGAACCAGATCTCTTAGCGGATCCCAACGTCTTGACACTGATTACCTCCAACCTCAGACAGTGGCTGCTGCGGCCTCAAGATTGAAGGCCATGTCGTCGCCCTGGGCCGACACGCGAATCGTTTGTCCAGGAAGAATTTCTCCTTGCAACAGCCGGACTGCGAGCGGATTCTGCAGCATGGTTTGAATCGCCCGTTTTAGTGGACGCGCGCCGTAGTTTGGATCGTAACCCTCTCGCGCCAACAGTTCGCGCGCGCTCTGGTCCAGCACCAGCGTGATGTGACGCTCTTCCAACATGGCCCGCAAACGTTCCAATTGAACATCGATGATCTGTTGTATTTGTTCACGCGAGAGTTGATGGAAGATCACGATATCGTCAATACGATTCAGGAATTCAGGTTTGAAATGCGCGCGCAGTTCTTCAAGTACGGCAGTGCGCACCTGCTTCTCGTCACCCTGGGCCGCCTGAATCTCGCGCGAGCCGAGGTTGGAAGTCATGATCAAAACCGAATTCTTGAAATCGACGGTGCGACCTTTCGCGTCAGTCAATCGACCATCATCCAGAATTTGCAGCAACACATTAAAAACATCCGGATGTGCTTTCTCAATCTCGTCAAAAAGAATCACTGAGTATGGACGGCGGCGCACAGCCTCAGTGAGCTGGCCACCCTCCTCGTATCCGATATAGCCCGGCGGTGCTCCGATCATCCGCGCGACGGCGTGCTTCTCCATGTACTCTGACATGTCGAGGCGTATCATGGCGCGCTCGTCGTCGAACAGAAACTCGGCTAGCGCTCGGGCAGTTTCTGTCTTGCCGACACCGGTAGGTCCCAGGAAGATGAACGAGCCGACCGGGCGATTTGGATCCTGCAAGCCCGCTCGTGCCCTACGCACAGCGTTAGCGACAGCACTTAACGCCTCCTCTTGCCCGATCACTCTTTGGCCGAGTCGTTCCTCCATAGTCACCAGCTTCTGCATCTCGCCTTCGAGCATTTTGGAGACAGGCACTCCGGTCCACTTCGCCACAACTTCAGCGACGTCTTCTTCGTCAACCTCTTCCTTTAGGATCGTGCCGTCCTTTTGAAATTCAGCGAGCTTTTGACCTTCCGCAGCGATTTGAGCCTCAAGAGAGGGAATGCGACCGTATTGCAACTCGGAAGCACGGGCCAAATCACCGGCGTTTCGAGCCTGATCCAATTGCAGCTTTAGTTGCTCGACCTCGGCCTTCGCTGCCCGCATCTTCTCGATCGCTTCTTTTTCAGATTGCCACTTGGCCTTCATGCCGGACGACGTTTCTTTCAAGTCGCCAATGCGCTTTTCAATCTCTTCTAAACGTTCTTTGGAGCGCTTGTCTTCCTCGCGCTGCAGCGCCTGCCGTTCAATCTCGAGTTGAATAATCTCGCGCTCGAGTTGATCGATTTCCTGCGGCAGCGAGTCAATCTCAATGCGCAGGCGCGACGCAGCCTCGTCGATGAGATCGATAGCTTTATCGGGAAGGAAGCGATCGGAGATGTACCGATTCGAAAGGGTGGCGGCCGCTACAATCGCAGAGTCCTTGATGCGAACACCGTGATGGACTTCGTATTTCTCTTTCAGTCCGCGCAAAATCGAGATAGTGTCCTCAACGGTTGGCTCGCCCACATAAATCTGCTGGAAGCGTCTTTCAAGCGCGGCGTCTTTTTCGATGTACTTCTTGTATTCATTCAGTGTGGTTGCGCCAACGCAACGCAGCTCGCCGCGCGCCAGAGCCGGCTTGAGCATGTTCGAAGCATCAATGGCGCCCTCGGCTGCTCCGGCGCCCACCAGCGTGTGCAGCTCGTCGATGAAAAGAACTATTTGGCCCTGAGCGCCTTCGATCTCCTTCAAGACCGCTTTCAGTCGATCTTCAAATTCACCTCGATACTTCGCGCCGGCAAGCATCGAGCCCAGATCAAGCGCAACCAATCGCTTGTTGCGCAGGGTCTCAGGCACATCGCCGGAAACGATTCGCTGCGCGAGACCCTCCACGATCGCAGTCTTACCAACACCGGGTTCACCGATTAAGACAGGATTGTTCTTCGTGCGACGAGACAGAACCTGAATGGTGCGACGAATTTCCTCGTCACGTCCGATTACCGGATCAAGCTTGCCCTTACGGGCGAGGTCCGTGAGGTCCTTTGCATATTTTGAAAGGGCCTGGTAGTTAGCTTCGGCATTTTGGTCCGTGATGCGCGAGCCACCTCGCATTTGCTCGATGACTTTCAGCAGGTCATCGCGCTTGAGTCCGTGTTGCCTGAGTATCTTGCCGGCATCGCCATCCTTTTCCTCCGCTATCGCAAGCAGCAGATGCTCGGTCGAAATGAAATCGTCCTGCATTGACTCGGCCTGCTTTTGTGCGGCATTAAAAATCTGGTTGAGACGCGGGCTGAAGTATTGTTGGCCGCCTTGAACTCTGGGAAACCGCGCAATCGAGGCCTGCACATCGTTGGCTACCACCGTGGTGTTTACTGAGAGCTTGCCCAGGATTGGGCGCACGATGCCCTCAGGCTGCTCGAGCATGACTGCCAGTAAGTGTTCAGGCTCCACTTGCTGATTCTGATTGCGCTCTGCCATTTCGATGGCAGTTTGAATCGCTTCCTGTCCTCGTAATGTAAATCGATCTAATCGCATCGTTATGTACTAAACGCAAAGTGTTAGTTTGCGGATTACGGTGAATTTTGTGGTCGCCGCGCAAACTAACAGTTTGTGTTACAAGCGCCGAGAGCGGGGTGCCGGTAAATTTCTGGCAGCCCCGCTCCGATGAATCAACAAGCCGCCGCAATTAAGCGCCGCTAACCGCTTGCTTTCCCTTGGCCTCCGAAGTGTTGGCATCTTTCGCTTCAGTATCGATCGTCTTCGGCTTGCTCTCGCCACCAGTAATTTCGATGCGGCGAGCTTTTGTCTCTTCTCGCTTCGGTAACGTCACCCGCAGCACGCCATTGCGATACTCAGCTGTTGCTCCTTCTCCTGAAACAGTCTGGGGTAACGTGAACGATCGCGTGAATGAACCGTAAGCGCGCTCGACACGATGATAATTGTCGGCGTCATCCTTCTTCTCGAAGCGCCGTTCTCCGCGCAGGGTAATCAAATTATTTTCAATAGTCAGGTCAAAGTCGTCACGATTCATTCCGGGAAGCTCGGCTTCGAGAACAATCTGGTCCTTGTTCTCATAGATATCCACGTTTGGATTCCAAGCTCCACGGCCGATGCCTTCGTCCCCGAAAGATGGCGTTAGATTGTGGGAAAAGAGGCGGTTGACTTCTTCCTGCAAGGTACGCAAATCACGAAAAGGGTCGTAGCGAACAATACTCATGACAAAATTCCTCCGTAATTCTAAAAATCTTTATCGCTGCAGCCAGTCGGCATCTTAGAATTATCTTCGCCAAGTACTGAGCGTGCGGGAATAATAAAGTTTGAGTCTCCTTCTGTCAAGTCTGCAAAATACCTGTAAAAATCCCAGCAAATTGCGGACAATGGACTGTGAGACGTTGGACGGTTTGGGTTTAGTTTAGTCGAAAGAAGCGTTTGATCGCTGAAAGGAGGCCCTCTGACTCGTCCTCTTCTTCGCGGCCTTCGGGCTTGTTCGCCAGGCCTTTCCTGCGCTCAGCGATGATGTGGCTCAGTGATTCCACCAAGTCAGGGTTGGTCTCGAAAAGCTTCTTCATTGCTTCGTGCCCAATTTCGAGGACCTCAGTCTCTTCCAATGCGACGACGTGAGCTGTCCGAGGCTCGCCGGTGAATAAGGCCATCTCGCCAAAGAAATCGCCTTCATTTAAGACGGCCACGGGTCGCAGGTGACCATTGTCCGAAACTTGCACCTGAACGCGTCCATTATGGAGAACAAACATCGACGAGCCGGCGTCTCCCGCCCGAATGACTATTTCGCTGGGAGCAAAGACGTGGCGCACCGAAGCCTGAGCAAGCATCGCAGTTTCTTCTGGTGACAAAGGCGCAAAGATGTCCACGGCGGAGAGCCGTTCAATTACTGCACTGTGATCCGGTTCGGAAACAGATGCGCGTGGCTTTCGCAGCAGCTCGACCGTGCGAGTAGGAAAGTTGAACGTGAGGCCTGCTCGCCGGAACGCGTACCAAATTCTTTGGCGCACGAGCGCGTCCGTGTCGTTGTATCGAGCATAGTCTTTCAGCCAGTACTTAACTTCGTACTCAACACCGCTGTCGCCCATATTCCGAATGCGGACGATGGGCGTAATCTTGTCTGAAACGTTTTCAGCCTCCCGCACCGCTTCACGAACCACATGGATAGTCTTGGCCGGCGAGTCGCTGTAGAGAGTACTGAAGTACACCAGGCGGGCGTTCAGATTGTTGCGTGGACAGACTTCGATCGCTTCCTTGGCAGCGCTGCTGTTGCTCACCAGCACCACATGATTTTGAAAAGTTCTGATTTTGACCGCTCTCCACGAAATGCTTTCAACGACGCCGGTGTGTTTTTGAGGACCAACCACGATCACGTCACCAACCTGGAAAGGCCGGTCTGCGTGCAGTGAGATGCCGGCGAAGAAGTTTCCCAGTGTATCCTGTAACGCAAGACCGAGAATGACACCGAAGATTGCCGAAGTCGTGAACAGTGCGCCGAGATTAATCCCTTCATAGACTCGGTTGAAAATAACTACAAAAACGAATGTAAAGGCGACAATAGAAAAAACGTTCTGCACCAAAGCCGACGCCTCATAACCACGGCGTAGACGAAAGACGAATTCGAAAATGAGCGATCGTATCGCCCTGACTCCCAAATAACCGAGCGCAGACCATAAAATCAGTTTTGTTAGGTTCAGGGTCCCCGACATGCTGAACGGCAGAAAGCTGAAGAGCCTTTCTCCATAGTGGTAGACCAAAGACAACATGAGTGAGACAACAAACGTTGCTACGAGGAATCCTGACAGACGTCTTTTGAAGCTGGATCGAGCCATACCAACACTCCGGTGCACGCAGGAAGGCGAGGCAAACCGATTACACGAACGGCTACTCTTTTATCACATTTTCCGGGCGGCGAGTTATCTCTGGAGTGCGGTAACTTGTCCCGCTTTCCCCGACTCATCCGAACGGCATCGTGGATGCGAAGGCAATCACTCGCCCCCGAGCAGTCCTGGAAATAACGTCACCACAAGGAAGACCAAAGAAAGTAGCGTAACCACGATCGTTGTGACCCACGCCGCGACGTTGTACAGCGGTCCATTTGCGTAGGCTCCCATCAATTCACGATTGTTCACCAGACGCATGATCGCAATCAGGATAACCGGCAACAGCAAACCGTTAATGACCTGTGTGACCAGCAGCACCTGAATTAGCGGCAGGTCAGGAATGATTGCGATTGCCGCGCCCACAGCGATCAGGAAAGTGAATACGCCAAGAAATATTGGCGCCTCACGAAAACTGCGCGAGACGCCTTTCTCAAACCCAAGCGCTTCACTGATCGAGTAAGCAGTCGCGAGCGGCAGAACTCCCGCCGCCAGCATAGAAGCTCCAAATAATCCGATGGCAAAGAGCTTCTGCGCATAGGGACCGGCTAACGGTTCCAAAGCTCGAGCAGCGGTGGCGGCGCTATCCACATGCCAGCCATGCTTGTGCAAGGTAGCCGCCGTTGAAACGATTATGAAGAGCGCGATTGAAATTGCGAAAATGGTTCCCACCCAAACGTCAGCCTTCGTCTCGCTGTAGTTCTCGACGGTGACTCCTTTTTCAACTACAGACGATTGCACGTAAACCTGCATGTACGGAGAAATGGTGGTGCCGATGATGGCAACAAACGTGAAAAGAAAAGCAGGCTGCAGACTGAAACTCGGTCGGACTAGTGAAACACCGACAGTGGACCAATCAGGGTGAGCAAGGAAAGCTGAAACTATGTAGCCAAGGAATACAAGCGACATCAGGAGAAACACTCGTTCTACTCGCTTGTACGAACCCTTGACGATGAGCCACCAGATTAGCAGCGCACCGAGTGGCACTGAGATCAGGCGATGAACGCCAAACAACTCAGTTGCCGCAGCGATGCCAACGAATTCAGAAACAGTCACGCCGGCATTGGCAATCAACAACGCAAGCATTACGAGCGCCGTCCAGCGCACGCCAAAGCGCTCGCGAATCAGATCGGCAAGACCCTTGCCGGTGACCGCGCCCATGCGAGCGCACATTTCCTGGACGATTCCGAGACTGATGGTTATGGGAATGAGGATCCAGAGAAGACGATATCCGTGCTCAGCTCCAACCGAAGCGTACGTGGCGATACCGCCCGCGTCATTGCCCGCGTTGGCGGTAATCATTCCCGGGCCGAGAATCGCAAGATAGGCAAGCAAGCGTTTGCGTCGCGCAACTGTGCGCCGCACGCGGCGCGAGCCACGTTGCAGTAGGCGACGGCCAACGGCCCGCACCGCTTCTCTTGACTGCGCCATTTGGAGGTTCCTCTTTCATGCCTACCCAAAAAGCCGCGGCAGCCTTTGCCGCCAATCCTTCGGCAGCAGCAGTTCCATAGCATCGTCTACGGTAATGATGCCGAGAATATCACCCATGTCGTCGACAACAGGCAAAGCCAACAAGTTGTATTCCGCGATCTGATGAGCCGCCGCAGTAGCCGAGTCATCCGGATGCGCCATCTGGACCTCAGATCGCATGACGTCTGCCAGGGGAGCCGCCGGGTTTGCCAGTATGAGACTGCGTAAGGCAATTACACCTTCAAGCCGCCACGAGCCCTCACGTTCGACCACGTAGAGGTAATAAATCATGTTGGGCGTCTCTGCCATCTCGCGCAGACGCGCCAGCGCTTCTCCAACCGTCAAATCTCTGGGCAAGCTGACGAACTCAGTCGTCATCAATCCGCCTGCCGTGTCATCTTCATAAGGAAGTAATTCAGCAACGTCTGCCTGCTCGTCACTCTCCATCAAGCCGAGAAGTTCTTCAGCCTTCTCCTCGGGAAGATCGCCGAGAACGTCGGCGGCTTCGTCAGGTGACATCCACTCAAGAATGTCTGCCGCGCGCTCTTCGTTCATGTCACCGAGAATGCGAGCCTGTCGTTCGGCGGGCATTTCTTCGAGTGTCTCTGCTGCGGTTTCGTCATCAAGCGCCTCCACGATTTCAGTACCGTGATGGTAAGACAACGCCTCCGCCAGCCGGGCGATCTCAACCGGATGAAGTCGGGCGAGCTTGCCGCTGGAAGACTTTAGCTGGACAGTCGCGGCATCCGTCGCCAAATAACCAACGTCGGCCCAGTCGATTACTTCCACGGGCTTGCGGGTGCCGGCGAATCCCATCGGAGCCAGGCGTCTCCACAAACCCTGCAAGCTCACATCAGCTCCGGTTACACGCCATTCGCCGGCTGCCTCGATCAGTTGGACGTCGTTCACCCGAACGACGCGTTTGCCATCGACATCGACTAACTGCTTATCCAAAACATCGCGCGCGAGCAACACTTCACCCTCGCGGCGGCCGAAGGGTCGCAGATCAAGAATGTCTGAGTTCAGACGGACGCCCTGTTCACCAAATTCCGCTGTGCGCCATCGTCCCAGAAAAAAATCGCGACGGCGGTAGCGAGCTACAAATCCCGTGACCGGCGGATGATCATCGCCGCCCAAACGTATGACTACATCCTTGATGGTTGCTACGCGCTCACCATCAAGGTCGAGAATGGGACGGCTCAGCACTTGAGATAGATACAGCATTAACTCAGTCTCGATTGGATTCGTGCCGCATGATAGCACGGTGAACTGTGCGTCGAGCCTGAGAGGCAGGAGAAAACAATCAATGATGAGAACTACGTCGCAGGTTTGTGAAAGCCTTGTCCATGAAGGGATCGCGACCAGTGTAGAGGCCTTGTCGCGTCTGGTTCACACCGATATCCGGAATGATACCGTTGCCTTCAAGACGAACGCCGCGCGCTGTCTGATAGTCGAGCTCACTGACAGCGAGATCGCCGCCGTCCGGTAGGGTGTGATGCATACGGACCGCCAGCACACAGCCGCAGGTCTGCCCGCCAATAACGGTGACTTGGTTGGTTTGCTTCAAAGCAGAAATAAAAATCTCGGCTGCACTCGACGTCCGCTCGCTTGCCAGGACAACGATACGTGCCCGCAGAGGTTTTAAATTGCGCGCACTGTAGATAACCGCTCCTCCGGTCTCCAGTTTTAGTGAAACGTTACCAAGTCGATCGGTGAATTGGCCCAGACCGGTGGCGTTGGGCAGAAATATGCCGGCAATCTCGGCCATCGCTTCGGCGTCGCCTCCTCCATTGCCGCGCAGATCGATTATCAAGCCTCGCGCTTCCCTGAGCTTGTTTCCCGGGCTGTTTGCTGCGCGCGCAAAGTCCGCGGCAATCGCATGCGTGAACGCGTCTATCGTGACGATGGCCACGCCACCCTGATACCTGATTTGCAGGCCTGGATTACGCTGGTACCAACGACGGGTGAGACTAGTTTTGTGCAGTTTGTTATCCGAACTGCGCCACTCGACATGTGCTACTGTTCCCGGTACGCCATTCAGAAGTGAACCGATCGCAAACAACCGGGCGGCCTGCGGCGTCGATGAATCAGGTTGTTCAAGCAGCTTTTCCTGTAGCCTGATCATGGACGGCTGTCCATCAATCGATTCGATAATATCGCCTGCGCGAATGCCCGCGCGCTCAGCTTCGGAACCACGTTCCACCGACACGCAAGCTAGCTGGCCTTCGATCTCTTTCAACGAGAGCCCGACTGTGATGAAGCGCGGGTGCTGCCAATCAAACTTTTCTTCGGGTGAATACACGCGCGTGTGAGCGTCGCGCAGCGAAGTTAATAGGCGACGAAGGATCCCGTAGAGCTGTTGCTGATCGCGAGCCTCGGCAGCCTGACTACGAAAGCGCATTCGCTGGGCTCCCCAATCGACGCCATGAAAGTTTGCGTCGTAGTACCGATCATTGATTGTCTGCCAGACGTCATCAAATACAGCCAAACGACCTTCGCTGGTTGCAGTCGAGACTGCCGGCGAATCGGCGCGAGAAAGGGATAAAGGAAAAAACCCCAGATTCAGAGTCAGGCAAGCGGCCAGGATTACTAACACCGCCGCCCTTCTGGATCGTTGGCGTTTATGCCCGCGTGATCTAATGCCTCGATATTTTTGCATTGCGTAGTTCTTTATTGAGTAGGCCGACGAAAGTTGTATCTCAAAAGTACTCGGATCGGAATTGCAATTCCATCCCGACTGGCTGGAAAGAAGTGTAACTGTCGAACTGTATCAAGTGCCGCTTCATCCATGCCGAAACCGGCCCAGCGAGCAACATCAACGTGACTAACCTCGCCTTGCTTGTCGAGTTCCACCAATACGTCGACTGTGCCCGCTGCATCTGCGCGAGCGGCTGTGTCGGGATACGCCGGTTTCAAGCGACGATACGGTCTGGGTGAGCGTACCCCGGACGTCTCTCTGCCTTCACCATCGGCTTCCTCGATGACAGGTGTATTACGCTCAAGAGCGAGCTGGCGTTGCAGTCGTTCGTCATCTCTAGCTTTTTGTAGCAGCCGCAGATAGTGATTGCCGACCTCGTCTCTCCCGAGTTGAGTCATCAGTTGTGCTGTAGCCGCCGTCGCAGTACTCGATTCTGCGCTCGGTCGCTCCCAAGAGATCAATCTTCCGGTGCGCGCACTGACGAGGAAAACTGAAGCGTAAGCCTCGTAGTAAACCGGACCGGTCGAAGGAGAGCGCCGCAATGTTTGCGAATCACCAATTACGTAATAATCGCAACCGATAGCAGCGCCGAGGTCACGTGCCTCCGCCACTGTCATGTTCAGCGATCCCTGATAGCCCGTGCCACGCGCCGCCGCTCGCGACAGCTCACGGTCCACGACTGTTATCCCGGGTGCTGCAAGCCTCTTTGCCAATAAATCCGATACTGATCTTCCGGGATTGCTGTCGCCGAAATCGAGAACGGCAATCGTTAGAGGCCGGTCTGCTGATTGTGGTTGCGCATTGGCTTCAATGCAAGTCAGTCCTGCCCAAAAAACAAGAGCGAGCGAAACAATCAAGACGACGACTCGGCGTTTTGGTCTCTCGCAGGCCGTCGCAGATTTATTTAAAGCTGCTGCCACTCGTGCACGAGGCGAAAGCGGTGACGGGTCACCGCACTCCAAGTGCAAGGTTGTGATAGAGGGCATACACTTCCTCTTTGACCTCAGCAGGAAAACAGACGCGGTGCAGCTCGTACCCCTGGAGCCCGCGCACGACCTGGCTCACCTCACTGATTTCACGAAGCTGCGATCGCGAATAACCATCCTCAACGTAAATTCGAGTCTTCGGCTCAGTGGCATTGTAGTAGTTGTAGTAAGGGACGTCGCTGGCACGATCTTCGATGAAATAGTATTCCGGATCGAAACCGCCACGAGCAACGCAGTCTCGCGCCGCTGCTAAGAAGTCCGATCGTTCAGACACCGGCATGTCAACGTCTATTGCCTTGAACAAACGCCGACCGATAAAGCGGCGACTGAGATCACCGAGAATTTGATCGCTCGAGTGCTGCCATTGCTTTACATGAAAGATGACGTCTGAATCATCCATCTCAAGATGATCGGCCAATGATAATGAGCCGCGACGCAAGACTTTTTCGAATGCTGTGCCTGGCGCATGCCATACAGCATCGCCGGCTTCGATCAGTTTGAGTGCGCGCCTCAGGATCGATCGCAATACCGCCTCTGCCGAACGTAACGTGCGATGGAAGTAGACCTGACGAAACATGTAGTAACGCGCCTGCAAGTATTCCTCGACTGCGTATATTCCGCGAGCCCCGACGTAGATGCGATCGCGCTCTTCATCGATTGCTAGCGCATTGATGATCCATTCGAGATCGTAAATGCCATACTTGGCGCCGGTCATCAGTGAATCACGCAACAAATAATCCATTCGATCTACGTCGAGCTGTGAAGAGACCAGTTGACCGATTGCTGCTGGTTGAAACGTACCTTCAATGATGGCGGCGACACTCTGTGGTAATGCTGCAGAATAACTCGACAGCAACTGGCCGATTTCAGTGTCCTTGCTAAGCACCGCCGCCACGCTCAACGATTCATGATGAAAGCCAAGCACCTTCTCCATTACATGTGAAAAGGATCCGTGGCCCACGTCGTGGAGCAGCGCTGCCGCGCGGGCTGCAGTGCGCGCTTCATCAGAGATCGAATGGCGCTCTGCCAGGCGATCAAGAATTCGCGTCATTAGATGAAACGCGCCGAGCGAGTGAGTGAAGCGGGAATGCTCAGCGCCCTGGTAAGTGTAAAGGCCCAGACCGAGCTGCTTGATCCGCCGCAGGCGCTGAAACTCATGCGCATCAATTAGCCGCGTCATCAAGCGGCCCTCATCACTGCTGGTGTTGAGACCAATTATGTTATGGACCGGGTCTCGGTAGATGCGCTCAGTAAAGTCAGCCATGATTTTCGGTAATGGCCAGCAGTTTACTGTAGTAGACAGGCTCACGGGAAATCATTAAGTCAAGTCCATGCTCCTGTCTCTAAGGGCCTTGAAGTTGACAGTGAGCCCACTGAGACGCTGTGAGAATCGTTGCCAGTTTAAATTAGTGTGCTACCTGGTTAACCAATCCGGCAGCGTGGAGGTCGAAATGGATGAGAATCCGCAGCCTGTGAGGCAGTTTTGCGACGCAGACTTGGTCGTTTTTCTGAAATATGGATTGTTCCCAGATTTTTGGATCTATATCCAACCTTTGAATGCATCCAAAGCCGCATTAAGTTATTGACTAGTGAAAGGGTTAGGTCGCTTGAAAGTTTGTGGGCATGGTTCTTGCGGAATGTCGGACACCTTCCTTCGACTTTGAAAGGAATCTTTTTGATGTCGTCACGAAAATGTCGCGAAAATGTTTCGACGATCCAGAGACGGCATTTGTTATTGGCATTTAGAAAGGATGCAAAAATGAAAATTCTTTTGAGATTGCTTCTGATTCTGAGCGTCGCTTTTGCTGGCACAGCGATCTTTGCTCAGGATATTCAGACGCGAGGGTCAATCAGCGGCACGGTCACTGACAATAACGGCGGCGCCATTTCCGGCGCGACCGTTAAGGTGACTGGTCCAGCGACTGACCGGACGGTTACCGCGAATGACCAGGGGGTCTTTGTTATTGAGAATTTGATCCCCGGCACATACAAAGTTCGTGTCGAAAGTTCCAGCTTCAAAGCTACCGAGATTAACGACGTTACCGTTTACGTCGGTAAGACATCGACCACCAACATTACGCTTGAGCCAGGTCAGATTACAGAGACGGTAAACGTGACCGCTGGTCCAGGAATTGATCAGGGTAGTGCCGCTGTTGGTTCTAACCTGAATGATCAATTGTTCCAGAACATTCCTGTTCAACGCAGCGTGTCCAGTCTGTTTTATCTAGCCCCCGGAGCAACCGACAGCCTTGGCGGCGGCAAAGATAACCCGTCGATTTCGGGCGGTTCAGCACTCGACAACCTGTATGTTGCCGACGGCGTGAACATCACCGACTCAGCTTTCGGTGGTCTGGGTACATTTACACGCTCTTACGGTTCCCTTGGCACCGGCATCAACACCTCCTTTATTAAGGAAGTCCAGGTGAAGACCGGTGGTTTTGAGCCGCAGTATGGGCAATCGGAAGGTGGGATCATCCAGATCGTTACCCAATCGGGCGGCAATGAGCTGCACGGCGCCGTATATGGTTATGCGCGGCCCGATGCTTTTGAAGCCACCCGTAAACAGCGAGATGATTTTGCGATAAATAAATTTGGAAAGATTCTCGCCTCGGAAAGCTACGATGCTGGCGCTGACGTCGGTGGACCAATCATCAAGAACAAGTTGTTCTTCTTTGGCTCGTTCAATCCGACAATTCGTCGCGACATAGGGCGCGGTGCAGTTGGTTCGGGTTTGCTCCACCTTCTCGGCGATCATGCTCAGCGTTATCGCACGTTGAACTACGCTTTCAAGGCGGACTACAACATTAACTCGAACCACACGATTGCCTTTTCGTGGTTCGGCGATCCTTCCAAAACGAATGTGTCCTCGTTCCGAAATCTGAACATTGACAACACTACCGCGATGAGCGAGCTCGATTTCGGCACTCGCAACATTGCGGTGCGTTACAACGGGTCGCTTGGCAAAACGACGATTAGCGCTTCTTTCAGTCGAGGTGACAACCATTTCGACGAGAGCGGCTTTGCCAATTTCAACAACATTCTGAATCGTACGCAGACTGACCGCGGAAACTTTACCGCGATTGGTTTGGGTTTTGTGGAGCCTACCAAAGGCAAGACGTACAGGACGTCGATCGACCTGACCCATTCGCTGACGTTTTTCGGCACTCACTCGCTGGGCGCCGGTTATCAGTTTCAGCGTGGAAACTATTCCGGCAACCGCGATCGCAGCGGTCCGAAATACACTAT
>Ga0126384_10000893_pt1 | contig 17205 bp, 13 predicted proteins | sample PanSoiMetPlot_36_FD_92543 | JGI IMG/M metagenome (GOLD analysis project Ga0126384, IMG submission 92543) | Tropical forest soil microbial communities from Panama - MetaG Plot_36 | ecosystem: Environmental > Terrestrial > Soil > Tropical forest > Bulk soil | place: Panama | collected 2016-02-17 | reverse complement strand
TGATTACGTCAGACTGTTAATCGATGAAATGATTCCGCAGGTCGCGCGCGAGCATCTGGCAAAGTTCTGTGACGTGTTTTGTGAAGAGAAGGTCTTCACTACAGACGAGTCCTGGAAGATTCTCTCCGCCGCGCGTTGCCATGGACTGGGATTGCGCGTGCATGCCGATCAGCTATCGCTCTCGGGTGGCGCTTGCCTGGCGGCTGAGCTGAACACCACAACCGCCGATCATCTCGAGTATGTGGACGCGGAAGGGATCGCTGCTTTAAAGACTGCCGGCGTTCAACCGGTGTTATTGCCTGCATCGGTGTATGCGCTGGGCTCGTCCCGCTACCCTCCAGCGCGCGCGATGATTGAAGCGGGGTTGGCCGTAGTGCTGGCGACGGACTTCAATCCCGGCTCATCACCGACTACGTCAATGCCAATGGTTCTTTCGCTTGCTTCGACTCATATGAAGATGACCGTTGCGGAATCGATTACCGCGGCGACGATGAATGCTGCCTGCAGTCTTGGGCTTGAGGCTGAGATTGGTTCGCTGGAAGTAGGAAAGCGAGCTGACTTTGTCATTCACGACGGCGATGACTATCGCGAGCTGGCTTACTTCTTTGGAATTGAGCATGCAGGGAAGGTCTTTACCAGTGGGCGCCTTGCTTACACTCGATCGTAACGCTGATGTTGAGAGAGTTTCACTCCATTCAACCTTCTATCAGACCTGTCAAGGTGCTGAGTTATGTCCTTCGATTGGCCGCAGCATTTCTGATCGCACCATTGATATCGCCGTTGGTGCTTATCGTTCTGCGCAGTTTCGTGGAAGAGTTTCGTGCGCAGGATTATGTTGTACTCGCCGTCGCCTACGGGTTCTTTGCATACGAAGCAGCTCTTCTCCTCGGCTTGCCGGCGTACGTTTTGTTCATGTTGCTGCGTTTTAGACATGTTGCTTGGTTCGGAGTTGGAGGAGCGATGATAGGTTACATTCATTCAATCGCATTCCTGGCTGATAGAGCATCATTTAAAAACCCCTTTTCAGTGCGCGACGAGCTCCTCGCTGCTGCGCTTTCCGCAATAGCCTTTCGGTTCGTGCTCGGGGACAGTCGCGAAATGCAGATGGGCATCAAAAAAGTAATTGACGATGCCTGGCGTGTAATCTATCATCGGCGTTAACGCTGGAAAGGAGGTGATCAAATTATATGAGTTCTTATCACAGTGAGGTGGCTGAGGCCTGACCTCTGAACTGTAACGAAACTTGTTAGGATTACGGTTCAGTAGTCTCGCTGTTTAGTGCGAACATCGCACACAGTCAGTCGCAGGCCAATCCCAACAGTTCACCGGAGAGCCGTGCGCGACCCATCGCGCGCGGCTTTTCTCTTTAGACGAGCCGCGCCACTTGACCCGCTCGCAAGCTTAGTTAAAGATGCTCCTACCGGAATCGAGGTAATGACGATGCTTGACGTTGTTCTAAGGCGATTCGAATCTCCTGACGAGACTCGTGTGTTTGAGAAAGGCAAGCTCGAAATCGTTCGCCTCGGTGGAGTGACCATCGGAAAAGCCAGTTATGAACCAGGCTGGAGATGGTCGCAGCATGTCAGTCCCGGCGCAGGCACACCACTATGCGAAGTTGAACACGTAGGTCTCGTGCTCTCCGGTCGCGCCATGGCGGCAATGAAGGATGGAAGCCAGATCGAGCTGTCGGCGGGTAGTCTCTTTTACGTTCCACCGCTACCCCATGACAGTTGGGTCATTGGTGACGAGCCCTATGTCTCGCTGCACTTTCTGGGTGCAGACCAGTACGCCACGAATAACGCAGAAAGTCGCTGAGACCGCAAGCACCAACTTACCGGACCTCTGCATCAAAGGCGGGTTAGATTGGTTTTTGTAAACCTAACTCGGAGTAGTCGTGCTCACCACTGAAAAACCTGTCTTTTATGATCCCGCTGGCAGGCGCTGGCGACGTGTGCGTCGAACCTACTTGCTGCTGGCCGTTGTTACGACCACCGTTGCGGCAATCTTTATTGCCAGTCTGCTGGTCAAGCCTACGCTGCCACAGTTCAATCTTCGCGCTGTACCAAGTCTCCCCAAGCCGAAACCTCCAGCTTTAACTCTGAACCCGCGCGAGCAAAAACTGAAGAAGGCACAGGAAGAACTGCAACACGCCATCGCCAAGACAAAACGAGTCGTCCCATCGAAGCGACCGGAAGAAATGGCGATCGTGCCGCCGCCTGCGCTTCCACCTCCCGCAATTCCGAAGACGAGGCCCCTTGCCATAGGCTTCTACACAAGTTGGGACGAGTCAAGCCTCGCTTCACTTGAACGCAACCTCGATCATCTTGATTGGGTTATTCCGCAATGGGTGCATTTGCAGGATCCGCACAAAGACGGCAATCCGATCGCAATCGAACTCGATCCGCCAGCTCTTAACCTGATCCGCGAAACTCGGCCACAGATTCGTATCGTGCCGATGGTTCAAAACCTGATCGATGACAATTGGAATAAAGAATTGCTTGCCAAAGCCGTCGCCGACGAGGCCTCGCGCGCCCGGCTTATAACAGCCCTTTCAAACATGGTCGAGCAGAACAAGTTTGGTGGGATCTGCATAGACTTTGAAGAGATCACCGAGCCCGCAGATCTTGCGAATCTGCTCACCTTTATGCAGTCGCTGCACGCAGCGTTTGAACTTCACGGTTGGACTGTGATGCAGGCAGTGCCGTTCGATTCGACTGATTGGCACTATAAGGATTTCGCGGCGGCCAATGATTACCTCATTTTGATGGCATACGACGAACATTATGCGGGCAAGGAGTCAGGGTCGGTAGCGGGCCAGGGCTGGTACGAACGCATGTTAGTCGAGCGAATGAAAAACATCGAACCGTCAAAGACAATCGTCGCTATCGGCAATTACGGCTATGACTGGACTGACGGTAGCGACCAGCCCGCAGAAGAACTAACCTGCCAGGAGGCTTTGATAAGGGCAAAGGAGTCTGAGGTCAAACACATCAATTTCGATCCGGGAAGTAAGAACCCAAATTTCGAGTACGACGAAGAAGATGATACGCATCATCGGGTTTGGTTTCTGGATGGCGTAACAGCTTACAACCAGATGAGAGCGGCAAGCGGTTACAACCCGGCAGGCTTCGCTCTGTGGCGTCTCGGGTCCGAGGACCCTTCGATTTGGTCTTTTTTTGGTAAGTCAACTGCTGATTATTCGCCAGAAGCGCTGCGCCGAATTGTTTACGGATACCAGGTGGATTTTGAAGGCAACGGCGAGCTGCTGAAAGTTGCCTCTCGACCGCATGATGGTTGGCGTGATATTCAGATTGATCAATCCACCGGCTTCATTACAACTGAGACATACGACAGTGAGAACCTGCCTTCCTCGTACGTGATTGAACGTTCCGGTTACCAGCCGGGCAAGATAGCCCTAACTTTTGATGACGGGCCGGACCCCAAATGGACTCCACAGATTCTGGATATCCTGAAACGCGAAAACGTGCCGGCCACCTTCTTTGTGATCGGTAAGAACGGCCAGGCTTATCCTGATTTGTTGCGCCGCATGGTGAATGAGGGTCACGAAATTGGCAATCATACGTTTACACATCCCAATCTTGGTGAGGTTCCCATCAGGCTCGCCGAGCTCGAGCTGAACGCGACGCAGCGTCTGATCGAATCGGTTACGGGACGTTCCACCGTTTTGTGCCGGCCGCCTTTCTTCGGGGATGCCGAGGCTGACAAGCCCGAGGAAGTTGAGCCAGCTTTCCTGGCCCAACAGCTCGGTTATCTGGTGGTGGGTTTGCGCATCGATCCCGACGATTGGAAGCTTCCGGTTACAGCCGACGAAATTGTCCAGCGCACACTCAAACGAACAGAGGATACTAATCCTGAAACCCGAGGGCAGGTGGTGTTGTTGCATGATTCCGGCGGCGATCGCTCAGCGACCGTTGCAGCGCTGCCGGAAATGATTCATCAGTTACGCGCAAAGGGATTTCAGTTTGTTCTGACTTCCGATTTGGCAAATATGACGCGCGACCGGGCCATGCCGCTGGTTCCTCCCGGCCAAAACGTGTACCGGCGAGCAGACACAGTAGCTTTTTTTATGCTCGCAAGTGGCGGTTGGTTTTTGTCCTGGGCCTTTGTGATTGGAATTCTTCTGGGCCTGGGACGGCTTTTGTTCGTCGGCGCCCTGGCGTTCGCGCAATGGCTGCGGTCGCGGTTCCGCGAACGACGGCACGCCGGCGAAAGCTACGCTCCGTTTGTGTCGGTCATTGTTCCCGCTTACAACGAAGAGATGGTGATCGAAGCCACAATCGACAGCTTACTACGTTCCGATTACGAGAATTTTGAAATTATCGTAGTTGATGACGGCTCAAAGGATCGCACCAGCGAAGTCGTGCGGGAGAAATTCGGCAGCGAGCCTCGTGTTCGTCTCTTTACTGAACCAAATGCAGGCAAAGCCAGCGCGCTGAATTTCGGATTGCGACATGCGAAGGGTGAAATCATTATCGCGCTCGACGCCGACACAATGTTCGCTCCCCATGCGATCGCGGCGCTCGCACATCGTTTCTATGATCCAATGATGGGCGCCGTGGCTGGAAATGCAAAGGTCGGCAATCGTATCAACATTGTGACTCGCTGGCAGGCGTTGGAGTATATCACTTCCCAAAACATGGATCGCCGCGCTTTCGCCAGTTTGAACTGCATTACTGTCGTGCCTGGCGCAGTGGGCGCCTGGCGACGCACGTTACTGGATGAGGCGGGCGAATTTACATCGGACACGCTGGCTGAGGATCAGGACCTGACGCTACGGATTCGCCGTCTCGGATACAAGATTGGTTACGAGGAAGATGCCATTGCCTGGACCGAAGCGCCGGCGACGATTGCATCGCTGGCCAAGCAGAGATTTCGTTGGGCGTTTGGCACGCTGCAGTGCATGTGGAAACACGGCGATGCCTTGCTGCGACCGCGGTACGGTGCGCTCGGATTTGTAGCGATGCCCAATGTCTGGATCTTTCAAATCTTCTTCCCGTTGATTTCGCCGGTGATGGATCTCATGCTCTTGTATACGCTGTTTTCAGCCGGGCTCGATTGGCTGCAACAACCGTCCGGTTATAGCATGACAAATCTGAGCCAGGTGCTGTTCTACTATGCATTGTTCCTGGCAATCGATTGGTTGACTGCCTGCTTCGCTTTCGTGCTCGAAAAGAGAGAGCGTTGGCGCTTGCTCTGGTGGGTTTTCTTGCAGCGCTTCTGCTATCGCCAGGTGATGTACTACGTCATGATTAAGTCTGTCGCGGTAGCAGTTCGCGGAGCCTTGGTTGGCTGGGGCAAGCTCGAAAGAAAGGCGACCGCAGCAGCTCAGCCCTAAAAACAAGTTCGAAAGCGAAGCCCCATCTTGATAACAGAGCAGCGGCAGCGAACCTGGTTGATTTGGGTATTGTTGCTGGCACTGGCGCTGACCGCCCGTGTGCTGGTAGCGCGTTACCTGGTTAATGATGGGCCGGGCGACGGCAAGATCTACGCGCAGATGGCGCGCAACCTGCTCGAGCAACATGTCTATTCTCACGATACCGAGCCTCCTTACAATCCTTCACTGATCCGGTTGCCCGGTTATCCGCTGTTTCTGGCGACGATCTATTCGGTCTTTGGTCACTACAACAACACCGCAGTTCGTATCACGCACGCAGTCATCGATACGTTGACCTGCGCACTGGTAGCGCTGGTCGCTTATTACTGGGAACCCGACGATAGCCGTAAGAGAAGGTCTGCCCTGGCGGCGTTCGCGCTGGCTGCTATTTGTCCATTCCCCGCCATCTACATCGCCACGATCCTGACCGAAACATGGGCTTGCTTTTTTGCAGTGTCGCTCTGTCTCTTGACTACGCTTGCCTTCAAGGCAGCGTCGCCCCGGAAAGGCCTGCTGCTCTGGACTGCGGTTGGCTTGCTCGGCGGAGTGGGAGTCTTCTTCCGGCCCGATAGTGGATTGTTCGTGCTTGCTGTTGGACTGAGTCTTGTTTTGACCTCGTTATCGCGAAAGCCGCTTCGGCCAAAGAAATTGAGTTGGCTACTGATTCAGGGTATTGTGCTATCAATCGCCTTCATGTCGGTGCTGGTTCCATGGACCATAAGGAATTGGCGGACCTTCCATGTTTTTCAGCCATTGGCGCCCGCCCACGCAGACATGCCTGGCGAATTTGTCCCGCGTGGGTATCTGGCGTGGTTGCGCACATGGATCGATGACGGTCGCTACGTAGAGACCGTTCTGTGGCCGCTCGATGACAAGCAGATAAGCATGGACGAAATGCCCGAGAGCGCTTTTGACTCGGAAGAGGAAGAGGTTCGCGTCACTGAGTTGATGGAGCAATACAATCACCCGCCTCATCCACCAGACGACGAAGCTGCCCCGGCTGCTTCTCCAAATACCGATCCCACGCCAAGCTCAAGCCCGACGCCCTCAGCATCGCCAGGTCAGGAAAAAAGTGAAGAAAAAGCGCCTGGCGATCAGGAGCCTGCAGAAGAAACTGGGGAAGCTACGGAAGAACCAGAGGAGCCGGAACAACCTGAGATGACGGCAGCAATCGATGCCGAGTTTGCGAAGATTGCGCAGGAACGAATCGCGCGACATCCGTTCCGTTATTATTTGTGGTTGCCAATGAAGCGCGCCTGGTCACTGTGGGCAAACCCGCATGCGGACTACTATCCATTCTCAGGGGAACTGTTTCCGCTTGATGATTTGGACTACACCATTCATCAACACATTTGGCTGCCGCTGTTCGCAATCCTGGTATTGCTTTACACGCTACTTGGGTTCGCGGGTGCCTGGCGTCTTTGGCGAGCAGGCACTAGGGACTCACGTCGCTGGTTGCTGCTGGTAACGCTGCTGATCTTTATTCGGCTGGCATTCTTTTCGACTATTGAGAATCCCGAGCCACGTTACACAGTGGAGTTCTTTCCCTTCCTTGCCATCCTCGGCGGCCTCGCTATTTCGCGACTGGGTGGACGAGGGCCCGCAGAACTAGCCGCGGATAAACGCGGATGACACGGATCTGACAGCGTTGCTCTCTTTCAGATCCGTGATATCCGCGTTCATCGGCGGCTCAATCAATTTCTATCGCGCTATGGTTTGGTGGGCGTTGGAGGCGCCGGCGAGCTGGTTTGCTCGGATGGCATCAGGCGCGATGCGTCGGGCTTATCGTTCGAGGTGTGTAAGTGAATTGCCTTCCACTCATTGCCGAGTCGTTTGAACACCAACGTCATACGACCTGACGCAGTTTCGGGCGCGCCCTTATAAGTCTGCGATTGGTTCCACAAACAAGTAACCACAGCGCCGTCATTTCCCAGCATCGTCACATGTATGTCGCGCACATCGAGCTTCACATCCGACATCTCCGGATATGAACTCTCTCGATTCTTGCGCATCTGCTCCCAGCCACGAGTGACAGTGCCGTTGTTATTGAAAAGAATCAACTGCTGTGAATTCCAATAGGATCCAGTCACCTCATCCACGTTCGCGTGACGGATGCCTTCGAGAATCTTGTTGAACTCAGCCAGCACGGCTTTGGAGCCCGGCGTCGCCGGAGTCGCGGTTCTGGTGGGTGTGCGCATAGCAGTCTTAGCTGCTGTGGTTGTGGCCGGTGCAGCCGTCGTAGTTGTCGTCGGCTTCGTGGCGGTTGCTGACTTTGTAGTGGTTGATGGCTTTGTATTGGTCTGGCCACCGGTGTTGGTCTGTCCGGTGGTGGTTTTGGTGTTGCTATTCGTGTTGCTGTTGGTATTCGTGGTGCGCTGTCTTTCTTTGGTCGGGGTTGTAGTCGATGAATTTGAGTTCTGCGCCAGGGTGAACGCAGAAAGAGCCAAAATAATCGTAACGCTGATAATTAATCTTTTCATTCTGGTTATTCCTCAACAGATGGTTTTGAGTTTGGAGTGCGGTGACCTGTCACCGCTTTGGGCCTGTACGGCAACAAGCCGCTGAGTCAAAAACGCGATAGGTCGTCGCACTCCAAAGGGATGCTACTCGCCGGGGGTCAGTCGAACCAGGGGATACCGCTGCGCAGGCGCTCAACGGAACGATGGCGGCCCATGATCTCAAAAACCTCGAACATCGAGGGGCCGACAGATTGCCCGGTTAACATTGTGCGCGAGCCGTTGATAAAAAGGCCAGCTTTAACTTGAAGTTCGTCCGAAAATTGGCGCAGCGCCGCCTCGACGCTCACCGCCTCGAAGGGCTCAACCTGCTCAAGCCGGGCGGCGAGTCCCAGCAGCCATTCTCGCAATCGTGGCTCTTTCTTAAGGTTTTTGGCCACAGCAGCGCTGTCGAAGTCGAAATCGTCCGAAAAGTAAGCGCGGCCCTGGCCCGAGAAATCCTTTAACGTGAAGAACCGGTGCCGAATGAGCTCGATGGTTTTTTCAAACCATTCCCGTTCATCGTCAGCATATTCCTCGCGCCAGAGTTTGTTTGCGCGCAGCTCCGCCTTGACCATCGGCAGCAGCTCATCGAGAGGCATGGTGCGGATGTATTCAGCATTCATCCACAAAGCCTTGCCGTCAGTCCAATGGCGCGGATCGTTTTCAGTGAAGTTGAAAATGGCGTTAGCTCGTCCAATGCCTTCCAGCGAAAACTTCTGCACTAGCTCCTCGAGCGGTAGCAGCTCTTTGTCGTCAGGCGGCGACCAGCCGAGCAGTGCAAGAAAATTGCGAAAGGCAGCCGGCACAAAACCGCGATCGCGATAAGTCGTAAGCGAAACCACCTCACCATGCTTCCGTTTAGAGAGCTTGCCCTTGTTCGGCGCCAGTATCAGAGGAAGATGCGCGAATTGCGGAACGGGCGCTCCCAGCGCCTGGTAGATCAGGATTTGCTTGTGAGTATTGGTCAAATGATCCTGACCTCGAATCACATGCGTGATCCCCATGTTGATATCGTCAATCACAACTGAAAGGTTGTAGAGCGGATGACCGTCTGAGCGTAGCAGTACCAGGTCTTCAATTTCAGAGAACGAACGTTCCTGCAGCCCATGAACGATATCGGCAAAACTCGTTTGGCCTTCACGACAAACCTTCAGACGGACAGCGAACGGTTCGCCCGCCACAGCACGCGCTTCAGACTCTTCGCGCGGCAGGTCGCGATACGGATTACTGCGCAGGTCCACGCCCTCGGCTGCTTGAGCGCGTGCTCGTTTGGCAATGTCCTGCTTCACATTCTTATCGTCGCGCTGCTCTTTCGGCGTGAAGTCCCGGTAAGCTTTGCCTTCAGCCAACAAACGTTTCGCAGCCTGGCGGTGCGCAGCCGCATTGTCTGACTGAAATACCAACTCTTCGTCGTAATTCAAACCGAGCCATTCGAGGCCTTCAATAATCGAGCGAGTTGAGGCTTCGGTCGAGCGCTCGAGATCAGTGTCTTCGATGCGGAGCAGGAACTCCCCGCGAACCTTACGCGCGAAGAGCCAATTGAAGAGAGCGGAGCGGGCGGCGCCAATATGCAGGTAGCCGGTTGGTGATGGTGCAAAGCGTACGCGAACTGTCATAACAAGAATAAGAGGTCAAAAGTAAGGGGTTACAGTCAGGAGATCTTCTAACTGACCTCTGAGCCCTAACTTCTGACCTCTGAATTTCTGGCGGAGATGACAGGATTCGAACCTGTGAAGGGCTTTTGACCCTTAACGGTTTAGCAAACCGCCGCCTTCAGCCACTCGGCCACATCTCCGCAGGCGCAAGCGTTAATTCTAAACGGGCAACGCCGATTGTCAAGACGAACCACGCACCTCTCACGCATCTCACCAACAGCGTAACACCGCATGAGGTGTCATGATCGGTTTTATGTCTCGTTCTTGTATTTTCTGAAGTGCTCACGTTAGACTTGTGCATTGGTGGGAATGCGCAACCGTTATACTGCAAATAACGAAGTAACATAACGTGTAGGTCACAAATGTCAGACTCAGAGTGACATCCTAACACTAGAAGACCTAAGTCGTTCCCCAAGGTGGAAGACAAGCTTTCCGATACCATTGATGCCTGAATCGACTGGGACAGTCTCAATTGTTGATATTGATGTCGCGGAAGAACGGTTAAGGCCGCGACTTCTAGCATTGGTATTTTGCGATTTTGCGAGCTTTACCAAGGACGATAAAGTCAATCTGCTAGGTGTCTTTGATCGAATCTTCGTAGATCCAGAGGAAAGGCAATCACCTCCGTTCATCATGTACGTTCGCGTTGCGGAGGCTTTGGAGGGGTTAACCCACACGATCTTTGGCCCTACGAATCAACCAATTCTTCAAGCGGTCCTTGGACCTCCCGATGAAATCAAGGAGCGCGTTGGCAATCGTCCTCAACAGGTCCAAGCACTCATAGCCTTGCACTTCAGGGTGGAAGTTGAAGGCGTTTTCTGGTTCGATATTTCTCATAAGGGCAAGTCATTGGGCGGTGCTGCGCTCACCGTTGAATATCGAAAGACGGAGGATAAACAAGGTGGCACGGATACTTACGTATGAAGGAGTTTTTCGCGCTGGTATGACAGTCGGAGCCACTTTAGTTGCTCGGACTATAGACCATGTGTCCCAGAAAACAGCTTCGAATACCCCAGTCGTTACACAAGAAAGGCAGGTGGGTCTGTTTGCGGATGATCCCACTTGGGATAGCTTCATGCAAAGCATTGAAGAGTATCGCAATCAGATGGATGCCTTTGAGCGTAGCTTGGAATAATGTGGTTTATCTCCTCGACACCAACACCTTGGCCGACTACTGGCGCTATGGAGAAACTCGAATCCTAGGACAGCGATTAGCCGACATCCCTGATCCTCAGCAAAACAGGCGTATAAGTGTAATTACTTTTGAAGAGATGATAGGAGGTCGTGCACTTGACTTGCGACGCGATCCAAGGAATGTTCCTCATCTCGAGCCTTTATACGTTCGTTATCATTGGCTGACAGAGACGTTCGACAAGTTGAACGAGTATTATCCACCGCTACCTTTCGACCGTAGTGTTCAACCCATTTTCGAACGCATTCCAAAAGCGATCCGAAATAATACTAGGGTTAACGACTGCAAAATCGCCGCCATAGCCGTCCACAACGATTGCACCGTGATTTCAGCCAACGTGAAAGACTTCTCGAGAATAAAGACGGCACTTACGACCCTTCGGTTTGAAGACTGGACGATTGTAAATCCAATTTAGGAGTGGTCGCGCGAGCATTATATTGACAAGTGACATAGTTTCAGCTGTATTCTAGTCCATCCGGCGCTGCGGCCCGCCAGCCCGCCCGCTTCCAACCAAGGGCTTCACGTTTATCCCATTTTGATGATCGAAAAAATTAAGAGACAGCAGTCAGTGTCGGCTCCGGTTACCGGCGCCAAAGCCGTTGCGCCACCAGGCAGAGTCCTGTTGGTTGAAGATGATCGGTCTCTGCGTCGCTATCTTGAAGTCGTATTGCGCCGCGAGGGCTACGAAGTGATGGTTGCGGTCGATGGTTTGGAAGCAATGCGAGTGACTTTGACCCAACCGGTGGATGTCGTAGTCACCGACGCCATCATGCCTAATCTAAACGGTCACGAACTGATTCGTTTCCTCCGCAACACTCCGCAGCTCGCTGACATGCCCGTTGTTTTATTGAGCGCGCTGGCTACACAAGACAGCAGCAACGCTCTTCAGCAAGCAGACGCCTGCCTCTCGAAACCTGTCTCACCCAAAGCATTAGTGGAGTGCATTGAGAATCTTTTAGAAGATCGCTAACGCAGCCACGGCGAACACCTGTTCGCCGTGCATTTATTCTCAGCTTGCTGCCGCACTGGGCCTGCGGTAAAGTCCGCAGTACTTAACCAATCAACTCATCGAGCGACGTATATGGGCGGCCTTGATCGACCGCTACTGCCTCGTAAGTTAATTTGCCCGCGTAAGTATTCACGCCGGCACGCAATCCTGGATCATTCGCGATCGCCGTGTGAAACCCGTGGTTTGCGAGCTTGAGTGCGTACGGCAGTGTCGCGTTCGTCAACGCAAAAGTAGAAGTTCGCGGCACCGCACCGGGCATGTTAGCTACGCAGTAGTGAAGCACGCCTTCAACGTAGTAAGTCGGCTTCGAGTGTGTGGTAGGCCGCGTCGTCTCGATACAACCTCCCTGGTCCACCGCCACATCGACAATCACCGCGCCATTCGGCACATCCTTAAGCATCTCGCGAGTCACCAATCTCGGCGCGGCTGCTCCGGGAACCAGCACGGCTCCCACGATCAAATCGGCTTGTGAAATGGCGTCGTGGATCATGTAAGCGCTCGAGGCGAGCGTATTAATCTTTGACAGGAAGATGTCATCGAGCTCGCGCAAGCGATCGAGGTTGTTATCGATGATTGTCACATGCGCTCCCATGCCGACAGCGATCTTCGCAGCATTAGTACCAACGACACCGCCGCCAATAATGACAACGCGTGCTGCAGGAACGCCGGGAACGCCACCGAGCAGGATGCCGCGTCCACCGCTCATCTTTTCCAGATAATGTGCGCCCACCTGAATTGCCATCCGACCAGCGACTTCAGACATCGGTGTGAGCAACGGTAGTCCGCCACGACGATCCGTGATCGTTTCATAAGCGATCCCGGTAACTTTGCGCAGCAACAGCTGTTCAGTCAGCTTATGATCGGGAGCAAGATGGAGATACGTAAAAAGCAATTGGCCATCGCGCATGCGCGGATATTCGGGCTCAATTGGCTCTTTCACCTTCACTATCATGGCGGCTTCGCCCCAAACCTCATCGGCTGAGTCAATGATGGACCCCCCGGCCCGTTCGTAAAGGGTGTCCTCAAATCCGGAACCGTCGCCCGCACCCTTTTCAACGATCACGCGATGACTCGCATCGGTTAATGCGCGTACGCCCGCGGGCGTCAGGCCCACACGATATTCGTTATCTTTAATCTCTTTTGGCAGTCCAACTATCACTCCAGTCACTCTCCTGATAAGTGGGCAGATCTATGTGTATGCTGCCCGCGTTTTTAGCATGCGTGGCGGACGGATCCGCCGCTTTGCAAAGCGCGCGTTACCCTATCTGCACGTCGTCAATTTGGGCGCGTTGTAGTTTGCCGCTGTAGTCGACGTAAATCGACTTCCATTCTGAAAATATGTCCAGCACCTGAGTGCCCGCCTCGCGATGACCATTGCCGGTAGCTTTGGTCCCACCAAAGGGCAGATGCACCTCGGCGCCGATGGTTGAGGCGTTGACATAAAAAATGCCGGTGTACATCTCGTTCATCGCAGCGAAAGCGCGGTTGACGTCCTGCGTGTAAATCGAAGCCGACAGGCCGTAGCGAACACCGTTCCCGATCTCGATTGCTTCCTCCAGAGAATTTGCTGGAATCACCGCAGTCACGGGTCCGAAGATTTCTTCCTGTGCGATGCGCATGTCAGGCGCAACGTCAGTAAAGACCGTGGGCTCAAGAAAGTAGCCGTGCGCGTAGTCACCTTTGGTCAAGCGTCTGCCACCGCTGGCGAGCGTGGCGCCATCTTCGTTCTGACCAATGTCTATGTAGCTGCGAATCTTTTCGACGGCCTCGGCGTTGATGACAGGTCCCATCTCGGTGCGTGGATCAGCGCCGTTACCTATTCTCAGTGACTGGGCCCTTTCTACCAGCTTCTTTGAGAAGTGCTTGTACACTTTCTTGTGTACCACCAGCCGGGACGACGCTGTGCAGCGCTGGCCGGAAGTTCCGAACGCGCCCCAAACCGCTCCTTCGATCGCGAGATCGACATCGGCATCCTCCATCACCATGATGACGTTCTTGCCGCCCATCTCGAGCGAGCAGATCGCGTTGCGATCGGCGCACGCCGAGGCTACCAGCCGCCCCGTTTCAGTCGAACCCGTGAACGAGATGAGGCGCAGCGCCGGATGCGTAGTCATAGCAGCGCCGACGGTCTCGCCGTAACCGGTTACGAGATTTACGACACCCGGCGGGATGCCTGCTTCTTCGCATGCCTGAACCAGGTTGTAAGTAGACAGCGGTGTATCTTCAGCAGGCTTGATAACGACAGTGTTGCCGCAAACCAGGGCGGGAATCAGCTTCCATGAGGGAATTGCCATCGGAAAGTTCCACGGCGTAATCAGTCCGCAAAGACCAACAGGCTGCCGCACGCACATCGCGAACTTATCAGGCATTTCAGCGGGAGTAGTGAAGCCATGCAGACGACGGCCCTCACCCGCTGTGTAGTAAGTGCAATCGATAGCTTCCTGAACATCACCGCCGGTCTCTTTCAATACCTTGCCCATCTCGCGCGTCATGTCAGCAGCGTAACGATCTTTGTTACGAATTAAGATCTCTCCCAGTCGAAACAGAATCTCAGCGCGGCGAGGCGCGGGCGTGCGGCGCCAGCGTGTGAAAGCCTCCTGTGCTGCGTTGACCGCGTCGTTTACGTCTTGCCTGGTTGAAAGAGGAAAGGTACCAATCACGTCGCGCGTGTCGGCTGGATTGATATTTTCAAAGCTCTCGCCTGAACTACTGTCCACCCACTCGCCGCCTATGTAATTCTGATATCTCGGCAATTCGAGATAACGCGGTTTGCTCCTGGCGCCTGGCTTTGCAGAAGCCGGCCGGGAGTTCTTTTTCTTGCCTGGTTTGACGAGAGCTTTTTTTGCTTGAGCCATAATCCGGGTGTTGGGTTAAGAGTTTGGGTGCAGGTCGTGTTTCGAGAATCGCAAAAGCGTCCGCCTACACCCTACACCCAACGCCCTGTTTATTACTGGAAGGTGAATTGCACAACTTGTGTGACAACGCGGTCTCGCACGCGGTCGTAGCGCGACACGTTCAATACCACCGGGTCGCCTGCTTTTAATGAACTCAGCACGCGCTGGAAATCCGCGAGTGTCGTTACCGGCATACGATTGATGCGGGTTATTACGTCCCCTTCAGCGAGCGCCGGTTGTCCCAGCGCTGAACGGACATCGGCGGCGACGCCATTCGGATCCAGGTCCTTCAGATAAAGACCGCGCACGCCGGCCAAATGCTTTTCATTTACTAGTTGCGGAGTTAACTCGGCTAAGGTCATGCCGAGTTTCAGGACAGTGGGTTTTGGCGCCTGGTCCTTGGGCTTGACGGGATCTTCCACGTCACGTGTTGGTTGGCTGGGTGGCCGCTCGCCCAGGACTATGCTTACTGAATGCTTTTCGAGCTTGCCATCGTTATCGCGCAGGAAGGTGAAGTTCGCTGATTGTCCCACCGCACTTCCGGCGACGCGCATAATCAAATCCTGCGCACTGGCTACGGGCTGGCTATTGAACTCAATGATGACGTCGTTCGACTGCAAGCCGGCCTGAGCTGCTGGAGTAGGCTTGCCGGGCGTACCCGGGTAGACGTCCATAACGATCGCACCCTTCGCCTCCGGCAAGCCATAGATCTTGGCGAATTCTTCCTTAACAGATTCGAGCGTGATGCCGAGGTAACCGCGACGCACCTTGCCGGCCTCGACAATCTGCTTGTAGACAAAGCTGGTCTCGCTAGCTGGCAAAGCGAAACCAATCCCATTGTAGTCGCCGGTCGAGGTGGCAATCTGCGAATTCATGCCGATAACCTCGCCACGCATGTTCACTAATGGACCACCGCTGTTTCCACGGTTGATGGCAGCATCTGTTTGCAGGAAACGCTGGAAGGTGGTGAAGTATGGGGTCTCGCGCTCCTTCTTCGAAATGATGCCGGCGGTAACGGTTTGATCCAGACCGAACGGCGAGCCGATAGCGAGGACCCAGTCACCGACCTGGGCGTTGTTTGAATCTCCCAACTTGACGGTTGGCAGGTCGTGCGCAGGATCAACCTTGATAACAGCTACGTCGGTTTCCTCATCGACGCCGATTACTTTGCCGCGATACTTTTCGCCGGAAAGCAACCCGACAGTAATTCGCGTGGCGCCATCAATAACATGCTGGTTGGTCAGAATGTATCCTTTGGGATCAACGATGAAGCCGCTGCCGACACCTCTGGATGGCTTCCTTGGCTGTCGACGAAACATGTCGAGTAAAGGATTGCTCGAGGACTGATCGTCCTTCTGGTCTTCATCCTTGGAATCGACTTCCGGCGCAATTTGCATTGTTTCGATATTTACAACAGCCGGTTCGACGCGCTTCGCTATTTCAGCGAACGAGGCCGACAAAGCCTCAGGGGCATGGGCAATTTGCAGCTCATTTTGTGCATCGGTGGGGCGTCCTGAGAGCATTGCTCCAAGACCTAAACCAGTCGCGAGGCAAACTACCGCTAGTGCCAGGATCCAAACGCGCAGCCTGCGCAAAATAGCCCGCTCCTCACTTGTTGTTTGTTCATTTAGTGACTCGAACATGACCTACCACCTTTTTGGAAAGACCGACGCGTCGCCATATTCCGGAAGACACCCCCAAAAGGTATCGTCGGAATGTCACAGAGAGGTCTGAAAGTATAACCAAAGCCTAAGCACCGGGCAAAGAAATGCAGCACCTGTGGCACGGGCGTCTCGCCCGTGTTGCCTGCCGCAAGGAGATCTTCCTCGCCAGGATCACGGGCGGGACGCCCGTGCCACTCTACTCCGGTCGCAACAAGACTTTGAGGACTCCTTTCTGCCGGGCGCGATCGAGCGCAAACATTCCCTGGCTCAGGGGATATTCTTCGCTGATCATACTGTCCAGCTCGATGGCGCCTTTCTTAAGCAAATCGAGCGCCGGTGCGAAGCGACCACAGCGCGAGCCAACAATACTGATCTCGTCTACGACGATCGGCGCGAAATCGATTTCGGTCGTACCGTGAAAAGTTGATTTGAGAACCAGCGTGCCGCGCGGACGAAGCAGCTTACGAGCGAGCGCAAATCCTTCCGCGGCTCCCGAAGCCTCGACTACCACGTCGAAGGTGCGTGCGCGCTTTTCCGCGGCAGTCACGTCGGCCGTTTCGATACCGATGCGTTCAGCGATGCGCAGTTTCTCTTCGTGTTTGCCGACGAGCATCAGCTGAGCTCCGGTGAGAGCTATCACTTGTGCGCACAGGAGACCAAGTTTGCCATCGCCCAGCACAGCGATGCGTGTTTGCTTTGAAATTGAGACACGCTCCTGGATGGCGCATGCTGCCGCCAACGGCTCAGTAAAGACGGCATGCTCGTCGGGAATTCGTTCGGGCACCCGCAGAAGATTCGCCAATGGTAAGCGCAGGTATTCCGCATGAGCGCCGTCACGACCCACGATTCCGAGGACGGTGCGCGCTGGGCAATGGCGAGAATCACCCGTGAGACAGAG
>Ga0126384_10000892_pt1 | contig 17212 bp, 16 predicted proteins | sample PanSoiMetPlot_36_FD_92543 | JGI IMG/M metagenome (GOLD analysis project Ga0126384, IMG submission 92543) | Tropical forest soil microbial communities from Panama - MetaG Plot_36 | ecosystem: Environmental > Terrestrial > Soil > Tropical forest > Bulk soil | place: Panama | collected 2016-02-17 | reverse complement strand
GCCCAATCTTTCGCACGACCTCGGCGGTCAACGTCTTGCCAACGATGCCTCGGATGTCGTACGCCTTGAAAATGTCAGCGTTGATGGTCATGAGGTCTGGAAAAAAGTCGTGAGGCGCCTGGACAGCCACCCGGATCCGAACGAAGACGATCGAGGAAAGCCGCCGTGTCCACCGTGCTCGGGCTGCTCCAGCATCACCGCGCCGCTTGCTTCGGCACGCGTCGGCAGCGAAGACGCGGGAATGAAAGGGTCGTTGCGAGCGTTGATGACGAGCGTAGGCACCGAGATCGCCTTGAGCCATGGCTTGCTGCTGGCGCGTTTCCAATAATCCTGAGTCCCGGCGAAGCCGTGCAGTGGCGCGGTGACGATGTCGTCGAAAGCGTACATCGAATTCACCCGCGCGACAGCGGCGGAGTCGAGTAGACCCGGGAAGCGCTGCGCGATGCCGATCGCCTTGGGCACGAGCGTGCCGAGGAAGTGGCGCGAATAAATGCGGTTGAGCCCGATCTCGATCGCGATGCCAGCTGCGGTGAGGTCGAGCGGCGTGGAGACCGCTGCCGCGGCAGTTACGATGCTCGATGCGCTGTCCTCCTCGCGTCCGAGCCAGTTGAGCAGCGCGCTACCGCCGAGCGAAACGCCGACCGCAAACAGCGGCGCAAACGGGACGAGAGCGCGAATGGTGGCGAGCATCCAACCGACCTCGACGTAGTCTCCCGAGTGATATGCGCGCGGGAGGCGGTTTGGGTGGCCGCTGCACCCGCGAAAATGCGGTACGACACCGCGCCACCCGATCGCTGACAGCTCGCGCATCAACGCGAGCGCGTAGTGCGAGGACGAGCTCCCTTCGAGTCCGTGAAACAACACGACCACCGGCGTGGCATCGCCGGCGAGCCCGGAAGCGTCGAGCCAATCGAAGTCGACGAAGTCGCCGTCGGGTGTATCGATGCGCTGGCGGCGGTAGGGAACTGCGGGACCGCGCTTCAGCGACGGATAGATTGTCTGCGCATGTCCTCCCGGCAGCCAGGCGGGCGCGAGGTAAGCTCCGTTGGCATTCTTCGTCACAGCGCGTCCTTCAACCGTGCGACGATCGTCTTCAGGACCTTGATCCGCGCGAAGTACTTGTCCTCCGCCTCGACCAGCGTCCATGGCGCGATCTCGGTGCTGGTTCGGTTGACCATGTCGGATACGGCGCGTTCGTAGGCGTGCCATTTCTTGCGGTTGCGCCAGTCCTCCGCTGTGATCTTGAAGCGCTTGAACGAGGTGCGCTCGCGCGCCCTGAAGCGTGTCAGCTGCTCCTTCTGACTGATCTGCAGCCAGAATTTGACGATGACGGCGCCGTCCTCGACGAGCTGTTCTTCGAATTGATTGATTTCGCCATAGGCGCGCATCCAGTCGCTTACGCTGCACAAGCCCTCGACGCGTTCGACGAGCACGCGCCCGTACCACGAGCGATCGAAGATCGTGATGCCGCCTCGCGGGGGAACGTTTTTCCAGAAGCGCCACAGGTAGGGGTGCGCTCGCTCCTCGTCGTTCGGCGCAGCGATCGGGACCGTCACGTACTGGCGCGCATCGAGCGCGCCGGTGACGCGGCGGATCGCTCCGCCCTTGCCGGCGGCGTCAACGCCCTCGAACACGAGAATGAGCGAATGCTTTGCGAACTGCTTGTGGCGTGTGAGCTTCGCTAGCCGGCCCTGGAATTTTTCCAGTTCTGCTGAGTAGTCGTTGGCATCGAGCGTCTGCGACAGATCGAGATTGCGAATGAGCTTGACGTTGTCGATGACCGAAGGAGCGGGGGGCGCCGACGCCCGCTTCCGCACAACGGGCTTCGCCGCAAGCGTGGAACGCATCGCCTTGAGCAGGATCTTGCCGACGGTCAGATAGCGATAACGCTCGTCGGTGCCCTCGACGACGTACCAGGGGGCCTCGGCGGTCGAAGTCTCGCGCAGCAGATGCTCCCACAAGGCGTGCGAGCGATTGTAGATACGATACGCATCCCAGTCGGCGCGAGTCACGCGCCAGCTCGTGCGCGGGTCGCGCTCCAGTTCCTTGAGACGCTTCTTCTGCTCGACACGCGACAGATGAATCCAGAATTTCAGCAGGACCACCCCTTCGTCGGACAGCATCCGCTCGTGCTGTCTGATCGACTGCAGCCGCGCGTGCAGCTCGACATCGCTGCCGCGCCTGAGATGCTCCGCCATCACCTCGTTGTACCAGGCATTCATGAAGATGCCGAGCTTTCCCCTTCCCGGCAGCGCCTTCCAGTAGCGCCAGGGTCCTGGCCGCGCTGCCTCGTCGCACGTACGCGGTCCGAAAGCGAGCACGTGAATGTGCCGGGGGTCCATCCATTCGGTCAGTTTGTTCGCGGTCTCGCCGCGGCCGCCGCCCTCGACCCCCGAGATGAGAACCAATATCGGTCCGCGGTGGGACCGCGAGAGATCGAATTGGGCGTTGAGAAGAGCCTCGCGGAGTTTGGGCTCGTCGCGTGCGTAGACACGCTTGGTGATCCGATGTCCGAGCTCTGCCGATTCGAGCACGCGCGTCGCCCCGTTGCTCAATCCCAGAACGGGACGCACTCCGCGAAGCGCCGGCGGGCCTCGCGCAGTCGCTTGAGCTCCGGAGCGACGCTGGCTGCGAGCCAGCCGCGCACGATCCCTATGGCGTGCGCCAGTTCGTGATCAGTCGTAGACGGTACGACTTCAGTCAGCAATCGGCCCGCAACGGCCAGGTCATTTAGCCGGCCGAGCGACCCCTGCAGCTTCGAGAGGGCCGAGACGAATTCGTTCGCGCGCTTGCCGGAGAAGAGCGGACTGAAGAATTCAGCGGCGTAGCGAAGCTGTTTGGCAGCGACCCTGGCTCGGTGCCGTTCCGGCGCTTCGAGTCTGTAGGCGTGGCGCGTGCGCTTGTGCACCTTGCGGTTGCGCTTGTCGAGCAAAGGACGGACCCAGTCGCGCGCGAGCACCACAGCTCCGTCGGCGGATGCGGATTTCCCGAGCTCGAGCAAGAACGCGCCGAGCGAGAGGAGCAGTTGCTGGAATCGCGTCGTGCCGAGGAGTTGCCGCGCAGCATCACGCAGACGACGCCGCCGGCGCGCCACGCGAGCCCGGAGCCTCACGATCTCGCGGCGCCCTCGGAATTGGGCGGCCACAGCGGGCAACGTTTCGATGGCGAAAACGTCGTAGTCGCGCGCGGGACCGAGCGTCTCGCCTACCCATTCGAGCTCTTGCTCGAGCGGAACGATCTTATCCGGCGGCGCAAGCAGCGACGCGAGCTTGAACAGCGAACGCAAGCGCCGCCAACCCACGCGCAACTGATGAAGGTATTCTGGATCATCGCTCGCGAGCATCGCTTCGGCGTTGCTCTCGATCTGGGCGATGCACTCCTGCCCGATTTGTGCGAGTGCGCGGTACGCCGGGACATCTGCCTCGAGCGACACGGCTCTCGCTCTGCGCGGCTCGGCAGGCGCCTGGGCGGCGAGCGCATAGCCGCGCTGCGCCTTGCTCGCCACGCTTACCCGTGCGGGCAGGTCGGCGACCAGGGCGGTGGCGAGCTCGAACAGGCGAGCCGGATCGCCTTGCGAGAGTTCGAGCTCGATCTCGGTGACCGGCACATGCTTGCGCCCCGCGCGAATCTTGCCCACGTCGAGGCAGAGCGTGGCCTGCGTTCCGTCCGCGAAGGTGAGGGGTTGAGCGCTGCGCTCGACGTCGGTAGCGAACACTGGCCGGCAACGACGCACGTGCTGGGCGAAGAGTTTGCGCCAGGGAGTGTCAGCGAGCTTGTTCGCGTCCACGCGTGGCTGCGCGAGCGGCCATTCGAATTCGGCGCGTTGGTGCATGCCCGCAGCGGCGCTGCCGTTACCCTTGACCGTCTGCAACCAGCGGTCGCCGGCGCGCCGCACGCGCAGCGCGATGCCTGCAGCGGCAAGCTCTCGCGCAGGCGTATCGTAATAAGTGCTCACCACCTGCGTGGTGCGCATCGGACCGCTCTGCACTGCAGCGACTGCAGGATGCGCACGCACGGCGGCGAGCGTGTCGGCAGAAGCGGTCAACTTGAGTTCGATTTCCTCGGCCACCAAAACCACCTTCGCGCGCCGCCTCGTCGGCGGCGCTGTTTCTCTTTACGTAGCGTCGGTAAGCACCACCCGACGGCGACTCACCGCTTCGGCGAGCTCCCGCAGCAGATTGGCGGTCGACTCCCAGCCGATGCAGGCGTCGGTGATACTGACGCCATAGGCCAGCGGCTGTCCCTGGATCAGGTCCTGTCGACCGGGATTGATGTGACTCTCGACCATGGCGCCGACGATTCGGTCGTCACCGCCCGCAACCTGGGCAGCGACCTCGTGCGCCACATCGAGCTGACGCTCGTACTGCTTCTGACTGTTCGCATGCGAGCAGTCGATCATCAGTCGCGCGGCGAGCCCTGCCTGTCCAAGCTCCGTGCACACAATGTCCACGCTCGCTGCGTCGTAGTTGGGGCTGGTTCCTCCGCGCAGGATGATGTGACAGTCCTCGTTGCCCGCCGTGCTTACGATGGCCGAGTGGCCACCCTTGGTGACCGAAAGGAAGTGATGGGGAGCGGAGGCCGCTCTGACCGCGTCGACCGCGATCTTCACGTCGCCATCGGTACCATTCTTGAAGCCGACCGGACATGACAACCCCGACGCGAGTTGGCGATGCACCTGGCTCTCCGTCGTGCGCGCACCGATCGCGCCCCAGGCGATCAGGTCCGCGATGTATTGCGGCGTAATCATGTCGAGATACTCGGTTCCGGCCGGGAGCTCTAGCTCATTGATCTCGAGCAGGATGCGCCGTGCCAGCCGCAAGCCCTCGTTGATGCGGAAACTGTCGTCGAGCCGGGGATCGTTGATCAGTCCCTTCCATCCGACTGTCGTGCGCGGCTTCTCGAAATACACTCGCATCACTACGATCAGCTGGTCGCCGAGCTCCCGCTTGAGCGACGCGAGTCGCGTTGCGTAATCGATCGCGGCATCATAATCGTGGATCGAGCATGGCCCGACGACCACCAGCAGGCGATCGTCCGCGCCATGGAGCACGCGATGGATTGCCGCCCTCGCCTCGTAGGTGGTCCGCACGGCAACGTCGGAGGCCGGAAATTCGCGCAGCAGGTGGGCGGGCGGGGCGAGCTCCATGATGTCCCGGATCCGCGTATCGTCGATCGGGAGCTTGGACGCCGCTTGTGGCCCGGTCGGGGGCTTGCTGCGGTTGGTGGTGGGGATGGTCAAGGAGCGCTCCGTTGCGTGCGTTACGGCTTTAAAAACATAATTTTACCGTCGAATCGCCGGTCCCGGCCAGCCCCCGGTCCCGGCAGCTGGCGCGGCGGGTAGTGGGTTTTTGCGACAGTGGGTGGTGGCTCGGGCGGGAAATCGTTGCCCGGCCCGCGACGGATGCCGTAGACTCATTTTCGAACCCGCCGTGCGCCCATTTACCAATCAGGAGACACCAATGAAAAAACTGTTCGCGCTCGCGCTGCTCGGTCTGTTCGCATGCGGCAGTGCGTATGCCGCCGAGAACTCGCAACAGAACAAAATGAAACAGTGCCAGGCCCAGGCTGGAGAGAAGAAACTCGAGGGCCAGGCTCGCCAAGACTACGTGAACAACTGCCTGAAAGCGAAGCCCGCGAAGGAGACGTCGAAGAACAAGATGGCCGAATGCAACGCCAAGACCAAAGGCATGACCAAGGAAGAGGCCGACAAGGCGCGCAGCGAGTGCATGAAGGCGACCTGATCCGAAAGTCGAATTGCCGAATTCGGCTGGGTGACCTCCTGTCCACCCGGCCGCGCTGACAGGGCGGCCCCGGAGCGATCCGGGTGCCGCCCTGTTTTATGGGGCGCTCGACCGGAGTGCGATGATTTACGTACTCACCGTTCATTGGAGGTTTGACTTCTGGGTCGACGCGCAGATTCCGCGCCTGCGGAAATACATTCGCGACCCCTTCAAGATATTCGCGTTTTGTGACGGGACGAAACTCGACCATGCGGCGAAATTCGACTTCTGTTCTCCATCGAGGGGGATCGTCGATCACGCGAGCAAGCTCAACGAACTGGCTCGGGTGGCGTGCGAGAGCGCTTCTACCGATGACGTTCTGATCTTCTGCGACAGCGATGCCTTTCCCGTTCGCGATATCACGGACTATATTCGCGGTGGGTTGAAGCAATGGCCCTTGATCGCCGTGCAGCGCCTGGAAAACGCCGGTGACATGCAACCGCATCCCTGTTTCAGCATCACGACCGCGGGCACCTGGCGCCGGCTCGGTGGCGATTGGCGCGCGGGCCCGACATGGAAAAACGCCTATGGGCAGATCGTCACCGACGTCGGCGCCAATCTGCTGCAGTCGCTGCGGACGAACGGGATGGACTGGGGAAAGATGCTTCGTTCAAACCGGATGAATCTGCACCCGTTGCTGTACGCGATCTATGACGGTGTGGTCTACCACCATGGCGCGGGATCGCGGCCGACGATCGGAGGCCGCGCCGCGAGGCAGCGCGACCTGTCTCACCTTCCGCCCGAGGAAGCGGCGCGCAGATCCCTGGAGATGCAGCAGGCGATCGCCAGCTCCTCGCGTCGCGTTCTCGAAATCATCGCGCGAGAACGCGATGACGAGCTGCTGGCGCTCTTGTGCTGACGGGAGTTCGAGCTCCGAGCAATGGTCGCGATTATCCTGACCGATTGGCTTGGTTACGAGCCGACGCGCGTCAAGCGTGTTGGGCAGACCCCAATGCAGGTCGGAGCGGCGCCGCTTTTGGCGGCCCTGCAGCGATTCTCGCCCGGTGTTCCATTTTTCGTGATCCTGATCCTGAACGAAATGCAGCCGGCGGCTGGCGCACCATCTTCCACAGAGGCGTCGAAGGGCGAAGTGGTCAAGGAGAGGTGGCGATTGCTCGCCAACCAGTTCCCGTTCATCAGCGAGGTCCGATTTCGCCCAAACATCGACTTCGACATCGGAGCTTACGACGATGGGCTGCAACGCTTGCGCTTCGCGAAGTTCGACGGCGACGTTCTGTTCATGAACTCGTCGCTGCGCGGGCCGACGGCGGACGGCTGGCTCGCCAGATACCACGCGCTCTTTCACGCGCGCGACGACATCGGATTGTGTGGCGTAACGCTCAACGCCATGAAGGTTCGCGACGGGCTGCCCGAGTCTCCGCACGTGCAATCGTTCTTCGTGTACACGAGCATGCGTGTCCTCGCGGAAGTCTTCCCCGAGCGGCTGTATCAGGGTCCGTTCTCGTCGAAGGCAGAAGCCATCGCCCGCGGGGAAATCGCGATCAGCCAGGCGGTCCTCCGCCGCGGCTACGCGATCCGCTGTGCGGCGTTTCCGGCCTTCATCTACAGACCTGGAGATTCTTGGTCGATCCCGATGGTGTTCGGCTGGCGACGAGTGCCCGAGCTCGCTGAGAAGTACGCGAACAAGATTCTTTGATCGCTATGGGCCGGCACGACGCGAGAGCGTTGCCGCGCTGTCCATCCGCCTCAGCCGTTCGTCTGACGCGTTAAGAGTCTCCCCGGGCGTTAATGCGACTGTGGCCGCGGTCGATTTCGACGGCGCCGCATATCGACAACTATCAAGGAGACGACAATGAAGACGCTCTATGCACTGGCTCTGGCAGGACTCATCAGTTTCGCCGCATCCGTCGCCCACGCTGAGGACACGGCGGTGGCTCAAGGGCGCAGCACGAGGGCGCCGGCGACGGCGGCCACTGCGGTACCGGCTGCGCCGGTGAAGATTTCGCAGCAGGACAAGATGCGGCTGTGCGCGAAGCAGGCGACCGGCAAGAAGGGCGCAGAGCGCAAGACGTTCATGAAAGGCTGCCTCTCGAAGAAAGCTTGACGCGGAGCAGGCGCGAGCACCCCGGTGTCGGCGCGGCCGCGCCGGCTCCGGGCTCAAGCGCCGCGACGGAGCAGCAGTCCCTTCAAGTAGTCGCCTTCGGGAAAGCTGAGGGCGACCGGATGGTCCGCGGAAGGACCGAAGCGACCGATCACCGTTGCGCCGACGCGGGCGTCGAGTGCGGCGCCGGCGAGAATCTTCTGGAACAGCTCCGCCGACACTCCGCCGGAGCAGGAGAAAGTCGCGAGCAACCCGCCAGGCCGCAACAGCTTGAGCGCGAGCAGGTTCGCGTCCTTGTAGGCGCGCGCCGCCTTCTCGGCGTGTCGCGCCGTCGGCGCGAGCTTCGGCGGGTCGAGCACGATGAGATCGAATGTCGCTCCCGCGTCGCGGAGCCGGCGAAGCTCCGCGAAGACGTCGGCGTCGCGCCAGTCGACGCGGGCGGAATCGAGTCGGTTCGCAGTGACGTTCTCGCGGGCGAGCGCCAGCGCCGCGGCGGAGCTGTCGATGGCGAGGACCGAGCGCGCGCCGCCGGCAAGCGCAGCACAGGTGAAGCCACCGCTGTAGCAGAAGCCGTCGAGGACATCGCGTCCTCCGGCTAGCGCTCGAACGCGACTTCGGTTCGGGCGCTGGTCGAGATAGAAGCCGCTTTTCTGCCCCTGAGCAATGTCGACGCGGTAGCGGAGTCCGCCTTCGAGGAACGAGAGCTGCTCTGGCGGAGATCCGCGCATGACACCCTTGCGCGGCGCGAGTCCTTCCAGTTCGCGCACGTCGGCGTCCGAGCGTTCGTAGGCCGCGCTACAGCCGCTAGCGTCGCACAGCGCCTCGATCAGCTCGTTGCGCCATGCTTCCGCCCCCGCCGTCAGCAGCTGGACGACGAGCACCTCGTCGTAGCGATCGGCAATGAAGCCCGGCAGGCCATCGGATTCGGCATGCACCAGGCGGCAGCCGGTATGCTGCGCCTCGAGCAAGCCGTCACGGGCTCGCACCGCGCTTTCGACGCGCGCGCGGAAAAGCGCTGCGCCGACCACTTCCGCCGGATCGAAGCTCCAGACTCGTGCCCGGATGTTCGATGCGGGGCTCCATGCGGCGCTGGCGAGAAATTCTCCGCCCGAAGCGTGGAGCGTGACCGTATCGCCTGCGCGTGGAGTGCCGGCGACGCTTGCGATCGCACCGGAGAAAACCCAGGGATGACGCTGACGGAGCGATTTCTCGCGCCCCGGCCGGAGCGTGACGCGAGGCGGACTCACCTCACGCCCACTTTACGAAATGCTGACGCCGAACAGCCTGCCTACGCTATAGGTGACCGCACCCGCGAGCCCGCCGAGCAGGAGCATGCGCAAGCCCGAGACCAGCGCACCGCGGCCGGTGAACAGCGACAGAGTGGCTCCGATCGCGAACAGCGCTACCGCGGTGAGCAGCACCGTGATGATCAGCGCATTTTTGCCTGCACCAAGCGCGAAGGGGAGCAAGGGAATGGCCGCGCCGACTGCAAACGACAGCAGCGAGGAGATGGCCGCGCCCCATGGCGAGCCGAGTTCGTCGGGGTTGAGCCCCAGCTCCTCACGCGCGAGGGTGTCGAGCGCGTGCTCAGGATCGGCCACGAGTTGCTTGGCCACGCGCTGTGCCTCGCTGCCGGAGAGCCCCTTCGCCTTGTAGATCAGCGCCAGCTCCTGCGCCTCCGCGTCCGGGTATTCGGCGAGCTCCGCGCGCTCGAGCCCGATCTGGTACTCGAAGAGCTCTCGCTGCGAGCGCACCGAAACGAACTCCCCGGCGGCCATCGCGAATGCGCCGGCCGTCAGGCCCGCAACGCCTGTCATTAGCACGACGAGCGGATCGGAGCTCGCACCCGCCACCCCGAAGATGAGGCTCGCGTTGGACACCAGTCCGTCGTTGACGCCGAATACCGCGGCGCGCAGGTTGCCGCCGCCGCCAAGCCCGCGATGGCGATGCTCGACACCGCCCGCGACCGGAGCACTGTGCCCCCCAGGCTCTCGCTTGCTGTAGACCGCCATGCCGCGCACTTTCATCGCCGCAAGTACTCCGCGCAGCCTTCGCGGGCCGAGCACGCGCACGAGCCGCGCAACGAGTCGCGTGCGCGCGTCGGGAACGAACGGCTGCGGAGCCGGCTTCCCGCTCGCGGTCAGCTGCGCGCGCCAGATGGTTGCCTGAGCCTCTGCTTCGCCGGCCAGTCGGCGGAACAGATCGGCGCGCGCAGTGCCTGACTCGGCTTCGGCACATGCGCGATAGAGAAAGGCCGAGCGCTGCTCTTCGCTCCAGCTCTCGAGTGGGTTGCTCATCGGACAGGATCCGCAATCGCAGCGTCGATTTCACCAAGAACACCCGGGGACAATTTCGGCACTACTTCGAGGGCCTTCATGTTCTCCGAAACCTGCGCCGCGCTCGTCGCGCCGGTGATCACCGTGCTGACGTTCGGATTGCGCGCGCACCACGCGAGCGCAAGCTGTGCGAGCGTGCAGCCCATCTCCCTGGCAATCGGTGCAAGTTTGCGCACCTTGGCGATCTTCGCCTGGTCGACGATGCGTTCGGCGAGCCACTCGTAACCCTTGATCGTCGCGCGCGAACCCGCCGGCACGCCATCGTTGTATTTCCCGCTGAGGACGCCGGATGCGAGAGGACTCCAGGTCGTGGTCCCCAACCCGATGTCTGTATAGAGCCGGGCATACTCCTTTTCGACTTTATCGCGTCGAAAGAGGTTGTACTCGGGTTGCTCCATGACTGGCTTGGCTAGGTGATGCTTGTCTGCGATCTGCCATGCCGTCGTGATCTCGGCGGCGCTCCACTCCGACGTGCCCCAATAGAGCGCCTTCCCTGAGCGGATGATGTCGTGCATCGCCCATACGGTCTCCTCGATGGGGGTCTCGGGATCCGGTCGATGGCAGAAAACGAGGTCCACATGATCGAGTTGCAGGCGCTCGAGCGATCCGTCGATTGCGCCGAGAAGATACTTCCGGTTGAGCGTGTTCTTCTGATTCGGACCGTCTTGAAGTCCCCAGAAGAACTTTGTCGATACGATGTACGACGAGCGGCGCCAGCCGAGCTTCTTCAGGACGTTGCCCATGATGGTCTCGGACGCACCTCTGGCATAGACCTCGGCGTTGTCGAAGAAATTCACGCCGGCGGCATAGGCGGTGGCCATGCATTCGCGGGCGAGCTCCTCCCCCATCTGATTCCCATAGGTAATCCACGAGCCCAAGGAGAGCTCGCTCACCCGGAGCCCGGATGAGCCAAGTCGACGATAGTTCATGATGTCCCGAGTTTACCGCATCGTAGTAGGCGCCCCGATTGCGTGCCCTGTACAATCCGGCGGTCCGCGACGGGCCCGAAACGCTCGAAGCCAATACGAACAAGCCATTGCCGGAGCACTCAATGCCTCAGAACAAACCGCTCAGTGTCGAAGACCTCTGGGCCATCAAGCGCATCGGATCGCCGACGCTCTCGCCGGACGGCCGTGTCGCATGCGCCGCGGTGGCGGCGTACGACATGGAAAAGAACGAGGGGCGCACCGAGCTGTGGCTTTTTCCCACGGACGGAGGCAGGGCCCGCCGACTGACAGCGGGCGACAAGGATAGCGAACCCTGCTGGTCGCCCGATGGCAAGTGGATTGCTTTCGCGGCCAAGCGCAAGGACGACGAAGAGCCGCAGGTCTACCTCATCGCCCCCGATGGCGGCGAGGCGCGTCGGCTTACGTCGGTCCCAAACGGTGCCGCCGGGCTGCGCTGGTTCCCCGACAGCAAGCGCATCGCCTTCATCTCGTGGGTCTGGCCTGAGCTCGCCACCGAAAAGGCGCAGGCGCAGCGCAAGAAGGAACGCAAGGAGTCAAAGGTCCGGGTCCATGTCACCGACCGGGCGGAGTATCGCTTCTGGGACAAATGGCTCACTGATGGACGGACCCCGCACATCTTCGCTGCCGACGTCGCGACCGGGCGGTCTCGCGACTTGCTTGCTGGAACCGGCCTCGCGCTGCAGCCCTGGGAGCCATCAGCCGAGCTTTTCGACATCAGCCCCGATGGACGCGAGCTGGCATTGACGGTCGACCTTGCCGACGAGCCGGCGATGATGAACGAGAGCGACGTCGTCGTCGTCAGCATGGCCACCAAGCGCCATCGCACGCTTACCGGAGACAGCGGCCTGAGCGACGCAGGGCCCCGCTATTCGCCCGACGGGCGACACCTGGTATGGACTTCGTACAACGTCAAGCGCGCGTTCAATGATCAGGGGCGTCTGACGCTGCATGATCGGCGCACTGGCAGAGCGCGCCGGCTTGCCTCCAGGCTCGACCGGGCGACCGGCAAGCTCGCCTGGGCGCCGGACGCAAAGAACCTGTACCTGGTCGTGGAGGATCGCGGGCGGCACGGCCTGTATCGCCTCGGGTTGAACGACTCGCTGCCCGCGCCCGTTGCCCCAGCCGGTACGGTCGGTGGTTTTGCCCTGTCGCGCGACGGCAAGTGCATCGCTTTCGACCGCGCCACGCTCTCGCATCCGCCGGCGCTCTTCGCCACCGGGCCGGACGGACGCGGCGAGCGCTCGATCGAGTCGATCAACCGCGCGCTGCTCGCCCGTAAAGCTGTCGGCGCGACGCGCGAATTTACGGTGAAGGGCTGGCGCGGACATCCGGTGCAAGTATGGGTGACGTATCCGCCTCGTTTCGACCCAAAGCGCAAGTGGCCGCTTCTGCATTCGATTCATGGCGGTCCGCATGCCGCACACATCGACGGCTGGCATTTCCGTTGGAACATGCAGGTGTTCGCTGCCCAGGGCTACGTCGTGGTTGGGGTCAACTACCACGGGTCTTCGGGCTTCGGCCAACAGTGGCTCGAAACGATCACCGGCGACTACGGCACGAAGGAGTATGCCGACACCGAGGCGGCGACCGACTTCATGTTGCGCCAGGGCTATATCGACCGCGATCGCCTCGCCGCGAGCGGCGGCAGTTATGGCGGCTACATGGTCGCCTACATGAACGGACACACCGATCGCTACAAGACCTACGTCTGCCACGCCGGTTGCTATGACTGGGTCAGCATGATGGCGACCGATGGGTACCGCTTCTTCGCCAAGGAGCTCGGCGCCTTTCACTGGGACAATCCGGCACGGGTGATGAAGCAGTCACCGCACCATTACGCCAGGCGGATGAAGACTCCGACGCTGGTGATCCACGGGGAGCTGGACTATCGCGTGCCAGCCACGCAGGCGCTTCAGTACTACAACACGCTTCGCGCGCGCAAAGTTCCGGCGCGCCTCGTGTATTTCCCAGACGAAAACCATTGGATCCTGAAGCCCCAGAACTCGCGCCTGTGGTACCGCGAGTTCTTCGATTGGGTGAAGCGCTATGCACCGCCCGGGCCGCGGCGAAAGCGCGCGTAGCGCTAGGGCGGGCTAGAGCGAGGGTTGCCCGGGGCGGGCGTGCGCGTGCTCGAACGCTTGCTGACAAACGATGCACCGCAGCGCCGTCGGATTGGCGTTGAGGCGGGGCCAACCGACCGGCTCTCCGCAATCGCGGCAGGTACCGTAGCTGCCGTCGTCCATTCCGGACAGGGCCGCGTCGACCTCGTGCAGCTCCTGCGTGTCGCGGGTCACCATCGCGATATCCAGATCGCCAAGGATGTCGGCCAGCACCCAGTCCTCGGTCGCAGCAAGCTGGTCTCTCAATCCGACAACGCGCGGGTCATCGCTGTTCGCAAGCTGCTCGGCGACCTCAGCGCGCAGCACCTGCCGGCGCTCGGTCAGCCGCTGGCGCAGGGCGTCGAGTTGTTTAGCGGTCAGCGGTTCCATTGGCGATGACCTCCAGTTGGTTGACGTGCAGGCTCCATGGCAATGCCGCGTCGAGGCTTGAGCCAGATCAAGCTCGCGCCGAGAATCGTTTTTCCGGTCCTTGAATTGCCCCAGTGCCGCACGCAGATTGACCGTGTGGGAGCCCGTCTCCCGCGCGAGCGAGCGGAAGCGTCCATCTCGCTGCAGAGAAATCGTTAGGAGAGCAAACCATGGCCAGTCTGATCAAGTACGACCCATTCGGCGATGCGGGGTTCGATGACCTGTTCCGCAGCTTCTTTCAGCCTATCCGTTTCGAAGGACAGACCCAGGTGCCGAGCATCAGGATGGACGTTAGCGAGGACGACAAGAGCTACATCGTCCACGCCGAAATGCCCGGCGTCAACAAGAACGATATCCAGGTCACGATCGAGGGCAACCGGGTCACCCTTGGCGCCGAGGTGAAGCGGGAGAAAGAGGTCAAGGACGAGCAGCGCATCTTGCGGACCGAGCGCTACCATGGGAGCACCTATCGGAGCTTCACGCTTCCAACGGAAATCGACGAGGCGGCGAGCGAGGCCAAGTACGACACGGGTGTACTCGAACTAAGGCTGGCGAAGAAGGCGCAGCCCGCGGGGAAGAAGCTCAACGTTCAATAGCCGGGCCGGTTGGAGGAGGGGCCGCTGGCGCGGCTCTTCTATCTCTCTTCTCCTCAGCGAATGCGCTTCGCGGGATACTCTTCGTCGATGTTGTCGCGAAAGAAGCTCCACGGCGAGGAGGCGCCCACGAAGCGCCGCCACGTGTCAGCGCTCACACCATCGAACTCGAACGTGCCGGCCGTGAGCTCCACCACCAGCTTGCGGTTGCGCTCGTCGTAGCCGGCGGCGCGAAGGTTGCCTCCGGAGAGTCTCTTCATCTCCATGGCTGACGCGATCCCGTTTTGCGCCCGCGCTAAGTCCCTCGTGCTGTCGCTGCACCTGCCTGTTTCTTCTTTTTCTTTTTATGCGGCCGCTTCTTACCGTAGCTGCCGTTGAAAATCTTGCCGCGCCGCCCGCGAACGTCGCCCTTGCCCATCTGTTCGCCCCGTCACAAAGATTGCGAATGTTAGGATTATAGCGCGCTCGCCGCTGCGGATGCCGAGCGCGCCTGCCGGAGATATCGTGAGATTGCTTCGCGCATCTTCCATCGCGCTGCTTGCCCTGAGTCTCACCGCAAGCGCTGCCGATTCGAACAAGGTGCTGCGCACCGCGTTCAGCATTGCCGAGTCGAGCTTCGATCCGGTGATGGCGTGGGATGCCGCCTCGGACTCGGTCGTCGAACACATCTCGGAGTCGATGCTCGAGTACGAATATCTGGCGCGACCGGTAAAATTAGCGCCGCTTACTCTCGAGCGGCTGCCAGAGACCTCCGACAATGGCGCGACTTATCTGTGTCGTCTGCGCAAGGGCATCTTCTTCGTGCCCGACGCCGCCTTCAAGGGCAAACCTCGCGAGCTCGTTGCCGCCGACTACGCCTATTCGCTCAAGCGGCTGCTCGATCCGGCACTCAAGTCACCGTGGGCATGGCTCGTCGAAGGCAAGCTCGTGGGCGGGGACGAGCTGCTAGCAGCGGCGAAGGGCAACGGCAAGTTCAACTACGACAAGCCGATCGCTGGCCTTGAGGTCGTCGACCGTTACACGTTGCGCATACGGCTCAAGCAGCCGGACTACACGTTTCCGTACATCCTCGCGATGCCAGCGACTGCTGCCGTTGCCCGCGAGGTCGCCGAAGCCTACGGACTCGACGTTGGTGCGCATCCTGTGGGGACGGGGCCGTATCTGCTCCGGGAATACGAACGCAGCCATCGCATCGTCCTCGAGGCGAACCCGGGCTTTCGCAAGGTCGTGTTCGACGAACCGATGCCTTCGAGCCGCGAGGACGCCGCGATCGCGCGACTGCTCAAGGGCAAGCAGCTCCCGCAGATCGGGCGCATCGAAATCTCGGTGATTGAAGAACAGCAGCCGCGCTGGCTCGCGTTCCTGAGCCAGCAAGTCGACTATCTGCAACCGTTTCCGCTCGATTTCATCGGCGAGCTACTCGACAACGGGAAGCTCAGGCCGGAGCTCGCGGCCAAGGGAATCCAACATCAGCTCCTGCTTCGCCCGAACAGCTGGTGGGCATATTTCAACATGGAGGATCCACTCGTCGGAGGATACACACCTGAGAAGATCGCTCTTCGCCGCGCGATCGGCATGGCGTTTAATACCGACGAATTCATTCGCGTTCTGTTCAAAGGGCGTGCCGTTCCCGCGCAAGGTCCCATTCCACCCGACATTGCGGGCTACGACCCCGGGCACAGGACGCAGGCCCAGGTCTTCGACCCTGCGGCGGCTCGAGCGCTGCTCGACGGCTTCGGCTACAAGGACCGCAACGGCGACGGCTACCGGGAGCTGCCCGACGGGAAGCCACTCACCATCGAGCGCTGGTCGACGCCCTCCTCGCGCGATCGACAGATAGACGAACTGTGGAAGAAGAACATGGACGCGATCGGCATCCGAATGGTTTTCAAGAAAGACAAGCTGCCGGAGATACGCAAGATGGTGCGCGCGGGCAAGCTGCAGATGCGCAACGACGGCTGGAATGCGGACTATCCGGACGCCGACAACTTCATGCAGCTGTTGTACGGGCCAAATATCGGGCAGTCCAACGACTCGCGCTTCAACCTCCCCGAATTCAACCGCCTCTATGAGCAGACGAAGAAGCTCCCAGATTCACAGGAGCGTACCAAACTCTACGATCGCATGACCGACCTCGTTATCGCCTATGCCCCCTGGAAGCTCACCCACCATCTGCTCGAGGATCACGTTATCCAACCCTGGGTCGTCGGCTACAAGCCGCACCCCATTCGCTCCGACATCTGGAAGTATCTCGATATCGACTTGAGCAAACTGCCGAGACGTTAGGCGGGCGGTCCGCGGCGCAAGGTTTACAATATTGACAAGCAAACGGAGCGTTACATGACTCATCCAACCTGGCAGGGCGTTTACCCCGCGCTGACGACCAAGTTCAAACCTGACTATCGCCTCGATGTCGCGGCGATGGAAAAGCATTTCGCGTGGCAGATCGAGCGGGGCGTCGACGGGCTGATCGTATGCGGCTCGCTTGGAGAGAATTCCGTTCTTTCCGTGGATGAGAAGCTCGAGGTCCTGCGCGTCGGTGTGCGCGTGTCGCGCGGCAAGGTCCCCGTTCTCATGACCATCGCCGAAGGGAGCACAGCCGAAGGCATCGCGCTCTGCGAGCGCGCCGCTCGCGAAAGCGCCGACGGTTTCATGGTGCTGCCAGGCATGCGCTACGTCTCGGATCGACGCGAAACTCTCGCGCACTATCGCGCGATCGCGAAGGCGAGCGCGAAGCCGATCATGGTCTACAACAACCCGATCGCCTACGGCGTCGACGTGGCGCCGGAGATGTTCGAAGAGCTTGCCGACGAAGCATCGATCGTGGCCATCAAGGAGTCGTCCGACAACGTTCGGCGCGTAACCGACATCATCAGCCGCACCGGAGCGCGGTACGCCATCTTCTGCGGGGTCGACGATCTCGCGATGGAAGCGATGCTCATGGG